>LFCJ01004414.1_pt1 | contig 10305 bp, 8 predicted proteins | sample 643141 | NCBI WGS metagenome assembly LFCJ01 (sample SAMN03766243, study PRJNA286221) | soda lake metagenome | biome: soda lake; feature: Kulunda steppe; material: water; isolation source: sample B1-Br-g2 brine of Lake Bitter-1 | place: Russia: Kulunda steppe | collected 2010-07 | reverse complement strand
TGGCAGCAGGCGAGGCCAGGCACTCGCGCTTGATGGGGTTGTGCTCGGAGTTTGCCACAGCCTGTGGGCAAACCGACAGAGGGAGGTGGGTGGGTGTACGTGTGTGTGTGTGTGCTGTGAGACCATGTGCATGACCATTGTGAGCAGCCCATCCCTGGTGAATCATAATCAGGGAATGGAGCAAGGAGGGCATGGCGGCACTGCTCAGGGCCGCAAGCAGCTCAGTTAAGCCTCAGCTAGTCTCAGCCACAGTCAATAGCTTCATCCAATTGCATCAGCAAGTCTCAGCCACAGTCAATAGCCTCGTCCAATAGCATCAGCTAGTCTCAGCCACAGTCAATAGCCTCATCCAATAGTCTCAGCTAGTCTCAGCCACAGTCAATAGCCTCATCCAATAGCCTCAGCTAGTCTCAGCCACGGTCAATAGCCTCAGCCAAAAGCCTCAGCCAAGTGATGCCTGCACAGAGAGCATGCACATGAGACGAGAGGCACAGGAAGCACACAGACATGCGTGTGTGCGCGTTTGTACAAACAGGCCCCTCTCTCACCGCACGCCCTTGCATCCTCCTGAATCTGCAAGGTGGCTCCCTGCTGCTCAAGCAATGGAGCCAAGGTGGTGGCCATCGTGTGCAACAGCTGCCAACTATGCTTGGCAGGCTTTTGCAAGCAGCACTCTACTCCTCTTGGCTGACAATGTTGGCAATCAGCTGCACCACAGCCAGGCCCGCTTACCAGGACACACGCCACGATGCCCATGATCAGGGCAAAGACGCCACCGACGATCATGTGCGCAAGGTGTGGCGTTTCTGCACAGTCTGCAGGCAAGGCACAGCGCCGCGCGTGCACGGTCCAGGTTGGGCGGGTGGGGTGGGCTGGGGTCATCCGAGCATGTGCTTTTGGGATGCTGCGCTGTGGCACTGAGACAGTCAACCATGCCAAATATGGGGTCGAGAATGCAGCTCAAATGGAGGACCTGCTGGCCATCTGGCTAGACTTGACAAAGAGGAGCGGCTAGCCTTGACAATGAGGAGTAGCCATGAGGCTCCAACTCAGGTCCTGCTGGCACTTCGGCTAGGCTGCATGATAAAGCACATAGGCTGCAAAACAAGCAAATATGCAGGCTGCATGGTTCACCATGCGTGAGCTGCTGAGCTCGCCTCCTGCAGCTAACCAAAAGAGGACGGCTGCAACATAAGAGCTGTGCTGTTGGACCCCTTAGCAATGGGTAAGAGAAGGCAATGGCCGCCAGCTCTTGCACTGTATTGGCACAAGAGTTTGTTGTAAGGTGCCCAGCCGATCTGCGCACTCACTGACGTCTCTGAAATGGAGGTGCATGTTGGTACCTCCATTGTTGTTGCTCTCAAAGTCGCACTGTAAGCACGGGCAGTATGCAGGGTAAACCAGGTTTGGGGGGGGGCGCCGCTGTCAATGGTGCTGTCAGGGGCAGCAAAACACGTGCACTATAGGCGCAGGGGAGAGGTCACAAAGATGCTGCTGCCTGCATTGCCGTCAGGGGCAGCAAACTGGGCAGGGGCCAGAGGTGGCGGCATCGAGTAGGCACATCGTGCGGGCGCTGGATGGCCAGAAGGGCCTCTGACCGGCGGCACCTATGCTGAACATGAAAGGTGTCAGGCCAGAGGAGAATATGGGCCCACAGACGAGATGTTACTTGTTGATACCGCCCCTTGACAGCGTTGCTTTTGCTCAGGGACAGCGGCGCCGCCTGTGTTTGCCTCAGCCCAGCTCGGCTCAGCTGCTCTCAATTGGCAGGCACCGCTCGGCAACCCTGGCCCCCTTTCGCCCTAGGGACGGGAAGTAGCGCAGGTGCAGGATCTCAGTGGGGCAGCATGGCCCCACAACACTCACGTTGAACATGCAGGTGGGGCAGCATGCCCCACAACACTCACGTTGAACATGAAGGTGAAGACGCTGAAGAAAGTCATGAAGCCCACTGAGAACGCGAAGTCCATGCAGAACTGCAAGTGTGCATGGCGTGCGGCGCGATAGAAGCACTCAGGCACTGGCCGGCCCGGGCAGCCCGGGCTTACCTGCCGCATAATAATTCACATCCATCACCATCACATGCAGGTGACCTGCTCAGGGGGATGGCGGGTGCAATGTGTTGCTGTGTTGCTCATGCGCTCGCATGGTAAACAGCAGCTATGACAGGCTAGCACAAGAGAGGAGTACCCCCTTCAAGCTGAATGCAAGTTGTGCATGATCAAGCACCTTGGCAGCCTCCTGCTTTACGAACCAGCAAGCACAGCTGCATTATCGGTGCACAAGCAGTAGCACTGTATCGACTGCATATGTGAGTCACGCGTCACTTACATGCAGCACCTTCACCCAGCCCTTGAGGGCACTGCTCTTCTGCACTTTGTGCACGGTCAATGCCAGCCCCAGTAGCCCCAGCAGCAGCACGCCCACCACCGCCACATGTACGTACACCACATTTGTGTACGTGTCGTAGTCCTGGGAGGCACAATGATGGAGCAGAAGCTGATTTAACAGTCTGAAAACGTCCCTTGGTTGCTTGATGTGCAGCATAGCGCTCACACTGCTTAATTGGAAGCTACACCAGAGCTGCGCTAGCAGTTGCTGAGCGAGAATGAGGCAGGCGCATGCTTGCAACTGCACACAAGATTCACTGCAATCGCACACAAGATTCCCTGCCCCCGTAAGCGTCACACACTTTCCGGGGCGAACCCTATTGCAACCACCCACTCGGTTCACTGCTACGGCAGAGTGGTATGTAGACCATGAGATGATCTGCCAGAACCTGTGCAAGCAGAGACAGGCACAATATAATTTTCAGATGGACGAGCATTCCACCTCTGGACGCAGAAGATGGACCCAGCAGAGCTGTGAAGCCTGCCTGCATCCTCCCCACTCAAACTCACCAGTTGTAGTAGTCAATGTCCCAGCCCTGCAAAGAGGGAGAGAGCACAAAGGGTTCCAACAACTGAGGTCAGCAATTTGCCGTGGCAATTGCAGGCAAAGAAAGCAAGCCCAACGCAATGTCCCACAAGGTTTGCAGAAGACAAGAGAAATGCCTCACAAGCAGGGGTTGCAGCTACGATTCTGGCAGTGCGCTGGAGGGCAGCCAATCACCTGGACAACTGGGTTGAACACGACAAGGAAAGCTGTGAGGCCTTCCAGCAAAATCTTCGCCAAACTGCAGGCACGGGGGGCAAAGACTCTTTATTGACTGGCTAGCATGGGCTTGGAGGGAGTGCGCTGCGTGCAAGCAATGACCATCAATGGTGGTCAAGTGTGCAACAAAAATCTGGAGCAGGAGTGTTTGGGGCAAATATGGGTGCAGGGAGCCATGCGACTGCCTGAGCTTACTTTATTCTCCAATCATTTGCAAATGCTTTCTCCGCCGTTAGGGTGTCCATGCACAAAAAGACGTGCTCAAGGTAGCTCTTTTTCTCCTCCAGCAGGTCCTCGTCCTCATCTCCCCCCTCTCTAGCCTTGGCCCTGCAGTTCAATGATGATTGTGCAAATCTTTTAATATGTCCCAGCTTCAGCTCCACTACAAGCTTGATTAGGGTAGTAGGAAGGTCTTCAAAGGCTTCAAATTCCCAAGGAAAACCCGTCTGGCAGGCTTATTGCGCCCTTTAAAAGGTCACGAGTCGTGCGGGAGAGTGCAAGCACTATTAGTCTCCCTGCAACCCTTTTATAAAAGCCGCTGCGTGCATTGATTGGATATGGACAGTAGAAGCAATAGACATTGCCAACATTGGGTCCATCTGGCCAGCCCTGGAGCTAGCTGACAGAGAAGATTCTTAGGCCCCTGCATTGTTAACAATGACTCTAACATCCCTCAAGAGTGGCACTGGAGCCATTCCATTGCTCTGGTGCTGGGCCATAGTGCTCCGTGCACCTCTGTGTCATGCATACAAATGCAGGTGAGCGCAAGTGCGCGCGCAAGATGTAGTGCATGTAGTGCGCAAATATCACATTGAGGGCAGGAGCACATGCGAGAGGCAAGCAGCCCTCACAAGCATGCGTATTCAAAATGAAATGCCTGCCTGGGCCCTGGGACACTTTGACTTCGCGAGTTCCGTGATAAGCGAGACCCGCATATTTCGTTGTACTCACGCGAGCAGAACCCTGACCAGCGATCCATTTTCGTAAGTTGGGCTACGCAAAAGGCAGAGCCTTCCCCCGTAACACTAATCCTCTCGCAGTTTAGGACCTGGCCTGATTCAGGCAGGTCGCCTGTAATCAACAAGGTGCCGCAGTTCTTCCCACCTCTTGTTCAGATGCTGTACTGCAGACTGCTGTGAGGAGGTAGCACTCAGCCCAGCTGAGCTGCCGCCTGAGCTGACTGACATCCTCCCTTGGCTGCAAGCTTCAAAGTCAGGCCATCGAGAAGACCCTCTTTTAATATGGCACTACATTCAAAATTTATAATTATTTCCTAGTACTTATTGTGAGCCTTGTGATGTTTCCCCAGGCATGTCAGGCATGCATGCATGCACTGCGCAGTGCAGATGGTATTCTATGTTTTGAAGTAGGTCAATAGCTAGCCCTGCGAGTTATGCATGATGACAACCTGCGCTGTAAGTACATGCTAGTCTAGGAGTTGTCTGAAGTGCACACGTGTGCCAGCAACCACCTTTTTTCCTGACCTGAGCTCAAGCAAGACCATATGCATAGAATGGATAAGTCCGGTTTCTTTTGTCCATACTAAGAGCCTTAGTATTTTCAGTACTTCAGGGCTGCCCAATCTGCATATCTTGAGAGTTTGTCAGCTTGTAAGCGAAGATTGCGCAATCTTATGCATGCATAGCCTTTGAGTTATGCATAAGATATCGTCTGCAAAGAAACCATCACTTATTCTATCTGTTTTAAGAGTGTTGTGGTTCCTAGGCTTGTTGGTGTTTGTAAGGCGCCTTTTGCCGGCAGGCATGGCCATTGCCGCGTCCTTCCACTTGGAGCCACCTGAAGAGTGGCTCCATGTACAGAAGGAGGAGAAAGGGGGACAGAGTATCACCTTGGATTGTCCCTCTTCGACAGGAATTGGTATGTGTGTCCTCCGGAGGATCCTTGGGGTAGGCGGTCCAGGGTTGTGGCAATTAGGTATAGATTATCTGATAGATTATAATCTATACCAATAATAATCATTGACCAGCTCTATGGCGTCCATGGGAAAGACAAGGTCATACATGATCCATAATATCCTATCATTGTCTGTTGTGTTGAAAGCCGAGGTGAAATCCACAATCAGGGGATACATTTCTTGTTTTAAGAGTGAAGCATCTTCTAGGGCAATTATGATATTTTGAAGCTGGTGTATTTCTCCCTGCTTCCTTCTAAAGCCCTTCTGTCCGGCTGGTACTTAGTACGCAGTACTGAGTAGGCAATTTGCTTCAGCATATTTATAGTGTTTGTATTGAGTGCACCGGAACATCAACGCGGCGCTGAACCTTTGGGCAGTTGCTGCTGCAGAGGTTGCTGGGCGCACCTGACGTGGGGAGGCAACGTACCCACCGGCCCAACGCTGGGTGCCTGGGTAGCTAGCTGATCTCCAGAGGCGCCGTCTTTACACCATCTTTCTTGGTGCGGGAGGTTCTTTCTATACTTCTTATGCTTAAAATCATCTTAAAGATCTCGGCTTTGACGCACAAAAGGCCAATACGACTGCCCTTAAATTGCATGCTCACTCTGTGCTTTATGCACACGAACTGACAACAACTAGACGAGCTCTTGCAAAATCCAGTTGCTCTCAAGGTCTTGGTCTAATGCAGGGGGCTGCGCAGCATGCTTGTCACCCTCCAGGTCCTCACTAGTTCTTCCTTTTCCCTGGTGGAGGAGACTCACGGCACTTTGGGCCAGTGTGTCTCCTTTCCTTAACCGATTCTCTTAATTGATTCTTCCTTGTGATGTTATTCGCAACGTCGCTCGCTTCAGACTTTGTGCCCGCCCTGAAAATTGGAACTGTGACCTGGACTCACAATACCTACAAGATGAGCAACACATTATTTTGCACTGCACCCATCCACACCTGGTCTCTCCGAAGAACTTTTGCGTCCCTATTTCCTCCCGCAGGCTTCAACAATGTGTCTACTTTTCTGGGCCAGGAAGACAGTAAGCTCTATTTCTTCCTTCGTGCACTGATAGCTGTTTATACTAGAAAGCAGGCTAGCAGTCGCACTTCTTGACTGAAGGCCTTTTCTTGTAATCCTTGTAACCCCTTAACTGATGCAGGCAGCGTCTTGCTGCTTGTGTAGTTTTTCTTTTCTTTTCTTTCTTAGGTCCAGGTTGCAGGCCTTCTAGCTTTCAGCTCAACTGCCCTTGTTCAGTGGATACAGCTATGTAATTTAATCAAACCTAACCTGGGTCCTTGTAAGATTTGCCCCCGGGCCAATGTGCATGCTTGCATTTTGAGCATCTAAGATTATTGTCAGTATTGCCCCTGGTGGATGTTGAACTATTGGCCCAAATTTAAAAGGAAAAAGAAAAAAGACTACGTCAGCAAGGTAACCCCTGTTTGCGTGAGATAAAGAAGAAGTTTATATCTGATGCAAGCACTAGGCAAATCTCCACCATCAAACTAGACAGAAGGTCATTAGTGCGGGGGGGTTCAGTAAAACGAGCTATATATAAATTTTTTTGATATTTTTTCATCTTCTACTTGTTTAAGCACAATCTAGCACCTACTAGCTCTAATTTGTTTGGGTCGTGCTCCTCATGCATTGCAATTCGCAGGTCTGCTGCAAATCGGCTCATCTTCCTTGCCAACAGAGTCTTGCCGCGCAGAGACATTTCTTCCATCAAGATGCATTACGTCCTAGAGCATGCATGGAGGGACATCTTGAACCAGGATAGTATGTAGGCTTACTTTTTGGCATTGCTGTGCAAGGGCGCGGTTCAATCTAATTTGCTGTTCAGTTGCTCTTCTAGTTGTTGCTCTGGTCGTGTGTCATCACAATATTTGACTTCAATGAGGTGCACATCCCAGCGCGAAGGTTGTGTAGCCTGAATGTCTCTTTGATGGCCATTTTTCGTTTTAACTGGCAGTATGCAAATAGCATCTGGTCTAGAGCAGGATTGCAGTTCATCTGCTGAAAAACCTGGTAGAAGCCATTGGGACAAAGTCCTGTTGGCTTCATGTGCCGGCAAGGCCAGACTTTGTTGAGCCATCCGTGTTTCACTTCCAATACCTGTGAAAATCATGTTTCCTTCAAACTTGCTTTTGTTCAGGGTTTTGATGATGAGCCTGGAAGCAATGTGATGTCGTTCAGTTACCATGGTTTGAATTGAAGCATTCTGACAACCAGAAAGCATATGGATTTGGCTGTCTGGCTGTTGACACAACAGACAAGATGAACTCGTGGCTCTGCCGTAGAGGTGGGCCATTTTCTGAGTGTAAAGAGTACCCGTTATAAATTTCATGGCATTCCTTTTCTGTGATATATTTATTCTTGTATTGTTCCAGAAAGAATTGCTAGTTGTATGATTCACGGAGGTGAGCAGCCTCTTCCAATTGTTACAGTAACCATAGTTGGTATTAGCATCTCCAAGTCTGTTATGCTTGGTCATGTGAGCTTTTATTTTGTCCTTAATGTTTTGTATTGGTGAAAGTCTGATTCTTGTGGTATTGTGAGAAGTCTCATTTTTCTCTTCTGCAAGCCAGAATATATGGGCGAAAGGATTACCATCAGGTAATGGTGGTGGGAATTCTTCGTCATGTCCATAGTTATGGAGAGCAGCATGTTTTGCTACAGCATCGGCAAATTCATTTCCAATCACACAAATGTGGGCTTTAACTTTGTAAAAGTTGATGGGAGTATCTAATTCGTTAATCATGGAGACGATTTGCTCCAAAACTTTGCAATGTGTGTGTTTCGTGTGTAATTCAGGAAGTAAGAGTTGTTTCCATATCTGAGATAGAGAACAGGCACTATCCGTGGCTATGTGGGTACACTTTGTCCTTAGTGCAGAAGCTACGCCAGTCACTGTCGTTACCTGGCCGCCAGGTAATGAAAAACAACATTCCGACTGGCAGTTCTGCTCTGTTTCTGGTATTGCTTATCCCAACTCCGCCAGAAGAAAAGAAAAAAAAGAGAAACTACGCAAGCAGCAAAAAAGCTCCTCACATCAAAACTCCGCCAGAGTAAACATAGATGGCTGCCTTTCGTCACAGGTATAAAGACTCCTGCTCTGAGCAGCCAACAACGTGTTGGAGTCCAACACGTTGTTGACTTTTATATGTCAGACAAATACCATCAGTCTAGGCCCAAAGGCGCCAGTCTGGAACATTCTTTCTTACTAAGTCTATCTAGTAGATTATTATTTGTAAGCGCTGTGAGGTTAGGGGCCAAAGTGATAAATCAAAGATTCTTTATGAAAGCTGAGTCATTCGGTTTCTTCCTAAATGATTGGTATTTTCATTACTTTTGCCGCGTTTCAAGTGGGTGGATGTGGGCAGGTTTAGAAAATTGCCTCGGGTATGACATGATGCAAGGCTGCACACTACCTTGGGTTCTTATCAAATAGCATGTGCTGTGCTTCTTTGTTTCATATGACAATAGTCTCAAGATCCCATTCAGGAGCTGGAGAGCTTGTACAGCTTCCAATCCAGAAATCTTGTCTGCGATAGGTCACTGATGCCTGGGGAATAGTGCCCAAGACATGAAAATGCTCTGGATATTATCTAAGAATCTGCATGTAAGCATTTGCATAAATTTGATATTAGTAAGGCCACTCGATTATTGTCTACTGGCTAGCCTGCCTCAGCCCAAAGACAAGGGGGATTATAATGGATATGCTGCGAGTCTGGTTTGGACACAGCAGTGTCTCAGCGTGACATCTCTTTATGCATTTAGTACCGGATACGCGTGAGAGCATTACAAACTATCCCACAGTCATAATTTGTTGTTGATGTGAGGAAGAGGTTGAGGAGTATCTGGAGCCAGGCAAATCAGCTAGCCAATGAAGATCAGAAGGACAAGGCTGCAAAGTATCAGAATTGGGTTGCTTTGCCTCTTAGGTCGGTGACTGTTGATGGACCGCCTTTTTCTGTGCCTAGGTATTTGCATCTGGATTTGGGCTGGCAAACATAGTGCAACATGGCACGTTCAGGTTACATTCAAATACGCTGCGTGTCGAGACAAGAAGCTGGAAACATCATGATGGTACCTGTGATAAGTGTGGATTGCAGGCAATTCAAGACAAAAAACACGCTCTTTTCCTGTGTCCTTTCATGCAAATGTATCCTTTGAGGCTTCAATTTGCAGACTTGTTTCACGATTTACAACTGGCACACAAAAATACTGTCAATCAGAATGGAGCCTTTCATTTCTCCCAAGCTTGCTCTGAGGATGTCTTCAATTTTTTCCAGAGACAAACTAATGATCCCTATCGTTTTATCCCAGAGCTTATGGATGTTTTCTGGTATGGCTTGTGTTCACCAGCAACCTGAACAGTCAAACTACCTTGAGCTGAAGGTCAAACTTAAACTTGTAAACTTGTAAACTTTAGTACCGGATACAAGAGGAACATTGGGGGTTGGCTGGTGCTTGAATTAGCTGTAAACCTTTTCCTTGATGTATGCCGACTGGGCTACTCGCCTCATAAGCCAATTACTGCGCGGCGCCCTCCCCATTTGCTGCCCAGATACCTACAGCTGGAAGTGAGTAGGCACGTGCTTTGTACCATTGCTCATTTCACTTGCGTGCCCATACCCTGAGAGTTTAGACTGGATGTTGGGGAATCCACAATAAGCACTGTGACAAACGTGACCTGCGTGATATCCAGGACGAAAAACATGTCCTTTTTTATGCCCTTGCCGCAAGTGCATGGAAGTGTGCTTTTTGAGAAGGAAACTTGCGGAAAATTTGCAGATCTACGGGGGCTAATAGATTTTCCATTGAAGGCACGGGAGCTTTCATTCTGACAATATCAGTGCTGGCTCAGCATCCTCGGCCTGAGGAGGATGTGAGATTTTTTCTCTTAAGGCCCTTAAGCTGTTGGGCAGGCAGAGTGGGCAGGCAGTTCATGCTTGCAAGGAAGCTCGCAAGCTTTACAGGGCTTCTGTGCGGCGATCTAAACGCGACCACAGTAAGCATTTAAAGGCTGCTTTTTTGGACAAGCTGCACTCAAAAAAGGCAGACCTGCATTCTTTGTTGCGCGCCCCCCAGCGCACACAACAATCCCCGCTTTCTGATCAAGCGTGGCAGACTTACCTAGATGATCATTTTTGTCCTCCTGGGGAGGTGCATGACTCACGCCCCTCACCTAGTGACATGGCTGTCCCCCTTGGCAGAGGCCACCCCCCCCGGCCCAGCTGCTTGC
>LFCJ01004413.1_pt1 | contig 10306 bp, 12 predicted proteins | sample 643141 | NCBI WGS metagenome assembly LFCJ01 (sample SAMN03766243, study PRJNA286221) | soda lake metagenome | biome: soda lake; feature: Kulunda steppe; material: water; isolation source: sample B1-Br-g2 brine of Lake Bitter-1 | place: Russia: Kulunda steppe | collected 2010-07 | reverse complement strand
GTCTGACTCTCACCTGTGGCGACCGCCTGGCTCTTACCTGTGGCGACCACCTGACTCTCACCTGAGGGGACCGCCTGACTCTCACCTGTAAGTTCTGCCTGAATCTCACCTGGGCGCGCAGGTAGTTGGCCTCATTCCCAGGGAAGAGTGGGTACGTGGACACCAAGGAGTCCAGCCGGCCTGCACTCGCATGCACGCACATGCGCGGCAGGGCTTGTGCGGGCTCTGTGGCAGCCACACACATACACACAGGACGCTGTCGCCTGCTCAGCCGCACTGGGTACGGCGCACATGTGTGGGCAGTTGGATGGACCTATCAGATGCGGCTAGGGTCTAGAGTTCAGGGTTTACGCAGCTCCAGTTGCCGCCTCCGGCCACCCCACACAGAATGCCAGGCATATTGAGACGCAAGCACAGTGCAGTTCGCACACACAGCTGCGGCCCCTGCGGGCAGAGCGTCGCAGTGAGGCGCAAGCGGGGTGCGCACATGGGGGAACTGCACTGTGGTGCACGCTGTGGAGCCATGCCTGTCAGGCTAGCCGCGTGGCGCCCTCAGCCTCCACCGACACAGCGAGACCCCCTCAGAGCGGCGCGTCCTGCCAGGCCCTGGATGGGATGGACTGGCCCAAGCTCTGAGAGCCCCTGAAGGACCCCACTCGATTACCATTGCAATCTAAAGAGCCTCCTGGCCTGCAAGCCGCCCAGGGGGAACTTTCCCCCACTAAGCCTAGCTGCCTTGGGTGGTCAACCAGGGCAGCGCCTGAATTGTCACGCCCTGAGCTGCGGCAAAGCGCATAACAGGCCGTACCATGCGCCACCGCCCGCTCTTGCCATGGGCGCACCTGTGAGCAGCTTCTTCAGCAAGCGCGCCGCCTTGATCTGGTCTGGCGTGACAAAGGGCAGCTGCGTCATGGGCCCGCCCAGGTAGTTGCACACAAAGTACACGTTGGCATTGGTGCCGGCGCCTTCCTCGTACGGCACCGCGCCCTCTGCACATGCACAGCGGCACGAAGGCAAGCTGATACACGCGTCCAAAGCCAGTGATGCACGCAAACACACGTATGAGACACACACGCGCACGCACACACACACACATGCACACACACATGCGTTGCCTGCAGTGCCGCGCTTGTTTGGAGCAAGCAAGCACCTGACCTGGCAGGGGCAGGGCGGCGCATCAAGCACAAGACCTGTATGCCCCGAGCACGCCCCTGCCTGCCACAGACAAGTGACCCCAGAAGCAATCAGACCGCACCGCCAGACTCTTACAAATGCGCAAGCACACGCACATGCAGATGAACAAACACACACAAACACACAAGCGCACTTATGAGTACAGGCACTCATAAACATGCACACGTACAAGCGCACTCACACACAAGCGCACACACAAACATATGCACATGCAAGTATACACATGTAAGTATGCACACGAGCACTCACACCCACACCCACACACCTGGCGCTTCTGGGATGGTGGGCGGATCGCTGACAGTTGTCTCGAATACATAGTAGTCCGCGTGCAGGCCAAAGAACTTCCCAAAGAAGCGCGCCGTCTGCACGCCACGCTTGGGGTCCTCGCCCAGCTTCTTCAGTGTCAGGGCAATGTTGTACATCTCACGCGTGCCCAGGCCCACGCCCAGCGCATCAAATAGCCGGCCATTGGTCACCACATCCTCAGCCTCATACTGCAGGCAGGGTTAGGAGTTCAGAGCCAAGATTTAAATCATCACACCCTCAGCCTCATACTGCACCCAGGCAGACGTGTCATGCACACTCACAGCTGCTCGTATGCATGTGCATATCTGCATGTGTGTGTAGGTGTGAGCATGCTTGTGCACGTGCACCTGCGCAGGCACTCCTGTTGACTGGGCTCCTGGAAACTGGCCTTCCGCATTTGTCAAGCACAGGCAGCATGGCTTCCGTTGGGAATTAGCACAAAGTTAAAACTGTGAATGTGCTCAGAGACGCAGGTACAAACACAGGCTTAACATGTCAAAACCTGCTTTGTATTTCGAGGCTTGCAGAGGATTGTGGGCAAGTGCTCATGCATGCAAACGCGCAAAGAGGTCACTCACGTCATTTGTAGCCTCGGACTCAATGGGCTCTCCAGTCTCAGGGTCTATTGGCAAATCAGGATTCCTGCAACACACATGTGCACAGAGAGAGGGGGGTTTGAATGGCACACGTGGTTGCGCTTGAGCATGTAACTGTGGGCGCATGTGGTGTCACTCATGCGTGTAAATATGGGCACATATGGTGTTACTCATGCGTGTAAATATGGGCACATATGGTGTCACTTATGCGTATAAATATGGGCACATATGGTGTCACTCATGCGTGTAAAGATGGGCACATATGGTGTTACTCATGCATGTTAGACAGAATGTTAAAGGCAGCACAGAGGGTGACAGGCTGAACAAGCACAAGGATTAGGAGGGCTGACGGTCAGCCCCATTTAGCACTCAAGACTTCTGCAGGCCTTCTATCCTCATGTGTAACACAATCTCACACTGTACAGCCTTGTGAGCATGCGGGCACACATGTGAATGTTGTGTACACAACTATACACGTGTGCATGCGTGCGTGCGTGCGTGCGTGGGCGCACGCATGCGTGTGTGTGCGTGTGTGTGTGTGTGTGTGCTGTGTGCGTGCATGCTTTCTTAGCAACAGCTGAGAGGAGTCCAAAGCAAACTATTGTGCCCCAAAAGTCCTTGATGGTTGAATTTGACTAGCAAGCTCAAATTTGGTTGCCCATGTACATGAAGGCGCGGCAAAGAGCTCAACTTTTTTGCTGTATTGTGTGCAATGTACGACACGTGCTCACAATCAATCAACTTCCATCCACATGCTCAATCTGCGGCTTGACAGGAGACAGCACTCCAGGCTTACCCAAATAAGGTGGCCGTGGCCACAGTCTTAGCTGCATCTGCTTGACCCTGCACATGCCGATGCACATAAGAAGTCCATTTGGGTGCTACTTGTGTCTGCACAAATCTTGCTCACAACATAGGCACACTTATGCACCTGCTATGTTCTATAGACAGCAGAACCTGGACACTTACCAACACAGGCACCAAAGGCGCGGACTCCTGTGCTTCAAAGGCTGTCTTCTTCACTAACAAAGAAGTCTCTAGTAAGTCTACGGCTTCATTGGGCTTATCTCCAAGAACCTGAGAACCGGCAGAAGCAGCAAGGTGCACTGGGTACCGCGCCTTTGAATGTAGGTGCCCACATCGCGCACGTTCTGCTGCTATTTTGGCACACCTTTGCCAAAACGCGAGTGAGGTGACCGTACAAGGAAGAACCGTCCGCAGTGACTTGTTTCTGCAGGAAGGCAATGGCCTCTGCATCGGCCATCCTTCGATGTCGACTTAGATTTCGATCTTGCAATGGAAATGACACGAATGTTTTCTTCTTGAGGAACAATAGAATTAGACCCTGATAATCTTACTCTAAGATAGACAAGTTTAGTATGAACGTATACTTGACGGCAACTTGACTACTATTACTATCTAAGACGCTAATTATCATAATACACCAGCGGGACGATCGCTCGGTCTGCTGCGCTCCAATTTGTGCCTGCAATGCCGCAGGAAGGAGGCAGGCAACAGAGATCATCCTTACTGACCAACAAGCAACAGGGGAACAACAATGCAGCTGTGGTAGCACTTGAAAAGCACGAGGAAGGGCAAAGAACAACCAAGCACTGCACCCTTACCTTTCCAGCATAACATCCATCATCCGTAATGCGGGCGTGAGGAGCTGCCTCACGTACGGCCGCTGCGGTCCACCCATCCGATTTGCAGTAGAAATAGCGTGATCTATCTCAGGCCACAGTTTTGAGTCCACGTGGCTGGCAAGCCGATCTGCCTGTTTCCCACAGAGAATGAGACGAGCACAGCAAAGGAGCAGTAAGCAAGGACTGGTACATGCACATGATCCTTACGAGCAACAGCCGAAACGCTGGACCCATCGCAAGCCCAATCTGAGTCCAAGTGGCAAGCATACAAAGCAGACCAGCAGCGCTACACAAGCGCTGCTGTTGTCCCTGGGAACAGCTGTGCATGTCGCAGGTCCACTTTAGACACCCCAAATGCACCGTAGCGCTCTCATCAACACGAGGAGGGTGCATGCGCCAGGGCACAGGTTTCCCGCGCGCGCACCTTCTGCAGCTTGTCCGGTGTGTCCGCTGGTATGCACGCCCAGAAGTGCCGCGCGATGTCCGCCACGATCTGCGCACAAGCAGACAAAGGTAGGCCTCAAGGTAGGGCACTGGCAAGGCCTCAGGAGACTGGTGCTCCTCACAGACTCGCTGCGCGCCTTCACCCTGTAAGCAGTGCTACTTGACAGACCACGTGGAGACACAGATGCACGCATTCATGAAAACACAGTTACACGTGCATCTGTGTACACAGATGCACAAATTCATGGGTACACAGATGGAAACAAGGACAAAAGAGTGATCGACCTAAGTTCCTGGGAGCGGGCACCTTGGGGGCACCCCTCCCTACTTTTACTGCGCAGTGGAGAGGGAGGGAGGCCTTGTGCGTCCACCCTTGGCCGCCTTCCGCACACCATCGTTCACATGCCAACATGTGCACTGCATGGCACACTTAAAAAGCAGTTTGCCACTGGGCACCGGCGCATGCGCTGCCCGGACTAGGCTGCCGCATGCGCTGCCCGGACTAGGTTGCCGCATGCGCTGCCCGGATAATGTTGGTGCTCCTGTAGACCTCTAGTCCAGCCCCAAGCTGGACATAGGGGACAAGCGACAGCAGCCGCAGCAAATAGGCTGCAGCTGCGGCAGTCTAGAAGCAATTCATGTCAGGCAGCAGCTGCAAGGATCAGGCAGCAAGGTGTGGCGCCTCCCCCAGGGGCTTGCTGAGCTTCCCGCCCAGCCACGCCGGCACAGCGTGGCAACACCCTCGCATGCGCAAGCCTGGCACCAGAGCACGCGCTCAGGGCATTCAGCGGTGGCCTGCAAGCTACCTCACGCACACGTGCACGCTTGGATGCAGGCAAGGTTCAGGCCTGCAGGTGCACATGCTGTGCGAGGGAGTGTGTGGAGGGACAGAGGGTGCGCACGTGCGCCTGCATGCAGCAGCACGCGCCTTGACTTGGGTGCGGAACTTGGACAGCAGCTGCGGGGCCAGCACCAGGTCCGGGGGCTGGGCCAGGCCTGGCGGGGGCTTGCCCAGCGCGTCCCCCCCCACGGCATCGCCCTCGTCGCCCGCCAGCCCACACACCTCCAGCAGCGCCTGCGGCAAAAGGTGGGGGGCAAGCTGGGCTCGGGCAATTGTGAGTCTGCCATTAGGCATGCACGCAGGCTACAGCAAGGCCTGGAGGGTGAAAGTGTGCTGCCAAGGGGGGCGGCTATCGCCACCTGGGGTCAAAAAGGGGGCCCTGAAGGTGCGCAGGCTTGGGTGAGGCCTTGTTGGAGGTCAGGAGAGGCCAAATGGGTGAGGCCTTGTTGGAGGTCGGGAGTGGCCAAATGGGTGAAGCCTTGTTGAGGGTCAGGAGTGGCCATATGAGTGATGTAGCTGCACCAGGTGAACGCGGGCAGCATGACTAGGGCCTGCCAGGCCGGCGACCTGAGCCCAGTCCGGAAAGAAGAGCACGGATGTCTTGAGACCGCAAAAGACGATGCCCGTACCCTGCTCGCCATGGCAGCGCGGCCGCAGCACCTGAGGTGCGCAAACCAAGCAGGCCGACCTTTGCCGCTGCGCTCCCCACATCAGCAGCTCAAGGCACACGGCGCACACACGGTGCATCACACACCGTACGATGCGCACATCATTGGCCCAGGTCTGTGCTACTGCACAGCCCAGACACCTGAGCCTGTCAATGGGGCTGAGCCAGAGGGCGGCCCCCAACATAAGAACACACGCCCACTGGAAGGCTGCATGGGCAGCACGGGTGCGCGCGTTGAGCGGGCCGAGTCATAAAGCTGGCTGTGCAGAAGGCTGGCATATTCCTGCACACAGCAGTGCAAGCGGGGTCCTTGATCCGGCAAAGGCAAGCACAGACCCACCTCGTACGCGTGAAAGCTGCTGACGGGTGGGCAGGGCAGGTTGTTGGGGTCGACAGCTGCCAAGAGCTGCAGGCGCCTGCCTGTGCCAGGCCTGCCAGCCACCCCCAGCTGCACATCCAGCATATCTGCACTGCCCTGCTGCGGAACCGACAGCGGCTCCTGCTTGCACGCCTGCTGCACAGTGCCCTGCTGCTGCTGCCGCTGCTGCTGCAGCTGCGGGATGTCAGCACCCGCAGCAGCCAGGCGGTCAAAGTAGGCCCTGGGCTCCTTGATGCGCAGCTCCTCGTACTGCGCACATCATACACATTGCCAACGCGGGTGTGCGCGTGAATAAAAAGGCAGGTGGGGAGGGGAGCGCTGGTGTGCAAGGTGCAGATGTGCAAGCACGGGCCGGGTCTCCTACAGGGCCTTGTGGGCTGTGGTGCGTCATGCGAAGCACAAGGGTGTAAAGAGGAGCAGGCGGGGGTGCCTTTGGGGGCCTAGAATGCAGCCGGGACAGCCTGGAGGAGCTGGGACAGCCTGGAGGAGCTGGGACAGCCTGGAGGCACAGCCGGGACAGCCTGGAGGCACAGCCGGGACAGCCTGGAGGAGCTGGGGAAGCTGATCAGGCTCAACCCCTGAGCATTTCTTTTTTTTTCTTTTCTCCCTGAGCATGGTGGCGAGCAGGGGCCCTGTTGGGGGTGCGTTTCGGGTCGTTGGTGCGCAGGGGGCTGATGGAGGCGGCATGCCCACCACCCTAATGGTCCTGGCTTTGCGGGTGTGCAATTTTGGGACCATCCAGGTCATGGCTCCGTACAGCTGTGTGCCCTAGTGCAGCGCGGCATGCGGCACTGCATGCAGGGGCGAGCAGGACTGCAGGGCAGCATGTAGGGCAGCAGCGCAGACTGGACTGGGACTGCGGCAGTCGGCGTTTGTAAGAGGCACAGACTCCCTCAGGCCTTAATAGTCAGTGTGTGTGAGGGACGCAGACTCCTTGGGTCTACAGAAATGGGTGTTTGTAAGGAAGCTGAGCAGGGGCGGCAGCAGGTGGACTTTAGGCGGCCTGTACCCTGTACCCACACTACTGCGGGGGGGCCCAGCAGCGGTGCGCGGCTCAGGGCAGGGGCAGAATGTGTGGCAGGGAGCAGCTGAGGGCAGGGGCAGCATGTGTGGCAGGGCAGCACTGGGCCAGTTAGTGGTGGCTGCCTGATCTCCCATGTTGACTAGAGGGGGACGAGGACCGCTAACATGCACACACACACACGCACACACACACGCACACGTACACACACACACACGCACGCACATACACACACAGAGATGGGGTGCAGCGTGCAAGACTGCCATGCACTGCAGGCGCGCATGAGTGTGTGCTCAATGCACGCTGCACCTTACGTGCACATGCGCACGAGCGGGTGCGCGCGTGCTCATGGATGTGTGTGTACACACGTATGTGCGCAAGCACAGATGCGTCACTTCGTCCATGGCCCGGCGCACCCTGTGCGCCTGGCATGAGATTTGTTGCGCTGCGTGCAAGTGCAGGCACGCTGCGAGGCTCATGCAAGCCCTGCCTGCAGGCATGCGCACAGTGGCCATACAGCGCACACCAACCCAGTGGCCATACAGCGCACACCATCCTGTGGCCATACAGCGCACACCAACCTGTGGCCATACAGCGCACACCATCCTGTGGCCATACAGCGCACACCAACCTGTGGCCATACAGCGCACACCATCCTGTGGCCATACAGCGCACACCATCCAGTGGCCATACAGCGGCCACCACCGTACAGCTGTACAGCCCCTTCTGCTTAGTGGCCATGTGCCCTTTGTGTCGTGGCGGCCATGCGCCCCAGCCAACCCCCCAGCCCACCCCAACCCCCACCTGCACGTGCTTGGGTGCGCGCAGGTCTTCCAGCCCCGCACCGTATCCGTGCAGCCGCGCCGCCGCCAGCTCGTCCAGCGCTTCGTCTCCCTGCAGCTGCACGGCACACCATGGCACGGCACACCATGGCACGGCACAGGTAGCAGCGCGTGCAGCTCTGCAGCTGGAGAGCATGACCCAGGCGGGGAAGCATGGCCGCCCCGCAGCTGCCCGGCACGGCACAGTACGGCGCGGGTGGCGATGCACGCCGCCCTGCAGCTGCACGGCGCAACCTGGCACAAGTGTCAACGCACGCCGCCCTGCAGCTGCACGGTGCAGCACAGGGTGGCGGCGCATGGAGCCGCACTCTACCCCGCGCGGCTCCTTGCACCCCAGCCAGCCCCCGCAGTGCAGTGCATGCAAGCGGAGGCTGGTCATGATCTTTGGCTCAGCGCTCCGCGCCCCTGTCTGGCTTGTGTTCGCATGAGCGCAACAAGGGCGAAGTGCACGGTAGGCAACGCAGAGTGTGCGTACGGGGAAGTAAGCAAGGCGCAGCTCAAGCCACACGCATGTCCCACCCAGCTGCAGGAGGTGCAGGAGCCTGCATCTGCTGGTTGTTGCGCTGTGGCCCTGCGGCTGCAATGGCATACACACATGCTCACACACACAACACCCCCCCCCTTGCCCCCCTCCAGCACACGCGCCACGCACTTTGCTCCCTGCATCGCCTCCTATCCCTGCTGTGGCCACCGCGCTGCGCGCAGGCTCCGCGCCAGCAGTGTGGGAGGGCCCTTCCCGGGAATGACCCACAGATAGGCCAGGCCTGCTGCTGCTGCTGCTGCTGCTGGGCCCCGCGCCGCGCTGCTGGTGACGCTGCTGCTGCTCCTCAAGCGAGTGCGCGCCGCCCAGGACAACGGTGGCGTGGCGGTTGATGTCGCGCGCCAGCTCCTCCGCCATGGCGCGGAAGCCGCCCTTGGCAACAGGCTCCTGCATGCAAGCCAGGTTGAGTGAGGCAAGTGAGGGTAAGCACCCGCCTCTGTGTGCTGGTGTGCCTGTGGGCGTGCCTGCCTGCCTGCCTGCCTGCCTGCCTGCCTGCTTGCCCGCCTGTGGGCGTGCCTGTCTGCCTCTCATTCAAGCCTATGCTTGAAACACATGGCACAGCTCACTTCTGTGTAGCAACAGACCCCGGCACGCCTCTGCATGACAGCAGAGACTCCTAACAGTTTTGTTCATATTGAGTGGGAACACTAACCACATGCGGGAGCTTGACACGAAAAAGCAGACAGTTTTGGGGATCCTGCAGTGCAAAGCGCCAACACGCTCGCCCTTCACAAACAGTGTTCACAAGGACTGGCCGCATGGGATGGACAGGCCCTGCTTTGCATGAAGATCAGGCCAACTTACAAACAAGAGGCCCTAAGAGCAAAAGAGGGTATTTGATACATCTACCAGACCCACGCGCATGCTCGCAGAGCCAGGGCTGATCCACAGCCGCCCACACACGCCTACGCACCTTGCTGGCGGCGTGCAGAAGGCCAAAGCCCTGGGAGAAGCCATCTCCCACATCCGCGTCCAGGTTCACTGTTGGGTCTGCCGTCTTCAGGACCTGCGTGCGTGCGTGCGTGTGTGTATGTGTGCGTGCGTGTGTGTGCGTGCGTGTGTGTGTGCGTGTGTGTGTTTGTGTGTATATGTGTGTGCGTGTGTGTGTGCGTGTGTATATGTGTGTGTGTGTGTGCGTGTGTTTGTGTGTGCCTGTGTGCGTGTGTATGCGTGTGTGTGTGCGCGTGTGCGTGCTTGTGCATGTTGTATGTGTGCGTGTTGTGCGTGTGTGAGTGCGTCTGCGTGTGCTTGCGTGTGAGCGTGTGTGTGAATTGCAGGTAGAGAGCATGAATGGCCAAAGTCAGGGAAGGCCTCTACTGAGGTGAGCACAGGCCAAGGCAGTTGCCCTTGCCCTGCCTTTTGCGCAGCACCCACTGTCTGGACAAACCTTTGCGCAGCACCCACTGTCTGGACAAACCTTTGCGCAGCAACCACCGCCTGACCGCCCTTTCCAACTGCACCTGCCCTCTGTCCACCCTCTGTGTGCACCCTCTCTGTGCACCCTCTGTGTGCACCCTCTGTGTGCACCTGCCCTCATGTCCACCCTCTGTGTGCACCTGCCCTCTGTGTGCACCTGCCCTCTGTGTGCCCATGCAGGGAGCTCCAGCGCCCAGGCCCTCGCTCACAAGCCTGTCTGCAGCATACCTCTGCCACCAGGCATCAGAGGGCGGTGGCACCTGAGGCCTATCTGCGGCATACCTCTGCCACCAAGCACCAGAGGGCGGTAGCACCAGAGGCCTATCTGCAGCATACCTCTGCCACCAGGCACCAGAGGGCGGTAGCACCAGAGGCCTATCTGCAGCATACCTCTGCCACCAGGCACCAGAGGG
>LFCJ01004412.1_pt1 | contig 10306 bp, 8 predicted proteins | sample 643141 | NCBI WGS metagenome assembly LFCJ01 (sample SAMN03766243, study PRJNA286221) | soda lake metagenome | biome: soda lake; feature: Kulunda steppe; material: water; isolation source: sample B1-Br-g2 brine of Lake Bitter-1 | place: Russia: Kulunda steppe | collected 2010-07 | reverse complement strand
TCATGCGCAAGGTCGATGGCTGGGAAACCCTCGACCAGCCGCTCGCCGACCAGCCCATTGACCTCGCCGCATGAAACCGTAACCGTGAACACGCTGGAGATCGCCGCTCACGAATTTCCACCACCTTCGAGACAGAACCGAGGGTGGCAGGAGCCGGCCCGGACCTGGTGGTCGTTCTTCCCAGACCCAGCGTGGCTCCGGCACGCAGGATGGGCGGAGAACGGTCCTTCACTGAGCGCTCTACCAACGGCGGCAATGCGCAGGAAGCGGACAGTCGGGCTTGCGAACGGTGGTTGTCGGTGCGGCGTCAAATCGCTCCTGAACTCGGTCTATCATGGTTGCGCTGCTCAGGCCGCGTCCGAGATGACGGAGTCGCAGCGGACCCCTTATTTCCTGGTCGGCTTCGGGCGCTTTGCCTACGGGCTTATCCCTCCCGCCACCCATTCGCCCCCTTCCGCACTCTCAATTTCGTTAATCGCGCCTGATCACGCTGGAGCACCTCGATCTCGTAGCCGTGGACGTTGAAGATTTCGTCTGCCTCGGGAATGCGGCGTGCGAAATCGATCACGAGTCCGGCCACGGTGACTGCATCTTCTTCTGGCAAGCCCCAGTCCATGGCGCGGTTTACCTCGCGGATACTGATGCTGCCGGGGACGGCGACCGATCCGTCGGTCTCGACTTCCAACATCGCGTCGCCACCGATGTCGTGCTCATCCGAGATGTTGCCCACAATCTCCTCGAGGATGTCCTCGAGCGTCACCACCCCCGTAACGCACCATATTCATCGATAACGATGGCAAGGTGATTCTTGTTCTTAATGAAGGCGTGGAGTTGGTCGTCGAGGCCCGTCACATCGGGAATGAAGTAGGGCTTCATCGCGATCGACGCGATGTCGAGCGTCTCCAGCGCCGCCGCGCCGTTGTTCTCGATCACGGCGTGCATCGCGCGCGCCAGGTCCTTGGTGTGCAGGACCCCCACGATGTTATCGGACGACCCCTGCCAAAGCGGAATCCGGGTAAATCCGGATGCCAGAACAGCCGCGATGATCTCGCTCGTCCGCCGATCAATATCGATCGCTTCGACGTCTCGGCGGTGTGTTATCACCTCGTCAACGGTTCGCTGCGCGAGGTCGAGCGCTCCAAGCAGGCGGTCCCGGTCCGCCGTCTCCACCGCACCCTCGAAATGGTGCAGAGCGATCGCCCCGGCGATCTCTTCGTGCGCGGCGAACGGATGCGCGTCGGTCGCCTGCACCCCGACAATTCGCAAGATGCCCCTGACCATGACCTGCACCAACGTGACCACCGGTGCCGCGATCCTGACGACAAGGGTCATGAAGCCGGACACACGGCGCGCCACGACATCCGCATTGGTGATCGCGTAGGTCTTCGGCAGCACCTCGGAAAAGATCAGCACGAGAGCAGTCATCAGGACGGTCGCGACTGCGACGCCACCCTCGCCGAGAAGGACTGTGAAGACCATTGTTGCGAGCGAAGCCGCCAGAATATTGACGAGGTTGTTACCGAGCAGGATCGCGCCGATCAACCGCTCCTTGTCTTTTGTCAGCCGAAGGGCCCGCCGTGCGCCAGGGTCGCCCTGCTCGGCCCGTTTGTGGAGTTTGCCCCGATTTGCGGTGGTCAGCGCAGTTTCCGAGCCAGAGAAGACCGCCGAGCAGACCAAGAGAAAAAGGATCGCAATTGCTGCGCCCGCCAGGAGCGGGAACGTCGTGGAACCGATAGGGGCATCCATATGCCTGAACCCTGAGAAATGGAGCGTCGCGCCGCCGCTTGCATCCTGCGCTGTGGGAGGTGTTTATCAGGATCATGTCGGGGCAAGAAGGGAGTGATTGATTGCGTTCGCCTTGTGAGACCGAAAGCGCCGGCCACAGACATCCCTCGGGCAGGTGACCTTGGTCTTCGGAGCAAAGGCCACCGCATTGAGCCGGCCATGACCGACTGCGCTTGCAGAACGTGCAGCGTGTCGCCGCCGCTCCGCAAATGCCTGCAAAGCACATGAGCATCGAACCGACGGCGATCCGGGCAGTTCTGACCGACCCCACGTCGGGCGCGTCTTCGCCCCCGGCGTGGGTCCCGATCAGCCGCCCTGCTGCAACCGATCACTGCGCAGCAGATCCGGGGTTCGCGCGGCCAACCATGCGAGCACAGGACCCGACACGAAGATCGACGACCCCGTCGCGATCACCACACCCGCGATCATCGGCATGGCAAAGCCGGCAACGGCCGGCCCACCCCAGATCGCCATGGGCAGAAGCGCGGCCAGCGTGGTCCCCGACGTGAAGATGCAGCGCGCCAGAACCTGGTTGAGGCTGCGGTCGATCACGCCGGCGAGGGGCTCGTCGCCGCTCGTCCTCAGATGCTCGCGGATACGATCATAGACCACCACCTTGTCGTTCACGGAATAACCGATCAGCGTCAGCAGGGCGACGATGGTGGTCAGGTTCACCTCCCACCCCATCGCGGCGATGACCCCGAAGGTCGTGACGACGTCCAGGAGCAGGACCGCGATGGCACCGGCGGCAAAGTGCCACTCGAACCGCACCCAGATATAGACCAGCATCGCCAGCATCGCGAGGGAAAGCGCGATCAGCCCCGTGCTCGCCAGCTCGCCGCTGATGGTGGGGCCCACGAGGTCGATCTGCTCAAAGACAGCGCCCGGCACGGCCTGCGCCGCGGCAGCTTCCACCGCGGCCACGGTGGCCTGCCCGGCGTCACCCTCGACCCGGATCAGCGCCTCGTTCGGGTCACCGAAAGCCTGAAGGCTGGCATCGCCCGGCACGCCCGCGGCGATCGCCGCGCGCAACTCGGCCAGCGGTATGGGGGCGTCCGAACGCAGCACCATCTGCACCCCGCCGGTGAAGTCGATCCCGAAATTCGGCCCCGGCATCACCAGCGCGGCCAGCGCCCCAAGCGACAGCACCGCCGATGCCGCCAGCGCCAGCCGACCGCGGCGCATGAACGACAGCGCCCCGGGGGCGCGCACCCGGCCGACCAGCGGCGCGATCTCCAGCCGGGCGGGTTTGCGCCGGCGCACCAGTGCCTCCATGACCATGCGCATCAGCACCACGGCGGTGAACATGGAAATCAGGATGCCCAGCATCATGGTGACGGCAAAGCCCCGGATCGCCCCCGCACCGAACATGAACAGCAGCGCCATCGCCAGAAGCGTGGTGATGTTGGCGTCCAGGATCGTGGCCCAGGCGCGCGCGTAGCCCTGTGTCAGCGCCTTGATGGCAATCGTGCCTTTCGCCGTTTCCTCGCGGATACGGCTGAAGATGAGGATGTTGCTGTCCACGGCGATCCCGAGGCATAGGATGATGCCCGCGATACCGGGCAGGGTCAGCGTGGCGCCCAGCAGCCCGAGGGCCGTCAGCGTCAGCATGACGTTCAGCCCGAGCACCGCGCTGGCCAGTAGGCCCCAGGCACCGTAAAGCCCCACCATCATCGCCACCACGAGCGCCAGGCCCACCGCCCCGGCGAGCAAGCCCGCCGCGATGGAATCCGCCCCCAGTGTCGCGCCGACGCTGCGCTCCTCGATCACGTCGAGCGACGCGGGAAGCGCCCCCGAGGTGATCAGCACGGCAAGCGTCTGCGCCTCCTCGATCGTGAAGTCACCGGTGATCTGACCGTTACCGCCCGGAATGGCAGTCTGGATCACGGGAGCGGTCAGCACCTCGCCGTCCAGCACGATCGCGAAGCGCTCGCCGATATTGGCCGCCGTGATTTCGGCAAAGGTCATGCCGCCCGCCCGGTCGAAACCGAAGGTCACCATCGGACGGCCGGTGTCGGGGTCGAAGGCCGAGGCCGCCCGGTCCAGCCGGTCACCCGAGAGCGCCACAAGGTTCTCGACCGGAACGCTGCCGCTGCCGTCGCGCATCGGGAGAAACGAGACATCTGGGCCGGCGGCGGGCGCGACCATCTGAAAGCTCATCTTCGCGGTCGAGCCCAGAAGCTCGCGCAGCTGCCCCGGGTTCTCGATCCCAGGCATCTGCACAAGGATCCGATCCTCACCCACCCTGGTGATGACGGGTTCGGATACCCCGACCTGATCGACACGGTGGCGGATCACCTCGAGGCTGCGGTCGGCAGCAATGCGCGCCGCATGATCGAGGCCCGCCTGGGTCAGCGACAGCTGCAAGGTCTTGTCGGACATGTCTACCGTGAAGCCGGCCGGCCTCCCGGGCGGAGCGGCGGTCGCGGCAATGCCCCGCAGTGCGGCCAGCAGCGCGTCGTTCGCGGGTGCCGACAGGGATAGCCCATCGGCCCGGATCGCCGCCGGGTCGAGGTTCTGCTCACGCATCGCGGAGACAAGGGTTTCGCGCAGATCCTGCAGCCGCGCCGCGGCGAGGTCGTCGCGGTCCACCGCCAGCAGAAGATGCGCGCCGCCCTGAAGGTCAAGGCCAAGGGAGACGGTCTGGTTCGTGACCCAGCCGGGCAGTGTGCTGCGCACGGTCTGGGGGAGAAAGTTCGGAAGGGCCATCGCAACTGCCAGGAGCAGCAGGACGGCATAGGTCATGATGACCCATGCAGGTCGGCGCATGTCGGTATCCTTGTTTGCCTGAGAGTTCGGACTGACGGAATAGCGTCAGCCCGCAGGCGGTCCCCGGACCGGAGGAAGGATACGGATCTTGGCGGGAAGCGGGCTAGAATGCCGGGCGGCAGCGATGCGGACGGCGGCAGGCGCTGGCAGTGCCCGAAGGGCCGGGTTCTGCACCGCCGGATCGGGCATATCTTCGCCGGCCGGCTCTTGGGCACGCTGGAGCTGCCGCTGCAGCTTCAGGCTGTCATGGGCCAGATCGATGCGGCTTTCCGCAGCCGGGCCGGACTGCGCGGGTGACCTGTCCGCATGACCCGGCGGCACTCCGAACAGCGCGAAGGCGAGCACGACAATGAGGCGCGGAACGATCCCACCCGGTCGCAGCAAGCCCTGGCGGGGTGCGCCCTTCATCCCTGCGCCGCCCAGACATAGGCCGCGTAGCCGGCCAGAAGCGCCACGCCGACCCCGCGCCCGATCAGCGGGCGGGTGAGCAATAAGCTGGTCAGCACCAGCGACACCGCGATCATCACGGGAAGGTCGAAGGTCAGGAACCGAGGCGCGACCGGGATCGGCGCGATCACCGCAGTTACGCCGAGAATGCCGAGCACGTTGAAGATGTTGGAGCCGACGATATTGCCGATGGCGATCTCAGACTGCCGACGCAGCGCCGCGATGAGCGAGGTCGCGAGTTCGGGCAGCGATGTGCCGACCGCAACGATCGTCAGGCCGATGAAGGCCTCCGAAACACCGTAGCCACGCGCGATCGAGACTGCGCCATCCACCAGTAACCGCGCCCCAAGCATCAAGGCCACGAGGCCGACGGCCACCCACAGCGCCGACTGCCAGAGCGGCACCATGGGCGAAGGGTCATCCTCGGCCTTACCGGCTCCGGGCCTCAGATAGGCCCAGACCAGATAGGCGATCAGGCCCGCAACCAGAACCGCGCCGGACAGCCGCCCGATCGCGCCCAGCCAGAACACGGGGATCAGGACCAGTGCCGCGGCCATCATCACGCCCGTGTCACGCCGCAAGGTGCCACCAAGGACCCGGATCGGCCAGACCAGTGCCGACAGCCCGACGATCAACAGGATGTTTGCGATGTTGGAGCCGACAATATTGCCGATGGCGATGTCGGGCACGCCGCGCAAGGCCGCATCGACCGACACCAGGAGCTCAGGCGTCGATGTGCCGAAGCCAACCACCGTCAGCCCGATCAGGAGTGGCGCAATGGCAAGCCTGCGGGCAATGCCGACAGATCCACGCACCAGCGCCTCGCCGCCGAACAACAACCCCACGAGTCCGCCAAGAAGAATTACCCAGTCCAATGCGGCCACCCTGCTCGACAAATCAGTTTCGGACACGATTGCGGAGATTGCGCTGCCAGAGCGACCATTTGCGGCGCAGGCGAATGATGGCCGCCGAAACGAATGGGCGCAGAAGCTGCAGGTCGATGGCCAGCAGGAGAAGCCCGAGCGGGATCATCCAGACCCCGAAGAGCGGCAGAATCGCGAAAAACCCGCCTGCGATCAGCACGAGCCCCAAAGGCAGGCGCACGAGAAGCCCCGGCCTGCCCTGAATGGCAGCGAGGAGGCGGCGCAGCATCGGTGAGCGGCTGGTGAGTGCCGTAAACTGACGCTCGAGTCGGCGTTTGTGCCGCGCGGTCATGACCAGCGGTCCTCAGCGGTCGAGCCCGCGCCTACAGTGTCGGAAGGGGATGTTTCGGGGCGGGATAGCGAAAATGCCAGCGCCATGATGACGTATCCGGACAAGGTCGAACGTCATCGCGTCACCGGCGGCAATGACGCCAGCACCGAGCACGCTCGATGCGGTCCGACATCGCAACACCATGTTGCCAGAGGGGCCCGGCCCGCACCACCGAAATGGGTATCCCGCGCAGGCGTTCAATCCGACGATCGCGATATTTTTTCCGGCAAGTAGTGGGAGCTGCTGTCGGGCAGGAGAAGCGTGGATCGGAGTTGTCTGTTTTTGACGGCGCCGGCTGCGCTTGTGCCGGTGGCGGTCTGAGGCGGCCCGGAGGTGGCCGGTTTCGCGCTGCCGATGATCGCGGGGGTGGGCATCGCCGCCGCCTTGTCGCTGCTGGTGGCCTGTGCGCTGCTGACATGGATGGCGCGGGACCGGTCCCTTGCCGGGGCTGCTGCGCTGGGGGCGGAGGCCGCACCAGGCGGGCGCACCGCGTGCAAATCGTCGTGAGCATGCGGCGGCTTGAACGGGCCCGGTTCGTCGCCATGTAGCAGCAGTCAGTTCCCTCACAGCCCCACGGGTGGCCCATGTTCGACGCGAGACAACTTCTGGATCAGGTCATGGGCGCCCTTCCGCCTGAGGTCCGCCAGGGCCAGATGCCCGGCGGCAGCGGGCAGCTCCTGACCGGGGCGCTGGCCGGTGGGGTTCTGGGCCTCCTGGCCGGCAACAAGCGGGTGCGCAAGGTCGCGACCGGTGCCGCCGGCACGGCGCTGACACTCGGCGGCCTCGCCGCGGTGGCGGCCATTGGCTACACCGCATGGCAGCGTCAGCGCGGCGGCGCGGGGACGGGCCTGCAGCTGCCACCCCCGGATAGCGGGTTTGCCCCCGAGCGCGCGCCGCAGGGGCAGGATCGGCTGGCGCGCGGGATCATGGTCGCCATGATCCAGGGCGCCAAGGCCGACGGGCACATCGACGCCGCCGAACAGGCGCGCATCTTCGGCCAGATCGAAGCGCTGGCGCTCGACGCAGACGCCAAGGCCTTCGTCATGGACGAGCTTGCCGCTCCTGCCGATGTGACCCGGGTGGCCGCTTTTGCCGCCACGCCCGAAGTCGCGGCCGAACTCTACGCCGCGGCCCTGCTGCCCATGAACCCCGACACGCCCGAAGAACGCCAGTTCCTTGGCCGCCTGCAGACGGAGCTGCGGCTCGACCCGGGTCTTGCCGGCGAGATCGAGGATGCGGTGCGGGCAGCAGCGGGTGCATGATGTGGGTCCCTGTGCGGTGCGCCTCCGCCAGGTAAGCCGCGCCGATGCGACGCTGCCCCTGCAGCGCAAGATCGGCGCGCACACGCCCCTGACCGCACCCTTGGCGGCAGAGCAGAGCCTGCCGGCCTGACAGAATCCCAACCGCGGCAAGACCTGCCGCGGCTCGGTCCTCCCCCCGCTTCGGCAGCCGCATGTTCTACGACCTCGGCCCTCTCGCCCCGACCGCGGCCCTGCTTCTGGTGGGGGGCGTCTTCGTCGCGTTCCTGTTCGAGCGACGTCCGCCTGAGATGATCGCGTTCACGGGCGCCGCGGCGGCGTTGCTTCTGGGCCTCGTGACCACGGAGAACGTCCTGGCAGCGCTGGCGAACCCTGCGCCCGCGACCATCGGGGCAATGTTCATTCTCTCGGCCGCGCTGGTGCGTACCGGGGTGCTGGAGGCGCTGATCGCGGGGCTTTCGCGGCTATCGGTGCGTCACGCGGGCCTCTCGCTGCTGGCCTTTTTCGGTACGGCAGCGTTGGCCTCGGCGTTTCTCAACAACACACCAGTGGTGATGGTGCTCATCCCGCTGGCGATCGGGCTGGCGCGGCAACTGGGCACGGCTTCGTCGCGTCTCCTGATGCCGTTGTCGTTCATGGTAATCCTTGGCGGCACGGTGACGCTGGTGGGCACCTCGACCAACCTGCTGGTCGACGGCGTTGCGCGCGAGATCGGTCTTGCCCCGTTCGGCCTGTTCGAGAGCGCGCCGTTGGGGCTGGTCGTGGCGCTGATCGGCGGTGGCTTTCTCGCGCTGGCGGCGCCGCGGCTGCTGCCGGCGCGGTCTGGCTTGACCCAAAGCGCGGCAGGCGTGCGTGAGCCGCGCGGCTGGCTCGCCGACCTGTTCATCCCAGCCGGATCGCCCCTGGTCGGCCGGGCACCTTTGGAGGTGGCGGATCTGCGGCGCAGCGGCGCGCGGGTGGAGGTGAAGAACCTGCTGACCGGCCAGAGCGTCAAGCATGCCGAGAAGCAGTATCGCGAAGATCGCAGCCCGGCGGGCGAGCCGCTCCTGACCTTCAAGCGCGGCGCGATCCTTCATTTCGCGCTGGATCAGGACAATGCGTCGATGACCACGCGGCTGATGAACGGTCAAACCCGCTTTCTGCCCTTCAATCGGGGCCGCGACGGCGGCGCCGGCAACCCGGATGTGCCCGGTGAGAACCGTGTAGCGTATCTCTACAAGTCCATGCCGGATGGTCGCGCCGTGCTGTCGCGCGAGGTGCTGCTCGACCTCATCGGCCGCTTCATCCATCTCGAACGCGCGGGCGGCAAGGAGGCGCTGATCTTCCCGCGCTTTCAACAGCTCGATGCGGTGCGCAAGCTCCTGGCGGATGCACGAGCGCAGGGCGCGGGGCAGAACTATCTGATCCAGCACAGCGCGGGCTCCGGCAAGTCGAACACCATCGCCTGGACGGCGCATCAGATCGTCAATCTGCATGACGACAATGATAGGCCGCAGTTTGACACCGCGATGATCGTCACCGACCGGCTCGTGCTCGACCGTCAGCTTCAGAACACGATCGGTGGCTTCGCGCAGACCGAAGGGGTGGTGAAGAAGATCGACGGCACCTCGCGCGATCTCAAGGATGCCATCCTGAAGGGCGCGCGGATCATCATCACCACGATCCAGAAGTTCGGCACCGAGCACCTGGCAGCGATCTCGGGGCAGTCGGGCAAGAATTTCGCGGTGATCATCGACGAGGCGCATTCCTCGCAATCAGGCAAGGCGGCGCAGGCGATGACCGATGCGCTGACGCGTGAGGCGAGCAGCTCCGATAACATCGAGGACATGGTGCTGGCGTTCCAGAAAGCGCGCGGACCGCAAAGGAACATCTCGTTTCTCGCCTTCACGGCCACGCCCCGCAACGTGACGCTGGAGCGCTTCGGGCGCGTCGGGCCGGATGGCAAGCCGTATCCCTTCCACCTCTACTCGATGCGCCAGGCCATCGAGGAAGGGTTCATTCTGGACGTTCTCCAGAACTACATGACCTATAAGGCCTACTACCAGCTCGAGAAGACTATCGAGGACGACCCGGCCTTCACGGGGCGCCAGGCGCAGACGCGGGTGGCACGCTACGCATCGCTGCATCCGACGGCCATCGATCAGAAGGTCGAGGTCATCGTCGAGCATTTCCGACGTCATGTCGCAGGCGAGATCAAGGGTCAGGCGAAGGCGATCGTGGTCACCCAAAGCCGCGAGCATGCGCTGCGTTACTGGCAGAGGCTGAACGCCTATATCGCGAAGGCGGGATATGCGGATCTGAAAGCGTTGGTGGCCTTCTCGGGCGAGCTCGAGGTCGATGGTGTCGTCTGGACCGAAGCGACGGCGAACGGTTTCGCCGAGACCGAGCTGCCCCGCCGTTTTGACACCGAGGACTACCGGCTCCTCGTCGTGGCCGAGAAATACCAGACGGGTTTCGATCAGCCCAAGCTCGTGGCGATGTATGTGGACAAGAAGCTCGCCGGGCTGCAGGCGGTGCAGACCCTCGCACGGCTCAACCGCACCTGTCCTGACAAGGACCGCACCTTTGTGCTGGATTTCCAGAACACCACCGAGGAGATCAAGACCGCCTTCGCGCCGTATTTCGAGGTCACCGCGCTCGAGGAGCGCACGGATCTCAACCAGATCTGTAGCGCGACATCGCTCGTGGGACTGCGCGACATCGCAGGTGGTTGGCGGTGACGGTGGCAACGGTGCCGCCATTTGGCGGCGTGATCAAGTTGCGATGTCGCTGTTTGGTGTCGCTATCTCCTC
>LFCJ01004411.1_pt1 | contig 10307 bp, 9 predicted proteins | sample 643141 | NCBI WGS metagenome assembly LFCJ01 (sample SAMN03766243, study PRJNA286221) | soda lake metagenome | biome: soda lake; feature: Kulunda steppe; material: water; isolation source: sample B1-Br-g2 brine of Lake Bitter-1 | place: Russia: Kulunda steppe | collected 2010-07 | reverse complement strand
CATTTAAAGGCAGAGCTTGAGGGCCTGGTGGGTGGCAGGCCGGGTGGGTGGGCTGGGCATTTAAAGGCAGAGCTTGAGGGCCTGGTGGGTGGCAGGCCGGGTGTGTGTGCATGTGGCAATGACCCGGTCCATCCTGGTGAGTACAGCAGTGCAGCGTGTGCCTGTGTGTGTGGCCTGGTGTGTGCATGCGCCCGGGTGTGTGCCTGTGGCCTGGTGTGTGCAGGTGGCCTGGTGTCTGCAGCAGTGCAGGGTGCAGCGGTGTTTGCAGCCTGGGAGGTGCATCAGCGGTTGTAGCCGGGCAGTACTGATGCCTTGTTGGAATTGTGGCTGAGTATCCTTGCCTGCATCAAATAACCCAGCATGCAAAGGGCATGCTTTGCTCAAGGCTCACATGTGCATTTGATCTGGCAAACAAATCCCTCGTCTTCGCACAGACCTAAGGCTGAGCGCTATGATTCGTAAGTTTTTAAGCTGTCCCTCCATCTTGGGCACCTGGACCTTGAGACTGTTGCCCCATAGACCTTAAGACCGTTGCTCATCTTGGGCTCATGGACCTTAAGTCCAAGATCCATGAAGCTATTGATTCATTTTGTGCTCATGGACCTTAAGACTGTTACCTCCCATGGGCTCATGGACCTTGAGACTAAGATCCATGAAGCTGTTGACTCATTTCGTGCTCACGGACCTTCAGACTGTTTCCCCATGGACCTGAAGACTTTTACCCCCCTTGGGCTCATGGACCTTAAGACCAAGATTCATGAGAATGTTGGTCCATCTTACTTATGTTCATGGACCTTGGGACTGATGCCCCACACTCTGGACGTGCAGAGGAGAAAAGGACTTGGGTTCGGGGTCATCGCCAGCTTCTGAAGCCTTTAATAAAAATTGCCGGGCTTATGATGCACACAGCACCAATGCTCTGCTTGCAGGGCAAGGAGCTGGGCCTGGGGACAGGCCAGCTTCCGTCAGAACGCCAGCTCCTGGCTGCAGGCCGCTCAGACATTCTGCATGTGAGTGCCTGCGCCTCTCCTTGCTCAAGGCAAGCGGCCGCTGCTGCTACTGATGCTGTCGCTGCCGCTGCACACATTTTGCACGTAAATGGCTGCTGCCGGTAATCTGATTGACATGACTAAACTGCAGGCGCTTGGCCCGCCAAGTGCCTTGTCTTGGCACAGACTCTGGCCTTGAATCTGGCTTGCTGCCAGTTTCATGGGGCCTCCACATTGCTGCCAGGCCATTTTTGGGGGCCTCTGGACAGCGCTGCAAGTGGCTGAGCATGCGTGCCACAGGAAGCAGCAAGTTGCTGAGCATGCGTGCCAAAGGAAGCATGGCTGAGCATGCGCGCCACAGGAAGCAGCAAGTGGCTACGCATGCAGCAAGTGGCTTAGCATGCGTACCACAGTGGCTGAGCATGCGTGCCACAGGAAGCAAAAGAGTGCTGCATTTTTGCTGCATTTGCTGCAAGCTCGGGTGTGCGTGCTGTAAGTTCAGGTGCGCTCAGGTGCGCTTGCTACAAGCTCAGGTGTCCTGCAGCTATCCTGCATGCAAGCTTGGTTACCGTGCACACAAAGGTCAGGTGCCCCGCACGCGAGCGCAGGCTACCCAGCTCCCGGAATGCTGGGAGGAGAGTGGCTGCGAACGCGAGTAGCTTTACCTGGGGCTGATTATGGGGGCATGAAGCAAGCATGCCTTTTCATGCTCACATTGCCAATTGCGCAGGCAGTGCGCCTGTCTGGAGGCTTCCCGGCAGTGGCGCAGCGCCTGAAGCTCAGATCCACCCGTGCGTCTTCTCGGGGACGGCTCAGGGACATGGACACAGCAGCCTGTGCCTTCCTGTGCTTCAGCCTCCAGCAGCAGCAGCAACAAGGGCTTATTGTCACAAACATTCAACAACTTCCTCAGCCAGCTCAGGACAAGGCTGGGCAGCTGCAGCTGCTGATGCCACAGGGCGGGTCTGGCTCCAGCGCGCTGCTGGATTGTGTGTTGAATGCCATCGAGGTCGGCGCGGCCCCTGCATCGCAGCTGGTCCCCCTGCTACGGCGAGTCCTGGACCCCCTTAGGCTGCCATTCCCCAAGGTATGCAAGATCAGCGGAACCAGGACGGACAGTGGTACGGCAGCAGCAAAGTGCAACAGCTTGGGAGCTTGGCTCACTGCCCCTGGTGTGGACCCCCTTGGGCCGCCATTCCCCAAAGCAGGCAGTTTTTTTCCTTGTGTATGCATGCTACCAGTGTGGTTTGCGCTGGCCTGTCCTCTCTCTCCATTGTCTTCACCCGCCAAGGAAGGCTTTTTTTTTGGCGAGCCCAGCTCTCAGTGGTCTCCACAGCAAGCTCTCTCCTTCCAGTACCCCACGATGGAGGGCTGTTTGCGCTGGCCACGCCTTATATTTGCATGCAAAACCTTAAACTGGCCCCACCCTTGGCAACACCGTCTATGGCATGTCGTAGGATGCGCATCTATGGCATCTTGTAGGATGTCTATGGCATGTTGTAGGAAATCCATGGCATGTTGTAGGAAATCTATGGCATGTTGTAGGATGCGCATCTATGGCATGTTGTAGGATGTGCTTATTGCCACCCTCGCTTTAACCGTCAATGTTAAGGGATCTGCTGCGATGCTGTGTGGTGCACCATCAGTTGTCCTGTGGGTCCCACTGTTCAACACTGTGTGGTGCACCACTGTTGTCTTGTGGGTCCCACTGCTCAACACACAGCTGGCAAACAAGGATTACAAGGATTACAAGGGTAAGGCCTTCAGTCAAGAAGTGTGCCTGCAAGCCTGCTCATAGAATGCAAGTAAATCAAGAAGGATCTGCTAGCTAACAGGTATGTTAAGGCAGGTGTCGTTGTGTACCTTGACTAACAAGTGATCATGTCCAGAAAGATGCCAGTCTGCAAGTTTGCTTGTAAACAGCTGTGTTTAGGCATACACCGGAATACAAATGCTCTGGCATTGTTCCTCCTTTGCCCCTGTAGTTCAAGGACTTGATCGGTGCAGGCCGCTACGACTTGGTTTACGCACTCCGCCTTCATGAGAAGCACAAGCTGGCCCACAGGTAGGTACAACACATACCTGGACACGTATACACACGCACGGATACACCATGTTGTGTGACACAAGCTGGTCCACAGGGAGCGGCTGCACCCAACGCCGACGCCTCGAAGAGTATGCTTTCCATCTACCTTAGCTGCTGGCTTGCCAGTCTTTCAGACCTGGCACTTTGCCAGTCCTCCTTTCAGTCTACCAGGCTTGAAAGCCTGCTGGCCTGGAAGACTACCAGGCCCGCCACACTACAAAACCCGCCACACTGCATAACCCATCACACTGCAATTCCTGCAACACTGCAAGGTCAGCCACACTGCAAAACCCGCCGCACTGCATAAACCGCCACACTGCAAGACCTGCCACACTGCAAGGCCAGCCACACTGCAAAACCCACCACACTGCAAGCCCTGCCACACTGCAAGGCCCACCACACTGTAAACCCGCCAAACTGCAAGGCCCGTCGTACTGTAAAATCCGCCGCACTGCAAGACCTGCCACACTGCAAGACCTCCTGTATTGCCATACCTGCAAAAGTGCCGCATTGCTAGGCAGCAAGTCCCAGCTGCTTTGAGCCTGGGCTTCTGTATTCCAATGAAATTTCCTTGAGCACAGGCCTTTGTGAGATCTATCTAGCCTGTGAATTCTATAGTGGGAGCTACGTGGGACCTCAAAATGCTTTGGCTTGTGGACGTGAGTCTTTGTGGGATCTAAAGCGGGAGCTGCATGGGACACAGAAGGCGCTGTGGGAGTGACGGGTGGGCCTCTGGTCCGCCACCTAAGCTGGATTTGATGTGGTAATTCATGTTGGTCAATGTTGACCTGATACAAAGCAATTTATGGGCTCCTGCCTCGGAAGCCCTTGCCACCTGCTGCCCCACGGAAGGGAGCCCAGATGCACCCACCCTTTGGAATGTATACCTTGCCTGCCATCCACGCGTTGGAAAGCTTGTTTGCTTAATCCAGGCTTGTTGCTCTTGGAGGGATGAACAGCCACAAGGAGTGTGGCTGCACGGTAGTGCCTGTAGCTTTGTTTGTGCCCTAGTGCTAGCAGGACAGTCCCGTCAGCGGTTTTGAAATAATTACAAGCTATCCTCTACAGCGCAATTGGGAGAGCTGCGTGGTCGTGCCTGCTGTGCACTTACATTTTCTGTTGTGAGTTTAGATGTCTGGAATCAAGGCAAGCGTTTTATTTCGCTGGTTTTGGAGGATCAGTGAGAGGAAGTCGTGGCTTGCATTGGGTGACTGAGTAGCAAGACAACATATTTTGCAGATTTTGGACCATGGATCGGGAGCAGGTTGTTGTGGTGGGGATCAGGTGGCACACACGCATGCATGTGTGACACTCCAGCACGGCATTGAAGCCCACAGTGGCTAAGATGGCATGCTGCATGCCCCCAATGAATCTCCAGCTGTGACTGTTGAATTATGTAAGGGCCGCCACAGGGGAGCCATTGACTGCTTCCAAGAAACGCCCAGCTCTGCCAAGCTAGAGGGTCAGGATATGCCAGGCAGCTAGGGTACCATGGCTTGCCCCCTGGAAATTCCCTGCTTTGCACCTGGACCTGTAGGCTTCAGCTCGACTTTTTATGGTGGTAGCTTCGGCTGAGTCAGCCGGTCTCCTCTCAGCCATGCTTGAAAGCATGGGCTTACCCGCGATGACCTACACGTAAGCGCAGTAAGCGCAGTAAGCGCAGTAAGCGCAGTAAGCGCAGTAAGCGCATGGGCTTACCCGCGATGACCTACTCGTAAGCGCACAGCAAGCAGCAGCTTGAGTGCGCTGACCATGTGAATCCTGCTTCTTTCCGATCTAGGCACAATGGGTCTGCAGGGGCAGATGGCCTGCAGGGCCAGAGAGGGGTGCAGATGGCAGACCAGCACCATGGCCGATTGGGTAATAATTGGCACGCCAGCTCAAATCGCAGACCAGCACCACGGTCGTTGAACTTGTTGTGTGAGTGGAGGCCCTTACCTGTGTGACAAGCCCAAGCCTCTGCGCCCTTTCCAAATGCCTAACTGTCCTGAATAAGTAGTGCACAGCCTGTGCTGCAGGTGTGGTTACACGCTGTTTGGCATCCAGTACGCAGACCAGGCCAACACCGCAACTGAAAAGCACTACCAAGGCAGCAGCTGTGCGCCACGCCCTTCTCACCGTCATGGCTTGTGGCTTGATAGGACCTAAGTCCCCTGAGTCAGAGGGCAAGGAGGCGCAAGCGGCTGGGCTGGGCGTGCATGCCAGCAGGGATGGCGACAGCGACGGCACCCGCACCACGGCAGCAAGGGGCCAGGGGCCAGCATGCCCGCAGGCAAATGGGAAGGCGGACTGGTCCCCCAAGTCCTTGACACAAGCCATCCGGAGGTCAGGCTTGGATGTGAGCATCGCTGAAGTTGTGGCATAGATGCGCGCGCTTGTGAGGGAGGGCCTAGTTACAAAGCGCACGCATGGCGTATGTGCTGCGGCAAGTGCGTGATTAGGTTGATGCACCCACCCTTACAGTTTGTGGAATAACATGGTTGGTCTGCATGTATGGAAGGGAAGCTCAACCAAGGGGGTGCATTCATTCTACAGGTTTGGTACTGGAAGACACTCAGTCGTATGCACTAGCTCTTCTGTAAGATGTGTGTGCTTATTCTACAGTTTTTGTATTGGAACGTGCTCAGTCGCGTGCACTAGCTGTAAAATGTATGTTGCGTGTATCTGCAGCCTCCAAGTGAATGGCTGAAAGGTACCAAAACTATTCATGAAATAGGTACTATAGATTGGCTCTGCTCAAGTTTTGCCTTGCTGTCACAACAGAAAGCTGCTGCTGAGCCAGGCTGGCTTTTGTTCTCTTTGGTATTCAAACCAACTTGCAATGCTGCGGCAGCTGTATCCCAAGCTTTCCCAGTTTTTAGCTCGCTAAATTTCTCTTGAGCTTAGGACATAAGTTCAAAAGCAACATTTTTACACATTGACATTTTTAATCCCTCTGGTGCAACTTGCATAAGGATACTAAGCCACCCTACGCTGTGGTCAATCTTTTCTCAGTACCATCAAGGATGATCCTTTGTCTTCAAGGAGGATACCTTTGCTGACTCATGCATTTGATGCAATGATAGCCCATCATTGATGGGTAAAAGTCTATATACACATATAAGAGCGTGCTAGAAAATGGTGCGGGCCTTGTGTGCCTTACTGAGTACACCATTGTTTCCTCAACACCACAAATCACCAATACAAATCATGAAAAGTTGGAAAGTAAAGAGAGAAGTCTTTGCGCACCATGCCTGCATTTGAGAGGGCCCTTCTTTCCGGGAAATCCAGGCTGATTTGGATCTTACCTTGCTTGCTCACTCAATTGCTGTTTTTGGTATAAGATATGAGCAATCATTTGCCTGAATTGAGTTTGATTTTTCTTAATGATAACTTCATAATGTCGCTTCTTGCAAAACCCTGGATTGAGTCTTGAGCGTGCTTGCTAGCTGGCGTTGCTCGTATAGACACGGACGTTCGCAGAATGTTCCTTCTTGTTTCGTACTTAATTAAAGATCTGCCTGCCTATGTTTCCAAGGTCGGAATTGATTGGCACTGTCGTGCTGTTCTTTTTGCCTCTCATGAATGTGTAACTTTACTCTGACCTTTGTCCGCTCCTGTCAGATCAGGTTAAGCACATCCATGGAGTCTCAGTGACAAAGCACTCTCTAGCCCAAAGAAGTATCGTGAACAAAAACATTTGTAAGTATATGTAAGTAAAACTTTTGGTTTAAGCACCAGGCAAACCCCCACCATCGAACAGGGAGGAGGGTTGTGAGTGGGAGGACTCCATCGGATGCAGTGTTGAGCGTTTGGAAAAGTGCCATGTGCTCTTCCTGTGTTGCTCTTCAATCTTCTACTTCTATTCAGAAATTATGTTGCAAAATTAAATGAACGAGTACTTAAGTCTAGTCTTTCTTTGTACTAGCACTAGCTGAGGGGAAGCTTGGTATGACATGTATAGATGGTCCCCATCCCCTCACGATTTTTTATGAAGACCTGGCATCACTTTTCCTACCCTATGGCATCGCTTTGCAATCATGTGTCTTTCGTTATCTTTAATGCTGCTCAGTTGCTATAGCTAGTTGTTGCTCTGTTTGTCATCCCAGGAAAGAAAAGAAAAGAAAAACTGCAAAGGCAGTGAAACACCCCCTACATCAATTAAGGAAAAGGAGACACTTTGGTCCGAAGTACCGTATGTCTACCCCCACCAGGACAGAGAAGGAAGAAGCATGTCTGGAAAACCCCACAACAGGCTTCCACACAACAAGTGCAGGGGCAAAAAACCAGACACACCCACCCACACGTCCAAAGCAGAGAGGACAGGTTCACCAACCCATAGACTCAGGTCAAGTCCTGACTTACTGCAGCACAACAGCACTGACTTAGTGCAGGAGACATGCGCCTAGGGGCACAGGCGAGCCAAGGAGGGCAGCCACCACCAAGCGTGTTCCTCCGCGCGACTATAGTAGCCCCTGTTTGCCAGCACAAGATCCCACACACACCCAGCAGGTGTGGCGCGCAAGGCTCATGGTGGCCATCATCACGGCGTCATCAAGGCCCAGCTCCCCCACCCCCACCCACCACTGAGCTCCACAACCTGCCCTTTCTCCTTAGAACAGCACAGGCCACCGTGCACGCAGCCCGGGCTCGTCCTCCACGCCCGCGCCCCATCCCAGTCATTTCATGTTCAGGTATTTGACTCCAACATGATGCACATCCCAGCGCAAAAGGTGCAAAGCTCGAACGTTACTTCTATGGCCATTCTGATTTCCAGTTAGCAGCATTTTCCTTTTCACTAATGAGCGCCTTTCTAGATTTGGTTCAGGTTGCGGCCTTTTAGGTTTGAGCTCAGCTGCCCTTGTTTGGTGGATACAGCTATGTAACCTAACCTTTGATGGCCATGCTGCTTTTCAGTTAGTAGCATCTGTTATAGAACAGGATTTGAGTGCATCTGCTGAACAATCTAGTTAAAACCATTGCAGGAGAATCCGGAGAATCTAATATTTAATATTAGCCAAGTTGGCTACATAGGAAAAGTCAACAAAGAAAGCCTCCCACTGTCAATACACAAAAGTCTGAGGTAATGTGCTTCAACTCACACTAACAATCTGCCCCCTCTCTTTTATGATGGCGCGCAACTCCCCTACACAGACTCCTTCAATCTGGGCATGGTTTGTGACAGACATACCACCTGAATATTCAGCTGATCAACCAAATACTGCAGCTGATGCAGCGCTATGTCCATTCACAGCTGGAGCTTCCATTCACAGCAATCTGAATACTCCAGCTGATGCAGCGCTACTTCCATTCACAGCTGGTACTCTGCATCAAATAGTTTATACGGGAGAATGACCTCACCACCAGGTTAAGTGTATCCATGTGGCTTCTTAAAATGTACGCAATCCCTGCCGGTATGTATGCACGCCAGGTTCGGGCCACCCCTCTCTTGCAACACGGCAAACAAATGAACAACCCTATACCGTCTAGGACAAAAACAAATGTGACAAAAAATGGCTGCTGACGGTGCCAAAGAGGATCATAATGGTCAGGGACCCAACCCCTTCATGGTGTGTCATGCGCGAGTGTGGTCCAGAGCCTCTACAATTTAATTGGTTCTAGGCGGCATTGCCATTGCGGCTGTACAATTCAAAGCAATTGCTCCACTGAGAGGAAGATGTTTCAAGCTGACATGCTCACGGTGCAATGATGGTTGCTTATCCCATTTCCTGTCTGCCATGAATGGTCTGACACAATCCTACATGTTCAAAGAAAGGCTGCTGAAGTGTGAGCTCATTGATCTCGGTCATTTTGTTGTGAACCTCAGGGAGAGGCACTTGGATTATTGGGCACCTTACTCTGATACGCATCCACGAGAGCGTAACAGCCTGTTGCGCCTGTTTACTGAGTAAACGCTCAACTCATCATCATTGGTGCGCCTTCCCTGGTCACGTGCTCACCAAACAGATACATATTTCTTGACCTTCCTCAGGTTGTTATCCATAGTGTGGCACGCTTCAGACTTCATGCCCACACCCTGCAAGTTGAAACAGTGACCTGGACTCACAATACCTCCCCTAGTAGTACTCATGACTTGTGCAATATTGATTAATTAAGTAATGCTTATGACGTACAAGATGAGCAGCAGTCCTTTTCCACTGCACCCATCCACACGTCATGGTGGACTCTCTCCGAAGGACTTATGCAGCTCTGTTTCCTCCCACAGGTTTCCACAATGCGTCTGCTTTTCTGAGCCAGGACAACAACAAGCTTTATCTTTTCCATTGTGCACCAAATTTTATGAGCAAACTAGCAGTCACACTTCTTGACTGAAGGCCTTTTTCTTGCTGACCTTTCTGTTGGTCGCATAGCCTACATTGTTTTCTTTTTTAGCTACACGTTTTCTGGCTACACTAGCAAAACAAGTTATATTGGGTCTGTAAGTACTAGATTCGGTTTTCTTATTGAAACCAAATGTGTGCCGATGATTCTCCTTTCTGAAAGAGAGCAGTTCGGTCACAGGACTTATGGGCTGGCCTGACGCTGAGCAGAGTACTTGCCTGACCGTGGAGAGGTGTCTTCATAGACGTGGTATAGTTGTTACATGTCGACAAGTGATACAACGCCAACACGGATCCAGCAGACAAAGAGAAAGTAAAGTCTGGACTGAGATTCTTATCAATGACACAACTCGCAATATACACCAACTCTAGTCAATAATAGCCACACAAGTGTACATGTGGTCGGTAGTATTGGCTTCAGTCTCAACCACACAATCAACAAGTGGTCTAAGTTTGAACCTCGAGCTCTCACAACGTGAGGCTCTCAAGCAGTGTATAATAGCCACACAAGATTAAGTGGCACCATCTTCCATAATAATGCAACAAAGCCTTCCCGTATGTTAAGCATAACAGGATACTACCAGTCTTATAAGCAGCCTGCTCAAAGTATGTTGTCAATAGCATAAGCGATTGCCAATTTAGGCACTCCGACTCGAGGTCTCAGTCCATAGCTGATTAGTGTAAAATTGCAGAGGGGGTTATCTGAGGCCCGAAATGGGTATGGTATTGGCATGATCCCAGGGCATGGGCCCCCTGATGTTAACCTTTCAAGCTTAGCGTTGGGTCGTGATAAGGGCATACGTGTGCTGTTTATGCCAAAATAGGCCAAAAACAGAGGCTGAGCACCCACCCAGGCCACAAGGGTCGTCCATTTCACCCCAAATTTTACCAGTAGCCTAGTTATATAATGTT
>LFCJ01004410.1_pt1 | contig 10308 bp, 14 predicted proteins | sample 643141 | NCBI WGS metagenome assembly LFCJ01 (sample SAMN03766243, study PRJNA286221) | soda lake metagenome | biome: soda lake; feature: Kulunda steppe; material: water; isolation source: sample B1-Br-g2 brine of Lake Bitter-1 | place: Russia: Kulunda steppe | collected 2010-07 | reverse complement strand
CTAGTCAGCGAGCCTTGCTCTTTTTGATCTCTCCAGTTGTCATCCTTAGCTGTGATCTTGCCCTTGCATGCTCGTGAATTGCATTCGAACGTCTTCCGGTTTAGTTTTGCTTTTCACCAATTTTGCTTTTCACCAAAACATCTGGCTTCCAGACACTACCTTTCTTCTGGTTTGAGTGCTTTTAGTTTTGGTTTGGGGTTGCAGGCCTGTTAGGCTTCAGCTAAGCTGCCCTCGTTCGGCGGATACAGCTATGTAAGCTAGCCTAACCTTAAGGAGATCAAGGTGCAGATAGTGTGGAGGCATCAGGGGGGCACCCCCATTCCGCATCCGAGTGCCTAAACCAGCTTGAAGATCTAAGAGGGGGCAGGCAAACCAAGAATGATAAGTCATTAGTTTGTTGTTGCTTTCCAGAGGGTTCGTGTCCGCGATGTCCCTCCACACTTTTCTCATCCTTAACCTTAGGTCAGCAGTGAAATCTGAGTAGCAAATAGGGAGCCCCTGCGAGAGAGCTTGTGTATAAGTGTCGCAGCCTTGCAATCCCTCAAAGGTGCGCAAAATATCCGAAGCCCAAGATGTTTTAGCCTGAGGCACCAGCTTCAGGTCTGCATGAAGGGCCTGCTTAAGAGTGGCACTGCTAGAGGACAACATCCCGTTGTAAAACCTGATGGCAGCTCTAAACAAATAGAATTGCAAAGGTTCATGCGCACACTCACGTAGTACAGCCCAGTTAGGCGCAGACCGCTTCACACCTAGGGTGCCCTTAAAGAAATTCAAACGCAATGTACAGATTTACTGCGGGGTAGCTCAGCATGGCATTTATAGATGGCATCAGCATTTCTCCAGTGAGGATTGGTATGTACTGTTGGGTATTTAAGCAATTGTGGTGTGTGGTCATGTATGGACTGGCTGCGGAAGCGACAGTGCACACCAAGCATATCTAGACAACAGGTTGCCCGCAATGAGACTGTGGATTCTCTGATACCCTTTTCATTCCCTACATATCGGCCTGTGGACAGACAAGGTCAGCTCTGCATGTAGCTGCCAGCAGCTCTGCATGTAGCTGCCAGCAGCTCTGCACTGCAGCCGACAGCAGTGCTGTCGGATATACTCACACTGAACTGAGCAAGAACAGACTGGAATGGGGCGCTGCCACCCCGATTGCTTCCTAAGGACAACGAGGGTCTACTCCCTTGGGAAGTTCTCATAAGGTCGCTAGAGACAAGCAGGGTATAATTGTGAATTTTTCTAAGATGCGCTCGTGTACGGCTAAATAGCTGAGCAGACGACAGCACTATAACACCTGGCATTATAATACCTAATTAGGTACTTTGCCAACTGACTCAACCAACCTCCGGGGCGCAATGCAGCGCAAATCTGGCACTGCACTAATCTACAATGCTGTCCAGGTGCTCTAGCAAGGTTGTCACTCAGGTCAGCGTCCCATGTCATCGCAATATATGACTCCAGCAAGGTGAATGTTCCATGCGGAGGGCGTAAAGCCTGATTGCTACTTTAAAATTCATGGCCTTTCTGCTGGCGGTATAAAACGGTATATGGCCAGGCCAGGTGGTGGTCGAGAAAGGGATCAAAGTTCATCTGCTAAAAGGCTTGGTGAAAGCTAGTGGGGCAAAGTCTTGTTGGCTAAACGTGCACACTTTGCATGCAAAAACAGGCTTTGTTAAGCCATCGGGGCTTCATAATTGGTAAAAAGTAAGGGCTTGGCCAAGAACGCGGGCTTCAACAGGGACTCGCACGTGTACAAGCTCATGGACCAGCTCGAGAACGTGTGCAGGAACTCGATCTGGGGCAAGCACAAGGAGAAGCACAAGGTCGTATCCAACTCCGTGTCCTCGGGCGGGTCCTCGCTCTCACGCATGTACTCCGCCGTGACCTTGGGTTGGTCTGGGGAGAGGATCAGGATCGACCACGAGACCATGATTGAGCCCTTTGATTGATGTCACCATATTTTGAATTGAAGCATTATGACAGCCAGATGCAGCAATAGGCAATATATCTCGTAGATAAAGTGTGTGTGAGAGCAATGCATGCACTACGAAATGGGCTGGAACATCAAACATGTCCGGTTCTTTTTCACTCTTTCGCCGCCCGCTGCGGCCACGCGAGTGCTCACTGACTCATATATCTATGCAAATCTGTTCGTCAAAATAGTTACGGGCTAAGGGCCCGTGAGCTAACTGGCGAGTGCGTCCACGCGGTCATATATTAATAAAGTTGGAGAAAACAATGTTGATGAACAAGAACAGCGTGGCCGCAAAGGCTGGTGGGGCTGCCAAGCCGGTCCTGTCCTGTGGAAGCGCGGCCCTGCCACCCAGGACATGGGCCCCAGCATACAGGTGCGAACGATTGCATGCATCAAGGATAGTGGTGTGTGTGTTGCAAAACCACTGATTCGAGTGTCGAAGCATACCGTCGTTTGTGACACTCTCAAGACCTTCCAGCGCTCATCAGCACCCTCACTCTCCTCTCTCCGCGCGACGCCCCGCGGCAGGGGACCTGCTGAGCAACCTGGCTGCAGCAACCGCCACCTGCTGGCGTCCTCCTACAACCCGGTGGCGCGCACCAGCGGCTGCAGGGCACCCAGACCGTGAGTGGCTGAGCAGCAGCTCTTCGCCGTGTCTCCACGCTCGCGCTCGTGCCCCTTTGCCACGCAAGCACGCGCGGGCCTCCTCCTTGCCACCTGATTTTAAATACCCACACCTGCCTTTGGACCTGGCGTTGACCTCACGTTGTTTTAAGGGTATGTTGTCTGAGCTGGCATTAATACGGGAATATCACACTATCACGCCCTCAGAAGCGCAAGCAAGCGTGCACACAACACACACGCGTACTCACACACACACACACACATGCATGCGTGCTTCACGAATGCACGCGTGTATGCAGCTGATCATGAGGAGGAACACCAGCAACCCATGTAGCTCTAGCTTCTACACTTGCCTTGCTTAAGAGGGTGCAAAACCTTCAATGCATACCCTCAGGAGTGTGACGCAAACACTGCTGCATGTCCAGCATTGGCGCCTGCTTGAGGGTGGAAGTACTGCTCTTGGCTAGCAAGACTGTCTGATGGCTACTGCACTCGTGTTTTAAAGCTTGCCTGGCCCTCAATCAACCTCTGCGCTTGCCAGCTGCGTTTCTCCATGCCCCCCGGACCTGCACACCCTTGATCACCTGTGTGGCCATTGCCCTGGCCTGGAATGGCACCGGTGCTCATCGTAGGGAGTTACACAAGAGGCTTGCAGCAGCTTTCTGCAGTGGCGTCGCCTCCTTCAGTTGTCAGCACTGTGTGTGGCCCGCGGCCTGCTCTGCCTCTGCAGGGTCCAGGCCTCCTCCGTGGATGTTAAGCAGCCCACGCCCGTGGTCAGGATTGACAACCAGTCTGACACATTTGCCACCATTGTGTCCGTCCAGTACGGGGACAAGCTAGGAGAGCTGCTGGAGACGGTGCGTCCATGTTTGCATGTGTGGTGTAGGGGACATTCAGGAGAACTGCTGGAAATGGAATCGTGCAAGTGTGGGTTTGTGTGGACACACGAACCCACACTGTGGGGATAAAGAAGACAAGGTAGGAGAGCTGCTGAAGTAGGTTCGTGCGTGTGTTTGTTTTTTGGGGGGGAACACAAGCTAGGAGAGTTGCTGGAGACGGTGTGTGCGTGTGCGCAAACGCTGCATGCATGCATGCGCGTGCGTGCATTGGTAACAGCCCTTGATGATGGGTGCTGGGCATCATGGCGCCGTTGCTGCATGCCTGGGTTCAACCCTCAGCAGCAACGGGACCGTGCCACACGGCGCCTGTTCCGCGCAACACAACTGTTGCATCGCTTGAGCTTTTGCTTTTCCTTTTGGCGCCCATCCAGGCGTGAGATGGTCTCACCATGCTCAAACGCGCACGCTGTGCATTTATGCATGCATGGCAAACTTCCTAGGGGACAAGGTCATGGTGACTTGAGCCATCACTCGTCATGGCGAGCGCTGCTTGGGACACCCAGTCAATGAAACATGTCCTATAATGAAGCCAGGCCACAGGCCATGAGATACAGGTGCATGCCTCGCTCTTGTCTGTGCTCTGCAGGTGACGGCCTTGAAAAACCTGAGCCTCAACATTCGCAGGTGGGTGGGGGAGCAGTGGTGGGCCTTCAGGTCCCAGGCCATGACCATTAGCCAAGAAGCTGTGTGTATGTATCTGTGTGTTAGTGCATGCACGCACGCACGAGAGCGCACACGCGCACGAGCGCACACACGCACGCATCCACGCACCTACGCTGCGCAGGGCCAAGGTGGCGTCCTCTGAGGAGACGCGCTTCTACGTGACTGAGGCGGTGACCAGCGAGAAGGTGCGCGGCATCAGGCAAACATGGATGGGCAGGGTAGGCGGTGTCTTGAGAGGCGGTGTGCGGTGCTGGGCAGTGCAGACGGTGATTTGGCGAAAAGGCGCGCAGGTACTGGGTGAGGGGTGGGGCGCTTCAGTGACCTGCAAGGAGGTTGTGCGAGGGGAGTGAAGTACTGAGTTCGAAGGTGAGGATGTGCGCCAGTGCTTGCACAGGTGGTGCAGGGGTGGTGACCAGCAACAGGGAGCTAATGGGTGTGCCGATGGACGCTGTGTGCAGGTGATGAAGTCGTCACGCTTGGAGGAGATCCGCTTGACTGTGCTCAACTCCCTGGTGGAGACCTTTCCGGTGGGTGGCTACACACAACCCCTGGTCGTCCAAGGAACAAGGACGTGCTCAAGTAGGAAGCCTGCGGCTCGCACTCGTGCCCTACGCACGCAGCGCGTGGCGCTGTGTATGTGCTGCGTACACTGCAGCCCCAACCTGTAAGACACACACACAGACACACAGAGGAATGGCTGGAGCAATCATGAGTAAGGATGGGTGAATAGGGTGGTCCAGTCTGCCAAAGAGACTCGCCGAGACTCGGCGAGACTCGTTGTAGATGGGTAGGGCCTATATGGGAGATTATCCTTAGAAAACTTCTTTTCACAGGCACGCCCTCTGGTCCTGAAAATTTTCATGAGTTATAAAGAAATTATTTTAACAGGTTCGGTCATTCCAGAGGCCGGGATGAGTCGCAGGCTTTTCTGTCCTCTTTCCCCCTGTTCCTCCCCCCTCAATTCCACCCTTATCAACCTAGCTGCTCAAACCTTGGCATCTTTCATCTTGTTTGGCATGGAGCTGCTGGCTGGACTCCAGGTTGCCCACAGATAAGTCTTTGTGTTGCAGCAGATGTAAATCAGCTTCCGTGCGCGGGTCAAAGCAAGCCTTGAGCAGTGCTTGGTGCACATCTGGCCCCAAACTGACCAGTTACGCTCGCAGACACAAGCTGTGGGAGCATGCATAGCAGCTGTACGGTGGCAAGGGTGGGGAAGCCATGCTAGGAAGCCCACAGGCGCAAGAAGTTGACACACCGGATGGTGGGGTCTGAAGTGCCTGCTGCTGCCAAGTGCTTTCCTTCCCATTCTCCTTCCATTCTTTCACGCGTTTTAAGACACATTGGCAGGGGTGCTAGCTCTCTGGAAGGATTGGTAGCCCATTACCCTGTCAGTCATGCTCATCACATCATCACGCTCCTCATCGTCCCACACCACCCCGTCTCTCATTGTAAATTATCTTAACATGTTATTAATGGCTTGGGTTTTCTAGCACATTTTTGCACAATAATGGCGTTTACCTGTCAAATAGGTGTCACTCGTCGGTGACGAGGGTCCCCCCATCCCCAAAGAGACTCGGCGAGTCTCGTCTTCGGCGAGTCTTGGCAAGACCCCTGCCCAACCTTGATCATGAGAGGCACAGCTCGTCCTTCCTTGTGAGCACACCACCTACACCCTGCGGTGCTGCGTTTGCGGCGTGTGGCACTCGCAGGAGAGCGCCGGCTCCCTGGGCGGCATGGGCCCTGCCTCGGAGCCCAAGTGGTTGGGCAAGCGTGAGGTAGTGCCCACCACCATCCAGGTGCGCACTGGACCCACTGCCTGTGTGGGCGTGCGTGCAAGCATGTGTGAGTGCGTGCGTGTGTGAGCGCGTGAGGCAGTGGGCTCATGCATGCATGACCACAGACCCCGGTGCTGGGGCCTGTCGCAAGCGCGCTTCCTCGCAGTCTAGCAGTCCCTAACCTTGCTTGAGGTCAAAGAGTTGAGTGTACGGGGTGATGGAGGCTTCCCGGGCACTTGCTGCGCACCCTGTTCCGCACCCATTGCCGCGTTACGCCATTTTCCCACGCACCCCTTACGCTGCGTCTGTGCCACATGCGCTGCTCCCAAACATGGTAGCACGCGCTGCTGTCGTCTGCGCGCTGCTGGACACCCAGCTGTCGCTTGTGTGTGCGTCTTGTGGATGCAGGTGGATGACACGCCCAATGGCGCCGCCAGCATCCTCAAAATCAACACCATGGATCGCCCAGGTGAGTTGCCAGACTCGTCGGGCACAACCTGTAAGTCTGCTGCCCAGGTCTCCTGCTCAACAAGATGCTGCGCCAGCACGCTTCAGAGGCAAGAACCGTGCGTGCATGTGCGCGCGCAGGCCTGCTGGTGGACATTGTGCGCGTGCTGAAGGACATCAACCTGAATGTCGTGTCGGCAGAAGTGGACACCGTGGGCAACCAAGCGCAGGTGGGGTGTCCGCAGAGCTGGGGTGTCCGCAGAGCTGGGGGTTGTCGACTGAGTCGGTCAGGTTGTCGTCAGAGTCGGTGTCGATAATGGTGGACACCGTGGGCAACCAAGCGCAGGTGGGGTGTCCGCAGAGGTGAGGTGTCAGCAGAGCTGGGGGTTGTCGGCGACCAAGCGCAGGTGGGGTGTCCGCAGAGCTGGGGGTTGTCGACAGAGGTGGACACCGTGGGCGACCAGGTGCAGCTGGGCGCCGGCCCGTGTCTGTTCAGGAGCTGAGAGGCGAGCGATGTTGCAGATGTGTGTGCAGTTTGGGTGACTGGGGGCTGAGGGGCTGTGCTCGTGGAGAGGGACGCTGTGTGAGACCGGGTGCAGCTGTGCTCATGTACATGCTCCGGAGTGCATGCGTGTGTGTGCACATGCCCGTAGGCGCGCCAGCGCATGTGGCTTGCCACACGGCTTGGGCCTCCACTGAGTCAGGTACTGGGCCGGGGGGGATGGCAGGAATCATGATGCCCCCTGCTCCTGCGCTGTCACTTGTGCGTGTGCAGGATGAGTTTTTTGTGACCTACCATGGCGAGCCGCTGTCGGGCCCCATGGTGCTGCTGGTCACCAACGCCCTTCAGGTGAGGGTTGTAGGGTGAGAATTTTGAGTTTCGGGTCCTGCTGAATTCAAGTCCTTCAGATGGGCGGAAGGGCGGTCTGTACATCTGTTGTCCCTTCCCATGCATATGGACTTCTTTTTTCTCTTCTGATCAGACTCTGATCAGATGTCATTTTTCAGATTGTGCGTGGGTATGGATGAACACAGATTTGGGGTTGGGGGCAGGCGGAGCATAAGCCTTAAACCAGACAGGTGGTGATAGGGGTGGATACGTGTCATCTTGTGCCTGCTGCCACAGCAAAGCCCTGAGCACACTCTGCATGTCACTGTCGCTTCTGCCTGCCTGCGTGTGGTGCACACACCACATGCAAGGGTGCGCATGCAGTGGCGCATGCAGTGTGCGCATGCAGTGTGCGCATGCAGTGCACACACCACATGCAAGGGTGCGCATGCAGTGGCGCGTTCTAGCTCGGCCATACACCAAGCGCCGCCCTGTCCCCCTTTTTCCTCCCCTCCATTCTCGTGTGCGCATGCTGCTGCGTTCATGTATGCCCTGCTTTCCCTGCCTCCCTGTGCAGTACTACCTGTCCCTGGGCGAGCTGGCCACGGAAGAGTCCTACTAGGTATTGCTGGCCACGGAAGAGTCCCTCTAGGTATTGCTGGGCTGGAGCAGAGGCACAAGTGTGCGGTGCTCAATGAGCGCCAGAGTTGAAGGGCGCGCATGCTGGCAGGGCCAGGGAGAAGCACCCACCCCCCTATGCCGACTGCGGCTGCACCATGCGTGGGCTGTTGCGCGCCAGGTGGGCCAAGTGGCCACGCGCGCGCGTATGCCGCTGTTTCTGTCTTCTTCTTCTGAGGGGCTGCGGGCTATGGGCCGCAGGGGCCAGCCAGGGCTGTGAACATGCGTGCGCCACAGCGCTAAGTTCAGAGAAATCACTGGAAGGATTTGAAAGCAACCCTGGAGAAGTTTTCCACCTTGGGCTTGCTGCACTGGTAGGAGCCTCCGTGTGTACGTTCATTGATGAGTGAGAGGGGCAGCTGGGACTACTGTTGGCTGAAGACTGAACAAGTAAGAAAAGATGCAGCTAGGAAAGTATATTGTTCCTTTGGCTCCCCTCTGGTTGGTAAGACCTGCATATTTTGGGCGTCTTGTTTGTGGCTTTGCCTGTTCTTTGTTTGGTTCATAGATGCTCCTTTCTCTGTCAGTTGCCTCTTGTAAAATTAAGCTGGGAGGTGACAAGAGTTGCAATTCAGGGCTGATCGCTGGCCTGATCGTTAGGATGACATGTTCACATGCCATACCTTAAATTTGCTCAGACTCAGAGCCTGTCATTCAAACTCTCACGCATGATGCGATAAGGTGCAGTTGCATAGATTTTAATTATGAGCAGAGGGGCCTGGCTGTAAGTCTAGGATGGGTTTTGACCTTCAGCCAGATGGGTTGACTACCGGGCAGCCTCAGGCTGACAAGAGATATCCAAGGTCTCAGAAATAAGGAATGATTTGTGCGTCTGCTTCAGGAGAGACAAGTTCATATCCTCATCACTGCTGTCATAAAAATCAAGTTTAGTCACAAAGAGTTTAGGCCTTCAGCCAGATGGGTTGACTGCTGGGCTTGCTGGTGATGCTTCCTTGACAAAGAGGTCAACCCAGCCCGCACTTGTACCTCCCGTCTGGCGCACCTTTATCCTGCTCGAAGCTTCCCAGCACCTGAAGGAGGGTCTCTTAGATTTCATTGCCCACAAGAGGCCTAGCTCCCGCTCCTCCATGGGGTGTACCCTAGGTGGGGACTATCCATCCCTTCTTAGCGTCCTCTGGTGACACCTTAGCATGCTCCCTGTGCTAGTCCTTAAGGGCTCGTTGCTTCTTACATAAAACAACTTTTTTTGTTGAAGTTGTATCCTGGTGGCCTTGTGAGGCTGTGCTTGCCTAGCGGGTCTGTTGAGATGCACACCTCTAGACTCTTCTTGCCCTCATCAAGGCATCTTACTTTCTTTTGAGCGGCCTTGTAGCCCTCAGGCTCAGCGCAGTTTATTTTTGGCTCGCGTTTCCTGCCTCTTGTCACGCCAGATTTATGCAGTGCCAGATTTATGCTGCATTGTGAGCCGGAGGTTGGTTGAGTTAGTTGGAGGAGTATTTGATCCCTTGCTCATGTTATGGCCATGCCGCGAGTCTAATTTGGATGCAGCAGTCTCTCGGCGTGACACTCTCGTGATTTTCGAGCCTGCTTCCTTGCCGGTCTCTCCTCCGAGCCTCCTTTCACTGCTATGGCACAATGGGAAGTCAGTACTAATTATAAGTCACTGCTGGGCCCCTTTGTAAGGGTATGATCATCGCAACAGGAGGTTGCAATTGCTAACCGGTGCCAGCCGCGAGGGGCCAAAAGGTTTGGGGGTGCAAGTTCCCCCGCTCCATCAAAGGAGTAGGAAGGTGCCAAAGCGGCATTCACCACCAGAGTTAGTCGGACCCTTTTGGCCAGGTGTGTCAGACCGTAACACCCTTGTACTACTTAGTAAAATAAGTGTAGGGAAGGATGAGGGTATCAGAGACTCCTCAGTCTCATCGTGGGCAACCAGTTGTCTGCTTGGTGCATTCATACCATTAAAATCATTCATACCATTAAAATCATAATCAATGTTTAATCTATAAAAATGTTCAACGAGACGTGCTCTTGAAAAAACTTTCGCTGCAAATCACCATAAAGACCATGAATTGGGTACTGCTAGTCATCCCCCTGATCCCCACTAACTTCTTTTGTTTTACTTAGTGATGGAGGAATCATACGGAGCTTAGGCCCTAGGAGACTCTTTATCCTTCATTGATGTAGGGAGTGCTTCACTGCCTACGCAGTTTTTCTTTCCTTATTCTTTTTTTCTTGTCTGCTTGGTGCAAGGAAGCTCGCAAGCTTTACAGAGCTTATATGCGGCGATCTAAACGCGCCCACAGTAAGCATTTAAAGGCTGCTTTGGACAAGCTGCACTCGAAAAAGGCAGACCTGCATTCTATGTTGCGCGCCCCCCAGCGCGCACAACAATCCCCGCTTTCTGAACAAGCGTGGCAGACTTACCTAGATGATCATTTGTGTCCTCCT
>LFCJ01004409.1_pt1 | contig 10314 bp, 10 predicted proteins | sample 643141 | NCBI WGS metagenome assembly LFCJ01 (sample SAMN03766243, study PRJNA286221) | soda lake metagenome | biome: soda lake; feature: Kulunda steppe; material: water; isolation source: sample B1-Br-g2 brine of Lake Bitter-1 | place: Russia: Kulunda steppe | collected 2010-07 | reverse complement strand
GCGACCCTCGAGACCGTCTGGGGCTGGCTCCAGGCGGGCGACGCGCTGCAGGGGCGCCTGGCACGCAATGCCGCCGGCGAGGCCGTCGGTCTGATGCACTTTCGCGCCATGCCCTCGCCGCTGCGCGGCGCCACCGTGGGCTTTCTCGATGACCTCTACGTGGACCCGGCGCACCGCGGCAGCGGCGCCGTGGACGAGATGCTGGCCGCCCTCGGCGAGGAGGCGCGCCGCCGGGGCTGGCCCTTCGTGCGCTGGATCACCCGGGAGGAGAACTACCGGGCCCGGGGCGTCTACGACCGCTGCGCCGAGCGCACCGACTGGGTGACCTACCAGCTGACCCCCTGACGCTTCCCCATCGACCACCAACGGGAGGAACCCGATGCCGACCTTTCCGAAACGCCTGACCGGAGACGGCCCCCACAACCCCTTTCCCGGCGTGCGCGTGCTGGAGCGCCGCCTGGGCCGCGAGATTCCCCACCAGCTGGGCTCCAACGAGGGGCTCGATATGCCCCACCGGGCGCTGCGCGAGCGCTTCGGCGACGCCATGGCGGCCCACGTCTACAGCTACGGCGACGCCGAGGCGCTAGGCATCCGCCGGCGGCTGGCCGCCCAGAAGGGCATTCCTCTGGACGCCATGCTGGTGGATGCCGGGGCCGACAGCCTGATCGCCCTGGCCCTGCGGGCGGTCACCGACCGCGACGAGACGGTGGTCAGCACCACCGGCACCTACCCTACCTTCGCCTACTTCGCTCGGGGCCACGGCTGCCGGGTGGTGGAGGTTCCCTACACTGAAGGTCCGGGGCGCCTGGCACCGGATCTCGACGCCCTGGCGGCAGCCGCCCGCGAGCAGGGCGCGCGGCTGGTCTACCTGGCCAACCCCGACAATCCCGGCGGCCACCTGCACGATGACGACGACGTCCTGGCCCTGCGCGAGGCTCTCCCCGACGACTGCTGGCTGCTGCTGGACGAGGCCTACCACGACTTTCGCGAGGATGCCGAGGGCGAGTTCGGCCGCCGGGTGCTGCCCGGAGTGATCCGCCTGCGCACCCTCTCCAAGGCCCACGGCCTGGCCGGGCTCAGGGTGGGCTACGCCATCGCCACGCCGCCGACCCTCGAGATGATGATGAAGGTGCGCATCCACTATGCGGTGTCCACCCTGAGCCAGGTCGCCGCCGAGACGGTGCTGGATGCCCCGGACGAGGTGGCCGCCCACGTGGCCGCGGTGCGCGCGCGCCGCGAGCGGCTGGCGGACCACCTGCGCCAGCTGGGCGCCGACGTGCTGCCCAGCGCCACCAACTTCGTAGGCCTGCGCCTGGCCAGCGCCGAGCTGGCCGGGCGGGTGCACCAGGCGCTGCTCGATGAGGGCAAGCTGATCGCCCGCCCGGCCGACCCGGCCCTGGGCCATGTGCTGCGCATCACCGCGGTGGAGGACGCCCTGGTGCCGGGCCGGCTCGCGACCCTGGAGCAGGCCCTCAAGGCAACCTGACGGCACGGCCGGGAGACTCCGCCCCCCCCCTGAACGCCCGCGGCTCAAGACCGGCAAACGCGAGCAGTACCTCGGCGCGGAGGTGAAAGGCAACACCGCCGGCTCAGGGGGGATTCACGGGTCATGGGCCTCGGTATCCGGCATCTGCTAAAGTGGCGCCTCGCCGAGAGTGTTGAGTGATTTCTGATGCGCCACAAGGACAAGAGCCAGCTGGCTCGCGACTGGCAAGCCCAGCTGCAGCGAACCCCGGTCGACGTGCGCCAGGCCGTCGCCGCCCTGGTCGCCGAGCACCGTGCCGCTCTGGCCGACCACTTCTACACCACCATGCTGGATGATCCCCATGCCAACCTGTTCCTCTCCAACGAGCAGGTAAAGCAGCGCCTTCATCCCTCCATGCAGCGCTGGCTCACCAGCCTGTTCGACGTCGAGCTCGATGCCCTGGACGGCCTGGTCGATCACCAGGAGCGCGTTGGCGAGATCCATGCCCGGGTCGACATCCCGGTCAACCTGGTACTCGGCGGGGCTCGCCATCTCAAACAGGCGCTCTACCGGGAGATCGCTCGGGGCCTGGAGGACGAGGTCACCCGCGGACATGCCACCATTCATGTCTCCGACCACATCGACATGGCCATGGAAGTCATGAGCCATGCTTATTCAGTAGCCAGCGATCGCAATGCCCGCACCGAGGAGGCCTATCGGCTCTTCTCCCTGACCCAGAGCCTCGGCAGCGAACGCGAGCGACAGCGTTCGGCCCTGCTCGACTGGGAGAACAACCTGATGTATGCGGTCGCCAGCCGCCACCTGGACGAGGGCCTGCCGCGTCTCGCCAGCTCGGAGTTCGGCCTCTGGTACCATCACAAGGCCGCCCACGCCTTCGAGGGTGCCCCGGAGATCCAGCGTATCTCGGCCGCCATGGCCCGCATCGACGAGCAGCTCCTGCTAGAACTGTCGAGTGGCGACAACGATCGCCAGCTGACCGGCCTCGGCGACATTCGCGACGCCTCCCGCAGCATCCAGCTGCTGCTCAATGACCTGCTGGAACGCGCCTCCGGCCTCGAGGCCGGCCGCGACAGCCTGACGCGGCTGCTCAACCGCAAGTTCCTGCCGGTGGTGCTCAACCGCGAGATCGAGCTGGCACGGCGCTCCAACAAGCGCTTCGCTGTGCTGATGGTCGACATCGACTACTTCAAGACGATCAACGACAGCCACGGCCACGAGGCGGGCGACCAGGTGCTGCAGCAGATGGCCGGCCTGCTCGACCGCAGCACCCGCGGCGGCGACTACGTCTTCCGCCTGGGGGGGGAAGAGTTCCTGATCGTGCTGGTGGATACCGACCAGGAGGGCAGCCGGCTCTTCGCCGAACGGCTGCTCCAGCGGGTCCGCCAGGAGAACTTCCTGCTTTCGGGCGACACCCTGATCAACCTCACGGTCAGCATCGGGCTCACCCTGCACGATGGTCACCCCGACCAGCAGCGCACCCTGCGCCGCGCCGACGAGGCCCTGTACCGCGCCAAGCATGCCGGGCGCGACCGGGTCGAGATCGGCTAGCCGCCGCAGCAGCCACCGAGGTCATCGATGCAGCGGGGTTCAGCAGCGGCCCTGCATCCTCAGCCCGGGCGGGCAGAAGTCTCCACCGCGGCGATCCCTGGGGCCGCGGTAGTGACGCTCCTGGTAGCGACGGTCATCGCCGCGATGATGGCGGTGGCCACGGTCGTTCTCGACCTCGATCAGCGGGCGCGTTTCCACCCGGGCCGGAGTATAGCTGCAGCCCGCCATGATCAGGCTGGCTACCACCAGGGCAAGAAGAAAGAGCAGGCGTCGTGACATGGAAACCTCCAGGGTGTTGGGGAGGGCGCCATTCTAGCCAAGCGGCCGGCCCGCTCCCATGTGGCGCGTCGGCGACATGCCTGTCTCCACCTGGAGACAGTAGCCAGTCCGGTGACAACCGGCGATAGTGGTGAGCAACACCATTAGTCTGCAAACGGGATACCCATGGACAGCGTTCGGCGCCGCGCCATCATCATCATTGTCATCGGCGGCCTGGTCGTCACCCTGGCCATGGGCCTGCGCCACGGCTTCGGGCTCTTTCTCGAGCCCATGAGCACCGAGCTGGGCTGGGGCCGCGGCGTCTTCGCCTTCGCCCTGGCCATTCAGAACCTGCTCTGGGGGCTCTCCCAGCCCTTTGCCGGGGCCCTGGCCGACCGCTTCGGCGCCGCTCGAGTGGTGGTGGTGGGCGGCGCCCTCTATACCCTGGGCCTGCTCTTCATGGGCGTCTCGGAATCGGCGCTGGGCATGACCCTCTCCGCCGGCGTGCTGATCGGGCTCGGCCTCTCGGGCACCACCTTCTCGGTGATCCTGGGAGCCGTGGGACGTGCCGTGGCCCCCGAGAAGCGCAGCATGGCCATGGGCATCGTCAGCGCCGCCGGCTCCTTCGGCCAGTTTGCCATGCTGCCCGGCACTCTGGGCCTGATGGGCTGGCTGGGCTGGTCGGCGGCCCTGCTGGCCATGGGCGCCATCGCCGCGCTGATGCTGCCCCTGGGCGCCATGCTGCGCGACCGCCCCTCGGCCAAGGCCGCCAGCGATATCAGTCTGGGCGCCGCCCTCGACGAGGCCGCCAGCCATCGCGGCTTCTGGCTGCTCTGCCTGGGCTTCTTCGTATGCGGCTTCCAGGTGGTGTTCATCGGCGTCCATCTGCCCGGCTATCTGTTCGACAGCGGCATCGCCGTGCAGGTGGGCAGCACCGTGCTGGCCCTGGTCGGCCTGTTCAACATCTTCGGCACCTACGCCGCCGGCTGGCTGGGGGGCCGCTTCTCCAAGCCACGCCTGCTCACCTGGCTCTACCTGATCCGCGGCGTGGTGATCACCCTCTTCCTGGTCGCCCCTCTCAGCCCCATGAGCGCCTACCTGTTCGGCATCGCCATGGGCCTGCTGTGGCTCTCCACGGTGCCGCTGACCAACGGCATCGTCGCCTCGGTGTTCGGCGTGCAGCACCTCTCCATGCTCGGCGGCATCGTCTTTCTCTTCCACCAGCTCGGCTCCTTCATGGGAGTCTGGCTGGGGGGGTACCTCTACGACCTGCAGGGAGACTATGCGGTGGTATGGAACATCGCCATCCTGCTCTCGGTGGTGGCCGCCGCCCTGCACTGGTTCATCAGCGAACGGCCGGTCCACCGACCCGCTCCCTCGGAGGCAAAAGCATGAGCCATGGACGCCTGTTACCTTTCGCCGCTGCCACCCTCACCGCCATGGCTCTGACGCTGGTGTGGTGGGGCTGGCAGAACCTGGACGCCGCCCAGCTGCTGCTCGGTAGCCGGCTCTGCTGAGCCCCCACTCCCGCTCGCTGGCCAGGCTCGGGCCCGGCACTCCGCCAGGATAGCGCGTCGAGCAGCATGCCGGTCGGGGCAGACGGCGACCGCCTAGCGCCCCTGCCATGGCAGCGTGCAGCGACACGGCCGGCGATTACGCCTACACTGCACTGCAGCATTCATCCTCGAGCGGGAGCAGGTATGGCGACGAGCGAAAGAAAACGGATCGATCTGGCCCTGCAGGGCGGTGGGTCTCACGGGGCCCTGACCTGGGGGGTGCTGGATCGCCTGCTGGAAGATGAACGCCTGGAGATCGACGGGATCAGCGGCACCAGCGCCGGGGCCATGAATGCGGTGGTGCTGGCCGACGGGCTGCAGAAAGGGGGGCGCGATGGCGCCCGGGAGGCCCTGCACGCCTTCTGGAAGGCGGTCAGCGATGGGGCGCGCCTCTCGCCGATCCAGCGCAGCCCCTGGGATCGCCTGATGGGCAACGACAGCCTGGACCATTCGCCCAGCTATCTCTTCTTCGAGACCCTGACCCAGCTGGTCGCACCGGCCAAGCTCAATCCCATGGGGATCAACCCGCTGCGCGATCTGGTCCTCGAGCTGGTCGACTTCGAGCGGGTCAACGCCTGCCGCAAGGTCAAGGTGTTCGTGACCGCCACCCATGTCGCCACCGGTCAGGCGAAGATCTTTCGCCAGCCCGAGCTGACGGTCGATACCCTGATGGCATCGGCCTGTCTGCCTTTCATGTTCCCGGCCGTCGAGATCGATGGCGAGTCCTACTGGGATGGCGGCTACAGCGGCAATCCCGCCCTCTATCCGCTGGTCGATGATCAGGGCTGCCGTGATCTGGTGGTGGTGCAGATCAACCCCCTGGTGCGCCGCAAGCTGCCGGAGAGCGCCCGGGACATCCTCAACCGGATCAACGAGATCACCTTCAACTCCAGCCTGATCAAGGAGCTGCGCAGCATCCAGCTGCTGCACCAGCTGATCGAGGCCGAAGGGCTGGAGCTGGAGAGCTACCGCGCCATGCGCCTGCACCTGATTCATGCCGAGCATGACGTCGAGGCGCTCAGCGCCTCGAGCAAGATGAATGCCGAGTGGGACTTTCTGACCCGCCTCAAGGCCCAGGGCCGCGCCTGGGCCGAGCAGTGGCTGGAGGCGCATTTCGACGCCCTGGGCGAGCACTCCTCCTTCGATCTGAGCAAGGTCTTCACCGACACCTTTCGCCCCATCACGCGCACGGCCACGGCGCCCGGGGCTCGCGACGACGAGGCGCGCTAGGTGATCGGCATCACGGCAATCGCCGTGGCACTGCTGCTGCTGATGGTGCTCGCCTACCGCGGGATCAGCCTGTTGATCCTGGCGCCGGTGCTCGCCGTGCTGGTGGCGCTGGTCTCGGTCGATACCCCGCTGCTGGCCAGCTATACGCAGGTGTTCATGGGGGCCGCCGGTGATTTCATCGTCCGCTTCTTCCCGCTGTTCCTGCTGGGGGCGGTGTTCGGCAAGCTGATGGAGGACTCGGGCAGCGCCGAGGTGCTGGCCGGCGCCATCGTCAAACGCCTGGGGGACACCCGCGCCATCCTGGCGGTGGTGCTCTCCTGTGCGGTGATGACCTACGGCGGCGTCTCGCTGTTCGTGGTGGCCTTCGCGGTTTACCCGATAGCCGCTGCGCTGTTCCGCCAGGCCAACCTGCCCAAGCGGCTGATCCCCGGCACCATCGCCCTGGGCGCCTTCACCTTCACCATGACGGCGCTGCCGGGCACCCCCGCCATCCAGAACGCCATTCCCATGCCCTACTTCGGCACCTCGCCCTTTGCCGCCCCCGGGCTCGGCATCCTCACCGGCCTGGTCATGCTGGGGCTGGGGCAGGCCTGGCTGAGCCGTCGGGCGCGCCAGGCGCGGGACGCCGGGGAGGGCTACGGCAACCACCCGGATGTGGCGGCGCCGGCCCCTCATCTGCGGGAACACGCGGCGGGCGAAGGCTTCGATCTGGCCGAGGCCACGCCCCACAGGCCGCCCCGCGACCTCCCCCCCTTGCCGCTGGCGCTGGCACCCATCGTGCTGGTGATCGCCCTGAACCTGCTGTTCACGGCCGTGGTGATCCCGGCCATGGACACCGGCTACCTCGCCGAAGCGACCTATGGCGCGACCAGCATCGAGTCGGTGGCCGGCGTCTGGTCGGTCATCGCCGCCCTGGTGATCGCCATCGTCATCCTGATCGCCACCAACACCCGGCGCCTCGAGGACCTCACCACCACCCTCGACAGCGGGGCCAATGCCTCGCTGCTGCCGATCTTCAATACCGCCAGCCTGGTCGGCTTCGGCTCGGTGATCGCATCGCTGGCGGCCTTCGAGGCGATCAGCCTCTGGGTGACCTCGGTGGGTGGCGACAATCCGCTGATCTCGCTGGCCATTGCGGTCAACCTGCTGGCCGGCATGACCGGCTCGGCCTCCGGCGGCATGAGCATCGCCCTGGCCACCCTGGGGGACACCTACCTGACCATGGGCCAGGCCGCCGGCATCTCGCCGGCGCTGATGCACCGGGTCACGGCGGTCGCCACCGGCGGCCTGGATGCCCTCCCGCACAACGGCGCGGTGATCACGCTACTCTCCATCTGTGGGCTGAGCCACCGCCAGGCCTATCTCGATATCGCGGTGGTGGCCGTGCTGATCCCCATCATCTCGCTGGTGCTGCTGATCGCCCTGGGCACCCTGGTGGGGACCTTCTGACACCGTGGCGCTGGCCACCGGGGCAGCCAGCGGAGAGGTTCGACAATGGCCATGAGATCCCGAACCGGCGTCGGCGCTCTGCTGTTGGCGGCGGGCCTGGTTGTGGCGCTGCTGGCGGGATATGGCGGCATCGTCCGCGGCTACGAGGCCCTGCTGGCCCTGGGGGATATTGCGGCGGGCAGCGAGGAGAGCCGCCTGAAGGAGCGCACCCCGGCGCCCACCCGGGAGGACCTGCGCTACCGGGTCGACGGACGCGACTACCGGGCAGACCTCTACCGTCCGGATGAGCCGCGCCGCGGCACCTTGATTCTGGTGCATGGGCTGACCGACGCGGGTCGCCGCGATCCTCTCCTGATGGGGTTCGCGCTGACGATGTCCCGCCTGGGATTCACGGTGATGGTGCCGGACCTTGAGGGGCTGAAGGCGTTCTCCCTCGACACCCGCGACGTGGAGGCCATCGCCGATGCCATTCGCCATGCCACGCAGAAGCAGCCGGAAGCGGCGTCGACAACCGCGCTGGCCTCCATCAGCCTGGCGGTGGGGCCGACCCTGCTCGCCGCCATGCAGGAGGACACGGCGGACCGAGTCAGCTTCCTGGTTGCCCTGGGGGGCTACTACGACCTGACGGACATGCTGCGCTATGTCACCACCGGCGAGGACCCTGGCGCCGCGGGCCAGGACGCCCCTGTGCCTCGGGAGGAGATGCGCTGGCTGGTGCTGTTGAGCCAGCGGCAGTGGCTCGACGACGAGCGTGACCGCGCCCTGCTCGGCGCCATTGCCCGGCGCAGGCTGCATGACCCTGCCGCCTCGCTAGAGGCCGAGGTGAATCGACTGGGCCCCCAGGGAAGAGCGGCGTACGACCTTCTGGCCAATGAGGATCCTGACCGGGTGGCGCCGCTGATGACCCGGCTGCCGGCGCCGCTGCGGGCTGAGCTGAAGGCGCTGGACCTGTCGGCGCGGGACCTCGGCAAGCTGCAGGCCGAGCTGGTGCTGGTTCACGGCCCCGACGACCCGGTGATCCCGATCAGCCACAGTCGACGCCTGCAGAAGGCCCTGCCGGATCATCAGTCTCGGCTGTTCGAAGCCCGGGGGCTGGACCATGTGGAGGTCTCCCCGAACTGGCGGGATGGCTGGACGCTGTGGCGGGCCGTGCACCATGTGCTCAGGCTCGGCGACCGCGAGACGACGCCACCCTAGCCGCGGCGGCCAGCGCCGTCGCGGGCAGATACGCCCACCGCGCGGTCGGCATCGTGATGGCGCCAAGGCCGTATTACACTGTCGCCCATGACAACCAGCGACAACCCCTTCACGACCGCCCTGGCACTGATCGCGGGCATGGATCCGGTGCTGCTCGGCATCGTCGCGCTCTCCCTGCAGGTCTCGCTGACCGCGGTACTGATCGCCTCGCTGCTCGCCCTGCCCCTGGGGGCGGCGCTGGCCCTGTGGCGCTTTCCCGGCCGCGGCGTCATCATCGTCACGCTCAACGCCCTGATGGGCCTGCCGCCGGTGGTGGCGGGCCTCACCGTCTACCTGCTGCTCTCCCGGGCCGGCCCGCTGGGCCAGTTCGGCCTGCTCTTCACCCCCACCGCCATGGTGATCGCCCAGGTGATCCTGATCCTGCCGATCATCGCCGCCCTGACCCGCCAGCAGATCGAGGAGCTCCACGGCGAGTACCATGACCAGCTGCGCTCCCTGGGGGTCTCGCGGCCGCGCATGATGCCCACCCTGCTGTGGGACGCCCGCTTCTCGCTGCTCACCGTGGTACTGGCCGGCTTCGGGCGCGCCAGCGCCGAGGTGGGGGCGGTGATGATCGTCGGCGGCAATATCGACGGCGTCACCCGGGTGATGACCACCGCCATCGTGCTGGAGACCAGCAAGGGCAACCTGCCCCTGGCCCTGGGCCTCGGCCTGGTGCTGCTGGGGCTGGTGCTGCTGGTCAACGCCGTCGCCCACCTGGTCGGCGAAACGGCGCGCCGGAGGCTGGGATGAACGACCTGCGCCTGCCCGCCACCGCCGCCAGCGAGATCCCGCCGCTGACCTTCGAGGCGGTCGCGGTCAGCCATCGCGGCCAGCGGCTGCTGGGGCCCCTGGACCTGCGCCTGGCCGGCTGCCGCCGCACCCTGGTGATGGGCCCCAACGGCGCCGGCAAGAGCCTGCTGTTGCGCCTGGCCCATGGCCTGCTCGCGCCCGGCGCGGGGCGGGTCCGCTGGGAGGGCGGTGCGCCACGTCAGGCCATGGTCTTCCAGCGCCCGGTGCTGCTGCGCCGCACCGCCCTGGAGAACCTCACCTACGCCCTGGCGGTCGACGGCACGCCCCGCGGCCAGCGCCGCCCGCGCGCCCGCGAGGCCCTGGAGCGCTTCGGCCTCGCCGCCCTGGAGAAGCGCCCCGCCCGGGTGCTCTCCGGCGGCGAACAGCAGCGCCTGGCGCTGGCCCGGGCCTGGCTGACGCGGCCCGAGGCGCTGTTCCTGGATGAGCCCACCGCGGCGCTGGACCCGGCGGCGATCCGTGCCGTGGAAGCCGCCGTGCTCGACTTCCACCGCCGCGGCACGCGCGTCGTCATGACCACCCACGATCTGAACCAGGCGCGACGCCTCGCCGACGACGTGGTGCTGCTCTTCGGCGGACGGCTGATCGAGCATACCCCTGCCGAGCGCTTTTTCGCCCAGCCCCGGACCCCGGAAGGCCAGGCCTTCCTGCGCGGCGAGCTGGTCTGGTAGCCCCGGCCGACAAGGATGACATGATGTCCCAACGCCCCTCCGCGACACTCGCCCTGGCCCTGGCAGCCCT
>LFCJ01004408.1_pt1 | contig 10314 bp, 21 predicted proteins | sample 643141 | NCBI WGS metagenome assembly LFCJ01 (sample SAMN03766243, study PRJNA286221) | soda lake metagenome | biome: soda lake; feature: Kulunda steppe; material: water; isolation source: sample B1-Br-g2 brine of Lake Bitter-1 | place: Russia: Kulunda steppe | collected 2010-07 | reverse complement strand
TCCCCCCCCTGCCACCCACGCAGCGCCCCCCCGCACCTTCTGCACCTCTTCCGTCGGCGTGAACGCCTCAATCACCATGTCCTTCAGCTGCATCTGGTCCTGCAGCATGCGTATACTTTCCAGTAGGTCCTCCTTCTCGCGCTGGAACTCCTTGTACATGTCCTCCACCTCTGCATTCACCTGCACAAGGCGCACACAGACGCATGCTGTGGGCGTGTGCGCCTGCCTCCCAGCACGCGGGACATGCATGCGCACAGGCCCTCCCTGCAGGTACCATACGCAGGCCCCAGCGCGTGCGCAGTCTTGCACTGGGAAGGGACCAAGGCCCGCCTCTTGCTCTCGGGGTTCTCATCCAGGTGCATGTGCGCCCCCTAGAGATGGCATCAAAGCCGCGCACAGCACAGGCGGGGTGGCCCCGCCACCGCCATGGCCGGGGTGCCGGGACTTTACAGCGTGCGCGAGCCAACATGGACTCCGGGCAAAGCGCACAAACAAACAAGCATGGAATCCAGGCGGAGTGTGCGTGAGAGCCAGCATAGAATCCGGGCAGGCCGCTGGGCTTGGAGCAGCAGGCAGTGCCGGCATCCAGAGCGGCAAGCAGGGCAGCATGCGCTTGTTGTGCCTGGTGTCGTCACCAGCAGCAAGGGAGCAAAAAGGGGGGTGGCTCTTTAAGGAGCTGTTGCAGGGTAGGTCGCTGCGCTACCCCGCTTGGCCTCGTCAAGCGTTGCCATCATCTCTTACATCCACTGCCAGCCCACTCACATGCAGATGCCCCAGTAATTACTCCCGCTCCCTCATGCACTCTCCTACCCACCCACACATGATACACACAAAAGCGAGAACAGACCAACGTGCCATCGCGCCCACCTCCTGGAACTTCTTCCACAGCTTCTTCAGTTTCTTCGTCTTCTGCTCTGCCTCCTCCTGCCGGTTGGTGAACTTGACCTCCCCTGCGAGCGCCGCCTCCTCCAGCTCTGCGATCTTGCGCAGCTTCTCCTCCTCCTGCTGCCGCCTGCAAGCGACCGGCCGTGCCGTGGCACAGGCGGCAGGCGAGGTCTCAGTGCACCACAGGAGCACCGCAGCACAGGCACCACAACAGCAGACAGGTACAGGCGGCAGGCAGGGGCTCGGCTCACCACAGGAGCAACATGGCACAGGCGGCTGGTGGGGGCTCGGTTCACTACAAGAGGAACATGGCACAGGTAACACAACAGCAGACGAGCACAGGCGGCAGGCGGGGGTTTGGCTCACCACAGGAGCAACATGGCACAGGCTGGCCCAGCGCACAAGAGCAGCGACTCAGGTCAGGCAGGGCAAATAAAAGTAGATGGACCGTACGCCTCCATCAAGAACTCAATCGTTTCTTTTTATCCTCAATAAGAATGTGTCTGCGCTCTGCGTGACTTATGAGAATCTTCCTCCCCTCCTCTGTGTTTCGAGAGCACAGACACTTCTATCATCAGAAGTAATTTATTGATGAAGGTGTGTAAATGGCATCCGCTTCCGTACCTCAGATAGATACACACATCGCCAGCAGTGTCCACGGCAATACAATGAATGCTGAAATGACATGGGTGGTACATACAACACTAGATACACACACTGTACGCTTTACACTGAGCGCTCAAGAGGGAGCGCGTCCCGTCGCCGCCCACTGGATGACGAGGAGCCTAACTGGGTGCCATGGCTAGGGATGGGCACATAAGGTTCGGCAGACCCTCGTCAAGGCTCTTGTGAGCCTCTTTGAGCCTCTATAGAGCCTATTTGGCATTTGATCAGACCCTATTCACCATCCCTTGCCATGCGCTTTACGGAGCCAAGCATCCATTCTTGCACTGTTCGAAATTGAGGGTCGGTGGCGCTTGAGCTTTAGGTAGGGGTTCCCACCACAACCGACTTCTGTTGTTGCATCGCACTTTTAGTTTAAAAAGGATTAGGGTCCCTCTGGTGAGGAGCGGCCAGAACTTGTCTCACACGGCATGGCTTTAAGCACCCCACCTCCGCTCCAGCATCTCTTCCCGCTTCTTCAGCTCTGCCTCCTTCTTGCGCGTCACCTCCACCAGCCCACCACGTGCATCACCCTGCGTGAGCGCACGCCCGCAAGCGCGGCCCGAGATCAACAGCTTGTTGAGCAGCTGCACGCTGCCGCTCACTCCCGCAGCAAACTGCGTGCAGGGTTGCTGGGTGTGGGAAAGGGCTGCAGGTGTGAACCAGGGCAAAGGGGCAGAGACAGGGCACCTCTTCACAGCTGGGTGCTTGTCAATCATGGACCCAGGCCGCAGTTGCAGCAGCAAGTGTGCAGCAGGCGCGGACACAGGGGTGGTAGAGGAAGGGGGGGGACAGGCGGCGAGGTCGTGGCTTGGGCGGCGCTTTGGTGCGGCCAGGGTGCTCCGGCAAAAGGTGGGCGCGCCACAGCAGCAGGGCACATGCACGCAGAGGAGCCAGCTAGCAGCGCACACGCGCACGCAGGCATCATCCAGCCCAGGGCATCATCCAGCCTACGCAGGCATCATCCAGCCCAGGGCATCATCCAGCCCAGGGCATCATCCAGCCCAAGGCATCATCCAGCCCACGCAGGCATCATCTCGCCCACACAGGCATCATCCAGCCCAGGGCATCATCCAGCCCAAGGCATCATCCAGCCCACGCAGGCATCATCCAGCCCAAGGCATCATCCAGCCCAGGGCATCATCCAGCCCACGCAGGCATCATCCAGCCCAAGGCATCATCTAGCCCACGCAGGCATCATCCAGCCCGTGCAGGCATCATCCAGCTCAAGGCATCATCTAGCCCACGCAGGCATCATCCAGCCCACGCAGGCATCATCCAGCCCAAGGCATCATCCAGCCCGAGGCAGCATGCACAGGCATTGGCCAGCTGCACCACACAGAGGTGGCTGCAAAGCCCGCACGCAAGCATCTGCCTGAAGCAACGCATACACACACACACACGAACACACGCACATACGCACAGGCATTGGCCGGCTGCATCACACGATTGTGGCTGCAAAGCCCACACACAGGCATCTGCTTGAAGCAATGCATACTTACAAACACACGCACATATGCACAGGCATCAGCCGGCAGTAGCACGCACAGGTTGCGTGGCGCATGCGAGGAGTGCGCGCGCGCTCCTTTGCCAATTGCAGGGGCTGTGGCATCCATGCCATGTGTGCACGATGCACCCAGCTGGGCTGCAAGCACACACAATGGCACCCCTTGCTTGGCACCCCGCCCTTGGCCCTGGCAGCTGGTGGCTCCAGCAGCGTGCACACAGCAGCCTTGAATGCACCGACGCCAATGCACATCGCACGCAGGCTGCCCTTTGCAGGCGGGAAAGCGTCGCCAGAGGACCCCTTTGGGGCGCAGAGCCTTCACTGCGGCCCTGGAGCGCAGCATTGCATAGCCAACAGCTCGGCAACGCGCAGCCAGGGCGGGCGCGTACTCCGCTCCCTGCGCACCTCAAGGATCTTGCCCTCCATGGCGCGCAGCTTCTTGGCCAGCGCTTCCTTCTCCAATCGCATCTGCGTGTGGGCCAGGATGGATCAGGATGGGTCAGGATGGGTCGGGACGGGCCAGGATGGGGCAGGATGGGGCAGGATGGGTCAGGACGGGCCAGGACAGAGTCAGAGAGCCCGTGGGCCAAGCACGGCCAGGCCGCAGGGATAGAGGGGCTGTAGCTGGGAGAAGCGGGGGGACTCTGGAGGGCTTTGAATTGTGAGCAATGCCTGCAATGGGGCAGGGCCCACGTGCATGCAGGGGCTCTGTGCCGCATGGGGGGAGGGGGAGGAGATGCGCGGAGGAGCGCAAGGGGGGGTCGGGCAGGTGGGCACGAGGCAGGCAAGTGGTGCAGAGGGGCGAGCGCATGCTGTCCAAGCCTCGTCCATCTGCAGGACGCGCACTGCGCGCCACATGTGGGTATGTGTGTGCGCCATGGGTCATCTGATCGTCAACCGATTGTGACGTCCAGCACAGGACTGCAAACCAGGGGTGAAAGGCCTTCATTCCACTGATGCAAACCCACACGCACCCCCCCCCCTCATGCTGTGCCCTTGTCACTCCCTCCCTTCCCACCCAACGCCCCTCCTCCAACCCCCAAGCCCCTGAGTGACGAAGGAGAGGGAAGTTTGTGCCTCTGCCAGACAACCTGGCATTACGCGAGAAGAATGGGAGGGGTCCATTGGTGAAGGTGCCCCGTGCCCCCACCTTCTCCGCATCCTCCTGCTTCTTCACTGCCTCTTCGTGGATCTTGGCCTGCTTGCGCTTCATCTTCTCAGCGTCCGACGCATGCTTCTGCCGCTCCTCCTGCATGCGCACCGCCTGTGCACCGAGCAAGGGTGCACCTGCCTGTTGTCCAATCCGAGAGTCGTGTTTTCAAGTATGAACGCGCATACTTGAACACATGCAGACGCATGCATGGTCAAGCACTGCCATTGAAGGAGCAGGCAGGCAGGAGCAGCGCCCTACTTGCATCCACCCTCACAAGTGGTACGTGATGCCTGGGCATTGGCATGAAAGCCTGTATGTGTGCGTGCATGTACATGTGCGGTTGTGTATGTGTGTATATGGGTAGGTGTGCATGTGTGTGCGTGTGGGTGTGCATGTCTGCGCTTGCATGCATGTGCATGCATGCAGGTTTGCGGCTGCACATACCTCCTCCTTGGCCTTGATGGCAGCCTCCTCCTTCAGTTTCGCCATCTGCTCCTCACTGATGCCTGCCATGCCCTGCTTCTGCGCCAGGTCCGCACGCATCTGCGCCTCCACCTCTGCGCGGATCTGCATCAGCCAAGGGGTACATTTGCTTTTGCATGCGTCATACGCGCGCACGCACACGCATTGCCCCAATGTGCGCACAAGCCTTGTTCACCGCATGTGTGCCTGCCTGAAGCTGCATTTGCACGTGTGGGCAACACACGCATCACTTGTGGCCCTTGTACCATGCACTCCGCCTGCGGCCCAGTGCCCAGTCCCAATCCAGCCTCCGCCCAGCACAGAAGGCCAGAGCGGAGCGCTGCTGCGACTTGCAGGCCTCCCTCCCCTCCCCGCAGTGCCTGGGCAACCCTAGGCATTCTGACAGGCACGCAGCAGCTCCCCGATGGAACTCCACCCTCAGGCACCCACCCTCAGGCACCATTTGCACACGCACCCACACCCACACACTCGAAAACACAAGCAACACAAACAACACAAAAAAAACGCCTGGGCACCCACAAGCGCAAGCCCCCACCCCCGTTGGGCGCCACCCACCTTTTCAAGCATCTGCGGGTCGACGGACTTGGCCATTGGCTTACCATCGGGCGTCACCCCCGCGGCCACAGCAGCCTCCAGGGAGCCTCCCTCGCCCTGTGTGCCACACGGTGGCGTGCGTATGAGTGTACGCGCATGTGTGTGTGTGTGTGTGTGTGCGTGAGCATGCGTGCGCGTGCTTGTGTGCGTGTGTGCATGTGCGCATGCTTGTGCGTGTGCGCATGCTTGTGCATGTGCGTCAGTGCGCGTGTGCGCATGAGTCTGTGTGTGTGTGTGCGCGTGAGTGCCTTTGGTGCCCCCTGCCAAGCATGATAGCCTTGGGGGTTGTTGGTGCGCCAGCGATCCAGCTGCTCACACAGCGGCGGACACAGGAGCACTGCCTTCTTTCTCAGCCACATTGACCACCGCTTCGCACCTCCAGCAGCTGCCTCAGGCGCTTGATCTCATCCTGGAACTCGCGCAGCATGGCGTCCTTGGGGTCCTGCACATGTGCAGCGGCACCAGCATGACTCATACCCCAGGGAAAATTTGATACACTGATGAGTGGCATGCTTGGGGTCCTGCACATACATGCAGCAATAACACACTTACAGAGCAGAGGAAAGTTGCAACGTAACGTAACCTGAATCCTGGACACAGCAGCAGCAGCAGCAGCAGCAGCAGCAGCAGCGGCGGCGGCAGAAATGCACACATGCGCATGCAGCTAGCGTGGCACGCATGCATGTGGGCCCCGGCATCTCAGACAGCCACGTCGCAGTCCTGGTGTGCCTCAATTGTGGGCATGTGGCACCACCAGGGTGTGGACAGAGTTTCACCCATCCACCCTGATCAGAGTGAGCATCCTATACCCGACTTGGGTGAGCAGTGCAGCGCCCACGTAGCGCACAAGGATTGAGAGGGTGTGGCGGGGCAGGAATGACGGCACGTGTGCCAGAGGCCCTGAGGGAATGCTGGGTGGTGCTGGCTGCTGGCAAGTCCTGTGAATCCTGTGCATTTGGTGGTGCTCAGCGCGTGCGAGCGGTGTGCTCTGAGGGGGCTTGCGCGCACACTCTCATAAGCCTGTGCAGCCCCGCGTGTACGGCAAGCACTACCCAGCCACAGCTGCTGGCGGCAAACCTCATTGATGCGCGGCTTGTCCTGGATGCCGTTCGTGTGGTTGGGTAGCATACCCACTCACCCTCTTTGACGCCCTTGATTGATACACACCCACGCACCTCATTGATGCGCGGCTTGTTCTTGATGTTCTTGGCGCGGTTAGCGTAGCGCAGTGTGGACAGCGTCTCGTCGTAGTTCCAATCCGCAGGCCCCATGTTTGCGATCATCACTGTCTTGGTGTTGCCACCCAGGGAGTCCTGCGTTTGCGCATGCGCGCTCACTGTGTTTGAGCATGCCAACGTGCGCGAGCTTACCGCAGTCGACAGGACAAACATGACAACAAGTGGACTTTTGCTTTCACCTAACTGAAGGCATGTGGCGCTGCGCGCGGCTTGCAGTGGCCCATGGTTGGGGTGCGAGTGCACGCAGGTGTGCATGCATGCACACATGCAAGGCATCAGCACAGCACAGCAACGCTTGCAGCAGAGACTCAACATCACCACCGGCGCACGCACGTGTGTGGTCGCAGATGGCTGACCTTTTCATCTCATGCTCAGGCACTCCAACATCTGGAAGCCAAGCACACAGGCAAGCTGTTTGCATCAACAATTGCTCCATCAGCGCAGGCAGAAACTTTTAAGCGCATGTGCATACACACTCAACCCTCTGCACACACACACACACATACACACACACGAACACAAGGACATACACACAAACACGCGCTTGCAGGCACACGCACACACGCGCGCACACACCTGCAGCAAGCGCGTGAGCTTGGAGTCTCGGTAGGGGATGTGGCCGCTCTTGCCATCCACGAGCGCGCTGATGACATTGCCCAGCGCGGACAGTGACAGGTTGATCTTGGTGGCCTCCTTTAGCCGGTCACCTTCACGTGTGTGCGCGCGCGCATGTGTGTGTGCGCGTATGTGTGCGTGTGTGCGCATTTGTGTGTGTGTGTGTGTGTGTGTGTGTGCGTGCGTGCGCGCGTGCGCGCATGTGTGTGTGCGTGTGTGTGCATGTATGTGTTTGTGTATGCATGTGTGCGCACGTGCGCGTGTGTATGCGTTTGTGTGCGTGTGTGCGCACATGCATGTGTGTACGTGTGTTGGTGTGTGTGCCTGTGCAAAACGACACATGGGTGCGCGTGCACAAGGAGCCTGTGCACCTGTGGCCCCGGTTTTTGACTGGCGCTCGCTGCCCGCCAGATCCACCAAGTTCAGCTTGCCCACGCGGATGTGGCCTTCACTCTGCATATGCATGCACAGGGGCGCAGGGCCACAGGGCACAGGGTCAGGGCACAGGGGCGCAGGGCCACAGGGCAGAGAGTCAGGGCACAGGGGCGCAAGGCCACAGGTCAAGGCACGTGCATACACAGGGGCGCAGCGCCAAAGGTCAGGACACATGTTGCTCCTCCCTGCAGACCAAAGGCGGCTAGCTGTCCATGCAGCCCCCAACCAGATCACAGGCAGCCTCCATGCAGATCAGATATGACCTGCAGCCTGTGCGCACATGCAGCTGCACACAATGCCGTGTCTCGAAGCAGCGGGCAGGCCGACCGCCTGGCCGGCCATCAGACATGAGTGGTACAGAAGCCAAGGAAGACTCCAATGCTGAACATAACTCCCACCCTCCTACCCATCCACAGCAGGAGTTGCAAGTGCTGCTGTTGCTGACACACACACGCAACATAATCACAAGATGGTTTGCGCTGCAGGCAGCAGAATGAGTGAGGGGCCATCCAAAGCTGGCGGAAGTGCGGGACCGCAAGCACATGGCAGCAAAGGGTGGCGCCTTGCGTACAGCATGCGCTGCCAGGCGAGTGCCAGGGCATGTCACACCCACGTTGGCGGCGGCGTTCTTGTCCATGCCTTCGATGGTGATGGAGAAGATGGAGTGGGAGCGCGAGGAGTCCTGGTTCATCATGGTTGCGCCCACGGAGCGGTTCTTGTCGCCCACCTGTCGGGGCAGCACAGCATAAGGGAGGAGGGGAGGGGGGCTGGGCCCGACACCTGGGGGGCATGCTGCCAGGTGTGCATGCACGCACAGAATGTTGTTGTGCACACGCCACGTGCTAATGTATGCAGAACAGCGCCGTGCACTGAGCCATAGCTCGTGCTTGCCATGAGATTGACCCTGCAGGCTGCAAGTGGGCTGGGCAACAGCAGGTTGAAAGCCTTGTGCAGACCCTTTACCCTGGTGCGTGCGTGTGTGTGTGTGTATGTGCGCGCGTGCCTGTGTATGCGCGGGCTTCTGCGTGCGTGTGTGCATGCGCTGGGCAGCATCTCAGCCTCCTCACCGCAAGCACGTTCTGCAGCTCCGGCACGCTCTTGACCACGAAAGCATTCAGGCCCTTGACGTACACGCCTGAGTCTTTGTGCTCCTTCACGTCCAACTTGTTCTTAGGGTCCTTGGACAGCAGGTCCCGCACCTGTGCACACAGTGCACCAAGGTGGGCTTGGGCAGGGATGCATGTGTGCGTGCAACACATGTCGCTTTTGCTTTGCAATTAACGAGGGGCGGTTGTCTGCTCACGCAGCGTTGGTAACAGATTGATTGACCAGCAGCAGGCCTCCTTCATGAGGCATGCGCGACCTTTGCTTTGTACTTGGGCGGACCACCTGAGGCACCATCAAGAGTTGTGCAGCTGCCTCCTTCCAGCGTGCTTGAGGAATGCCATGACTGCAGATGTCAGGATGCACAACCTCCCAGGGTGCTGCTGCTTATGTTTCTGCTGCTGCTGCTTATGTTTCTGCTGCTGCTGCTGCTGCTTGACCTTCCAACAAAATGAGGCCAGCCAAAGATGTTGCTGGCTCACGAAGTGAATAAGCATTATACCCACCCATGGCCCTCTCAGGGATTGTGCAGTGTCTCCTGTGCAAGAGCCACACGCTGTCAGGCATGGCAAGTCCTTGCCCTCCAAGGTACCATTTCACCCTGTTCGGCTTTTTAGAACCATGCATGCTGCATGTCAGGTTGACTCAGCGGCTTGCCACACACAGCCCCCTGCACACACACCTCCTCATTGTAGATCTCCAGGAAGGATGCGCGCACCATCCACTGTGTGTCACTGCTGCCCTCCACGGCTTCAAAGATGTGGGCAAAGGAGCGCGGGATGATACCTGCCTGCTCCCCAGCCTGGCCGGTCATGGTGTGTGACTTGCCTGTGCCAGTCTGCAGCAGCATGCCCGAGCATAGCGCAGCTTTGTGAGGACGAGGGCTGTGAGTGCCGTACGCTTCGCACGTTAATGTCGTGCGTCTGCTGCCTGAAGGCAAGACAGTCAAACTGCTGAGCACACTGCCACCCAAAACCCAGCCCCAAGCCTGATATGAATGGGCGTATGTGCTTTTAACTTGCTACTGTTCTGCAGCCATACCAATGCCAACACAACAATTCACCGTGCACCAATTGCGACAGGTGAGTGGCGCTTGCATTTCATTCAGACCATGGTCATCGCTTGCACTCCTGGTCTTTGAGCAACTGCACTCACTACTCACTTGGCCATAAGCAAAGATTGTACCTGTGAACAAATGGGGCAGGTGGGCTTGCATTTAGTGGAAGGTGCTTGCAAGCTTTGCAGTCAAGGCTCATGACAACCCTTGCCACCTAAATTAGCAACAAGCAGGGACGTTGCACTCTGGCACGCACCATTGTAGCCCTGCATGACAGAATGGACAATGGGCTTGGCGCTCTGCTCATATATCTCCTCTTGGGTGCAATTCGCGTCATAGGCCGCGTCAAAGGTGAAGGTCTTGGGCGCCTCTGATGCTTCTGCTGCTGGGTTTCTCAGCGCGACTTGTCCCGTCTTGGGGTCCATGTCCACGATTGTGTTCCGCCCATCCGCCTTCTCCTTGCTATTCAAGGGGCGACATCTGACGACGACCTTTACGGTCTCAGAGGCAGGAGCCATTTTTATTCTTTTCCCTTTACAGCATTGAAATTGATGAATAGGACAACGCGCTAGTCAAGTGG
>LFCJ01004407.1_pt1 | contig 10314 bp, 16 predicted proteins | sample 643141 | NCBI WGS metagenome assembly LFCJ01 (sample SAMN03766243, study PRJNA286221) | soda lake metagenome | biome: soda lake; feature: Kulunda steppe; material: water; isolation source: sample B1-Br-g2 brine of Lake Bitter-1 | place: Russia: Kulunda steppe | collected 2010-07 | reverse complement strand
GGCGAGTGTCTTCACAGTACTTGATCTCAATGAGATGGGTGGTACGACGCTGCCAAGGGAGGTTCTCGGGGCGAGTCTGTCTAGGCTGGTAAGCTGTGGCTGGTGATGGGGGTCTGCCTCCAGCTGCTGTGGCTGCCGCTAAAGAACCCTGCCCCCTACCCAAAACCACCCTCCTTCCACTCCTTAAAGCAAGGCCTTGATCATTGGGATGGTTGATTTTGGGAATTGATGCTGCGTGTTTTCTTTGGAGTCACTAAAATGACGTTAGGGCGAGAAGTGAGTCTGTCTCTTCGATTGTGGTTTATAGCAAAAATCCAAGCTGGAGGAACTCTGGATTCTGTTGTCACAGGTATTTGAAGATGAAAGGGGCTCATCAGTCTTTAATGCGCAGTATGCTGTCTATTCTTCTCCTTGAGCTGAGATACTTACATTTTTCTTCTCTGTGGCAAGCATTTATGAAGACGTACCAAATAAATCAGCCTACCCTCTACTTCTTTTCTTTTCAGGTACTGTGCAACTTGGATACCGGGGGGACAGTCATACCTGAAGGGCTTGGTTGTGAGAACGACTTCCTCCACGTAACTATCATATGGCAATTTGGCACGTGGAACCTCATCAATGCTTTCCAAAGCAAGTGCTGCACCTCCCGCTGTCTGGATTCAATTTGCAGTGCAATCCCTCCTATCTTGTTGTTTTTTAACATTTCAGAGTCAAGCATCCGAACCAGGCAGTGCTAGCATTGTACGCAAGTGCTTCTTGTATTGTGTTTGCTAGCATACTGCGCAAGTAGTTCTTGTATTGTGTTTTTTACGACGAATGGCCTTCTGACATCTGTACATTATGGGCACTTATATTGCTTCATAATTTTTTGTTTTAATATTCAGTGCTTCACTCCAGCTTCAGCATGTGCGCATTAAATGAAGTGTATGCAATTGTGCTTGATTGACGACGATTAAATGACTACATGAACTGCCTGCTGCAGCACATTCTTCCATGTGTAGATATGCGACACTCAGCTGCTCCTGCTGCTGCTGCTGCTGCTGCTGCTGCTGCTGCTGCTGCTAAGCTCACCCTTGTTTTTTAGCCATGGCAGCAACGGGCAGCTTTTGCCGCCTTTCTAGGCTTAGGTCCAGGTTGCAGGCTTCAGCCTTATGCCCTCAGGGCCAAATGAGGCTCATTTAGCAGGAACAGCTGTGTAACCCTTTTCTTACCTTAGTGGTGACAGTACGCTGCTTTCATTTGGCAGGTACAGCTATGCACCCTTTTCAATAATATAATTTATCTTTAACCACTATGATGTGGGTTTGGCATGGAAGGTTAATGAGTTTGCAGGGAGGCCACCTGAGCTAGTTCATGCTTGCAGGGTTCAGGGAAGATAAGTTATCTTTGCCTATGTGCATTACCCATCATTCAGGTCGCATTATCCAAGGGCATGATGCCCGTTGATGATACAATTTGGCCATGATAGCCAGCCTTACATCTCCTGTATTGCATAGAGCTTGCACAAAAGTAGCCCAGCCCTCCTAATATTTGCTTTTTATGCCTGAAATTGATTGTATGCACAGGCAGTGGATATTTAATGTTTTCCACTTCACCAACCTCTTTGTTGCCTTCTGGTTTCCCAACTTGGGATTGAATCCAGGTTTAACTTTCACTTTCGTGAAGATGAGCGAAACATTAGAATGCATCATCGCAAGTAGAAGCATATAATTAGTCGATTGCCATGCAAGTATGAGATTAGACGCTGGATCTGGAGCATTGAGATTGCTGTGCTTCACTGGTAAGTTGGCTTACGTCGGTAGCCTGATTGGCTACTTGCTCAAATGCGCCTGCAGTATTTAGCATGAGCACTCCTAAGCCCACTACGCCTAAAAACAGTTATCTTGCCACCCCAACAAGAGAGGATGCAAGTAAAATTTAAAACAACAGCTTTTCATTCAGGGATGTTGCAAACTCAACAAAGCCTAACAAGAGTCATAGATTGACTAGTCCTCACGGAGAAGCAGTCCACGGTGGCTCTCCTCACAGATGTCACATGTCTCCAAGGTCATCTTCACCGGCCAGCTCCTCCAGCTCAATCATGTTGCGCTCCACATAGTTTATTATCTCACTGATGCGGTCACGGTTGCGCTTCGCTGCCCATGCATAGTTCTGCAAAATAGAGAGGAAGAGCACAGCAGGCAGGTATATATGTGCGTGCTTGCCTACATATTTTCCAAGGTTGCATGCTACGGCGCTACGGTCACCATTTTGTAGCGTAGCCATAGCCGTAGCGGCCCCCGGCACCTCTCGAATATTCTAAAAACATTTCTAAATATTACATCATAATATTTCCAACTAAAAAAAGTCGAGATACCGCGTTTGCAGAAGAATAGAAGCAATTTTTCACACCTCACAACTGTGTTTCGTCCGTAGCGGAGCCTTAGCAAAACCGTAGCGTACAACCCTGATATTAGCCTGAGCAGCGTCTCTTCACATGCCCCATGCTGTTTTAATTTGGTGCGCCTTGTTTGCATGAGCAGACTGACTTTGCAATTATTGCCTCCACGTGCCACACGCCACAAACAAATCCCAGTCATGCTTCTATGAACCATGCCCCCCCACGCTTTATCTAGCCTGTTATCTTCCCACTCAGAAGGTTCCACACCTCTCACATGCTTCATATTGTCACTGGCAAGCGCAACAAAAAAGCAATGGCCACTCACATGCGCAACAAGATCGTTGGCCCTTTTGAGCTCTGTGTTGACCAGGCGGTCCTCCAAGCTGTCAATTTTGACGGTGTGCGCTTCATGTGAGGCCTGCGCGTGGAGGGCAAGGGTTAACTTGGCTGAACAGCCACCCGTGCAGGAGGGAGGGACTGCTAGTTCCATGTGTAGCGCAGTGAGCAAAAGCAGCTTTGATGCTATGCTGCGAGGAATGGTGGGGCATATGTATCTTACAGTCCTGGAAATCTGTGTCAATCACAAGACCGAGAGAAAATGAATTGGTGCAATAATTTGTTTAAGTGCAAGCGCTCAAAGAGGAGGCTTGTTGCTGAGTGGGTATAATGGAGTGCTGTCATCTTGCAGGCATTATGAGAAAAAGCAAAAAACAATAAACCAGGTGCCACATGCCATGTCAGAACAGCCAGCCCGACCGGGACGCTGGATGGCTTTGTGACTAAGGCATGCCTTCCACATATCAATCTCAGACATGCTGGCGCACCTGCAAGGCATTCATCAAGGCATCTTTGTCCAGCAAGAGAGCTCGTGCCTCCTCCGGTAAACTCTCAATGTCACTGCTTTCCTGCGGGGCACATGGTATGTTGAGGGAGGCCATCAGAAACAGAAGTAGCATTGCACTTGGTAATGCTGCTTCTGCTCAAAAATAGGCGGCATGCATTTAACTTCCGCCACTGCTAGACCACCTACCTAGAATGTCAGACAAAAGAGCAGACTATTTTGTGTCTTCATGTACAGGCTTCATGGCGCTCATGCCACTTATACATAAAGAGAGCCACAATGTAGTTCAAGGACAGTTGTCTTGCCATGAACTTGCTTCTTTAAAAGAAGATGATGCTCACCTGGTTGTACTTTTCGTACATGTTCATGGCTGTCTGAGTCAAGGTTCCTATGTAGTTGTTCTGCTGGTCTCGAACCTGGCATAAAGGCACGTCAAAGGTGGCAAATAGGCACGTCAGAAGTGGCTAATAGGCACGTCAAAGGTGGCAAAAAGGGAAACAAGAGAAGGCAGAAAGCAACAGATACTAGCCTACCCGGCACCCTACAAGTAACTTTTGGCTTGAACTTTGCTATATCATGCTCAACTAGACAACGGACCTTGCCATTACTGAGTTTTTATGCAGTTTCACACCAAATCATACAGTCAACAGTGCTACAGGCCAATTGTGGTTTGTAATAGTGGTTTGAGTTTTGCTGGGCACAAGTATTTTGATGCACTGCTGTCAAATTCCATGGGTGGAAATGCGAGCAACATCAACCATACCTGGGTGAAGTACTCATTGTAAGAAACTTTGTTGGTCTCAACAAGCTCGCTATAGTTGCGGTCAAACTCTTTAAGCAGATCTTGCAGCACCTCCACACACTCTTCTTCAAGCTCAAGAAGCTCGTCTTTGAGGGTGGTGAGCCGGACCTGGGAAAGAGACATGGAGGCACATGTTTGCATTTCTGGATGATGTTGATGTCAAGGTCTGAGCCCACATCGCCCTTTGAGATGGCACTATCCAGTTTGAGCGCGTCTAGTATCTGTGGAATGTCCAAACTTGTCCCTTGCGCTCATCCCTGAAACACCATTAAAAATCTGAGCAGTAGACTGCCTTTAAAGAGTGTCATTGCACATTTTTTGGTCTGACGGGTGGGCCCTTTGCAGGCAGGAAAAGTAGGCTGTGGACGCATCAAATTGTCCCTAGTGCACAGAGCAAATCGTTCAAGCATTTCACCTTTGAGCACAACACTTCCAGACAAATTAACTTTCTTCCTGCTGTTTAGCTTGTAGGCAAAACATGTCATACCTTGGGCTCAAGGACATGCATGTCCGCCTCTCCTGGATTGTGTTGAATTTGTACAATTGCTCTCTTTTTCATCTTCTCATAGGCTGTTATCAATACCTGAACAGGTGCAATTGAACAGAGGGATAGATAGGAAACTTACCTTACATGTAAGTATCACCACCAAAGGAAGACATACAGATAGCACGCAGGAGGAGGATGAAAAGTAGGAAAGACATGCAACAGGAAGAACATGAAAAGATGGAATGACATGCAACAAGAAGAGGCGCCTGCAGCATTCTAGAGCAAGGACTTTGGAGGGTTCTTCCTCACCTTGGCTTGCTTGTCCTTTTCAGCCAAGAATCCATCCACCACAGACTTCCACTCTGTAAACTCCTGTTCCTTCCGTTCATGTTGCTTCAGCATGGCTGCCTGCATCACAAATAGCGCCAACAAAATGCGTTGGTACTGCCACAAGTCTGGAGAGAAGAAATACGGGAAAACAGGGGTTTATAGAGAGAATGCCTCGTTTTTGCATCGTTGGACCGCATTTTAGTGATTGAGCTCAAAAGAGAGGGCAAAGCAATTTCGCCAAAGCAATGTATGGTATGTGGGGCAAATGACTTGCATATCTTCATGGTGAAAGATTTCAGGGAAGCTACGTATTTGTTTAATGAGGGTAACTTTGCTACTCCAACCCTGCATGTTTGAAGTGTTGTTTTCCCTTGCACTACCCTCTCTAGCTGCTGGGTTGCAGCCCTCTTGCTGTTGATGCTGATACTCAGGCTCTTAAGAAAGCTTGCTGACCCAATTACCAAGACAAACAGCAGACCGACTGCAGCTGGTGCCCATACCTCTGCCTTGAACATCCAATGCTATTCAGCACTTGTGGAAGCTGCAACTGTGAATATATGGCACATTTTCAGCCCACGCTGCCCTGGCCTGAGTTACAGAGAAGTTTCTCCTATACTTCGATTGGACAACATGCATCATGAATAAGCTAGTACTCCAATTGTTTTTTGCTTTTCTTCCCTTTGCATTCTGGACCTTAACGTCTAAGGTCCCCCCACTGGCTTAGACACTGAGCTTGAATTTGAGCTTCACCCTCCTCTCAAGACTGGCATGACATTAAGGCAGATAATCACACAAGTCTCTGTCCAATTTGCATTTACCCTGGCTTAGAATCTAATGGGGCGAACAGACTTCACCCTTAAACTACGTAGTGTGTGCATACACCACTGAAATTTTAGGGTGAAGTATGTTCAGCCACAATAAGTAACAGCATTTGTCTAAAAATCTTGCCAGGATAATGAAACATATCGGGAGTCCACAGGCCAAGCATGCTGGAAGCATTTGTGGAACATGAGACTCGAAGGTAGATATTCTTCAACCACAGCGATGGATGGGAAGATAAACTCAGATACTGCCCCTAATGTTGACAATGGTCACCTTAAACGGCTCCTTCTGTGCATGGAATGCATCACGGACGTTGTTCCAGCCTTCTGTGAGATTTGGTACCATGCAGAATTGCTCCCATTCTGGGTCCTCTTTGATCTGCAGCACAGCATCACCGCGTGAATATGCGCTTTTACACACATTTTCCTGACTGCCTCTCCTAGCATGCTGCACTGACAGTGTGTACTAGATGAAATAAGCTGAGAGTCTATCATAGCTGCCCTCCACTCAACGGCCGGAAAACATGCATTCTCTTTTCCCCTTTCTTCAACATGCCTTCAATTACAATTGCCTGAATCAACCTTAATGAAGTTCACATACATGTGCAGTCAATCCTGTCACTTGTCAGCCAAGAGTGCTGCACATAGTAGCATAAATTTCCCGTGATTCTATGAAGCAGCGCACCATGTCATCAGCAAGGCTCTCAATGCCGTCCAAGTTGGCCGCTCGCATCTTGTCTTCTTCAGCCTTGAGCTTAGCAGCAGTGTCTGCATCAGTTTTGGCTTGAGCCTCACGTTCCCGCATCTCATTCACCTCATCCTGCGGCAGGATTAGAAAGACTTGTTGGTTTGGGATATTCAATTTTGTTTTCTTTCTGGTTTGTGCAGTGTGTCTGCCAGCATCCAAGGATGTTCTTCCTACATGACACAGAGAGTTGACATTGTCTGCATATCCCACTATGCCATGGACACTCATGCATGCTCCTGCTCGCTTGGAGATATTTGAGCAGAAAGCACGCTTCAAGACATCCATAGTGTAAGTGGCGCATCATTGAACTTTTTAGCATGGTAGATCATAAATTTGAAAATTCCTGGAAGGTTTAGAAATCTACTTAGTCTTTAACACCATGTATGCACAGTCTCACCTGGTATTACTGCCTCTTTTACCAGCAATGCAACAGCTCGTTCTGGGAACTCGTGTGTGGTCTGTGCTTAAATAAAGGGCTTGCATGTACAGCTAATGCTGAACAAGTGACTTTTGAGCATATCCTCTGCTTTTTAGATAATGAGGCTGCTGACTGCACCTGGTGGTGTTCTTCAGCAGCAATGACGTCGGCAGGAGCCACTCGCCGGTAGTCTAAGTATGTTATGTAGCTGAGATGAGAGAGCACATACGACCTGCAAACATGAAGGCAAAGGAGTAGGGCCAGAAGTATCATTATTTTGTTTTTTAAAGTGTGCCCAGGAAAGGCCTCGCTGGCTGTAGAGTGCTGCTGCATCATGCAAAAAACGTAGATTATACACGCAGGCGTTACGAAGAGTACATGTTACAAATTAGAGCAGTAAAAGGAAATGCATGGACGCAATAAGGAGTAGAGCCTGGCTTGGGCAAATAGAATCCCCACACAAGCAATGACTCTTTCTGCCCAGCGGACCAATGAGGTACCTGTAATCATGGTCCTTGCAGAAAGGGTTGCCAGCTAAGTTTACCAGGCGCAAATTCTTGAACTGCCTCAAGTAGTAGATGCTATCAAGCTTTGTGAGCTTGTTCTGCCCTGCATAACAAGTTTCACAATTATAGGCATGCATGGCATGATTGAATTGCGCAGTATAGGATCAGCCAGGTAGTCCAAGAACTCAGCTATGTGCATGCAGCATGCAAGGGGAATGGACCAAAGGTGAAGAACCGCATGCTTGTGAGATTGAAAAGCAGCTGATGAATACTGCTTACGTACCTAGGGACAAAGCATTTAGGTTGACCAGAGTGTCCATGTTCTCAATCTCCGTGATCTGGTTGTTGTAGAGGGATAGATCTGTGAGCTTGGTCAGTGTCTCTAGACCCTCAATCTTGGAGATCTTGTTGAAGGACAAGTCCAGCCATGTCAAGTTTGTCTGCAGAATGAGGTGCAAAATCTTGAGGCATAACTGCAAAGGCTCACAATTTATCAAGGTCTGCCTTATCTGTCATTGTACCCACATTGCAGGTTACGAATACTGTACTACCAGGGACCAGGACATTCTTCTTCATGCGCAGTGATATGATTAACCTCTGCATGCAGCACCTGTCTATGCAGTGATGAGCTCAGTATAATGCAGCTGCACATGCATTTAAGCCAATTTTACACCAGCAGTGATGGTACAGGTCTTCCTTACGCGCAAGTCAATGGAATATGTTTCAGTACTCACTAGGTGGGCTATATTGCTGATATTTGTGATCTGGTTGTTATCAAGCTGCAGCTTGGTAAGGCTGTCCAGGCCTTGCAGGCTGTCAATCTTCGCAATCCGTCTGTAGCTGAAGACCAAGCATTCGATCTCAGAAAAAGGTATATTCTTCTTCTTCTGAGCTGCAGCATCTGGGTCTCCACCAATGATCTGAGCAGAGATGGTGTGAGTAGATTTGGGTACATGCAGAACCATATAAGGATGGATGCGTGCGTGTGCGTGCATGTGTTTGTGTATGTATGCGTGTGAGTAGTGTTTATAAATGTATGTTGTGCTTGCAAACACTTGCGCGTGCGTGGTACGTGAGTGTGATGTGTGTGTTATGTGTGTGTGTGTATGTGTGTGCGTGTGTGTGTGTGTGTGTGTTTGTGTGTGTGTGTGTGTGTGTGTGTGTGTGAGTGTGTGTGTCCAACCTATCTCACACTTTCCTTCGTGGTGTGTGGTAGCCGCGAAGGGGCCACTTGAAACTTCGTGTGTGTGTGTGTGTGTGTGTGAGTGTGTGTTTTTGTGTGTTTTCGTGTGTGTGTGTGTGCGTGTGTGTGTGTACACACATGTGTGTATGTGTGTATGTGTGTGCGTGTGTGTGTTTGTGTGTGTTTGTGTGTGTGTGAGTGTTTGTGTCCAACCTATCTCACGCTTTTCTTCGTGGTGTGTGGTAGCCGCGAAGCGGCCACTTGAAACTTCGTGTGTGTGTGTGAGTGTGTGTTTTCGTTTGTTTTCGTGTGTGTGTGTGTTTGTGTGTGTGTGCGCGTGTGCGTGCGCGCAAACATGTGAGCATGCACAAATGAACAGGTGAGTGCCGCTGGCTACGCGCTGTGTGTGTACAGCCAGGCATGCACACAAGTGCATGCGTCCGTGCATGTGCATGCGCTTGTGACTTATGGTGGTTCATTGTGGCACGCACCGCTGCTCTCATCATCTGTCTCTTCTTGCTCATCCAAATCCTCATCTTCGTCAGAGTCCATGGCCCCCTGTAGGCGAGTGCCATAGCAGCAAAGGGTGTGCAAACAACTGGTCGAGAGGGGGGGAATGCCTAAAGATGCAGAAAATGGATTGGTCCCAGCCCGGCATTCAAACATTGCACAGCAAAAGGGGTGAGGGGCATGCATATGGTTTGCAGGGCGCAGTGGCTGTGTCAGAGCTCCAAGGGGACAGCAAGCCACCAGAACGGCACAGCGCTGCTGCTCTTTCTGAAGACTCACTGCACATGTCACCACATGGAGGCATAGTTGCGCAAGACTCGCTGGGCATGTCTCCACATGGAGGCATAGTTGTGCAAGCTGGGGAGCCAGCACAAGCGAGCACATTTGAAGAGCCTGCCCAGATGGGCCTCATTGTCTGCCCGTGCCTAGCACTCAGTGAGCCTCTGCACTACACAGCTGTGGGGTGTAAGGCACCACACGGCAGGGACAAGGCCCCCTCTTTTAGCCTCAACCACCCTCCCTGTCAACATTGATAGCTCCTCCAGATCTATGCTGAGCACTCACCTCGCTTTTGGTGCCCTCACTGTCACTGACAGGCCCCACATCCGCGGGTAGCAGGCCTCCAGGGTTGTGCACCCCTGGAAGGAGCACGACCCCCTCCTCAATACCCGGAAGGCTCTCCCCGAGGTCCATGTGCTCGTACAGCATGTCGTCAGCAGTCCGCCGCTTGCTGTGGGCACACATTCAGGAACCTAGGCTGGGCTGCGCCATTGCAGCCTCTACAAAACAGGACTCCAGGGACGCTAGGCTGGACTGCTGCGTCGGCTGTCAATGCGCGCAGCATTGGTCATCTGAGACCGCTGCAAGCATGCATGCACAGTAGGCAGGCCAAGCCGAGGCAAGGGAGGCTGAGGGAGGTTGCAACAAAAGAAAGCACTCTCGGGCAAGCAGGTCTGAGCCACACGGGCAACGGCCTGCACCTGGCGGAGGCTCTCCTGGGTCGCCTCAGGCCGCCTCCATCAGGGCCGACAGGAAGCTGCTCTTGCCTGGGCTGCAGAAGCCGCTCCAGCTGCCTGGGCTGCTGCGCCTGCTGCGCTGCTTGGACAGAGCTGGGCATGACGTCCAGCTTCTGGGGTGCTGGCCCGGCCTGTGCATGCACCCCAGCCCCCCCCAGATCAGCGCGCCGCGGGCTGCCACTTGCGTGATCCCCTGCTTGCATCATCACTGCTTGCACCCAAGCCTGGCCCGCCTGCTCGACAGCGCCTGGGATTGCGGCTTGGAGCAGGCC
>LFCJ01004406.1_pt1 | contig 10315 bp, 9 predicted proteins | sample 643141 | NCBI WGS metagenome assembly LFCJ01 (sample SAMN03766243, study PRJNA286221) | soda lake metagenome | biome: soda lake; feature: Kulunda steppe; material: water; isolation source: sample B1-Br-g2 brine of Lake Bitter-1 | place: Russia: Kulunda steppe | collected 2010-07 | reverse complement strand
TCAGATAATTGGGACTTTAGTGGTGAAACATATCATCAGGAAGGAGAGGTTCCTCCAGCATTAAGTGAAGAGGAAATTGGGCAAGATTTTGAAATTAAACAGATTCAAAATCGGGATGATCGCCAAGGAGCAATAGTTGTTCTGGAATCTTATCTTAATGATCTTGGGCCCTCCGATCGTTCAGCATCAGGAAATATAATCAAAATGAATAGATATCCTATTCTTGAAGATTCTGAAAGTAGTAATGAATTAGTAAAAATGGAGGTATTCGCATGGTAAAGGGGATAGGTTATGCTTTGGAGGCGTTAGTAGCAACTTTGACTATTCTTATTTTTTCCTTGGGAGCATTACAGATAGCTGGACCAAGCCAAGATTGGTCAGAATATCAGCGAGAGGTTGCAGCTCAAGATATTTCATATTCTATGCAGTCTTCAGGTCATTTAGAGAATTTTATACAGCGAGGAGAGACAGGGTCGATTCAAACTGCTATTACCACAATATCTGATAGAGATATGGAAGTAACAGGGCTGGTATCAAATATTCCTGTATATGAGACTAGTATAGGTTTTTACACTAAGGATGATGATAGAATGTCTCAGAGTTTAACTAGTGATTTAGGGGATTGCGAAGGGGAACTAATAGAGCTTGAAGATTCATCAGATGATCCTATTCTCAAGACGGAGGGAGGATATGAGGATGATTCTGGTGTTTCATTGTTCTTTGGTAATACTGAGCCTACACATACAGAAACGCCTACAGGATACGATACCTTATGGGTAGATAATGGTACTTCTTGCCAGTTTGAGGAATCTGACGGCCCATTTTATACTGATGAAATATTTTTCTGGGGAGATGTAAATACAGAGGATGGTACAGACTATTTTGACTTTAAAGAAATTGAAGCTGATGAGACTGGAGGAGAGGCCACTTTCTATAATGCAACACAACCAGTTAGAATAATGGAGGTATTTGATAGAGGCGTTAACCAAATACTCACTGATACAGCATTTGATATGGTTGACTTCGAACAAGTAGATTCAAATGACTATGATATACTAGTCTTTAGGGAGAGAGAGGTTCTTGATGATATTAATGACAATGATAATAGAATAATTCTTGAAGAGCATTTACTTGAGAATACTGCCTTGTTCCTAATGAATCTTGAAGAAAGTGATTTAGATGGCTTTATATCTGACGCAGGTTTTGAATGGTTCCCTGCGGGTTATGAGGATGGATATCAGGGTGAACCAACTACTATAGACTTCTCAGATGCTTCAGAATCTAAACAAATAGAGACATTCTTTGAAGGGTTAGAGGGTGAACTTTCAGAGACTAATATGGGGCCTCCAGGAAAACTTATCTCTGATGAAGAAAGTACACTTGAACCCTCAAGAAACACTGTTTATGGTCCTACAGAGTCTCATACCTCTTCAGACCTCGATGTGGTTGTAACAGACATGGAGGAATCTGATGAGGAAGATCAGGCTCCTTCAAGTGAGTGCTACGACATCAATCACAACTTGGATAATGATGACGCTCTTACTGAACAAAATAATGTTGAATTTCCAGATTTCGGAGAAGTAAATGTTTTGAGCGCAAGGCTCGGATCAAGTAGTGAATCCTGTGATTTAGATGAAAGAGGCGTAAAGCTAGATACAGATCAGTCAGGCGAATATGATTCTGATCTAATACTAAACGGAGAAGATATCGAATTAGGCGACAGAAGATATATTATGAACGCCCAAAATGTTGAGGGTTGTGATGGTAATCATGAGTGTATTGAATTTTTGAGCCCTGCAGAATCTTTCGTTGAAATTGCGCCTTATCGTAGTTCATTTGACGAATTTCCGGGCGAAAAAATGATGTTTACAGGTTATCAGGAACGTTATGATGAAAATGGACGAAAATTAATTTCTGCGATGTTGTACTGGTTAAGAGGAAATGAGTACAGTTTTGAGGGTGAAGAAGATCCTGATGGTGTATCAACCACAGTCCATGGGAGTATAGATGACGAGGTTTATTTGCCTTACAGGTTAAACTTGAGGTGGTCTGAATGAAGGCCCAGTTTATGCTTATTTCAGCAGTTATAGTAGGACTGATAATGATAACTGTAGGATCTGTTATTACGGACTTACAAGATAGAACCTATTCTCCCGAAGACCAGTCTTACGAGCTACAATACTTGCAGGAAGAGGCATCAAAAATCACGTCAGATGGGAGCGTAAGCCAGTTAGAACGATCTAACTTTGAGAGTATTATTTCTGAAATGGATTATAGTTATTCTGTAGACTATTGGGATAGGCCTGAGGGAGAGTGCATTAATGTTACGTTGCAGTCAACAGATAGTAGAGTTGAGCTTGAATGTCTGGAGTAGTTTGAAGATGTAGTGAACTATCCACTACCATTTCTCGGCTATGGTTCGAGGTGGGATAGGAATTCTCGCCCAATAAGTTAAAAATTTTCTATAAATTCAACTTCTGATTCATCAAGCTCTAGCTGTTCTACTAAATCAGGATTTGCATCTAAAATTCTAGAATAGAGCCTTAAATCCTTTTTAGCGTCATCTTTAGAAATATGAAGTTTTTCGCCCAGCTTTGAACTTATACTATCTAATTTATTCCTAGATGCTCTTGAACTTCCCATGACTCTTAGTTTAGAAGGATATTGGTACCTAGTCCAGCCTTCATAACGTTCTTCTTTACTCAGAGCTACGCCCACAGTAGAAAAATCGTATACATATTTCAATAAGTTCCAAGACATTCTTTTGCGAATGCGTCCATTAAACAAATCTGCGAGCGACAGCCAATAATATGCCTCAGCTATGTCTTCGGACTTTTTATATTCGCGAGGAATATTCTCGCGAACCCATTGGATCATAGTATCTACGTCCTCATCAAGGTTGTTAGAAGCCTGTCGAGCATTACCTGCATTAGAAGTCTTAAAAATAACCTTTAGGGTGTCAAAAATTTCTTGTTCTGAGTCTCTCTGTCCTAGACCTTTAACATCATTTTTTTCAAGTTTATTTCTTCCCATAGCAACAGATTCTAAATCATTTATAGCAGATCTCATCTGCCCTCCTGAACGTCTTGCTATTCTCTTAACTGCGCCCTTATCATACTCAATACCTTCCTTCTCAAGTATCCATTTCAAATGGGCGTTAATTGAATTAGTGTGAACTGAATCTAGTTTTATCTCTTCTGACATACTTCGTAGAGGCCTAATTTTCTTATTATAGGCATCATTAGCAGTCATAACCACTGGGAAACGGCTTTCATTTATTATAGTTTTAAGTTCATTTATTCCTCCACGATCTCGGCCTGATAAACCGTCTACTTCATCAATTAAAATTAGTTTATCTCCGCCAAAAAATGATGCTTGTCTAGTTGCTTCTTTTAACTCCTGCTTTAACTGCTTCTTTGTTCTCACGTCTGAAGCGTTAGTTTCTACTAGTTCAAAGTCAAGATCATTTGCTAAGGCTTCAACTAAAGAGGTTTTTCCGGTACCGGCTTGGCCGTGTAATAAAACCGGCTTATTATCCCAGTTTTGGGCCCATTCCTTGAGTTTTTTCTTCTGCTTTGAAGCACCACGGTATTCTTCTAAATTTCTAGGCCGGTACTTTTGAACCCACATAGTTAATCCCTCATAGCGGATATTTTTGCTAATAGTGCCTCAATCTGTATATCGGGACTGGCGCCTTCTGTGATGCGGAAGTCAAAGTCGCCTAATGACTCTACAACCTCTAGTTTTGAGTTGTCATCTAAATCTAAGTTATATATCTCTCTGTGAATTGATTTAAGGATGTCTTGTCCATCAAGTCCTCTCTCTACCATTAAATCCATTAGACTATCTCTAGCATCCATGAAGTCTCCTTCTAAAGATTTTTCAAGTATTTCTGAGATTTCTTCAGGTTTAAGTGATGCAGCAACACTATACACGTCTTCTTCTTCTATTTCATCTGTTGAAATTGCGGCAGTCTGTAAAATATTTGTTACTCTTCTAAGATCGCCATCGGCAACTCTTAAGACGGCATCTATAGAGTCTTCTGAAATCTTAAAACCTTCAGATTCGCCTAAACGAGTGATGTAAGTCTTTACATCTTCTGTCTCCAGATTATTAAATCTGAAAACTGCACAACGAGACTGAATCGGATCAATAATTTTGGAAGAGTAATTACATGACATTATAAACCTACAGTTCTCTGAAAATTGCTCCATAGTTCTTCTTAAGGCTTGTTGTGCATCACTGGTCAATGAATCTGCCTCATCGAGAAATATAATTTTATAGTCGGCTTCTATTGGCTTAGTTCTTGCAAAGTCCTTAATTTTTTCTCTAACGACATTAATACCTCTCTCATCTGAAGCATTAGTCTCCATAAAGTTTTGCTTCCAGCTATCCCCATACAAATCTTTTGCTAAGGCGATTGCCGAGGTTGTTTTACCTGTGCCCGGAGGCCCAGCGAATAGCATATGAGGAATAGACTCATTTTCAACGAAAGCATTCAATCTATTAGTTATGGCATCTTGACCAACTACTTCATCTAATGTAGCAGGTCTGTGCTTTTCAGTCCAAACATCAATCATACAAATGTTTGAGTAGATGAAGCTTTTATTCCTTTCAAATACATTTCAAATATGAAGGTCGGTATAACAGGGACTCCGGGAACTGGCAAAACATCTGTTGCAGCATCCCTTGATAGAGACATAATTAGTTTAAAGCAATTTGCAAAAGAAAAAGATCTAGGAGATCAGAAGAAAGAATTTGAAGTTGATATGGCGCAACTAGAAAACGAGTTGCCGAATAATTACTGGATAGAGGGCCATTTGGCTCATCAGCTTCCTCTTGACTACTGTATAGTTTTAAGAACTAGGCCTGATATACTTAGAGCTAGATTAGAGAAAAGAGATTATAGTGAGGCCAAAGTAAATGAGAATGTTGAAGCTGAGGCTATGGATCTTATACTAAGCGAAGCCGCGAGCCTTAAAATCTATGAAATTGATACTACGGACAAGGAAGCGAGTGATGTAGCTGTCGAGGTTGAGAAAGCTATAAGTATGAAGAAGGAAAGAAAAGGAATAGTTGACTGGACTGAATATCTTTAAGCTTTTTCCTCTATCCAAGTTCTAAGCTGTTTCTCAGTCATAACGCCTGTTTGGCGGGCAATTTCTTCACCGTCTTTAATTATCAGTAGTGTTGGAAGAGCTCTTACGCCCATCTTACCTCCTAGTTGCTGATGCTCTTGCATATCAACTTTGCCAAACTTTACGTCATCAACGTCCTCACTGACTTTTTCATATATTGGTTTCAACTTTTTACAAGGGCCACACCATTCGGCCCAAAAATCAATGATCCATGTGTCATCTGAATCCATTACTTCTTGAAGACCATCTTCATCTAATTCTTTTGGCATCTTTATTGTTCACCTTCCATAAATACAGTTCTGATTGGATAAGGTATATCAATTCCTTCTTCATCGTAGTACTCCTTTACTCTTTGTGTTACTTCTGATGTTGCGCCTAATAGATTTGAGCGAGAAGGTCTAGTCCATCCTCTTAACTTTAAATCCACTGAAGAATCATTAAGCTCTGAAACAAGAACAACTGAATCATGTTCTTCTGATACTGCTTCAGAGTCGTCTAGGGCCTTTAAAGCTAACTCTTTAGCTAACTCTATATCCTCATCGTATCCTATACCTACTAATACATCAAATCTTCTTTCATCATATGCTGTGTTGTTTATGACTGTGTCATTGTACAAGGTTGAGTTAGGTACTATGATCTTACGACCGTCATAAGTCTTAACATCAGTGGCCATGATGTTTATGTCCTTCACAGTTCCTGAAAATCCTTCGAACTCTATTTGATCATTTATTTTAAACGGCTTATTAATCATAATTAGGATGCCTGAAAAGAAGTTTGCAATAATATCTCTAAGTGCAAAAGATACACCTAGTCCTATTAGTCCTAAAGCTGTGCCCAAATGAGCTAAGGGTAGGCCAAAAACACCAAGCACCATCACTATAGTCAAAGGATAGATAATGTAAGCGGTGAGTTTTTTCGCAGTTTTCGCAGCGTGATCATCTCCGTTCCTGCGATCTACAGCTCTAGTGACCATAATATTTGAGGCTTTATTTGTTAAAACTCCTGCTGCAAACACTAGTAATGCTACTGCTATTGTAAACGTAGTTATTTCCAAGCCTAAGCCTGATACTGCGGCTTCAATTTCTCCATTTAAGTTGTTAAGAGGGATAAAAAACACCTAAAGACAATTATAAAATCAATTTTATTAAAAGATTCGATAGCCAGTTTTTTCCTAATGTACTCTCGATACAACGCGATAGAAAACCGCAACAGAGAAAATTTAAAGGGTAAAAAAGCAGTAGTGATAGGTCTAGGAGCTACTGGATCAGTTATTGCTGAACATCTGGCAAGACATGGAGTGGAAGTATGTCTAATAGATCGAGACTATTTGGAAATGAAGGATTTATACACATCAAATATCTATTCTAAAGAACAGTGTCAAAAGGCTATGCCTAAGGCTATTGCTGCTGAAAATAAGCTGAAAGAACTCACTAATGTTAATGGTAAAATCAAAAATATTAAACATTATTCAGACATTCCGGAATCAGACATTATAATGGATGGTTCTGATAATGTTGAAACAAGAAAAATTATTGATAGGGCGGCAGAGAAAAGGAATATTCCATGGGTATTTTCCTCTGCTCTAGCTGAGAAAGGATTCTCAATGTTTATCCGTGACGCATGTTTCAACTGTATGATAAAAAATCTGAAACCAAGAGATAGCTGTGAGCAACACGGAGTATTAAGAGAAATTTCATCAATTACGGCCTCATTTTCAAGCATGAAAGCTATTAATTATCTTTCTGGCGAACAAATAGACGAAAAACTAGAGTTAGTCCCATCTATGCAATCTTTTGAACCTTTAAAATGTAATTGTAGTGAACAAGAACAATTTGAAGCTCGAAATATTTGCGGCGATAATAAATATCAGGTATTTGGAGATGCCAATCGTAAAAATTTGAAAGGAGAAGTGATAGTTCAGAACAAATACCTGACACGAGTTAACTTCAACGGCTCAGAAATAACTCTTTTTACTTCAGGAAGAGCTATTGTTCATGCAGAGCATCAAGAGGCTGCAGAAGAGCTTTATAGAGAGGCCACTGCTATATAAACAAAAATTAGCCAGTAGTTTTTATGCCAGAAGACTATGAATACGCAGACTATGGGCTACAAATGGCCTTGACAGTCATAGCAATGGCGAGTACCTTATTAGTAGATTTGTCAGAACCTAGTACTTTTGTATTTGCATTAGCGATACCAATCTTATTTGGACATACTGTGCATATATCTAGAGATAAATTTTCTAAGGCTTCCGCAGCATCGCTTATAGCTCTTGTTTTCACTCCTTTAGGATTTGTAACAAGTTTAATAGCCTTGATAATAATTTCTCTAAACCATCTTATTTCAGTCTTTGCGTCAGGAGACTCAATCAGAGACTTTTATGGTGCAACTTCAATACCATTGATAATATTAGGACTACTGATGGGAGCAACGCTCACAGGCTCAATGATTGTTGATCCTCAGATAGAAAACCAAGTAGAACAAGAGTTCACTGACTTTATGGTTTGGAAAACTAACATCATGGTCCAGGAATCAGGAGTATTGAATCAACAAGAGCTCGAACAACAGTCAATTAATGAATTACAGCAAAGTATGGTAGTTTCTCTACAAGGAGAGGTCACAGCCAGTTATGATGATAAAGGAGGACGAGACTTCGATATTTTACAGCAAGCTTTCGAACAAGCAAGCGATGATATTCAACAGAACATTAATAACGAGACCTCAGAAGAGTCTGATCAAACAGAAAAAATAGAGGAACAAGTTGAATCAATGACTGATAATATGATTTCGGGCAGAATGATTTACATTATAACTCCAATACTTTTGCTTGGCTTATACGCATTTCAACCTGTATTAGGCATTTTAACGGCGATATTAGCTAAATTATTTGAGAGGCTGTACCGCGCGATTTCTTGAAAGCTTTAAGATTTAATCACATCAACTAAGATATGAGTATAGAATTTGTTGAGGGAGAAGGCCAACAAAATCTGCCTAAAGATTTTAGGCCATATGTAAAAGAGTGGTTTAATTCAGAGTTTAGCGACTTGAGCCCTCCACAAAGGTATTCTTTCGAGCTCATACATAATAAGGAGAATTCTCTGATATGTGCTCCTACGGGTTCTGGTAAGACTATTTCTGCGTTCTTATCTGCATTAAATGAGCTATTTGAAAAAGGCGAGAAAGGAGAACTTGAAGATAAAATATACACTGTTTACGTATCTCCTTTGAGAGCATTAAATAATGATATTAAAAGAAATTTAGAAACCCCACTACAGGGAATTCTTGATAAAGCGGATGAAATGGGTTATGACGTGCCAGAGGTCAGAAGTGCTGTCAGAACTGGAGATACTACTGACGCTGAAAAGGCGCAAATGAGGAAAAAGCCTCCCCACATTCTAATCACAACACCTGAGTCGCTAGGAATCATTCTTAGCTCACCTAAGTTTAGAGAAAATCTTAGAGACACAGAATATATGATTGTAGATGAGATACATAGTCTTTCTGAAAATAAAAGAGGTGTGCACTTGTCCCTTTCTATGGAGAGGCTTCAGGAGCTCTCAGAAAGTGAATTGACTCGTATAGGTCTATCTGCAACACAGGCTCCTATAAAGGATATTGCTAGTTATTTAGTCGGTTTTGACGCTGAGGAAGAAATCTGGGAGTATGAAACTGAGTATGAAACCGTAGATATGGCTGAAGAGGCGTTAAATAAAGATTTCAATAGTCGCGGTTGTAAGATTGTTGACGTTTCTGCTTCGAAAGAAATAGAAATAGAGACTATTTCGCCTGTTAGAGACCTGATATATACTGATAGTGGCGAGATACATGAAGCAATGTATGATAGGATTCATAACTTGATACAGGATCATGAATCAACATTGATATTTACAAACACTCGTAGCGCTACTGAAAGAGTTGTAAATAATTTAAAAGAACGCTTTGAGGATTATGGCGATAATATTGGAGCGCACCACTCTTCTATGTCTAGAGAAGAAAGACTTAACGTAGAAGAAAAGCTAAAACGGGGAGAAATGAAAGTAGGAGTGACTTCAACCTCTTTAGAATTAGGGGTAGACATAGGTGCTGTTGATTTAGTTATACAGCTTGGTTCTCCTAAGGGGGTTGCTCGAGGTATACAAAGAATAGGGCGTTCAGGCCATCAAATAGGGAAGAAAGCAAAAGGAAAAATGCTAGTATCGGATAGAGATGAAGCCCTAGAGTGCTCTGTTCTCACAAAATGTGCACGAGAAGATGATCTCGACAGAATTCATATACCTGAAAACTGTCTAGATGTACTAGCCCAACAAATAGTGGGAATGGGCTGTGACCATAGATGGAGTATTGAACACGCTTACAATATGATAAGAAAAAGCCATTGCTATAGAAATCTATCAAGAAACGATTATGACTCAGTATTAAAGTACTTAGGAGGCGAATATGAGCTTGAAGACCAAAATGTTTACAGGAAAATCTGGATAGATAGAGAAAAAGGTCTTTTTGGACGTTCGGGTAAAATGACTAGAGTAATTTACATGACTAATATTGGGACAATCCCGGATGAAACTGGTTATGAAGTTGTTACTAGAGGTAGCAAAAATTTTGTAGGAAGTTTAGATGAAGAATTTCTTGATAGACTAACAAAAGGAGATATATTCACTCTTGGTGGCAAAACATACCAGTTCAGTTATGCTAGAGGTATGAAAGTATATGTAGATCCTAAACCAAAAAGCAGGCCTACTGTTCCATCGTGGTACTCTGAAAGACTGCCTTTAAGCTATGATTTAGGTATTAGTATTGGAGAATTTAGAGAAAAAGTAGCACAACAATTAGAAATGAATGCAAATGGCGATGATATTATTCAATGGATTATCCATAACTATTACCTAGACGAATATACTGCAGAAGCAGTATATAATTACATAAAAGAGCAGCACAGCTTTGCAGGCTCTGTAGCAACACATAACAACATAACTGTTGAAAAATACATTGATGAGGAAAACAGACAAAACCTCATATTCCATACAATATACGGCCGAAAAGTCCACGATGCTCTAGCAAGAATAATGGCTCATATACTTCAGAAAAAGTATGGTTCAAATATTGGAATGGTTATTGATGATAATGGATTCATACTTAGAACGCCTAGAAGACCTGTTGATCTTGAATCGCTTTTTAAT
>LFCJ01004405.1_pt1 | contig 10316 bp, 13 predicted proteins | sample 643141 | NCBI WGS metagenome assembly LFCJ01 (sample SAMN03766243, study PRJNA286221) | soda lake metagenome | biome: soda lake; feature: Kulunda steppe; material: water; isolation source: sample B1-Br-g2 brine of Lake Bitter-1 | place: Russia: Kulunda steppe | collected 2010-07 | reverse complement strand
GGACACTCAACAGACGCAGTTGCAGCAATTGCAGCAGAGATACTTGAATCAGACTTATACATTGCCACAAGTATTGACGGCATATATGATCGTAATCCTGAAGAACCCGATGCCGAGATGCTGAAGGAAGTTAATACAGAGACTTTGAAAGGTATTATTTCGGGCAACAATGAAGCAGGCAAACACGAATTAATAGATTCGACAGCTATTGAGATAATCGAACGCTCAAGTTTACAAGTCAAAGTTTTTGAAGGATCCGTCGATAATCTTGAGAGACCTGAAGAGTGTGAGGGCTCGATTATAATTCCGTCCTCTTGAAGCCTTTTTAAAGTTTAGACTGCACGATAAGTTCATGGTCAAGATTCCAAAAGAACAGAAACGTTACTGTCCTAATTGTGACCAACATACAGATCAGACAGTAAAAGAAGCAACTAATCGTTCAACCAGTCCATGGAGTAAAAAGGCTAGAAAGAGACAGAGAAAAATCGATAATGGATATGGATCATTCCCTTATGAGAATCCTGCACATCAAAGCCGTGGAGGAAGTAATCCGACATCCAGTAAAAAAGATTTACAGTTTAAATGCCGAGAATGCGGTAAAAGCTGGAAGCCAAGAAAACAGTTAAGAGCAGCAAAGTTCGAAATAGAGAGGTAATAGTAAAATGGCACAGAATTTTTTGAAAGTAGAATGTGATGAATGTGGAAACCAACAAAAAGTTTACTCTAGACCTGCAACAAAAGTAGAATGCATGGTGTGTAGTGAACCTATTGCTAAGCCAACAGGAGGCAAGGCTGAATTGAACGGCAAAGTGGTTAAGCATCTAGAAGTAGAATAATCAATTCTATTTTATTCCTAAGCTTGTATTACAGCCTAGAGTAATGATAATCCTCAGAGTGTAGATTCTTGTTTTTGTAGGTAAGACAAAGATTATTGTGTCTTAACTCTAATTTGGGATAGGTATTTCTTCTTCTCTCATTCGTTCTTTGAGCATTGTAATCCTTTCTTCTTCAGTATCAGCTTTTTCTTTCACTTCAGATACTATTTGATTTGCTTTTCTCAATTGTTCTTCTGTCAAGTTTGAGGCATTTTGTTTTATTTCGATAGGATCTGCGTTTGCATTTGGTTCTCCTTCAAAACTGCAGGTTTCATAATCAGTAAGAGCTCCTGCAGAATTATCTATTGTATATCCTTCTTTTGGATTGATTACAGGGGTTCCATCAATTGTTATTTCTTGATCTCCATTAAATCCTTCGTGGAAGTGGCCCGTGAATGCCGCCGAAATATTATTTGATTTTTCTAGAATTTCTCTTGTTTCTATACTGGCGTAAGGCATTTCTTCTGTTTTAGGTTGTCCATGAGTTATGAAAGTTACTGGGCCGTCCGCAGCGTCTATTAGTTTAGTTTTTTGTTCAATAGATTCTTCGTATTTTTCAAGTGCTTGAGCTAACTGCGTATGTTTTTCTGTTTTATCTATTTTTGGGCTATATGATGATTCTCCGCCCCAGTATTTGTCTATTATGCTGTATGCTGGCTGAAACACATAGTTGCCGATAACCGGTAATTCTTCTAGAAAGCCTCTCAAAGTAAAGTTTTTATTCTGGTCTTCTTCGAAATCGCCATTAAGAATACTGTCTATATCGCTTAGGTTAACCTCCTGTTCTTGCTTATTAAGTATTTCCGCTGCATACTCTAAGTCATCTTCATTATAGTCTGCTTTTTTAGGATCAGCTTGACCATCGTAATATTCTTCTACTATAGTATTCTGTTGAAAGGGCTTACCAAAGTAAAAATTTTGTCCTTCAATTTTGACTAATTCATCTTCCAGTACTTCGATATTCTCGAAGTTTTCAGCCACTGATTCAACTATTCCATTAGGTATTAGATGGTGTTCGTGGTTACCTTTAGCAATATAGACTTGTTGGTATCGTTCACTAAGGTCTGAAAAACGATCATTAAGCTCTCCTGCTGCATAAGTTGCTACGTCTTCTTTGTTTTCTGCGTTACCGTATATGCCTGTCTCATGTTCCGTTATGTTTTCTGCATTTTCTTGGTTATCAACAGTATATATCTCGTCGCCTGCGCCGATGTATATGTCTCCTTTGGCATTATCTTCTCTTCCATGTCTGTCGGCTGAAAAGATGAATGTTTTATCAGACATAATTATGTGTTGTTACTATACAGTTAAATTAGTATTGTTTTTTACTAAATTTTTATCTCTTTTAAAAATCACCTTCAAAACTCTAAACTATGAAGTGGTACAAAGACAGTCCTGACGAAGGAGACCTAGTAGTCATACACCTCGTCGAAGTAAACGAAAACTCCGCCTACGCAGAGCTGGAACAATATGACGATTTAAGAGGCCTAATCCACATTTCCGAAGCCTCTAGAAGCTGGATACAAGACATGACTAAAAACTTCTCAGAAGGAGAAAAAACAGTCGCACAAGTTATTGAAACTGGAGACCGTCTGGGCCTGTCTTTAAAACGAGTAAACGACAAACAGAAAAAAGACACAATGAGCGAATGGAAAAGAGAAAAGAAGTCAGAAAAGTTTGTTAATGCTCTAGATGAGAAACTAGACATAGAAGACATCTACAAACAAGTAGTATTCCCTATGCAGAAGAATTTAGGATCTTCCTTCCGCGGATTTGAAATATCTATCGCAGAAGAAGAAACACTCAAAGAAATTTTTGAAGATAAAATAGTAGACGCAATCCAAGAAGTCGCAAGAGAAAAAATTGACTTAAAACAAGAAAAGTTTGAAGGCGAGATAAAACTTGAATTTTACGATGGAAACGGCCTTAGAAGACTCAAAGAAGCACTTTCTGATACTGGAGAAGGAGTCCAAATAAAATACTTGTCAGCACCTAAGTACAGCATAGAAGCTTGGGGCCGCACACAAGAACTCGCAAAGAAAAGAATGGACTCAGCAGTAGAGAATATAAGAGCTAAAGCTGAAGAGCTAGACGGAGAATTTGAATTCTCAAAGGCATAAAAACGATGATAAAAAAATGTGTTAATTGTGGCCAATACACTTTGAAGGATTATCATTGTGATAAAAAATCTGACGAAGCAAGACCTCCCAAGTTTTCATTTCCTGATAAGTACGGCAAATACCGCAGAAAGGCCAAAAAAGGTGAACAATAAATGACTACGACTATAAAATTAGAGAAAGAACTAGAAGTTGAAAATCCATTATTAATAGAAGGACTAGCGGGCATAGGCCATGTAGGCCGTAACTGTGTAAGCTTTATAGCAGATAATTTAGATGCCGAAAAAATCGGAGAAATCCAATCACATCACTTTCCACCATACACAATTGTGAATGATGACAAAATACTGGAATCATTAAAGAACGATATATATTACGTAGAGATTAACGATAGAGATGTAATATTAGTAGAAGGTAATGCTCAAGCCTCAACTAACGAAGGCCATTATGAAATAGCCGAGAAAGTACTCGACTTCGCGGAAGAACATGAAGTTAAGGAAATAATAACAATCGGAGGATACGGAAAAGGAAATGTTGTAGAAGAGCCTTCAGTTTTCGGAGCAGTTACAGACTCCGAGGTCAAACAAAAATTTGAAAGCTTAGACGTTGAATTCGATCATGAGGTAGGCCAAATAGTAGGGATTTCAGGACTACTGCTAGGGCTTGGTATGAGAAGAGGTATGGAAGGTATCGCATTATTAGGAGAGACCCCGGGCTTCCTATTAAGCGATCCAAAGTCAACAGAAGCCGTACTTGAAGTGATAGAGGAACACCTAGACATAGAACTGGACTACTCTAGTCTGGACGATAAAGTAGAAGAATCACAGGAAGTGCTTAAAAAGCTTCAGAATCTGAAACAATCACAAGGAGAACCGGAGCAGAGCTCCGATCTTGGATACATAGGGTGAGAAATTATTAACTACACACGTTACGAAAGAGCAAGAATTATAGGTGCAAGAAGTCTTCAAATCTCAATGGGCGCACCAATCTTTGTCGATACAGATCCTGATAAAGATCCAATGGTAATAGCAGAAAAGGAAATGGAAGCAGGTACGTTACCTATTACCGTCAAATAATTCTATCTATACATATAACCCAAATTTTTCATTTTAACTTATTGAGTGAGAATTCCCCTTCCACCTCGAACCATAGTTGAGCAATGATGACAAGTAGTTTCCTTATTACTCTAACCAATTCTGATTAAGTAACCTAAGGTACTGCTAAAATTTAAGTAAAAAGATTGTTTCTCGGAACTTGTTTAAATCGCTAGAACAGTTTAAAATTATGAAAGTAGAATCATTGAAACTGCGCAAAATACTTGATTCGCGCACAAACTATACCGTAGAAGCTAAAATAAATGGCGTAACGGCATCAGCCCCTTCTGGCGCATCTACAGGCACACACGAGTCAAAGTGCTTTGTGCCAAAACACCTTAAAGAAATCGAAAAACTGTTAAAAAAAATTGAAGGCCATGACCTAACTCAGGCAGAGTTTGATAAAAAATTAAGAGAACTTGATGGCACAGAAGATTTTTCTAGATTAGGTGCAGCAGCTATAGCCTCAAGCTTTGCATTCAAGAAGGCTTCAGGCTTCAAACAGAGCAGTAATTTTCCTTTACCTTTAAGCAATATAGTTGGAGGAGGAGAACATGGCGGAAATACAAGCATACAAGAATTTTTAGTATTGCCTTTAAACGCAGAAACATTTCCTGAGGCCATAGAAACTAATAGAAAAATATATCAGGAAATGAAAAAAAGGTACAAGCAGAAAATAATGGGCATCAATGATGAAGGCGCACTTATCACAAGCATGAATGACGAACAAACTTTGAAAGCCTTAAAAAAGGTAGCAGATAAATACGACGCTGGCCTAGGCCTTGATATTGCAGCTTCAGAATTCTACAAAGATGGAGAGTATAAAATGTCTTCACTGGGCGTAACTAACTCTCCTAAAGACCATTTAAAATTTGTAAAAAAATTAATTGACAAATTCGATTTAGTTTTCGTTGAAGACCCATTTGATCAGGAAGATTTCAATATGCACGCCAAATTAACCCGCGAATTCCCCGATGTGATGATTTGTGGAGATGATTTATTCACCACAGATGTTGAAAGGCTTCACAGAGGAGTCGAACAGGACTCATGCAACTCATTAATCATCAAACCCAATCAGATAGGAACAGTAACGGAAGCATTAACAACTGTAGACCTAGCAAAACAAGCAAACTATACCCCTGTAATATCTCATCGTTCAGGAGAAACATGTGACGCTACAATATCTGATTTAGCGCTAGAATGGGAATGTCCGATAATTAAAGCCGGAATAGCAGACATACGTATTGCAAAATTAAATCAACTACTTAGATTATGGGACGAGTCCGAAAAACCCAAAATAGGTTTTTGAAATATTATTTCAACTACCTCATGAGAAATAGAAGTCGGGCCGTATTTAATATTTTGTATGTAAATCGGGTGTATGACTGAGGAAGAGCTACTAATAGATCGTGAGGAGTACCTAAAGCGCGGAGTTCACATAGGTACAAAATCGCAGCACAAGGACATGGAAGACTTTATTTTCCACGTTAAGAAAAACCAGCTTGCTGTTATCAACTTAGAGAAAACTGACCAACAAATCAGAAAAGCATCTGAAATGCTTTCTAACTATGAACCAGAAGAAATAATGCTAGTAGGAAGGAAAGAAGAGGTAATTGAATCTATAGAAAAACTTTCTGACGCATTGGATACTCAGCGCATAACAGGAAGATTTATGCCGGGTACATTAACCAACCCTCAGAGTGATGACTTTGCTGAGCCAGAAATAGTGTTAGTAACTGATCCAGAAACAGATGCTCAGGCAATAAAAGAAGCTAAGCACACAAACTTGCCTGTAATCGCTATAGCAGACTCAGAAAATAGTCTGAAGAATATTGATATAGCTATTCCAGCTAATAACAAAGGCGAAAAGTCAGTAGCATCAGTATTATACTTAATGGGTCGCGAATACTCAGACTTAAGAGGAGAAGAATTAGGTTTAGGTCTCGAAGACTTTGCTGAAGTTAAAGAAGTCGAAGAAGAATGAAAATTCTTGTAATAACAGGCACAGTTCGAGAAGGCCGACAAACCAGCAACGTTGCAGAGAACGTAGCACAATTTCTTTCAAAGCATCATGAGGTACAAATCTTTGATCTTAAACAAAGAGACATACCTCATATGCGGAAAAGACTCAGCCAAGCAGAAGAACCGCCAAAAGATGTAGAAGCTTTTGCTCAAATGGTTGAAGAGTCAGACGTAATAACTGTAGTATCTCCAGAGTACAATCACAGTATTCCAGGACCTCTAAAAAATATTCTCGATTATCTATATCCAGAATACAAGGATAGAATATTTACCTATGTCACAGTTTCCAGAGGAGGTTTCGGAGGCCTAAGAGCTTTAAGCCATCTACACGATATAACAATCGCATTAGGCGGTCTTACAGGACCAAGTATGCCAGTCTCAAATGTAGACGAACATTTTACCGAAGACGAAGTTTCTGAAGAATATCAGGAAAAAATGGAAAGGTTTTTAGAACAGGTAGAGGACTACCATGATAAGTTCGGCCAAACCATTTAAACACGGAAACAGAATTGTTCTCTATGTTTAATCTAGGCGGAGACGACAAAGAAAAACTGAAGGAAAACATGGAGGAAATAAAACAACTAGTTGAGTCCAAGGAAGAGAATAGTTCTCAAGCAGATAATACTTCAGAAGATTCTTTTAACCCGTCTGAAAACCAACAAAATAACCACTCTAGTGACATAGCAGATAACCTTGAGCAAACACAAAAGCCTGAACCTTCAAAACAAAAGGATACAGTAGGCCAAGCTCAAGCTTCAAAAAAACTTGTAAATCAACCATCTAAAGAATTTAAAACCGATTTAAAGTCCATAAGTAATGAAGTGCGAGGACTGAATCGTTCCAAAAATAATCCTTCTCATAAGCCTACCCCTCCAAATAACGATAATACCCTATTTCTCGAGGTAGATGAATTCAACCATGTACAAGAAATGGTGGAAGAAATGAGATACTTGTCTAGAGAAGTAGAAGACCTAATGAGCCATCTTGAAAGAGGTATAGAAGACAGCCGTAGATTTGAATCAGAAGTGTCTGAAATTCTCAACGAGTTTTCTGACAGAAGAGAAAGAATAGAATCCTCAATAAATTAACTAAACTTTGTCTGTTAAATCTTAATTATTATGAGTAAGGACATTAAACAGTTCAGAGAAAAAGTTTTAGAGCTTTTAGAGATGTTAGACGGCCTAGAGGTTGGAAACAGTCACGAAAAACGTTCCATACATGAGGCCATAAATCTATTAGAAAAAGGTCTTCACAGCTTTGAAGAGGAAGAATTAGAAGACTTCGTTGAGTAGCCTAGCCAAGGTTAGTATAAAAAAGTTGTCTGAGACTACTGTTTTAGACCTTGATGAAAGATTTGAGGAGAGGTTGATTAAAAAATGAGCTACAACAAATTCAGTCCAAACGATTCACTTGCAGAAAAAACCTACGATACTATTGAAAAAGCAGCAGATACTGGTAAAGTGGCAATAGGCACAAATGAAGTCACAAAAGCAGTTGAGAGAAACAACGCTGATCTGATTGTAATTGCAGAAAATGTTTCTCCTGAAGAAGTTGTTATGCATCTGCCAGCACTAGCAGGTGAAAGGGACATCCCTTACACATTTGTTCCAGATAGGGAAGAACTTGGATTAGCTGCTGGAATTAATGTACAAAGCGCAGCAATTGCAGTAACACAAGCAGGGAATGCAGAATCTGAAATTGAAGATGTAGCAGAAAAAGCTGCAGAACTGCTAGAGAAAGAAGAATAAAAGGTGAAACCTTGAAATGGTAGAAGCAAAGGTAATAGAAGTTATAGGAGATCAGGGCCACAGAACCGTCCGTAAGGTTAGGTGCAGAGTAATTGAAGGAGATGAAGAAGGAAAGATTCTTGTAAGAGACGCTAGAGGTCCAATCAGAGAAGACGACGTTGTTCACATCAAAGAAACACAGATGGAGGGATAAAAAATGGTAGAATGTGATTACTGTGGCGAAGAACTAGCAAAGACTGAAGGAAAACTACTAATTCTTAACTCCGGGAAAAAACTTTACTTCTGCAGCGGAAAGTGCGAAAAAAATTACCGCAAAAACAGAAGCCACACATATCCTAGGTGAGGCTTAACCGGTGAAACAAAAATGCCTCGCCAACCCATACTCTCAGTTTTAGGACACGTAGATTCCGGTAAGACTTCTTTATTAGATAAAATTAGGCATTCAGAGATAGTTGAAGGTGAGGCCGGGGGCATCACACAAATGATTGGTGCTACCGAAGTACCTTTAGATGCGGTAAAAGACGTGTGTGGAGGGCTTTTACAACAACTTGATACAGATTTAACAATTCCTGGCCTACTCTTTATTGATACCCCTGGTCACGCTGCATTTTCATCGCTTCGGAAGAGAGGGGGAAGTATTAGCGACATAGCAGTACTTGTAATAGACATAGAAGAAGGAGTTCAACCCCAGACAGAAGAAGCCATAAAGATTCTAAGAGATAGCCAAACACCATTTGTTATAGCACTAAACAAGATAGACAAAATACCGGGCTGGAAATCTGAAAACGAGATATTCTCAGCAAATATTCAAAATCAGTCCGAAAATGTCCAACAGAAACTAGATGAAAATATATATGAATTAATGGCGGAGCTAAATGAGTTCGGATTCATAATAGACCGGTTTGACCGTGTAGATGACTTTACAGAAAAAATAGGTGTTATACCTGTATCCGCAATGACCGGAGAAGGACTACCAGAATTATTAATGGTGGTCGCTGGATTAGCTCAAAACTATCTGGAAGACCAATTACAAGTCACAGAAGGAACAGGTAAAGCCACGGTACTAGAAGTATCAGAGCAGAAAGGCTTTGGAACAACAATTGATGTAATTCACTATGATGGAACCATCAAAAAAGATGATATCTTAGTGTATGGAACAACAGATGGCGCAAAAACCACAGAGATACGAGCCCTGTTAAAACCTAGACCTCTCAAAGAAATCAGACTTGATCGGCAATATCAAAAAATAGACGAGGTGAATCCGGCCTCAGGGATAAAAATTGCAGGGAAAAATCTAGATAACGTAGTATCAGGAGCCCCTATAAGAACCGGAGAAAACACAGATAAAATGATAGAGGAAGTGGAGAAAGAGTTAGAGACTGCTGAACACGAAACAGACAATGAAGGCGTAATTGTAAAAGCAGACTCTCTTGGTTCTCTTGAAGCTCTAATGAGAGAAATCAAGGATGCAGATATTAAAGTTCAGAAAGCCGAAGCCGGACCAGTAAAGAAAAGCGACATAATAGAGGCAGAAAATGAAGAACCTGAACACCGTGCAATACTTTCATTCAATTCCGGAATAACCCCTAACGCCAAAAATCTTTCAGAAGACAAAAACCTAGATATATTTTCTAGCAACGTTATCTACGAAATTCTGGATAACTATACAACTTGGAAGAAAGAGCTTGAAGATAGAAAGCTTGAGTATGCTCTAGATAAAGTTTCAAGACCAGCAGAAGTGAGAACAATGCCGGAACACGTCTTTAGATCATCAAATCCTGTAGTTATAGGAGTAAAAGTAGTAGACGGCGTTCTAAACAATGGGAGCCTAATGACTAAAGACGGAGAGCTTGTAGGCAATATTAAGAGTCTTCAAGACGAAGGTGAATCTCTAAACAAAGCTGAAAAAGGAGATATGGTTGCATTATCCATATCTAATGCTACAGTAGGAAGAAGCTTTGAAGCCGGAGACCATCTATACACAAACATAACAAAGAAGGATTACTTGAGACTTCAAGAGCTTGAAGAACTCCTTACGGAGGGTGAAAAGAAAACTCTTGAAGAAATAATAGAAATTAAAGACTCTGTAGATCCTCATTGGAAAATCTAAAAGTTAATCATTGAATAAAAGTCCGTTCAAGGAAGTTCTACCCATTTATCTTCAGCTGAGTCGCCTTCGACCGCTGCACCAAAGTAGTCAAAATCAGCATGAGGCCCATTAGTGCTTAATCCTACATAGCCTGAAAGTCCTTCTAGATCATCATTAACTTCGTCAATATTCCAATCATCGGGTTCTTGTGTTTCTTTTTCCCAAACCTTAGCTCTTACATCAGCGTTATCCTGTTCGGGATTATTGTCATCTGCCCTATATCTCACCCAGTACCACTGATTTTCCACAAATTCTCCATTGTAAGCTCCAAAGTTCGAGTTCATTCCTCCTATATGTGCTGTAGACTCAAG
>LFCJ01004404.1_pt1 | contig 10321 bp, 10 predicted proteins | sample 643141 | NCBI WGS metagenome assembly LFCJ01 (sample SAMN03766243, study PRJNA286221) | soda lake metagenome | biome: soda lake; feature: Kulunda steppe; material: water; isolation source: sample B1-Br-g2 brine of Lake Bitter-1 | place: Russia: Kulunda steppe | collected 2010-07 | reverse complement strand
GTGTGTGTGTGTGTGTGTGTGTGTGTGTGTGTGTGTGTGTGTGTGTGTGTGTGTGTGTGCAGCTCAGCCCAGCTGTGCAGGGCATGCCTCTCTTGCCTGGGGCGTCAAGCGCGTGCACCCCCAGGGGGAGGCCATACGCCAGGCCTACCTGCTTCATGCCTGAGAGGATGAGCGCGATGCCCCCGCACGCGCAAGGGGAGCTCATGGATGTGCCGTTCATGAGCTGGCGCTTCTGCTGCGTCCAGGTTGGCACTGAGGCAATGGCGCCGCCCGGCGCTGAGAAGGTGACGCCCAAGTCCCCATCTGCTGTCGGGCCCCTGCTGCTCCAATTGTACTGCAGGCAAGCATGGACATTCCTACAACCATGCACAGCTGCTCCAACTGTGTTGCACGCAAGCATGTGCACACACACATGCGCGACACACACAGCTGTTCTGAGTGCACGCCAAGAGACGGGCATGCTCACGGGCATTGCCTTTCCAGCTTTTCCTCGTACACGCACCAACACGGGCACAGCTAGAGACGGGGCAATGCAACATTTTACAAACGGTCACTTCCACACAATGCTATGAATCTGCAGGGTGACAGTATCCAGGATAACAGGCTCATCATGCGCTGAAAGGGCTGAAGCAGCTGCCAAGCCAGGATGCAAGATGCCCAGCTGCCCTGCTTCAAGTAAGCTGTGCAGGCTTGCCCTACAAAATCCTTTTAGGCCGCCGGACAGAAGGCCATGACAGAATTAAATGAATTTTGTTCTTTGATTTTCACTTTGGATGCTCAACTCAGGCTGCCAGGAGTGCTGGTACAGCCATATCCCAGGGCATGCATGGGGTATGTGCACTCCTTCATGTGCAAACGATCACAGGAGTAACACTGTTCCTTGCCTGTGTCCCGTGTGTAGGAATTTGGAGGACGCTGTGGCCTGCCTCTGCCAGGGCAGGAGACACGTACGCACCAATGGCGTAAATGCTGCTGCTTGTGCCACCTGCATAGGGAATCAACAAAACAGGCGCGCTGTGAGCACATGAGCTGGACCCCCCCTTGCGTCAACCACTAATACGTGTAACACCTGATAATGCAGCACATCTGACATGGCCCTAGTGCACAGCATCTGAAGCACAGCAGCTGGTCCGTGCGATCCTGATCCTTCCTGCTGATTTCACCCCCTATGCCAGTCGACACGCAAGTAGGCACACTGTAGCATAGCCATAATGTGTTAAATGACCTGTCTGTGAGGACGTCAACAGCTCGCCCAGATATCAAGGATGATACAAATGCAGAAAATCGCAAAAGGTTTCTGGCTATGCTTTAGAAGAGCGCCAGAAAGTGAGAAATAAAGCAAGAGCAATCTCAGGCCAGGCATCCAATCAGATGACTTCTTCTCCCCTTCTTCTGACCTAGCCTCTCCCACACAAACACTTCTTACCGGGAGCGCCTACAGTTGTAAGCGCCGGCCCCGCATTGCCAGCACTTGATACAAAGATCACTCCATGCTTATGCACAACCTCATTGGCAAGGTCAATAAACCTGCATGCGCGCCAATTTGTTGGCCAAAGAATCCAAGTTTGATGTGCAGTCCAATTTTGATGTGCAGGAGCACAGGACGCCAATTTGTTGGCCAAAGATCAAAGTTTGATGTGTAGGAGAGAAGGTCACAGGTCTGTGGTCACGACGGTGTGCAATGTCGACATGCGAGACGCCACCACATAAGATGGAATGGAAATATAGACACAGCTTTTTGTTTGAAGAAGAAGCCCTCTGCCAAGCATGCAGGAGTTGAATAGGGATTGTGCAGCTCTCAGCCCTTGCCTGCCCCAACCTTTGCAAGCGCTTAAGTCATCCCGAGTGGGAGTTTCCTTGACAGCAATGACCAGGACCACCTTCCCTGAAAGAGACCCACCTTCCTCCGTTTGGTGTTGTGGTTGGCTCCCCAAAAGACATGTTGATCAAGTCAGCCTTGTGCTCTAAGGTCGCTATGAGGGCACGGGTGCACCCAGTGCCTGTCAGAAAGTAATGGAGTGACGCCTTGTTGGCAAGTTTTTCAAGGTTGATGGTGTTGTATACCCAAGACCATTGTTAGCTTTCATGGGCACCTTTGGGCTATAAGGTGACTGCATGGCAGGCCCTGTGAGTTTGGTCAGCATCCGTCATCAAGTGCTGCACATCACTAACTCCGTCAACCAAAGGAAAACAATTGCCACGCAACCTGGGCAGGGACGCAAACAAGCGCAGCACAGCCGGACCTGTTTCCATGGACCCAAGCCGCGTGTCCCCAATCTTGCAGCTGATGATCTGGGCACCTGCGCATGATAAACAAAATCCATGGTACGCCTGTTGCTCGTTTATGAAAACCATGAGGCTGCCCTACAGCCTTCTTGCTGATGTCCTCCAAGCATGCTGTGCATCACCATTGCTGAGCTCTGGCCAACACAGGTGTGGGGCACTGCAAGTTGCAGACAAACAGGCAATCTGGACAGTGCTCATCCTTTGAAAACTCCGAACACTGGAACTGAAAGAAAATTGTTTCAATGGAGCATTCTCCTTTTGTCACCTCTCACCTGGCGCCACACCAATTCATTCAATGGAGCATTCTCCTTTTGTCACCTCTCACCTGGCGCCACGCCATTCACGCCAGAAAATTGTTTCAATGGAGCATTCTCCTTTGTCACCTCTCACCTGGCGCCACACCATTCATGCCAGGGTCCTGAGGGAAGTTTGCTGCGGCAATGCCTGAAGTGAAGCAAGGAACAAGAGTGCACCCTTGTTGACCAGGCTAGCTGTGCCTTCCTCATTTGTTGGGTAAAATTTTCTGTAAAACACTTATCCAACTAGACAAATGCATGCGCTCAATTTGCTAGGATAGCGTATGGGCATGTTTCTCCTGGGCAATTCCTCGCACTATGTTCTCCGTCACCTTCCTGGCACACACGTCTGGCTTTATCTTCAGGTGTGATTCAGCATTCAATTTCCTCTCATCCCCTTGTGTTGCATTGGCACTCTTACAGTTGCATGCTACACAACAAAAGCCACACAAAGCCACATGAACTGCACTCAGGGATCTTGCAACACTGCCAGTGCAGCCTGTGCCCCGCCATAGCGGCTTGTTCATTCTGCACATCCCCCTCCTCCAAAGTGACGCATGTCACGCCACATGGCGAGCTTGTCAACAGTGCCCATAATCTGTACGGGGAAAAGTGCTGCCTGGTGGGGCTGCCAGCAAGGCAGTACACACGACTGTTAGCTTGCATCCCAGTCTCAAACATATGAAGACAGGCAGCACTGTCCAACAGCGCACTCGCCGCACCTGCCACGTGCGTCCCATGTGCCCCTGAGTCGCACACTATGCTCGTGACCTTGCCCTCGTCATAGATGTTGATGGCAAAATTGGTTGCGTAGGGGTCGGGGAAGGTGCCAAACCTGGGGGCCGCAGCATGCAAGGTGTACTGGCTTGGTGCACACGCAAGAATGGATGTTGCATGCTTGCACACTTACATCCCTGGGCCATCACTCAGCTGTTCAGCAGCAACGCTTGCGCCTTATCAATTAGACCATGGCCCAACAAGAAGGAAGCATGACGCACGCACAGGTAACACGCTCATTGCGCAGATCCAGTAGGGATCTAAGGTGGGTGTTTGGGCAACACACCCGCTGTCCTCAAATACGCCACGAGTCCTCAAGCACTGTGGCAGCAGGCGAGCACACAAGCCCCCAGCAGCGATACTGGAGGAAAATCTATCCAACACTGTGTTCCTGCAAACACACCACCTGCACGTGCAAAAAGGGTGCACGCCACCTCATCGCATGCGCAATGTCCCCTCCATGCCGCACCACATACTTGCGCTCATCCTTGAAGTTGGTCAATGGCACAAAGGTCTGGAGCGCGCCGGGAGGCGGCGCGCCCGACGAGGCAGAGAATGCGCCTGACGAGGGGGACACAGGCGTGAAGTCAGACGTGTCTAGGGCGCAGCGCCATGCAGATCCGTCATGCCACGTCACCACGTCAATGGCGGGGCCTGCGCAAGATAGGGTGGTACAGCAAGCGCCCTTGCGCGTGAGAACAGATTGTGAGGACAGCAAGCATCGCAGACTCTGTGTGTGTTGCATGCGTTGCTGGCAACACTAGTGACCTTATTCATGAAGAGGTTCAGGCAAGTTCTTCATGGAGAAGGTCGCTCGTCTTGTCGCCGCCAGGCAGCATACACACCATGCTGCAGCCCTCACCCTCAAGTACACCCCGCTACCCCAACGCCTTCTCCCTCCCCGCAGACTAGCTCCCCCAGACAATCCAGACAGTAAAGACAGCGACTAAGAACAGCAGCAGGACGCAGAAGAGCCAGAAGCAGCAGAAGCTGGTTATCCTGTTTAGCGGGGTCAAATCCAGGTACTTCATTGCGAGTTAAAAGTCTAGTCCATAAAGGGCTTCATCTTGCTTGATGCTTGCGATGCACATGGTCTAGGAAGCAGCAGAAGAAGAGGATGAAGAGCAGCAAGGCGAAGAAGAGGAGCACACAGAAGAAGCAGAAGAGGAACAAGTGAGATGAAGCCCTTTATAGAGTAGAAGTGCAGGCTCATGTGTGTTGCGTGCATTGCGTGTTTGTGCATGTGCGTGCATGTGTATGTTTGCAGGCCTTTTCATGGGAGACACCTTCCTGTGGAGGTGGAGGCCTTGCCAACTGGGCTGGCAGCACCAATGCCCCGATTTCTCTGTCCTGTTTGCTGCCTCACATTCAGACCCTCTGCCTCAGGCACCAACCCTCACACTGCTCAGGCCTGCCAGACCAAGGCACCTGCAGTGCTTTGTGGCATGAATGCTCCAGCCCAACTGACATACCAGGGTCATCCAGGTTTTTGGCTGCATCTTTCAGAATTGTGATCCGGCCTTCGAGCTCGTTACGGGCACGCTCGCGCTCCTTCTCATCTGGAATGTCTGCGTGGGGGCACGCACTTTGAAGCATGAGGCAGGAAGCACGGGAGTGCGCATTTGGGCATGGACACACCGTTCCCTGTGGGGAGCGCTCAAGCAAAGCAGGCTGACACGTACTCTGGTGTGCTGGTAAGGGGCGCTGGTAAGACAAGCACAAGCACGTGCCCTGGTGCGCTGGTAAGGGCGCTGGTAAGGTAAGCACAGGCAAAGCAGGTTGACACATGATCCTGAAGGGGCGCTGGTAGGTGAGGATGCAGAAAGGTGGGGATGGTGGGTGAGGGTACAGATTGGAGTGGATGCCGATGGACTTCCTGCATAAACACTTGGTGCACGCAGGCATGACCACGGCCTCTAGGCATTCGGGATGGCAGGGAGCTGCCCCAGCAGCAGGCGCTACGCCTGGCCGAACCATCCTCACAGCTCACCTGTCTTGGAGGTCTTGTCAAAGGCAGCCAAGTCTGCAGTTGCCGTGGCCAGGGCAGCGCGGTGCGCCTCCTCCCAGTGCTTCTTGCGCTCTGCCTGTGCAGGGAGTTCCACAAAAGCAGGTCCACCCCTGTGGAATTAGCGCAGCACCCCAGCGCACACCCACGTCCCCCCAGGCACGAGGTTGCTGTGGACCCAGCTGTCGACTGCTGCGATTTGCTGCATCAGGCACAAGACCCAGGGTCGGTGGGGTTCCCCCCCCTTCCCTCAGACCCAATGCCAATCAGCACATCCCTAAAACTCGCAGCACGGCCCAATAAGGCGCAGCACAAGGACAATGCCCAGACCGCACAGTCACCCTTAAGAGACGCTTGGCCTGCACAGGGGACTCGGCACTTCTGGCGCTCTGCTCACCTTGCCACGGTTTGCCACAGAGGTGGGGAGCAGCTCAAACAGCAACTTGATCCCAACGTGCCAGTCGCCTGCAAAGCAAAGGGGGCATGTGAGCACGCACGCACTCCGGTAGGATTGGGTGAGGCCTGAGGAGGGGCGGTATCTTGCGCCCAGCCCACAGGAAGTCTACCACACTGCCGAGGTGCAAGCTTGCTTTGGGCCCGTCATCATTCGGATTGGCAGCGCCACACTGAAGGGGTTGACATCACTGAATGGATCTCGTGTAGAGACATTGATGCAAGTTGCCAGCCCCCCCACACACCTCTAGGATGCAGCCCCTACAAGTCCCTAAAAGGCATCTACACAAGGACTGGATATCTACACCATGCACACAAGTGGCCCACGCACCTGTGGGGTTGCTCCACTCTGGACTGAGGCTCAAACGACGCCCGGACAATGCCTCAATGACCCCATTGTCAGCTTTTCGTATGCAAGAGGTGTCAACGTCCCCTGACCCCGTACAGTCAATCACATCCAGCACCTACATATGGCAATTGCATAGCCTGCAGAGCTCGGCCACAGTCCAGCACAGGTTCGAGTACTGCGCCTTGCACAGACAACAGGCGCAATCATAGGAGACTCCTGCTGCTGGCATAAGAGTGCCAGATGCACACAGAACGAGGCCACAGGAGCTGAACGTACTACAGCACGGTCTCTGACAGTTATTGTTACACACAGATGGTGTCTGGCATTCAAGGCGCAGCATTGGCAGCAGGAGAAGTGCAGATTGCCTTTTCCAGAGAGATCACAACTTTCACGGTTGGCTGTTATGCCTCACGCGCTGCCGCTGACTTGCCCATGTGGGCGCCTGGTTATGCGAGCTTATGGATGAAAAACTTTATTGCCCTCGAGTGACATTCCATGCTGTTGGCCCTAAAAATGCTGTCATCAAACCTTGCAAACCATTTCATCAAACGCAGGATAAAAAAAGACAAGTTCAGCAAAATTTCCCTTAAAATGTGCAGCTTGCGACCAGCTCATGTTGGTTATTAGAGCACATGTTGGTTATTAGAGGGCAGCTCTTTGCGGGAACAGACCTTAGGTTTGCCATCAGTGGTGACTTGCATTCCCGCAGCTCCTGTTTGGTGATGGCCCAAAATACAAGTGCGTTTGGTTAGTAAGGCAGTAATGCAAGCTCATGCAGCAGCACCTAGTTCCATGGGTTGTTCATTAACCGAATCTTACCAGGATCAACGCCCGTGTCAAAGATCGCGATGATGGTGCCGCGTCCATCGTAAGAGGGATTGTCCTGAGAAAATGTCATGTGTTCAGAGAGGGCAGGGCTAGGTGCCATTTAAGGGGCAGTGCTCATGGATGGATGAGCATACAGGTGTGAAATTGGGGGTGTGAAGACCAACCTTCAAAAAGGAGAGAGCCCTGATCTCTTCCTTGGGCATGGATGCATCAAATTGCATGAGCGTGGCATCGTTGGAGAGCGGAAGGGAGCCTGCCCTCTCAGCCATATTTTTGGAGGACTGCGTTTTGATGGACTGATTGCCTACACGTCTTACGCTCCTAATTACAGGAGAATCCCAACAATGCGCGGATTGGACTTTGCGAGCACCGAATCGCAAGTTGCTGGGTGGGCTGAGCGGAGAAGGGCGTGAACAGAGGTTGTTTGCAAAACTTCCTTTGAATATTATCATCACAAAAATACACTTTTTAAACAGTGTGCACAAAGCTTTATTTCCAAGGTCCAAGGAGAGTCAAGTTTGTAATTCCAGGTGTTATCCGTGACTTCTCTTGCCAAGCCTTGTCGCTCTAGGTCGCCCAAAGTATAATCAGGTGGTGGCATAGTGAGGTTGGGTTCATCCTCACGTGCCTCAAACTCCAGAACGTGTTCAAATATTTGTTCAAAACACGGGACATTTTTTTTGTCACTTAAGTAAGTCTTTGACAATGACTTCATAAAGCTGGGAAAAAAAACACAAGCTGGGCAGGCCCAGTCATCATTTTGGTCAAGTTCTTCTCTCTGTCTTTCTGTATAGCAGCCGGTGTTATTTAGGCAAGCCCAGTGATAAGTTCCGAACAATCAAGTCGATTGCAGAAGTCACAGGTGTACATATCGTCAAAGGGTGGCTCAGTTTTCCCAGATTCAAGTCCGTAGTGGAGGAAGCAGACCTCACAGCATGCGCACTCAATGGCAAACTGAGATATTGGACGGGTACTTTCAGGCATGAAGCCGGCCTTTTTGAAGATGGGGAGCGCCCACCTTTCTATAATCATGTGCGCATAATGGGTGAGGTACTGTTTCTGCTGTAAAGGCATGTTGTCATGCCTGTCCCTCTTCTTGTCTGAGACGATTCTCCACGAGTCAATGTGTGTGATGTCTTAGTAGTGGTAAATTGTGTTAATGGCATTTTTGGGTGTTGTTTCTTTTGCTATCTGTTTCTCTTGTAGCTCCAAAGCTCTGCGTTTCAGCATGAGGGAATCAGGGGGACAATCGTAGGGCACGGAAGGTCCATTTCTATGCGTAAGAGTCTCCCCCTCTCTTGTCTCTGGTTGTTTTGGCCCTGGTTGTACTGCAATTGACTGGGGTGGCATATTGGAGTGGGTTAAAGGCAGAGTAGGTAGGCCGTTCATGAGGTCGGCCGCTGTGGTATTTGGTCTATGATTAGAACACAATCTTTTACTAGGCGGATTAGTATCGGCAGATAGATTATTTGGTGTTTCCGTTGCATCTGGTAGGACTTGTTGTGTGTTGGTTGAAGGAAGTGCTTCCCTGTTGCTCTGAAATAAGTTCTGATCCGGAGTAGAGTCAATTGGGCTTGTGTATGTTGCACTTAGTTGGATTGGTGGATAGGATAAGCGGCGTCCAGTGAGTGAGTGTGTATAATGGGTTGTAGAGGGAGGTTGGGGTTGGGGGATCCCTTGTGTGGGGGGTGCTTGATAGATGCTTGTTGGTGGGTTAGGTGGGTTTGTGTCGGTGGTGATGGTAGGATCGGGCGGGCAAGTGAGGTGGGTGTCTATAAGTCCGCTGACGTGTGCATTGTTGATTTTGCGGTAGGCAGAGAGGGTGTTGCCAACCCAGTGGGTTCATTGTTTTTATTTCTGAGAATGTCTTGCCAGTTGATCACAGCTGCAGCGAGGTCCGTTGTAGGAGGGAGGCTGACTAAGGCTGCTAGTCTATCGAAAGCTACCTTGCGTTTTGCCGATGCGTTAGAGTGTTTGGACTGGAGCTGTGCTTTTGAAATAATATGAGTTCCACTGCGGTTGGTGAGGTCATGGAGTCCATTCACACCAAGGCTCGAAAGAGGTTTAGTGATGCTGCATCACTGATGCAGGTGATCGAGGTAGAGAGGGTGTGAGGCGGTGGCTTGCAGAGTGAGGTAAGGTAAGGTTTCAGGGCTGTATCAGCCGAACGAGGGCAGCTTAGCCGGTTGTGGCCTCCAGTGAGGTTCGAACCCCGAACCCACAGGTTGCGAGGGTGGATAATCGACTTTCCATCGCATGTGCCCCAGCTGAGATTGAAAAAGAACAGGGTGTGAGGCGGTGGCTTGCAGAGTGAGAGGACTTCATTTATGGTCTTAATTTCTTATAGGTACATGCTCTCTGTGTTTCATGAGGTGGAGTTTGCTTGAGTGGATGCTCGTGAGTTGCCGCAGGCGCATACAGTAACTCAATTGTCGCCTGATATGTAGATTGGTCCCTTCCCTTATGGTCAGGAACTCTTAGGTGAGAATTTGGAAATTTGCGGCGCCTTGAAATCCTTAAAAACCTTGTAACCTATGGATATTTGCTTGGTGAGGAGGACGAGGGTGCAGCAGCAAGGCATCTATGGTATTCAACACAAATTGAGGGTGCCCCTAGTCCAAAGTTTAGGGTGTCCTCTCTTGTTTTAGCAGTGGGGGTGGACCTCCAAAGTTTGAACTTGTGATTGATGACATTACCGATCATGATGTCCCAGATTGTTAGATCGGCTTTGGTGCAGGGGGCTCTCCTGCTCTAAGTCGGTGCTGTTGTGCTGCAGTAAGTCAGGACTTGACATGAGTCTGTGGGTTGGTGAACCTGTCCTCTCTGCTTTGGTCGTGTGGGTGGGTGTGTCTGATTTTTTGCCCCTGCACTTGTTGTGTGGAAGCCTGTTGTGGGGTTTTCCAGACATGCTTCTCTTCCTTCTCTGACCTAGTGGGGGTAGACATACTGTACTTCGGACCAAAGTGTCTCCTTTTCCTTAATTGATGTAGGGGGTGTTTCACTGCCTACATAGTTTTTCCAGGGGGTGACGGCAAGGGCATAGGAAAGGCTTGGAACAATGGCTGTGTGTATAATTGTCAGTGTTTGGCATGGAGAGGCATAGGAGGCCCTCAGGGATTCTAGTTTCTGCCTGAGGTTGCATGTCATACGCTGTATCTGGTGTATCATGCTATGGTGACCAAGGACAGAACAGCATCTGCCTCAAGCTTTGGCTCTTCATTCAAAGAGGTGTGGAGCAAAAGGAAAAGAGATATGGTTTTTGGATCCTATTTCAATCCTTTTGCTACTAAGTTCACAGGCTTCTCGGTATGCCACCCTCTCTATGAC
>LFCJ01004403.1_pt1 | contig 10322 bp, 14 predicted proteins | sample 643141 | NCBI WGS metagenome assembly LFCJ01 (sample SAMN03766243, study PRJNA286221) | soda lake metagenome | biome: soda lake; feature: Kulunda steppe; material: water; isolation source: sample B1-Br-g2 brine of Lake Bitter-1 | place: Russia: Kulunda steppe | collected 2010-07 | reverse complement strand
CCCATCCACACCCCCTCCCCCACCCCCTCCCCTGCACCCACCCACCTTGAGCTGCGTGTGCTTCAGGCTGCGTGCCATGGCATCCATGGCGGGCACGTCCTCCATGCCCTCCCGCCCCGCCCCCGGCACGCGCAGCAGCCCTACCATGTACCGCTCCACCGCGTCCACGTCCACCTCCCCCCGCCCCGGCACAAATAGCGGCAGCCCCCGGCCCATATCTGGGCCCGCCAGCGACACAGCAGCACTGTGCTCGTGGCCAACTGGCTCATTATCTGCCGCTGCTGCCGCCTGGCCGGCGACTGCGCCGGCAGCCACTGTGGAGGGGCGGGAGGAGAGCGCCTCTGGGTGAGGCCCAGGATTCTGCTGTGCTGTTGTGCCAGCAGCAGTGTCGCCTGCGCCGCTCGCCTGCCCCTGCACAGATGAAACCCAGGCGGTGGTGGCTGCGGTGCCGGCTGCCGCGCAGGCCCCCCCCTTGTCGGCAAGCAGGATGCCCGCCCCCGCCTCGTCGTCAATCCCCGAGCCCAATATGCCCCACACGCCGCCCCGGCGGCGGCTGCTGTGATCCGCGCGCACGTAGCCTGTGTGCAGGCCAGCGGCCGCCGCCGCCAGGTCGTCACCTTCCATCACCATGGTGTATGACGGCGGCAGCGCCGGCTGTGGCTTGAACACAAGCACCGCCGGGTCCAGGAACCCACACCCTTGAGCACCAGAGCCGTCATCCTGTGCGCACGGCTCGCCCAGGCTGCTGCCTGGCCCCCCGTTTGCAAAGGCTCCCCCTCCGTCCCCCTGCTCGCTGGCTGCGGGCAGGCACGTGCCACATCTACCAGCAGAGCCCTCCTCCAGGGGGCACAGGCCTCTGAGAGCCTCAGCCAGAGCCGTGCGCGCGCGCGCCTCTGCCAGCGCCTGCTCCTTTTCAGATATCGCCTCCTCGCCCTGCGCGTTCCGTGACACCTGCAGCATGGCAGGCGGGCGGGGCATGCAGGCGCAGGGCAACGCCTGTCAGCACACCGCTTGCTGCTGATCAATGTGCAGGTTTTGCTCAGAGGCCGCTGCCAAGCAAATGCCTTGCCAGTTGCGTACCACGTCTCTCGCGTGCAGCACCCTCTGCAAGGGATTTCAGAGCAAGCAGCACAAGACAGCGCCCATGCTTGTCTTTGCCACGCCTTCTCTGCTGCAGACACACCAAAGCGCAGCAGGAGCCCCCTCCAAAACACCACCAACAGCAAGCAGCAGTGAATGGCACACCCTCCAGCTGCCCTCAAGTGCCAAATGCAGCCATGTTACCCACACCCGAATCCACAAGGCACTCCACCAAGTGCTCAACATGCAGCAGTGCATGCGCAGGGCAGGAACGCACCTGCTGTAGCAGCGCATGAACCAGGACAGGCACGTTGACGCACACGGGGGGGGCACAAACACACACCCTTGCTTCAGCAGGGCATGCACCAGGACAGGCGCGTTGACATGCTTGTTGAAATGCTGAGTGGGCACAAATAGACACGCACCTGCTCAAGCAGGGCGTGCATCAGGACAGGCACGTTGATGCGCTCAGGGGGCACTGCATCCAGGAGCGCCTCGTAGTATGCCATGCTGAGCTGGGGCTCTGGCTCCGACGCATCGTACACCTTGGCGCGCACACGCCACTCGTCGTACGCGCGCGCGTGCTTGCACAGTCCCTCCACCACCTGCAGGCGCACAGACACACATGGGTTTGCATCTCCAATTCACTGACAATGAAACGGTGCTTACATGCGGCCATAAGGTCCAATCAGCCTATTTTTCTAGCCGCACCAACATGGAGCTTGTGGCCAGTGTGCTGCAACCACACTGCAGCACTCTCACCTGTTAGCTGAACCATGTCAGTGTACCCTATTCAGCACGTCAGTGTGTACCCTATTCAGCAAAGCCTGCATTAGGTAACACTGACGTATATCAAACAATAAAGACCCCACCTCCTTGACATATACTTCTGCCCATCAAGTGCACCTCCCAAACTGCAGCACACAAGCTACCTTGCCTAGACCAAGAGAGGCATATGCTCTCTTGCAAAGTGACGCAGCGCAAAGGACGCAATGCAAAATTAAGGCAGTGCAAAGGACGCAGTGGGCGCTCGCTCGGGCTGTGCATCTCCATCAAGAAATGCGTATGCACGCGCGCGAGCAGGCGAGGCAAGGCAATCAAAAAGCACGCGCATGCACAAATCCAAATCCAACCACACACAGACCAAAGGGACTCCTTCTGCACCCAAACATCCACACACGGGCGCACGCGCACATCGCTTGCACGTCTTTGTGCAGCTCGCACTCACATCCACCAGGATGTCCCAGCCGGCCGCGTCTGCTGGGGGTGTTGGCGGCGGCGCATCCTCCTCCTCCTGTTTATCCTTCTTCCCTGCCATCCTCTTTTTCTCTCCCCGCGACGGCGGCTTTTTGGTTTTGCCGCTGTCCTCGGGCGGCGGCGCCTGCAAGTCAACAACAGGATCAGTACAAATCTGTTGCATTAGTCTGCATGTGCGCACATGTGTGTATCACAGCATCAGAGCGCGATGCAGGCCTAAGTGACATGCTGCATGCAATACGTGAACAAGGCCTTGCTAGCTGACGCTAAGCCGATGCCAATGATACTGTACCATGCACTACATCCAACACTCCTTGCACTACACAGAATGTGTGGCCATACAGGGTTGACAGAGACACCACGGCGACTAGGCGGGGCTTTATAGTGAGGAGAGGCAGGCGTCCAAAGAATGAGCATCAAAAATGGGAATCAATGATCAGCCAAAGTGACTCAAAAATGCATCACAGCAGGACACACATACACACATTGGCTGACACACACTTGCACACACCTAAGAACAAACAAAGAAACGAGCACCCAACCCCAACCATACTGCCGAGGCTTGCTGCTTATTTCCAGTGTTGTATTGCATGTTTTTGACTTTTATATTTAATTCGTTAGATCTGTTCACATACACACTCATACACCTTGCTCCTCCGCCCACGCTGTGTGCACCTTATAAGCAAGAGCTTGCACAAAGCTGGTGAGGACACTGGGGGCACTGGTGCAGACACTGATGCAGGCACTGGAGGCACTGGAGACAATGGAGGCACAAAGCTGGCGCAGACACAGGAGGCTCCAGTGCAAAGGGCTGGCCTGCCACTTCTCCAGATGCAGGTGGGGGCGTTTGTTGAGTGTGCAGATGGACGCACTTCTGCTCAAGTGCATGTGCTTGAATGTGTGGGCGTGCTCACTCAGTTCACCTCTGGCTGCGGCGCCGGCGGTAGCACCACCTCCAGTGCTACGAGGCGGCCTGCTGCCCCCTCCCACGCAGCTACCTCTGACGCCTCTTTCAGTGAGAGCCACAGCAGGGACGGCAGGGGGGGGCCTGCCACATTGCAGGCAGCATTGAAAGACATGGATGTAACACAAAGGGTGGTTGCGGCAAGGGTGAATTTACAAGGAAGCATGCAGCAGGGGGCACTAAGGCAGGAAGAGTGGCAGTGGCAAGGAAATGGTGGAAGATGCGAGTAGCCGGGGGTGACATGGCAGCATGGCAGCAGGGGCTGGCCTGTCTCGGCACATGGGGAGGGATAGAGCAGCATGTGGGGGGGAGGGGTACACAGTAAGGAGCAACAAAGCACACCGCAAAGCACACAGCAAAGAAAAACAAAGCACAAAACATCAGGAAACAGGGCACACAATAAAGGTTAAACAAAGCGGGTTACAAAGGGGGAGGTTTACACAGCAGAGGGAAGGGAGCGCTCGTGGGGTGGGCGCAGCAAAAGCAAGCTGAACTTAGATACTGAACGCAGGGCCGGGCCAGCCAGGAGGCTGAAAGCGGAGGACAGCAGCAGACAAACACACGCGCACACACCTTCAGGCGGCAGCTCCTCTGTCTCTGCCACGACCTCACGCTTGCTCTTCTTGCCCACACCGCCCTTCTCTTGAGGCTTGGTCTCCGCTACCGCCGCTGCTGGCGACTTGGGCCGTGCAGCATCAGCATCCCCAGGCTCTCCTTTGCCTTCACCACTCCCCTCAGCAGTCCAAACCTCTGCCCCTCCCTGCATTGCGGCAGCCAGCAGGTGTGGTGTGGGTAGCAAATGGCTGTGAGCAGCAAGTGAGAAGCACAGCCAAAAACAGATCACCAACTGCATGATTGGGCACATCTTGCATCCGTGGCACAGCACAGCACAGCCGCCAACTGTATGATCGAGCACATCTTGCATCCATGGCACAGCATAGCACACCCAGTCACCCACCTGCAGCTCAGGCAGCTCAGGCGGCGACTCCACGTGGGCCCAGATCACGCCCCGCAGCTGCAGCCCAGCCTCCGCAGCAGCCAGCAAGTCTTCTACTCCCTCTGGCAGCCCCTCCACCCAGTACGCTCTGTACTCCACATACTTGTGGTGCATGGTCTCTGTGCAAGGTACAGCAACACGCAAGGGGGCAGGCAGGTGAGCAAAGTTGTGTCAATTCAAAATGGTGACCCAATTGCGTCAATTCACAATGGTGACCCAGTTGTGTCAAATCACAACGGTGACCCCCGGGGTACTGCTCAGTCAACCCTTAACAATAAACACAGACGGAAGGGAGCGCACAGAGTGCGTGAGAGCGTCAGGGAACCTGGCCACAATTGGAGGCACGCGCCTCAGTGTTTATAGTCTGCACGCTGCACACCCATGCTGCCCGCCACTGGTCCACATCATCAGGCGCCCCATGGCTGCAAGGCCAATGGCCTCTGCACAGACCAGGCAAGGCCAACAGCCTCTACACAGACTTGAACAAGACCGTCCGGCTACGCGCCATGACCAGATGACCCATGCATACCAACCAAAAGGCCCATGCGCAAGGACCAAAAGACCCACGCGCAATGACCAAGAAAGCCATGCACACAGGACACCAGCTCCGCGCGACCATGCACGGGGCAGGCGAATCCTGTGTCACACATGGCCGCTGCTGCACGAGCTTGGCTGCTGCTGCACGAGCCCTGCAAGGCAATCTGCGCATCACACATGGTGGAAGGTCTGGCGAAATCCTCAGCATCATCAGGGCGTGTCACAGCTGCCCACACCTGCCGCCAGCGCTAGGCGCTCCTTGGCCGCCCTGGCCATGTCCTCCCATGAAGCAACGGCTGCCAGTGCCTCCTCATGCTGCTCCTGCTCCTTGGACGCCTCAATCTGGCTGTCGTTGTCATCAAACACCTTTGTTTGGCACATGCAAGCATCAAAAAGGGTGCTGTGGTGTGGTTGTCATGCGTGCACCTGCAAGCACATGGCTGTGTGTTTGTTGCACATGGTTGCGTGGTTATTGCATGTGTGTCAGTGATTCTTCTAAGGTTTTTTGGAACACCTTGGTTTCACGTCTCACCCCAAAATGCCAATTTTACATTTACTGGCCCAGCCCGTGTAATAAGGTTTGAAAATACATGTTTGGCCAAGTTAGCCTCAGCAGTTCAGCTCATGCCCCACTTGTATTGTTGTGTGTATCCCCTTACCCCCCAACAAAATGTCTAACCAATGTCCTTTGTCCAAAAAATCTTTCAACCCCACTCTTTCATTTAATCTACTTATTCATTCCACAGCGCTTCTTCACACTGAGCCATTCCCCAATGGCAGCTGAGCATGGGAAGGACTCTACGCTGAACTCAGACTTGAACCCCCGAGCGCAGCAGGTCAGGTGCTGCTGCTGTAGCCTGTTGCACCGAGGGTTCCTCAGGTACTTCATGGCGCTGAACATGCGCTCATCTTCCACTGAGCCTGGCATCATCACCATCACCAGCTCTGCCAGCTTAAAAACCTCCCCAAACAGCAGGCGTCCCCCTAAGCGCTCTGCCTCCTGCCAGAACTCCTATGCAGAGGGGAAAAAGAGGGGGGGGCTGTCCGCCAGATGGCTCATCATCTGCGTCATCGCTGCTGCTGGCTGCGTAAGGGTTTGCATCCTCTGCTGCTTTTGCTGCTGCCCGCCTTGCAGCCCTTGCATCCCTCTCAGGGTATTGTTGGGGTGTGGGAGGGGGGTGCACTGGTGGGACTGTCCCTCTGGGGGCTCCTGATGAAACCACTTGGCCTGAAACTTGTTGGTGGCACCAGCAGGACCCAATGCTTGCAAGTATGCCCCATCACTCTTACCCTTTGGGACTCTCGGCTCTTTGTTCAAGTTGTTTGAATTTTTTTCATCGTCACTCATTATAAATGTCAGGAAAATTTTGGGTTTTGGTGCTCTGAGGGCCATCTAAGGGCCCTCGAAGGGCCAAAATGACCCCTTCACACAGAGGCTCCCAGACAACCCCCAGAAGTTGGTTTCATGTCGATTGGAAAAGCTGAAAAAGTCAGGTCTCATGTCGATCGACATGGTATGTCGGGTTAAAAGAATCACTGGTGTGTGTACTAGCATCTGAATACATACGTACGCGCGTGTATCCATGTGTGTGTCTGTGTGTGTGTGTTGTGTGTGTGTGTGTGTGTGCATGTGCGCGCGCATGCACATTTGTGTGAAAGACAAACCGTCTTTCATGTGAGCAGCACATGTGCGTGTGTGTGTTTAGACACATGACCTTGTCAACGGAGCATCTGTGAGCACATGGCTGTGAGGAAGTTGCACACATTGGTGTGGTTACTGTGTGTGCACTTGCATTTGTGTATGTGTGTCCAGATGTTTGGCCCTTGACAACGGAGCAGCCCACAAGTATTGCCTTAACAACAGGCAATGCCTTGACAGCGGAGCAGCGCACAGGCCTTGCATCTCACAGAGATTGACGGCCATGCCTCCAGTTCATCTGCGTGCGTCAGCACCGTTCACTCTTCAAAGCACTTCTCTCTCAGCTACAACATCTGTTTCCTACAGATACAGGGCCCGGTGCACCCTTCAGTCAGCTAACCACAGCATCCACGTACACCTATCAGCCAGCGGCAATTTTATACATCTTTCAGACAACAACGGCATCCACATTCACTTTTCAGTCAGCTAACAACGGCATCCACGTACACGCTTTAGACAACAGCGGCATCCACATTCATTTTCGCTGGCCAGGGCGCTCACCTCTTCAGGGGCCACACCCTCTTCCTCCGCTGCCGCCCGCGCTGCCTCCTGCGCCGCCTCCCAGACAGCCAGCTGCTCTTTGGCCGCCTGCAAGGCAGCCTGTGCCACGCCCAGCGACTTCTGGCACGACGCATCTGCATCCTCAAACACCTGCAGAGAACAGTGCATGCATGCACGCACGAGGGCGCACAGCAGGATGGTGTGCGCGGCATCTGCGTGTGGTGGACATGCCCAGGAGCTGCACGACACGCACCTGCTGAACCGGAGGTGCACACGCGTTCACAACCTTGACTAAACGAGGGGTCAGCCCACTGCGCTCATGGCACGATCAATCATGCTCAAGCCTGGGGATGGCCAGATACGCACGCACAGGACACCGCTGCCGTCCTGGCAGCCCCGTTGATACGTCCCTTGCGAGGCCTGTGCACAGTGGGTGGCTGGCAATGCCGTCCGCAGACCACCAGTGTGCCATAGTCCAGTGTCCGTCAGTGTATGCCACGGCCGAGTGTGTGCCAGTGTGTGCTACGGCCAAGTGTGTGCTACGGCCCAGTGTATGCTACGGCTGAGTGTTTGCCAGTGTGTGCCATGGTTCAGTGTGTGCCATGGCCCAGTGTGTGCACGGCCCAGTGTGTGCCAGTGTGTGTCAGTGTGTGCCATGGCCCAGCGTGTGCCATGGGCCAGTATTTGCCATGGTCCATGGCGCAGCAGCCACACACGCAGCAGCACTGGCCTGAGTACAGGGCCGCACGTATGTGCGCGTGCACGCGCACGAGCGGAAGTATGTGCACGCACCTTCAGGGCCTCCCTGCGCCTGACGAGCTCCGCCTTCCAGTCCACGCACTTGTCACGCTGGAAGCGCTGCTCCAGCACCGCAGCAGTGTTGGCTGGGCTGGGGCTGCAGCACACAAGGCACAGGGCTTAAGTTAATACCTGTATGTGTGTGCATGCACACCTGCTTTCTGGGAGGGGAGCTGTTGCTTGGGAGAGAAGGTCAGGCCAGGGCTGCGGCATTTAAGGCGCAGGGCAAGGATGGATGTATGCATGCGCACATGCATGCTTGCGTCCTCACGCGTTTCCACACAGGTCTTTACACGGTTTCCATATTGCACTCACACGCAGGTCCTTACACGAGGGACTCCCTCCCTCCATGCACTCTCAAAAGCCTCCACACAAAGGATTTCCTCCACACTGACGCACAAGCATCTACAAGCAGTCACGCGCAGGTTTGTATACACTCTTTGCACACTCTCACACGAAGGTCCCAAGCGGCGCACCCGTGCTCAAGTGCCTACACACTGTCACACAAAGATCTCCTCGCACGCTTTGCACACATTCACACACAATTTCCACGCACGCTCTGTGCACACTCACACGAAGGTCTTCACGCACGCTCTGCGCACACTCACACAAAGGTCTCCAGTGGCGCGCCCGTGCTCAGGTGTGCTTCCATCTCGCTGCGCACATTCTGGCACAGCTGGGTGGCGGGGTCCAGGCGCAGCACCAGGTCAAGCACCTGAAACACCCAGGGGCAGGGGCAGCACTATAATGAGCCGCGTGTGTCATGCCAGCTGTCCCCTATGATCTGTACTTTGATTATTTTGGCAGCACCATAGTGAGGCAGCACCATGGTCAGCTATGCAAGGGGTGGGTGCCCCCGTGGTGAACCTTGTGCGCCGCGCCTGCCGCCTTGCGCCTGAGAGGGAGCTCTTGCACACTGCCTGAGAAAGGATGGGCAAGGTGTGCTTCATTGGATGTACGCACCAGCTACAGGGAGCAGTGGCAGGCGCGTGAGGGTGCACAAGATTGCTAGGCAGAGGCATGCACAGACATCTGTGTTGCACAAGGTGAACAGGAGCAATGATCGGAAAAACAAAACCCTTTGCCTGATTGGGAGGGGTCAGCGCATGGATGCGTTCGCAGATGAGCCGCGGATGTATTTGCATACTAGCTACGTATGTGCATAAGTGTGACGTGTACGCATGCGAAGTGGACTAAATGTGCATGAGCCAAGGATGTGCATTTGTGTGAAGCGTTTGTGTGTATGCTTGTGTGCTTGTATGTGTGCGCAGCTATACACAGAACAAACATGAAAGCCACGGAAGTATATGCGTGTGAAATGCAAGCAGAAGTGCACTTGAGAGTGTGCCTAGCGTGCAATTGTGGCTTGTGCATGCAGGCACTGAATCAGGACCCACAGATTTGTGGGCGCTCATGTCACATTTGTGCATTTTTCTGCGCACGCCGCGCGAGAACTGCGTCCTGGTCCTGCTTGTTGCAGTCGTTGAGCTATGCAAGGCGGCTTGGGGTAAAAGAGCTTCGCTGACCTTTACCCAGTGCAGGCCTTTGAGTGCAAGAAACATGCACATGAATCTATGATTCTAGGACAAGCATGAGCAGATGCAGGGATGTGAGTGATCAGTGCCCAGCTTGATGCCACGTTTGCAGCAGTGCAGCGCCCAACAGGAAGGCCGGCACGCCCCTCAAAGCACCTGCACCACCCGAATCTTCTCCTTCCGCAGCAGCGTGTCCCTCAGACTCAGGCCATCTATCTGGGGTGTCTGGAACTGTAGCATAGTGACCACTGGCTGCCACTCCACAGGGAAGGGGCATTCTTCCAGGGCACGCACATCCTCTGGCAGCTGCACAACAGGCATAGTCGCGCGCCAAGCGCAAAGACTGGTGACGATGATTTTGACCCTGGTTTGAAGCTGGAGCTGCTCCATGTGGAGATGCTGATGCAATGCCTTGGCTTGGACATTGCGCACTTGCCCAGGATATACACTTTATCCATCGCACTTGTATTCTTCCCTGATACGACTGAGATGATCCATTCAAACTTTGAAGCAAGATTAACATGCTTGAGAGTTTCATCTAAGGCGTGTCATGCAAAAGTATGCAAGCGCTCATTCTGTGTGCATCTAGTTAATGGTGCACGCATGAGTGCGTGAGTATGTGTGTGGTAGGGCGCGTGCTTGTCCATTTCTGCTTCCCAGGAAAAGCTGGCCAGTCCTTCTTTAAAGCAAGGACCTAGTGATTGACAAGTGAAAGTGCAACAACACGCTTTCCAAAATGTGTATGCGTGTGCGCATGTGCGTATGTGTGCACATGTGTGCACGTACGTGTGTGTGCATGCGTGCGCGTGTGCATGTGCGTGGCAGTGTGCTTTATGTGAAATGTGCATGCGTGCGTGCGTGCATGTGTGTGTGTGTGTGTGTGCACGCATGTGTGCACGTGTGCATGTGTGTGTGTGTGTGTGTGTGTGTGTGTGTGTGTGTGTGTGTGTGTGT
>LFCJ01004402.1_pt1 | contig 10324 bp, 8 predicted proteins | sample 643141 | NCBI WGS metagenome assembly LFCJ01 (sample SAMN03766243, study PRJNA286221) | soda lake metagenome | biome: soda lake; feature: Kulunda steppe; material: water; isolation source: sample B1-Br-g2 brine of Lake Bitter-1 | place: Russia: Kulunda steppe | collected 2010-07 | reverse complement strand
GCTCGTGATGGGGCGAGACCGATACGAACGGGCAACGGCTTCCCCACTGTTGATCGAGGCACTCATCAAGACACTGTTCGACGAGGAACACGGTCGAGAGAACGGACGCCATCGTGCGTCTTCGGACCACTTCGCTCATCAACAACTTGAGCACGCACTCGATCAGCTCTGGCAGGCTGGACCACCCAATCCGAACGAGGACGCAATCCCGAAATCGAGCGATCCAGAAGTTACCCGAACGGTACGCCGCCAGCTCCAGTCTGACGGTCGGACGTTTGCGAACGTGATGGGCGGAGTCAGTAATCGATTCGCCTACATCTCGCAGGATTCCCACCTCCGACGAATCTTCAACAACACCGAGCCACAGTTCGACTTCAGGGAACTCCTCGACGGTGATCAGATCGTACTGTTCGATCTCGGTAATCTCCGTGATGATGCTGCCCGAATGCTGACCGGCGTTATTCTAACATCACTCGAGGATGCACTCCGGACACACGAGGACGACCTCGGCCAGCGATCCGACGACTACGTTGTGAACCTCCTTATCGATGAAGCAGCGTCAGTTGTTGTTTCTGACGTGCTCAACGATTTACTCGAGAAAGGGCGCAGCTTCCGTCTGTCGGTCGGGCTCTCGATGCAGTTCCCAGAGCAGATGCAAGCAGAGGGTGGCCGACGTGTGTATCTGAACGCGCTCAACAATATCGGGAGTCCGATCCTTGGCAAAGTGAACGTCGACCGTGAGCTGGCACGGGCGATGGCACACGAAGATCTCGATCCGACAGCCTTCGCGAACCGGGTTCGTTCATTGCCTCGAGGTGAGTGGATTGCCCAACTCCCGAGCCCTATGTTTGGAGAAACAGGTCCGTATCCGTTTAGTATCAAGCCACTTCCGATCCCACCAGGTCATCCAGAGAGTGACGATCCACTCTCTGAGTACGAAGAGCAGCAGTTCCAGCAGGCGTTTGCTCGAGTTCACGACCGAACACGACGGGAGTTTGGTGTTCACGAGTCGACTGCACCGACCGCGGAGGTTCCGGAACCTCTCCAGGACGTTCTTGGGACGGACAGTTCGGACCTCGATCATGCACTTGCACACATCATTCGGAATCTCCAACTCCGAGAGGACTCCCGCGAAGACAACGACTGGGTAGACGCAAAGAGAGTCGATGTAGAGCTACGAACGGCATTTGAGGAGGGAAACGCCGATCTCCCCTCTTTCGAGGACCTAGCTGATGTCCGTCAGCGGTCTCGTCTCATCGAGGTGGGGTTGAGTCAGGAGTCCCGTGACGTTGCTGTTCGGCTTACAGAAGCAGGCGAATCGGTCGTAGCACTCGACACCGGTGAGAGCAGGGCAGCAGGTAGTCTTCGTCATGACGAGGCGATCACACGGATCGACGCTGCACTTACGAAGATTGGCTGTACCGTCTCGGTTCCAAAACAGGACGGTAGTGAACAACCTGATGCGAGAGCGGTTCATCCCGATTGCGACCGCCCCTTCGCGATTGAAGTGGAAACGACAACCCCTGATAACCCTGCTCAGGTACTGGCAAACCTTCGAAAAGCCCAGGACGCTGGCGAACACCCAGTTTTCGTCGTCGAAGAGGCAAAGCCGGAGACCTACTGGGCAGATCGGGTCGATGGGATTCTCTCATCCCCCGTCCGAGAGCTTTCGACCGGAGAGACACGACTGTACACCAAAGATCGAGCACTCTCGTTCAACGGTGGTGCAACGACAGACGGTGGCGTAACGGCAGTCCGACCAGTCACCGAAAACAGCAAGCAGACCGTTTGGAAACGCCAAAACGGACGGCTCGTCCTCGAGAATAGTCGGGGGGACAGTCTCGTAGAGACGACGTCGTTAGCGGAACTCTCGAGAGATCATGTTCCGGCAGTGTACAGCTACGATCAAGCCGCTGGAGAGTACATTGTTTCCGAACTGGGTCTGCAGTACGTCTATGATTCGAAAGAGGCGTTTTCAGAGAAGTGGGCCCGAATCATGGAGCCGTTCGTTCCCGAAGCGGAGTTCTCGTATCCCGGCTACGGTCCTGACGACTATTCTATCGTTGTCCTTCGAGGTGACAATGAGCCTGTGGTCTACGAAAACGGTGAGTGCGCCCCACTTGAGACACTACTCGAGGTCGACGATGCTTGCTCAAGTCGTGCGGAGACCGTCGACGAGGGATCGATCCCGGAAGAACGACCCGTAGCTGAGATTGCCGATAACGCGGATGCAGTCGTTGCTCGGTTTGCAGACCAGTTCCTCACCGAAGAGTCGACAAGCACGATCGAAGCCGGCGAAGTCTACGACTGCTATGAACGGTGGGCGAAACAGCACGACATCGATCCAGACGGCAAAAGCTGGTTTGCCCGCCGGCTAAGCAATCACGTCACGTTTGATCGAACGACGGTTCGACGCGATAGTGGTCCAGTCCGGTGCTATGAGGGCCTCGCGCTGGATCAAACGGGTGGGTCTGATGAGTGACGGAGTGACAGTTGAGACCGCTCGAGAAGCCAGTGTACGGCATTTCACGGACGTGGTGTGCTTCCGGTTTGTCTCGCCACTCTCAACACCCCAAAAGCGAAAGACGGAGTGGTGTTACGGCAGGATCCGATCTGGCGTAACGCCCGCTTCTCGTCGGTGTACTGGCGTACGCCCAGTAGAGAAGCCATCCGACGAGATTTCTCCCAAGCTGAGGAACCTGTTACGGCAAGATCCAAGTGAGAAAGAACGGGGGGTTCCCGTTGGAACCGATGACGGCCGATGGATTCGAAGAGTGGCCCCGACGTTGCGTGACCCCTCGAGTGCTTTCTACCCTTTACTACGGTACCTTGGAGGACGGTTTGTTGGACTGGAAAACAGCGCCAGTCAGCGCACTGTAACAGAACGAGGGGGAGCGGGAGGAGCTGACTATCGAACCTATGATTGAGAAAGCAATACTACCGACAGAGATGTGTGTTCGCAAGCAGTGGATCTGCTGGCGAGAAGAGAAGCGAAACGGCGACACGACGAAGATTCCAGTCGACCCGAAGACCGGCGACTTTGCATCGTCGACGGACGACCGCACGTGGAGTGATCTCGAGACCGCACTCGAGTATGCATCTACTGGTAAAGCAGATGGAATCGGGTTCGTGTTCACGGGTACGGATCCACTCGCCGGCATCGACCTCGATAAGTGCCGAGATCCAGACACGGGAAAGCCGGATCCGGAAACAAAAGAGATCATCCAGCGGCTCGAGTCCTACACAGAAGTCTCCCCATCTGGAACGGGCTATCACGTCCTCGTTCATGGTGACCTCCCGGACGGGCGAAACCGGCGCGGCGGTATCGAGATGTACGATCAGTCTCGCTTTTTCACCGTAACTGCAGATCACGTCGACGGGACGCCGACGTCGATCAACGAACGCCAGGATGCCCTCGAGGCAGTTCACGAGGAGTTCGTCGCTGAAGACGATACCGACGACGACGTCGACGCCACCACTGGCGGTCGACGTGATGACTTGAGCCAGAGCCAGACGCTCGACCTCGAGGACGAGATACTGCTCGAGAAAGCTCGCTCAGCGGGCAACGGGGAGAAGTTCGACCAGTTGTGGCGAGGAAACACCAGTGGGTACGCCAGCCAGTCGGAAGCCGATATGGCACTGTGCTGTCTGCTGGCGTTCTGGACCGGTGGAAATCGGATGCAGATGGATCGGCTGTTTCGACAGTCAGGACTCATTCGAGGGAAATGGGACGACGTCCACCACGCCGATGGATCGACATACGGGGAGAAGACCCTCGAGCGCGCGATCGCTGCGACGGATGAGTTCTACGAGCCGACAACGTCTACTGTGGAGACGTCAGTGGGTGCTGCTGCTAATACTGACTCCGATACTGCTTCGACTCTCGAGGGTGGTACCGCGGAACCGGGTTCTGTAGGAGGTGATCGAGTGTACCTCGAGGAAAAGAACGATCTTCTCGAGGCCCGTATCGACGAGTTGGAGCAGACCATTGCTGACCAACGTGACCAGATCGAACAACTCACAGCAGAGCGCCAGCAGTTGCGATCGATCGTTGAACAGCAAGAGAGCGACCTCAAGGATACCACTGAGCCACCCTCCGAGAAAAATAAAGGGTCGTCATCACTCCGAACACGGATGCAGCGATTGTGGCGGCGAAGCTGATCTGCCAGATAGTTACCCCACAAGTGAAACCACCAGTCGATTCGTGGGGTAACTCCAAAGGAGAACAATTGCTCGAGCAATTTCGCCGCTTACCAGGACGGTTTCTCATCCCCAAAGGGGTGAGGGGAATCATAGACTCCCCTCACTGACTATGAGTTCTGAACGACCAACACCGAAACTGGGAGTCGGCTACAAGACGCCTCGAGAGATAACGGCCACGTCACGGAAGACTCGTCGACACCTCTCTGTTCCAAACAACCGGAACAGAATCTCGATCGTCTCGTACGTGGAGTGGATTCTGATCGAACTCACCCATGAAAACCTCGCTGCCGAGTACCGATCATCACATCTCTGGGGCTCCAAACGCACACACAGTATGCCGCAGAGAACTCTCGAGGAGAGATCTTCTCAAAACACCACTACGATGCTCGAGTTGGTTGGCATACCGAGACACTCGGTCGGGAGGAACTTCGAACAGAGCTCGTGAACAAGTTGGCACGATCTCGTCCAGAGACATCAGATCCGGATCTCGATGCAACGTGTCGATGTGACCGTTTCGTGCTCAAACCGATCAAACAACTTTCTCAGCGAGAAAGTACGAAATATTTCGAGGGCATGCCAAACTATTATTCCCGGGCAACTCTGCAGGAACCAATGAGCGATCAATCACGTGCGTGGCCAACGGAGATGGACGCTGCTGACCGCGTCAGGCATGTTGCGTTGACTCAAACGACGCCACAAAATGCTGGCTGGATTGCTGAAGAGGCAGATGTCTCGAGGGATACAGCCGTCAAATATCTCGATCGCATGGCCGATCAGGGCGAGCTCGAGGTCGTCGAAACAGCTGACGGCACGTGCTACAAGCCAGACGACGCCACGCAATTCCTCCGCGAAGTCCGCACCCTCGCTGAAGAACAGTCTGTAGACGAACTCACCGACGAGTTGCGTGCAATCGGTGACGAAATCGACTCGTGGAAATCAGTATACGATGTCGAGTCACTCGAAGAACTTCGCCGGAGTATTGGACGTGAGGATCTATCATCCAGCGATCGACGTGAGCGCCTCGAGGCTATCGAGGAATGGGAATACAACATCCAGGTGCGGGAAGCGCTTCAGCTTGCCATCTTTAAACAGCGAGGGAATCCCGGCCCTCAGGCCGGGCGGGAGTCGAGTCACTTTCAGATGTAACCGCCGTTAGTCGGCGTCGCCGGATTCCTGTCGTTTCTGCTCGATGCATTCGCGGACGAGACTCGAGAGGTTGATGTGGTTCTCTCGAATCCACTCGTCCTGTTCTTCTTCGATTGTGATGTTTCGCCGTATCATCGGCGGCCACTTTCTGTTCGAAACACATAAGTGTGTATGATGTGTATGAATTGCTGTGCCCGCAACGGTGACGAAAACGCTGGAAGCCACGCTCGTTCGTCCGACAAGGCGAAAAGAGCAATTGCTCCAGCGATTGGTCGACACCTACCTCAAGGCGTTGCACGACGCCTTCGATTCGGGCGCGGATACGATGTCGGCAGTCAACGGTGTCGTGACGCCGTACGACCTGCCCTACCAGGCGAAAGACGCGCTCAAATCCTACGTCCCGAAGCTTCGTCGAACCTACGACGCTCGAGAACTCTCGGACAATCACCCGACACGACTCGTCAATCGCGCCGCGAAATTCGACCGTGACGAGTCGCGCCACTACGAACTCGTCTGGCAGGTCCCACAACCCGGCCGCGGGACGAACTTCTGGATTCCGTTGCGGATCAATCCCGAGCAAGAATCGTTGTGGAACGACGTACTCAAGGGCGAGGCATCCGCGGGCGAACTGCGCCTGCAACGACACCGCCGAACGTGGACGTTGCACGTGACAGGATCACATCCCACCGCGAGACGAGGCCGAAACCCGGATAGATGACGCTCGCGGCGTTCGAGGGATGAAACCTCTCCGGCCGTCCACGAACTGTGGCAGGGCCGGAATCCCACTGCGTGGGAAGCTCCGCCGTTCACGGCGGGCGAGGATGTCACAAAAGACTAAGACGCTGGATGGACCGAAATAATCCACTCTCTTCTGAGAACCTCATGTTCATCTCTGAAAAGACCGATTCAGAACACCCTCGGATCACTCTCTGACCAGTAAAGCTCTTTACTGTTGCACACAATTGTGCACCTATACAATGTATGAGGTGTGTGGGGAGAACGAGCTCAAAACGCTTCTCGCGATCGAACCAGGGGACTCAATCTCCGGGGTTGCTCGGAAAATCGACGAGAATCGAGAGACGATTCGTCGTGTTGTAAACCGACTCGAGGATGCAGGATATCTCGCATACGATGATGGATTGACTGTTGTCGATCGTACTATTCGAGACGCAGCGCTCTCATTGCTCGCAACATCAGCGGATGTCTCGCCACCATCGATCTCTGAAGCCTACGTACTCCCGCAATTCGCAACGATGGAGTATGCCTACACGTCAATTGATGCGGTCTACGTGTGGACACGCGGTGGGTATCAAGTCGCACGTGATCCTGATGACTACCCGTTATTCATCGCGATCTGTGAACAAGATCTCGAAGCGTGGACACAATTTTTTGAGCGGTTCGGAATTCCTGCCACAGAGGAACGCCAGCCCGTAGACGATATTGATGATCGATTGCAGGTCGTCCTCGAACCACGCGAGCAGGTCACAGCAGCCGTTGTCGACGGTCGGCCGGTTATTTCACTCGAGGAGACCGTCGAGTTCGCCACTGAACACTATGCAACCTTTGAATCTGCCCTCGAGATGCTCGACCGAATGTATGAAGACGTAGATACGCAAGCAGAATATCGCATGGGGGTTGCCTAACTATGAGTCAGGAAGCCCGGAGTGAAGCACTCATCGAAGTCTTGGAAGAGCTAGAGCACTCTGACATCGGATTTGTTCTCGTTGGTGGCTACGCAATCAGCCAATTTGAAACGCGCTTTTCGACTGACCTTGACCTCGTGATTGCACCGCATGACTACGATGAGATTGTAGCCTTTCTAACGGAGCGTGATTTTGAACGAACTGCTGATCTGAAGGTGCCGCCAGCGGAGACAATCTATAACCGCGAGATTGAGTTATTCAAGCGAGCAACGGGACTTCCGCACCCCGTTGGAGTAGATGTCCTGGTTAACGGACTCGGTTGTCGACAGACCGAAGCCGAGTGGTCGTTCGAGTATTTGTACCAGCACAGTACAGAAACTACCATCTCTGGAGTATCTCGCTCGACAACTGCGAGAGCTGCTGACGGTGAAGTCCTCGCGGCTGCGAAGCTTCACAGCGCTCGAAAAACCGATCTCGCAGACGTCCTCGCAGCGATTCCAAACATCGTTCTCGAAGAGGTAGAGATGCACTTACATCGTGGAGACAAAGAGGCACTCCGAGAACAACTCGAGAGCGCATCTAAATTTATCGAAGAGGGTGGCCTTGATCATCGGTTCAAGAGTATGTTCGGTCAATCGTCGGCGTCAGCTGACGACATCGATGTGCTGCTCGAGTTTCTCCAGAGACAGCAGAACCGTCTCTAGCCCTGTTCTCACCAGTCAGTCCCGATCGGACAACCGCTTTGAGAGCCGCTCAAGGCGTTCCTGTGCCGACTCTTTGCGTGACTGTGTAGTATCGGGAAGGTATTCGGCTTCGCAGAGTTCGCTCGCTTCAACAGTGATTTCGAGAACTGCCCCTTCGTGCTGAGCCTCTGGTGGCAGCGTCGTTACGCCGACGTCGAGTTGGTCGACGGTCTCACCCTCTTCGAGCAAGAGCACGGCTGTTTGTCCGTCGACGATCCGATCGAGGGTCGCGGTGTAGGTTTCGGTCATTAGCCTGCTAGTGGTGATGTAGCCACGTCAATCGGGTGGGTGAGCGACGCATGTGTGTCGTCATCGTCAACTGGTTTTTCTTCGAGGAGATCTGCAGCATCAGTCGAGAATTCGTGTTCTGTCTCGAGTTCTACATTGCTCCCGTCAGTCGTGAGCACAACAGTGCCGTGAACAGCAGTCCAGTACGTTTCGATTCCCCGATCGGCGAAGTCCTCGAGAATCTCGTCATGTGGATGGCCGTACTGGGAGTCGTACGCACTCGAGATGATCGCCACGTCCGGTGTCACCTGGTCCATGAACGGCGTTGTTGAGGACGTCGTCGAACCGTGGTGGCCTGCCTGGTAGGCCTCTGCCTCGAGTTGGCCTCCATGTTCGTCGACCATCCGCTCTTCAGCGTCGGCTTCCGCATCGCCGGTGGTGAGATAGGAGAACTCACCGAACTCGATGGAGAGTGTTACACTGTTGTAGTGAAGGTCTGAGCCCGAGTCTCCCGCAGGCGGGTTGAGGACGTCGACACTTGCGTCACCGAACTCGAGGGAGTCGCCGTCCTCGACGATTAGAAGTTCGACGTCGTGGTCTTCGATGGCGTCGAGATATCGCTCGTACGTCTGGCTTGTGGCTGCCACGCCGGAGTCGTAGGCTGCGCCAATGCCGTTCCGTTCGGTTTCGTAGTGTTCGATGATCTCATCGTGACCGCCGATGTGGTCAGCATGCGCGTGTGTTGCGATGAGATGGTCGATCCGATCGACGTCCTGGTCCTCGAGATACTCGATCACGTCGGCTCCTGCTTGGGGCCAGTCACCGGAGTCGATCAGCATCGTCTCACCGGAGGGTTCGATTAGTAACGTGGCGTCAGCCTGACCGACGTCGATGTGGTGAATCTCGAACTCGCCGTCGACATCAGGGTCATCACCTGAGTCGGGTTCATCGGCTTCGCTCTCATCGGTCTCCTCTGGATCGGTTTCATCCCCACCGGCTGCGGTATCGTCTTCAGCACCGTTCGAATCGACATCTTCGAGGTCATCATCTGTGTCAACTGTCGGCTCATCGGTCTCTGTCCCACCATCAGCACAGCCCGCAAGAACGAGCATTGCCGCGACAAGGACTACCAAGAGAAGTCGTTTCACTACCTGTGTTATTCGGTTTCCACTACATGATCATTCGGAATTCCATGAGGTAGAGCAGAGATATAGACGCTGAAAGCCCCTGACGCGCTCGAGTCCCGCGACTCGCTGCGCGCCTCACTCCGTTTCGGTGCTTGTATCGTCGGGGTTCCCCGAGCAACGGAAGACGCTTCGCGACTTCCGAGCATCGCGAACGCAAACGTTTGCTCAGCGCGTCAGCCCCTTTCGATCCCAACCATGTGGGCCAATCAGCTGGCTGTCGAGGGCGGTTGTTCCCTACTCAAAGACGGCACGTCCCGCTCGCCGCTTCTGCTCTTTGCTCACTCTCACTCTTCGGATGCCAGTATTAAGCGCGCTTTCGGTCATCGCTCACGCTCAGACGCGAAAACGGCTTAAAACTGGACGCTCGCTCCGATTGAAGCGCCGCGCGCAACTGGTTGGGTCGGTCATCGGCGCGTCTCGCTCGCGCCCTGACGGGCGCTCTGCGAAGGCGCGAGCGAGACGCGTATGATGGATGAGTTGGACAGCGAGAGAGCCAGGGCTGGAGAGTCGTGGTGTCGGAAAGACGCCGAGTGAGCGCCTTTGGAACTGAGATTCCAATGTCTAGTAAGCAGTCGGTTAGTAAGGTCGTTTCGGTCGATGAACAAGCGTACGAGCAGGAAGCAGTTCGAGCGGAGCACGAGGACGTCGTCGATGAGACTCCAGAGTTCCGGGCTACGGTGGAGATGGAGATTCAGGCGAAGGTCGATGCAAACCACCCAGACGGGATCGTCGACACGAACGAGGATCGGATTTACGGCGTGACCCTGGCTCAGGAAGAGTGCATTCGGGCGAGAGAGGAAGAACTCGAGCGAATCAGTGCACAGGCAGCGTTCGGTCGACAGGAAGGACGAGCGGAGCGAACGAGAGCAGTGGTTGAACAGGCACGCCGGGAGCAGCGGCCGGTCAAGAAAGTCGATCCCCGAGAGAAACTCGGACGAGCGACGTTGGGTCAGGTCAATCGGCAGGCACAGCGGTTGTCAGAAGACGTCAACGGTGGGTACACGCGAGCGGTCATCGCGAAGCGGATCGCCAGTCGGGTTCTCGAGGGCGCGGATATGTTCGAGGCGGTGATGGATACGAAAGAAGAGATGCACCACGAAGCAGGGACGATCGTGCCGATCGGAAGGCTCGAGGAGATCAGGAGAGGCGAGGTCACTGTGGAAGGTCGTGTGCT
>LFCJ01004401.1_pt1 | contig 10324 bp, 8 predicted proteins | sample 643141 | NCBI WGS metagenome assembly LFCJ01 (sample SAMN03766243, study PRJNA286221) | soda lake metagenome | biome: soda lake; feature: Kulunda steppe; material: water; isolation source: sample B1-Br-g2 brine of Lake Bitter-1 | place: Russia: Kulunda steppe | collected 2010-07 | reverse complement strand
CGATCTCCCTATGGCTCACAAAATTACTGTCAATCAGACTGGAGCTTTTTATTTCTCTCAAGCTTGTTCTGAAGATGTCTTCAATTTTTTCCAGAAACAAACTAATGATTCCTGTCGTTTTATTTCAGAGCTTATGGATGTTTATTTGATGGCTGGTGTTCACCAGCAACCTGATCAGTCAAACTACCTGGCTGAAGGTCAAACTTAAACTTGTAAACTTGAGTGCATGTCCGGTACTCACTGTGGCACAAGCTTATCACATATCATATTGAGTGAGCATGAAGCTCGACAGCAAGCTTGGCAGCTTCCTGAGGATCTAGACCGAGATTCTTTAGAGGCTCCAAACTAGGGCTGTCGGTGCACGCCTGAAGGTCGAGTGCATGACATTTACGCATTCATTTTAAGGATAGTTCGAGTAAAACCATCTGAATACTATTGTATTTAGTATGAACACACCACGTTGACTTCCAAGCATGCAGGGCCTAGCTGCATTCCTGTGTTTCATTAAATGATTCTGATCAACAGCACCTCAAACAAGAGCGGCTCCCTCCTATGAGAGATGAGACGGCGCTTGCCACCAAAAGTTGGGGGCCTTGGTTCCACCTGCAAGCAATCGCCAGAGGTACCAGCGCACTTTGTTGGCAGCAGAATGAGTCGACTGTCCAATCCAGGCAGATGTGAGTGCACAGCAACGAAAGTGTGAAGAAGACACTATGTTCCTCGCTGTACTCAATTCTAAGACAGGCAAAGCTGATGTGCGTCAGAAAGAGACAAGCTGATGGAGGCCTGCCCTGGAATGGTACTGTTTCTCATGCGCCAGCTTTGCTTGCTAGACATGCCTCCACCAGCCCCACACAATCTTCTACAACGGATGGCACACACTCACCAAGTCATCCACCCACCCCTCTTGGGGTTGGACCAGGACACGCCTCCTGCCGCCTTGCTTCATCCCCTCAACGACTGGCACTGCCGCAGCTGGCAAGGTTCCTGGGTCCCCAAAGCGGAAGCGGTACACTGCACGCACCCCCACATTCAACACGCAAGATATTACAGACCAAACGTCAGGTACACTGCACGCACCCCCACATTCAACACGCTAGATATTACAGACCAAACGTCAGGCACGCTCCCTTCATGGTCCCTCGAGTACTTGGCAATGCGCTGGGTCCTGTTTGGCAAAAGCACTGTGACCACCCCGAGGTGAACTGCTCGCAAGGTTGCTGTGCCACTGCAGTGCCTTATAGGGTGCCTTATAGATTGCTGCCACTGCAGTGCCTTATAGGGTGCCTTATAGGGTGCCTTATAGATTGCTGCCACTGCAGTGCCTTAAAGGGCGACAGCAAGCAGCAGGACACTAGCAACTGCAGAGCAGAGGGACGGCATTGGATGAGAGGAGCACAGACGCACAAGCGTGCATGCGCACGGGGCTGCTAGAATCCATGTGAACATCTTCCAGTCTTAGTTGTTTGGTTTGTGAACAGGGATTGGCAAGTGTGCTGTGAATGTACAGACTGCTTTCAGTAACTCTACGCGTGGAGCATGGCCTTGCATTGTTGCTTTGCTTTCACGTGCGTGCCCAAAAGCATGTGCCTTGTGCTGGAATATGAAAGCCACTTTGACAGCTTGCAGCGATAAAATATTTCTGGTGATGCACAAGGTGGCCTCTGTATTGATGTTGTCAGTCTCTAGGAAACACATTCAGTTCAGGTAAAAAAAAGCGCGTGTGGCCTGAGCTGTGAGTGATGCCCGCAACGTCACAATTTTCACGCAAGTTTGCCAAAGCCCTCTCCCCTCGTCAGCGCAGTGGCTGCGGGAGGCAGAATTGCCCGCTAGCAAGCTCTGGTGCCCTGCTCAGTGCATGGCAGCCGCCACAGTTGGGCGCTAATTGCCATCGCCCAATGCCATCACCCACTGTCACAGCTCACTGCCATCTCTCACCACCATCACCCACCACCATCACCCACCATCATCTACATCGTCACGATTCTCAAAGCCGGTGCCCAGCGACCACAGCAGGATGGGCACTGCCCTGTGCGTGCACACAAGGTCAGATACTGGCATGTGGGAAAGGATCACAAGAAGCCGAGCAAGCAAGACCGCATGCAGGCATGTGGGAAAGATCAGAAGAAGCCGAGCAGGCAAGACCACATGCAGGCATGTGGGAAAGATCAGAAGAAGCTGAGCAGGCAAGACCACATGCAGGCATGTGGGAAAGATCAGAAGAAGCCGAGCAGGCAAGACCACATGCAGGCATGTGGGAAAGATCAGAAGAAGCCAAGCAAGCAAGACCACATGCAGGCATGTGGGGAAGATCAGAAGAAGCCGAGCAGGCAAGGCCACATACAGGCACGCGGGAGAGATCAGAAATAGCCGAGCAAGAAAGGTCACAAGAAGGTGAGCACTTTGTTAGGCAAGTAGCCGCTGGAAGGCGGGCGCGCTTCAAGGTGCTGGCCATGTGCACGTGCTGAGCAGCTTGGAGCACTCATGCTCTGTGGGGTTCACAGAGCAACAGTGCCACAGGTCCGGGCCTCACTGATGCGCAGGTTTGCAGTGACAGTGCCAGGTCCGGGCCTCACTGATGCGCAGGTATGCCGTGCCAGGTCCGGGCCTCACTGATGCGCAGGTTTGCCGTGCCAGGCCCAGACCCAGACCCAACTGATGCGCAGGTTTGCAGTGCCAGGTCCGGGCCTCACTTGTGCCTGGTTTGCAGTGACAGTGCCAGGCCCAGCGCCCCACTGATGCGCAGGTTTGCAGTGCCAGTGCCAGGCCCAGGCCCAGGCCCAGACCCAGGCCCAGACCCAACTGATGCGCAGGGGGACCTATCCTCAAGGTCTAGGGCCCCCCAGGCTCTCAATAGATGCAGCACTGCACAAATGCGGTTAAGCAACTCTGCAGGCTAACCACGCACCTAAGGCTCCCATGCGCGACGAGGCACATGCAGGTCAGTAGCATGATGCAGGTCAGTAGCATGATGCAGGTCAGTAGCATGACGAGGCACATGCAGGTCAGTAGCATGTTTTCATTGTGACAGGGCGTCTGTGCCAGCTGCGAGGGGCGCCCTAGCTGGGTCAAGACAAGGGTGGGCGTTTTGCTGAAGGCCCACCATCAAATGACGTACAGGTGTTGATCTGCGCAAAGGATGTGCACAAGACCGTTTAACTGCTTGCTTGTACCTACTTCGTGAGCTGGTACACGGTGTACTGTATCTCGAGCTCATCTCCAAGTTGAGCCGTCCTGCTCCCATATCCTTCAAAAATCTCTCTGTACTGCCTCCCTGCAATAGGAGGAGCCCAGCAAGCACTTTTGTTTCTGGTGCGTATCAATACAATACTCAGCAGCAAGGTTGGGGAAGTCCAGCTGTACGGTTCCTGTAATCCAGCCAACAAGGCATGAGCACTGTCCCACATCCATGCCTGCACGGCATCAGTGCACAACATTTGCTGACGACACCTTGGTGCTTTTGGAACATGTATGTTCATGCGCATCAGCACCTGAAGTCAATGCAGGGGGGCAGTGCCCTCTGTCCAGATCCCCATCCTCTACCTCCGAATGGAGAAAGAACTGCCGATTGGTTCGATAGGAGAGAGGTTTGCCCACCTGAAGGAAGCGTAACAAGGGTGCCTGGCTCCCCAACATCCTGGACCACAGCTAGTTCCCCCTCCTCCTGCCCTTCTTCCTGCTCCTTCCGCGCTTCGCGCAAGCACTTCTGGAGGCTGTAGCCGTTCATGCCTGCACAGGCCACCCAGTGCACCACGAGCGACAACCACCTGTTGGTGCCTGGAGTTCTCCCAGAGGGAGAACACACATGCTGGCCATGCTCAGCGAAGAATTCTGACACTTGAAACAAACGAACAACCAATGCAGACAAGGATAGCCATGCACATGTGGGATGCTGGCCCGCCCAGTATCATGAGGAAATCCACTCGCAATAACACGCACTTAACAAACAAGGGACAGTGCATTTTTCATGAATGGGACCTGGTCGAGCACATCTCCTCGGTTAGCAGCACTTTACCTCTGCAAGGGGCCCCCTGCAATGAGAGGGCAAAAGCAGGCTGGGCGCAGGTGGCAGCAACAAGAGGGGTCATCAGCAAACAGCGCCTTGCTGTTGCTGCAGTGGCATTTTGCTTCTGGCCCTGTGGCTCCACGTCAAGGTTGATGGGCAGGCTGGGCTGGCTGCAGGTGGGTGCTTCCGAGCCTGCATCTGTTAGTGTCTGTCTGCTTGCATGGATGGCCCGAAAAGCTCGCCTGCTAGACCTTCTTGAAGGAGCAAGTGGAGTATCTGGGAAGCTGCAGTGCTGGGATGTGCCTGCCACAGCACTTGCGCTTGGCAAAACATGCATGGTGTATCTGCCTGATTAGAGCAAAAGTGCGGTAAGTAGGATTTAAAATAATGTCAGAAACTTCACGGTTTACCTGTATGTGGTAAACGATTTGCAAGACGGGGTGAATTTCCAGGTGGTAAACTAACTCCCAGGCGAGAATAACATGATAAGGTGGTTTTATGAGAGAATATACACATGCACGCACGCGGATGTGTGTTTGGCAACATATTTGTCTGACTGCGCCCCTGGATGGCTAAAAAAAATGGCGTGACAATGCAATTCCCTGAAATATTTTAAGCTTTGATTCAAGTGGTGAAAAAGCTCCTGGTATTGGTGGCATTTTTAGCTCTGGCGAGCAGCTCATGTTCTGCTCGTGTGTCATCACCATCTTGATTACCAACAAGGTGTGCATCCCAATGAGGAAATTGTAGAGCCCAACGGTACTTTGGTGCATATTTTGATGGTGGCTTACCAAATTTGGAATCTGGCTAGAACAAGATCAAAAGGAAGAAGCCATAACAGGGTTACAATACTTAGTAGGCAGAACTGGGCTCTTCAGCGCCATTTGAGCGTCACTCAATACCTGTTAAAAAGATGCTATCTCCATACTGCCCAAGATTTTGAAGATAAGCCTGGAGCAATGTTGTATCTTTGACTGAAAATCATCTCACTTTGAATTTAAGCATGCTAAGCCAGAAAGCATATGTATTTGGCCATCCGAATGATGACACAACATGCACAATGAACTTGCGGCACTGCTGTAGAGATGGGCTGGTCTTCGAGTATGCAGAGCTCGAGCACCCACATTGAATTCCTTGATGTTTCTTCTTTGTGGCACATAGGCACATTTATGTTGTTCCAGAAATGATAGCTGATTGTCAGGTTAACTGACTTTGATTATATCATCAATAATATCATCAATAATATATTATTGCAAGTCAGTATCAGCATCTTCAAGTCTATGATGCTTGCTCTTGTCCGCTTATAATTTGTCATTCATGTTTGTAAGGTTGAAGTTTCAAGGCTGTATCCGCCGAATGAGGGCAGCTTAGCCGGTTGTGAGCCTCCAGTGAGGTTCGAACCCCGAACCCACAGGTTGCGAGGGTGGATAATCGACTTTCCATCGCAAGTGCCCCGCCGCCTGCTCGAGTATCCGGAGCATTGTTTGTAAGGGTGCAAAGCTGGTTCTAGTAAAGGGCAGTATCCTCTTTCTCTTCTGCAAGCCATTTGATAGTGATAATTGCCATCATGTGTAAGAGAGAAATGCTGTTATGTGGGGGTGATGGGAATGCCTCATCATGCCAGCAGTTATGGATAGCAGCACGTATGTTTATCATGGCAAAAGCGAATTGTAATTTCGAAAAAATTTACTTATGCATCATGATGTTTTCTGAGCACTGAAGGCTTCAGTCATGGAGTTTTTGAGCATCATGGGTCTTGCTCAAGCTTTGTGCATCTTGTCTTTAACGGTGATAATAGGTTCTTGTCTTTTGCCCAAAGTCCGTGTTCCTTCTGGCAATTGTGGCTTTTCTCTTCTCAAACACCTATTTGTCCTAGTTCAGGGTTTTGGCTGCAGATCGGCGGCTTCAATCTGAAAAAAAGTAAAAGTTTTGATAAGGTGCCATTCTGCAGATACAGTTTTATAGCACATCATGATAAATGCAATCCGATCTAACATTGTAGTGGGCATGCAGCTGTTGGTCAGAGCTGATCGGTTTTCAGCTTTTTTGTTGATTGGTTTAGCCAACTATGCTGGAGGAGGATATCGGCACCTCGGGCCATTGTGTCTCCTTTCCTTATTTGATGCAGGGAGCGTCTTGCTGCCTGTGTTGTTCTTTTCATGTGTATCCTACACTGAAGCCACTCTCTGAATGAGAGGATATGGGTAAGGCTTAAAAATTAGAATTGCCTCTCCGCTCCGAATTCTCGATCAGGCAGCGGGGCACCTGCGATGGAAAGTCGACTGTTCACCCTCGCAACCTGTGGATTTGGGGGAGGCTCACGACCGGCTAAGCTGTCCTCGTTTGGCGGATACAGCCTTGAAAACCTTAAACCTTGAAAATTGCCTCAGGATTGGCACAAGTCAAGACTGCAGTGCCTGGGTTCCTTGAACTATAACAATTTGCGCTTCTTATTCCATGTCACAATTTTTTCTTTAAATTTTTCTTTTCTTTTTTCTCCATGTCACAATCAAGTCAAGATTGTATTGACAAGCTTAATCCTTGTATTGCTTCCAATCCAATTGTCTCCTCAAAAATGGCCCATTGCATTGCATGGATCAAGAGGACTAATAAATACATCTGCTGCGAGGTCCAGGCAGTCCTCCACCATCTCAAGAGGGGTTAGAAGAATCCAGTGCGGGTTATGAGGATCTACACCCAGTGTTCCCGGTATTTTTTTGACACACTTCCAACTTTACCCACTTCCAATCATCCCCAAAAGGATGGCATAGCCAGGCATGGGTCCATCCCCCTGCATTATTTTATAAGCTCCAGAGTTCCTGTCGGCATCAAGCAGGCAACCAAACCAATAGGAGGCGCACTTCAAAACAATTCATGAGCACAGCTAAGCAGGGAGGGCCTCTCAGTAGCTCGGACATGCTGCAGGTTGACAAAGAGAGTTGTAGGGCAGCAGCTGGAGCTGCTCACATTCTCATAGCTGAAGCTGCGCGCATTTTTGTAGCTTTTCCCAGGCTGATATCACTGGGTGCCTGAAGGACCACTGTCGCTCCTACTGCTGCTGCTACTCTTGGCTTGCTGGCTGGTGCCCTGCGTCTCTTCCCTGATGGCCTTCCGTAAGCCCAGAACTGCACATTGAAGGGGCAACGCAAGGGTCACACAAACCACTGGATTCGGCAAATGCTTCTGCAGCAGGGTGAAACATCGGCACGAAACAGCCTTGTGCGAACCTGGTGCACTCAATGGCATGTACTCTGAGCCATGGAAATGCACACCTCGAAAGCAACAGAGGGCACCCCACACAAAAAATTTGTCCAAAAGCCGCTTGGGCCATGCGTGAGGAGACCCCAGCACGTCCACCTACACAGCCTGATGAGCTCTGATGCGTGTTTAAGCCCAGCTTTGCAGTTTAACTCATGCTATTTCCATAAAGGCCACGGTGACTATAGAGAAAAACCTGTTCGGCTTTTGACATCTTTTGATTAAATGGACAGACCAATGCATCACCTTCATTAGCTAGCTGTACAGACCCACATCCAATCTCTTACCTATGAGGAGGTTTGTGATGGTCAGCAGGGACTCTGCAGCCCCGTGCAGCCAGTCCACATTTGCGAGGTTTGTGCCGTATTGCACTTTTGCTGCACAGGACAATGGTCATTTGAAGGAAGGCGGCTTGGGCGCGGATGTGCGCATGAAGGTGTGCGTATGATATTAGCATGCTGCACATACCAATGGTTCTGAGAAGCACTAGCTATGGATTTTGCACGAGTGAATCTTGATGCAAGTACGCAGCATTGATTCTTCAAAGTAAGCATTGTGATCTTGGCAGTTCTAAATTCAGGCCAACATGGACGCCGCCAGGAACTCAAACACGCTAAAAGCACCAGCAGGAGGAAAAAATGTGTGGGTAGTTCAAATGAGGCTGATGGCAACTAATATTGCCAGCGATCTGCCTACTACTGTTGATCATTTGGAATGGAACCTAATGCGCAGTGCGCGTGCCACGCTTACCATAAATACCCGCTGGGATGGTGGCAAACACAAATGCAAGGAGAAAGTAAAACCCAAACAAAGTGAGCTTTGGCGTCTTCCCCGAGCTGTGCAAGAAGTATAGGAAGACCAGGTACGGGAAGAGCGAGGCCGCAAAGAATTGAGGAGCTAAACTCTGCGGATTGCAGGGCGCAGGCATTGTTGTTTCATTGGCATGCGACCGGGGTATGGTGTCTTCAAAAGACATCACTCAGTGACATCATGCATGTAACATTATCAAGAAATTCTCTTGAGAAAGAGCAATAATGGCTGCGTGCAATTTGAAAGTCAATGATTCTCGTGCCAATAATTGTATGTTTCAGTAGATGACATGCCTCTACTCTACTCACCGCAACATCTACACTGGGAGCCCAAGCCTGGTCGAATGGCAAACCCTGTGTGACGACAGTGCTTGTCTGGCCAGGTGCGTGCACACGTTTCTGCCGGTGTTGAACACAAGTTAAGAAGAAGGGCACCACTCCCTGCTGCTGGATACCGCTGCAATGTGAAGAAACTGATGAATTGGACAAGGAGCGGGACAGCAGGGGAAGTCTGCAAGCTGCTGGTCTAGCTCCAAGAGCCACTTGAGGTGATGAATGGAAGGATAGCATTTTGTGAATTTTTAGCTTAAGATTACGATTGTATTCTACAGCCAATAGGTTTCTGGGACAAAACCTATTAATGTCTCTCCATACAATCAACGTATAATTGTTTATTTTTTGTCGGTGGGGCAGGTGCCAAGGAGTCATGGTGGAGGGCCACCAGTGCCACAGGTTTGTAATGCTCCCTTAGGCCCAAAGAGCACATTTGTGATCCTTTCGGTATCTTAATCTTGCCCTAAAGAGGGTATGCTACACGCACAAAATGTGCTGAGGGTAAAAGTGTGCTTTCATGACGTCCACATGTCTGTTTGTGCCAGAAAGCCATGTGCATGGATAGCTGCCTGCACGCCCCCAGAGTCCATGGAAATTATTTCAGCGAGTGCCCTTCTCAACAGGCAAATGCAACGAAGTCAGGCAGAGGCGTTAAATCACAGGAAAAACGTTGCAATCGCCCTTGTTGACACAATGATCAGTTGAAACCCTGATACTCCCTCTTGACACCTGGTGATTTTCGTGGGTCTATACCTGCGGGGACCTAGCAGTTTTACCTGGGCTGAGATGAGCGCGATCGCGCTGATCTTTTCTAGTAAGTGAGTGATCAGCAAGGACTTGTGGACGTCACTCACTTGGGTGTGCAATGCTTGCCAACGCAGAGTAGCTGCGGCTCACAGGAAGCTGCTTGTTGGTAAGAGATTTGTGGCACGCTCGCCCAATGGGCGATTTACACAAGGGGCGGAGGTGAGCATGCTCACGTTGGTTGGAGCTTGCAGTTCATCTGAGCACGCACATGCAAGCTAGGGATGATATCCTTCCTTGTTTTGCTGCTTTTGCTGCTGCTTTGACTGCTTACTCCGTGGTTGCATCTGTCAATTTCAATGAGTACTTCCTTAGCGTTCAAGAGGCTTCTTTCGCCTTCGTTTGATCTGCCGTGATAAATCATCGACCTTGAACTCTGAGGCAGATGCCCTGCTTCCATCTGCTTTCACCACAGCAATGGGAGCCCAATGTATGCGACCAGCGCACATCATCAAAACTGCAGGGGTGCTTGTCTGAGTAGGTTTGGGAATCGCATCCATGCTGTGCAGGCAGTAGATGGCAAGACTCTCTCCCGCATTGAGGTGATCGGCAAAAGTAGGTGGGATTGGAGAATCCGCACTTGCCAAACTGCGACGATGACTGCCTTGCATATGATTTCTGCGTAAAACCCATAGTGTGCTGTGACAATGTTGGAAGGTGCAATAGCGTTGTGGGCCTGTGTTACAGAAAAGGGTCAGTCTTGACGATCCCTGACGATCTGGATCCGTATTGCATGCCCCTAGACGCTAGTTACAACAGAGACCATGGCCTGCCAAGGGCTGCTCAAATGTATCATACATTACATAATGTATGGCATACATGATCATACTTAAACTTGTAAACTTTAAACTTGTATCATACATTACATTATGTATGGCATACATGATCATACATTACATTATGTATGGCACGAGTCCTCTTTGCAGTGTGACACTCTGCCGGTGTCTGACTGCACCTAGTTGGAGTCTCACTGAAATGACTCTTGCTTAAATGTTGAGCTGCTGGGGAACCCATGCACCCCTTCATCCCATCATGGAGGCTCCAGATGCCAGCACTCTCTCTCTCTCTCTCTCTCTCTCTCTCTCTCTCTCTCTCTCTCTCTCTCTCTCTCTCT
>LFCJ01004400.1_pt1 | contig 10328 bp, 14 predicted proteins | sample 643141 | NCBI WGS metagenome assembly LFCJ01 (sample SAMN03766243, study PRJNA286221) | soda lake metagenome | biome: soda lake; feature: Kulunda steppe; material: water; isolation source: sample B1-Br-g2 brine of Lake Bitter-1 | place: Russia: Kulunda steppe | collected 2010-07 | reverse complement strand
TGGAGGGAAGAGAGGGGCAAGGGTGTACTGTCGGTGTTGAGGCTGAGGAGGGTGGGAGATGGGTTGCTGCTGCTCCTGCTGCTGCTGTCGCTGCTCCGTTTGGCGGCACGTGACGAGCAGGCGGGAGAGGTTGGAGTGGAGGGAAGAGAGGGCAAGGGCGTGATGTTGGGGTTGAAGCTGAGGAGGGTCGGAGATGGGTTGCTGCTTCTCCTGCTTCTGCTGTTGCTACTGCTACTGTTGCCCATGGGCGTGTGTGGAGGGCTGGTGGGTTTGGTTGGGGTGTGGGGGAGAGAGGGTATGGGCACGCTGCCGTTGCTGTAGTTGAGGAAGGTGGAGGATGGGATTCAGCTGCTGCTGCTGCTGCCCCATTTGGCGGCACATGGTGGGCTGGCAGGAGAGGTTGGGGTTGAGGGAAGAGAGGGCAAGGGGGCGCTGTCGGTGTTGAGGCTGAGGAGGGTTGGAGATGGGTTGCTGAGGCTGTTGGGGCAAGCTTGGGGCTAAAGAGCCGAGCTTGCAAAGGAATGCCCTCATCTGCTCGAGGGGCTTGGCTAGGGGACACGAGAAGATGTGGGAAGGCTGAAGCTGGGTGGCGGGAGGGATATGATTGCGGGCTTGAAGAACAGCTGCGGCTGCTAGGATCCTTGGGTCCGGACCCAAGGGGGCGTGCGGGAAGTGACTTGGGTATACCCAGCTTACGCAAGCTGGAGTATCAGGCATAGAGCCCACATAGCGTGCCTGGCCGCGATGTGCTCGGCCCAGGGGAGGACCCCTATTCCCCCCTCCTCAAGAGACCTTGCCAAGAGGGTAGATGGGATTCCCTGACGCCCTTCCCTACTGTCACCGTCCACGGTGTTGGCTGACAGGCGCTGGATCTTCCGCACACTCTCAGGAGGCACTTCCCGAAACTTTGCAAAGAACACAAGTTTTCTTAGAGCATACTTCAATGTCCTTAAAGCCGTGCCGCAGGTGGCGGGAGAAAAGCGGCTGAGCTTCCCACGTTTGAGACGGGCGCTCTCAATGAGGGCATATGCATCCCAATTGCTGGGCTGGGCTAACCCTAGATTTGAGGTTTTCTGCTTTTTTTGACTGCATTGAGCACCATGCTTGGTTCAATGATAGAACAATATCGATACTTGAACAATGATACAATGGTTTCTGAGAGTCATATCCTGCTGGGGAAGTCTATTAATGCAGTTTTGTCATAATAGACTGCCTCTGATGTAAAATGGTCATTCATCAACCCGAGTGTGGATGTGCAGGAGATTGGGGCACAGCAGCTATTCTTGCTACAGAAGCCATGCAAAAGCTGCATATCGAAGCTGCCATCATCTATTATAAATGCCAACCTCGTCCAGTACCAAACTCGGCCAAGTTATCAAGAGCATATATTTTGTTGAGCTCAAGAAACCAGAAAGTAGAGTCGTAGATTCCTGTTTCTGTATCAATGAGATTAATATCCCGCTGCCAGAGAGATGTGCATGAATAATCGAAGAGGTGCTTGCACACCTGAACAAGCGCAGCGGCTACTGTGCAACACAACAATGAAAGGATATTTTGAATATTATCTATATTGTCCTGTTCGGTTTGGTTTGGTGGAACGAACAAATCACAACGGACAGCTCTGGGATGCCAGCTTAAACAAACATTAGGCTGCGCTAGATTTGTAGGTTGCATACGAGCTTGAAAATAGACAAAATTGCTTAAAAGTGCAGATTTTGCGCCCAGTGACAGGCATGGCGACCCAGGCTGAATGCTGAGACTGCGAGCCCTGCCTCCGCTGTGCTGCAGTCACTGCTGCTGCTGCTGCTGAGGGCAGGCTGCGCGCAGCGGGAGCGAACACGCAAGCACTGCGTGCAAGCAGGAGCGTGCCCGAACTGGGGGAGACTCCCCCGCCGTTCACTTCTGCCCAGATTACCCCGGGTAGGCGAGCAGAGGCTGCGAGTACGAGTGCATGCATACATATGCAACACTGTGTGTGCGGGCAGGCAAGCGCGTCTTGTAGTTGGAGTCTTCAGCCTTCCGTGAGGCTTGCTCCTGGAGTGTGCTCGCATTGCTGCCTCCCTTTCGCAGCTGCCTAATGCTCAAGGCCCAGCGCGGCCCGTGAACTGATCACAAGCATCCTCGCTACGTGTGTGCGTCTGTCGTGAGCGGCAGCTCTGCATGCGTGGCTCCTGGGACTGCAAGTTTAACTTGCAGCAAGGGTGGGCTTCCCTCTCCTGCCCTTCCCCCGCCCTGTTTGCCCTCTGGCCCGCCCCACACCCGCCCCTGTGTGCTGTGTATAACACATCCACCTCCCCATGTGTGCCTATTTGGTGCCTGACAGCCCTGGGGCAGGCTATACAGGCTGCTTTCACCTGACTTTTCCCGTCCTGCCCTCTTCCAGCTCTCGTGCCTGCTCCCCTGTTGCGCCTCCGCCACCCGTTTTGGCACCAGGAGGCGCGTTCCGATATCAACTCTATGATGTGGCTTGGCGGACGGCTTCCGGATTGCGGCCTGAGGGCCAGGTGCAAGCATGCCACATCCATTCGCACGCCCTCTCTCTCTCTCTCTCTGGCTTGCCCGCCCCCCTTCCTTTCATCTCAGCCCCTGCGCACACATTTGCAGGCACTGCGGCATGAGCACCTCGTCCTCTCAAGATGACGTGCAGCCCATCCGTGACTGCATCCAGCAGCAGCAGCGGCAGCAGCAGCAGCAGTATGGACCCTCGACCTCCGCTGCTTCCCAGCCCCCTGCCTCCGCACACTTCGACCCTGTGCTGCCTGGCGTCTGCCTGGGCAGCTCCTGGTGCGAGAGCAAGCGCTACACGGTGCAGGAGGTGATCGGCAAGGGCAGCTACGGCGTGGTTTTTGCCGCGATCGACAGTACGACAGGCGCCCGGGTGGCCATCAAGAAGATACAGTCGGTGTTCGACAATGTAGCAGACGCCACGCGTATTCTACGGGAGATCAAGCTTCTGCGGCTGCTCAAGCACCCGGGTGAGTGTCTGGTTCTACTCATCCGCACTGCTCGCCCGATGAGCCCGTGGCCCAGTCATGTGACAGCAGTTCGTTGATCCTTCCCACGCGCCTTCCCAACGAATCCCAATTCAATGGATCTCCCACTGCTCCTGGAACTCGAATAGATTTGCAACGGGCGACAGCGGCACAAGGTCACATGGGCGGGACTTGCGTCAGCCCGGCTAAGCCGACAGCTACCTGTTGCCGCCGTCCGGCCGTTGCTCGTTTAGAGGCACCAACCATTCTGGCGTTTCAGATCGTGGTGGTGCCACGCCCTGCTCAGCCTGGTCTTGCAGTGCTGGCTTGGCATCCAGCCTACCTCTCTCCCCCTCTGTACGGCAGGGCTCTGGACTGCCTGTGCCTGACCTGTGCCTGGCCGCAGATGTTGTGGAGATCAAGCACGTGCTGCTACCCCCTGATCCAAGAACCTTCAAGGACATCTATGTGGTGTTCGAGCTGATGGAGTCGGACCTGCACACGGTCATTGAAGCCAACGATGACCTCACTCATGACCACCACAAGGTAGGCAACAGTGCCACTCTGCGCATTGCGGTCCAGCCCACCGCTGAGGGCTGCCTCAAATAGGGTATGCCACTGCGATGCTCTGCGCCTGCTGCTCTGCTCGCTCAAATCAATGCGCAACATTGTCCAAACCCGCTTCCCAGGTTTTCCTGTACCAGCTGCTACGAGGCCTTGATTTTATCCATTCGTCTGGAGTCCTGCACCGAGATCTCAAGCCCAAGAATATCCTTGCCAACTCCAACTGCAAGCTTAAAATCTGCGGTAAGGACAAGGAGGGTAGAAGCTTGATCTCGGTCATCTCAGTGTGCACCATGCCTCTGGCCAAGCTGCGCGTGTGGGCCAGGGCTCCAGCTCTGCTGTTTTGTCGCGCGGAAAATTTAAGGGCTTGCAGGGCTCGACACCCACACCCTGAAAACTTGCTAGGGAGCAGCGATAGCCCTGCTTACTTGCAGCATGCGACCCTGCATTCTCTTGTCATGCAACACTTCACCTTTTCAAAGATGGTCATTCCCTCAACTTTTAAACAGGCATTCCACTTGTTTTAAGCATGCAGCTATGGGATTTTTCCTGTAAGCTCCAGGTGAAGGCGCATCGTAGTGACGTATCATGCAGGTGCTCTGTGCATGTTACGGCATGAACACTGATAAAATTGTTAGGATCAAAATGCCCTGTGACTGTTAGGAACTTTTTCTCATCTGGCACTGACCTTCTTGCTCAGAAGATTGTAGGTGGCAAGCGACTCAATAGGAGTAAAAGGGAAGGCTTCTCTCGCTTGCTGCGTCAAAATGCCAACCCAGGACACACAGGTTACGTGTCAAAACCTATGTCTGGCCTTCAGCTTGCACCTCACATGTCATTATGATACAATGAGCACAGCCTTCAACCCCACACCCACAGTCTTCCTCTCCTTTTTTCCTTCTGCACGACAGACTTCGGATTGGCCCGTCCGTTCATCTCGGACCCCGCCACCTCTCCCATTTTTTGGACTGACTATGTAGCAACACGGTGGTACAGGGCCCCTGAGCTCTGTGGCTGCTTTTACGGCCGTTACACCCAAGCAGTGGATATCTGGAGTATTGGTTGCATTTTTGCTGAGGTGCTTCTGGGGCGGCCGCTTTTCCCTGGCAGGGATGCAGTGAGCCAGCTGCAGGTGCGTATGGATGCACGTCGGCAGCCTGTGCAGCGGTACTCAGTCTGCCCATGCGATGCTTGCCAGGCAGGCGGTCCTGCCCATTCATGTGTAATGTTTGCATCATGCCTCAGGATGGCTTCGCTTTGGCCCTTGCAAACAGGGCTCCTGTGGCTGCGCGCCTGTTCTTTGACCCACAATTTTGGTAGAACAAAAAGGGATATTCTTCATACTCTCACTTGTTCAACACTTCCTCAATGATTGCCTGCACAGATAATCACCAACCTGCTGGGGAAACCACCACCTGAAGTGATTGAGCGCATCAGCAACCAAAAGGTAATGCTTGGGTCTGTCGCCTGTGATTTGTTGCAGTAGTTGTGCTGTAGGTTGAACTGACTGTAAGAATGGATTTTTTTCGCTTTCATTGCTGGTTAAGTCAAGGGGGCCTCTGCTTGCGTAGCTCTGTATGGAGGTACATGAATTGTCACAGCCTTAGATGCCCTCTGCTTGCGTGCTTTGTGAATTCTAGAAGGCAATACACTCCAGCATAGGCAGTTGCTGTTGTCGTTTCCCTTGCTCAAGCACTTGCGCAGCGAGCGCATTGCTGAGTGCATGCTCATAAACATGCATGCTCTGCCATGCTTGTTGTGTGCTCGCAGGCCCGCACCTTCTTAGCAGCTATGCCCCCAAAGCCACCAGTCCCCTTGGAGCAAAAGTTTCCGAATGCAGATAAGGGTGCACTGGCGCTCCTGCAGAAGCTCATTGCTTTCGACCCAGCAGACAGGCCGAGTGCTGCGGAGGCTTTGAAAGACCCGTACTTTGCAGGCTTACCAAGCACGACTCAGGTGCACAGGCCGCTGACAGCATCTCCGTGTTGGCTTCTGAATAATATTGTGATTGGCTGCTGCCCTGCAAGTGCATGCCTGTGAGAATTGGCTGCATCTGGCATGCTAGCTCCACTTGAACTATGACAGGGTTTTGCTTCTGCAAGAGCTTGCGTTAACATCCAAGAGTATATTGAGGAAGCTGGGAACAAGGATCTTATGCCATATTGAAATGGGCATGCCTACATGGTCATGCTGAGCGTTTTGTGTGTGCAAATTTTTTTTGGTGCAGGAGGCTTTGCCAATCTCTCAAGGCCACTTTGATTTTGAGCTGCACAGATTGGATGAGCCAACAGTCCGAAATCTTATTTACCAGGAGGTAAGGACAGGTTTCGCTGCTGCCGTCCTCACAAGCATGTAGGCTGCTTGCTAGCTACCGCTAGCCCTGAAAGCCCTTGCCCCACCCTCACATCTGAGCAACGCTGACGTCTGCTAGCTGTGCTGGGCATGTGCATGCAGATTCTGCACTACCATCCAGCTGTTTGTGCCGCCTACCAAGCCAACATGATTCGGAACTCCCAGCAGCTGGGCGTGTTTGCGCCTGTGACTGCACCAGGCAGCGATGTAGGACTCAGGCAACAGTTCCTGATGGTAAGCCGTGCTCCTCCCTGCGCTCCCTTAGCTCATGCCATGATTGGTTGTGGAAGGCTCTTTGCTGGCCATGCATTCATGGGTATGAGGCGGAAAAAAAGGGCGAATGTTTGATTGCTGCACCCTCTCCCCATGGTGGTGTTCACGGTGCCTGCCTGACGTGCATGGCCTCTATGTGATGCTTTTGGATTGTGGTGAGCTTACCGCAGCCTTCCGTCCCCGCTCATTCAAGCATTTCACGGGTCTGGTCTACCTGCACAGGCGGAGAGCTCGCATGCCACCATTGAGGAGGCCCAGCAAGCTGGCAGGGCGGCCGCGGTGGCGCAAGCAGCTGCAGTCTCCAAGCACGCAGCCTTGCAGCAGCAAGCCCTGTTGCTGCAGCAGCACCTGCAGCAGCAGCAGCAGCATGCACACCAGCAACAACAGCACATGGCAGTTGGCATGAACCCGCAGTGGGTGGCGGACATGTCTAGCTTGCCGTTGTCCCTCTTGCAGCAGCACCAAGGGCCTGGGCTGTACAACTCCCACTACCTCCAAGGCTTCAACCAGCACACGCAGCCTGATGCAATGGCGCACATCTCCCTCGCTGCAGCATATGCGTGCCAGTTGGAAGCTGCCAGTATGCACATGGGGGGCGGGCCTGGCAAGATGTGTGCTCAGCAGCCGCAGCCCGTGCCGTATGCGCATGGGCTGCCGCCCCTACAGCAGCAGCAGCAGCAATTGCAGCAGCAACAGCGGCTGCCCAGCCTGGGCGGCAGCGGGAGTGGCGGCAGCGCTGGAGCGTTTGAGAGCTCGACCATTCCTGAGTCCCAGCAATCAGAGTTCGATACGCTGATGGATGCGGGCCAAGGCGGCGGCAGCTGCTCTGGGGGTGGTAGTAGGCTGGCGACGGACCTGTACGCGTAGGTAGACGCCCGTACCCCTACATCAGGGAACAAATAGGACGCAGGCCAGTGCGCATCTCATCAGGGAGTGTGTGGACAGGGCGCGAACCCTGAAGAACCCTGAAGTGCCTGTGCGCATGTGCCGGGGCCAGCATGCGCGTGAGAGTACGTTCACAGGGTCAAGCCTCTGTGTGAAGTCAGGTGTGCCTTAAGGTGCTGGTCCTGGAAAGGGCTACAGGGGCGCTTTTGCAGCACTCTCAAGCCAGAGGATAGTTATGGAAGTAGGCAAGCAGGGAACGAAGCAGCATGCTGGGCAACGCGGGAGTGCGCAGAACCAAGTATTAAGGTATGGTTAACCCTTACCAAGGGTTGTCAGCAGGGTTACAGGGGGGGCCATGAGGCAAACAAGAAAACTGCAGGTCTGATGACCGTAAAAGGTGGGGAAGGCTATTGTGATGGCAGTGGCCACTAGGGTCATCAGTCGGCGCCTGACGCCTACCCTGTGATATGATCATCTGAGTCCTCATGTGCAATGTACTGCTGTAGCCTGTAGAATCTCAGCCTAGGTGCGCGCGCTGGGTTATTACTTGCTTGATCAGGAGTGTAGCCGCGATCGCGACCGCAAATTCCTGTGTCTGCATGAATCTGGGTTTGCTTGAGCATGTGATGCAGTTGCCGGCCTCGGTTTGATGTGTCTTGGTGCTTGGTTGCTGGGCTGTCTGGGTGGGCAAGCCGATGCAGTCTGCCACCTGCCCTTGGCTGATGTGTCTTGAGCCCTTGCAGCTCATTGATTATGGCAATTGATATAAGGTTCCTCCCACAGGGGCTTGCACTGCCTAATCGTTTCGAGTCAGCACGCATGCAGTGTATTGAATGAACTGTGGGCCGCTGCATGGCCAAGAACTACAGGATATGAGGGTGTTGGGGTTGTATTGGCACCAGGCAAGCCACAGGGAATTCTCGATTTGTTATGTGCATTAGTTGTATTTATCGGTCCCTAATGGTGCCGTCAGCTTTTCCCAGTTGCGTAGGGTGTGTGTGGATGAAGGCACGTGGCATCAGGGTCAGGCCCTTCCAACTATTAAAACATGTTATGGTGGGGCACTGCGGTGTTTCCTGGCTTTTGTGTAGCTATAATGTGCAAAAGAACCAGATGGTAGATGCGGCAAACAGCCAAGGTTGGTGTGAGGCACAGGCAACCCCCCACTGGAAATGTGGGGGATCATGGCTTGCAGTTGATTCTGGGTTGCGCATCTCTTGATTTTGTATTGCTCAAGCACTGCAACATGGCTGTGTGCCTGCGTCGCAAACACATAGCTCCATTTGGACTATCTGCTCAGGTAGAATGTTGTCAGGCTGTAGCTCCTCGATTCTAAGGTAGGTCCGACTTGCACAAGCCTCCACGTTGCCCCAGTCCTCCATTATTCCCAATAAACCTTCCTGTGTGCATGCTCTTGCAAGCTTCCTCCGCTCTTTTGTATAGACAAGATCAGATCAGTCTTCGCAAGGACCAATTCTGATTATCCTTTGTGCAGTTGTAGAGCAGCTAGGGAAGCAGAGCAGTTGAGCCTGACTGGTCAGTAGCGTAGATCATTAGTTTCGCTTTCAAGGGAGCCGAGGATGAGATTTAGTGGCAGGCATAGTGTAGCTCTTGATGGGCCGTGAAGATCATGTGTGCTCCTCTATTCATGCATGAAGCAACTACAAGGATGATGTGTGCAACTTCAGTGGCAGTCAGTCCTATTATTTATCTCTTTCCACTTTTTCGGGTCCCCTGTGTGTTTCAGCGTGTAAATAGAATATTTGTAACTTTACAAGGTCAATCCTGTTTCTCAGCTGGGTTGCCGCTTTGAGCAAGAGGATCCAGGTATGTGCTGGTCACTGCAGGTCGATCATAGATGCAAGCTCAGGTTTACTAAGCTTTTCAAGGCTGCATCCGCCAAACGTGGGCAGCATACCAAGGTTTACAAACACTCAGGCAGTTGAAACGTTCTGCTCCTCACACAGTGCCAGGTGCAATTTGTGCAGTATCCTAAGCTTGTAAGGAACTCTGTGCTGTTGTTGCAGAGCAGCTCGACATTCAGTTTGTGACCAGAGAGTTTGAGTCAGGAGGTAAGGTTAGGTACATAGATGTATCCGCCGAACGAGGGCAGCTTAGCTGAAGCCTAAAAGGCCTGCAACCCAAACCAAAAGGGAAGCGCTCACAGCAGAAGATGGGTAGTGTCTGAAAGCCAGATGTTTTCGGTGAACAGCTCTAAGGCAGTTCATGAGCACTCAGGGACAAGATCAAGGCAAAGTTTACAAGTTTCAGTTTGACCTTCAGCCAGGTAGTTTGACTGATCAGGTTGCTGGTGAACACCAGCCATAAAAAAAACATCCATAAGCTCTGAAATAAAACGATAGGAATCATTAGTTTTTCTGGAAAATTTGAAGACATCTTCAGAACAAGCTTGAGAGAAATAAAAAGCTCCAGTCTGATTGACAGTAATTTTGTGCCATAGGTGAATTGTGAAACAAGTCTGCAAACAAGATCAAGGCAAACTTTGCCTTGAAGGATCTGGTGGTTATAAAAGACAGGAAGTCTACGTATCGTTACACTGTGCAGTTGTTGCCGGAGCTGCTCGACATTCAGTTTTTAACGAAGAGCAGATAAAGTAAGTTACAAAGGGTTTAGACCTTCAGCCAGATGGGTTGACTGCTGGGCTTGCATGGCACTGCCAGCCAGACAAAAAATATCCAGTCTCAGAAAGAAAAATCAGCGAATTGTTCTGCAAATTTCCTTCTCAAATAGCACATTTCCAAGCAAGAGCATTAAAAAGGAAATGTTTTTCATCCTGGACATCACGCAAGTCACATTTGTCACAGTGCCTATTGTGGTTTTGCCAACAGCTAGTTTCAGCTCTCAGGGTATGGGCGGAGAGCAGATAAGACCTCATATGTCCAGATTCCTTTTCTGTGTGCCTACTGATAGCTGATGCACTTATTGTAGCCGGCAAAACCTCTTCGCTGCCCATACGGAGACAATTGGACTATAATTTGAGAGTACGCCATTTGCTGAGCATACAATGATCAAAACGATACATCTTAATAGACAACAATGAGCATTCCAAAAACAAGCTTGACAAATTACAAGTTACAAATTACAAATTCGTTGTTTTTATCTAAAATGTCACGCCAGATTAGTGCAGTGCCAGGTTTATGCCGCATTGTGACCTGGAGGTTGGTTGAGTCAGTTGGTAGAGTATTTGATCCCTTGCTCAGTTCAGCTATAGCTGTATTTGAGCACGTCAAAGACGAACTCGCAGTAATACCTTGTTTGCTC
>LFCJ01004397.1_pt1 | contig 10331 bp, 11 predicted proteins | sample 643141 | NCBI WGS metagenome assembly LFCJ01 (sample SAMN03766243, study PRJNA286221) | soda lake metagenome | biome: soda lake; feature: Kulunda steppe; material: water; isolation source: sample B1-Br-g2 brine of Lake Bitter-1 | place: Russia: Kulunda steppe | collected 2010-07 | reverse complement strand
GGGGAGCGCATCTGCTTCTTCCGGCGCTACCGCACATGAAGAAGCGAAGCGGTCCCGGCACACAGGTGCTGGTCATAGCTTCGTCGGTGGAAACCGTGCGCAAGGCGGGAGATTCATTGAAACGAATCTCCGAGTTGAAATGGCTTGAGAACAGGGTGCTGCATCTTGATTCGGATGAGGCCACGCGGAAAGAGGCCGGGCTGATCGGCCGCAGACCGAACGTCATCGTAGCCACGAGCGACCGCATAATCGATCATTTACGGCGTGATAATCTGACTCTCGATCACGTTCATGCGGTGGTACTCGACGAACCGGACAGCGATGCTGCTGAAGGGTTCAATGTCGACGTACAGTTCATTCTGTCGAAACTACCACGGCGACCGCACATTGCTGCGTTTACGCCACAATTACACGAGGAGACGGGAGCACTCATTGCACTGCTGCGACGGCCCCGAGTCCGTGAACGTGAGGATTGGCAGAACGCCGAACCGAGCGAAACATCGTCACGAAAGGAGCGAACCGTGAGCAGACAGGAAACAGGCAAAAACGGACAATCGGAAACAGGCAAAAAGACGGAAAACGCGCAAAGCCCCGTGTCGTCGGGAAAAGTTAAGGAACAGATCGACGAGATCCTTCGCCAGATACACGATGAGGAAAATCCCGACGAACTCAATGAATACCGTAAACTGGTACGAAAGCATGTACCGTTTTTCATGCGCGGATACTTTATGGCGTTTCTTCTGAAAAACGGTGGTATTCCGAAGCACAAAAAGAAGGAAGACGGCCAGTACACGAGCATGTTTATTGGAGTCGGTAAGAATCGAAGAGTGTTTCCACGGGATCTTATCCAGTTGTTTTCAAGTGTTGACGACATTTCGGCTGAAGATATCGGTGAAATCAAAATTCTTGACAACTACAGCTTCGCAGAGATTACGACAGAGAAGGCGCCCGCTCTTATCCGCGAACTCAATGGCACCGATTACCGCGGCCGGAAACTGACAGTCAACTTTGCGCGTCGCAAAGATTAAGCCGACTGAAAGCATTAAGTCGACCAATAGGGCGACCGCGGCGCCATAACAGTTCACAGCACGAGCGGGATAATTCGCACCAGGACAGTGAAATTGAAAAGCATTGCCAGGGCCAGGATTGCGAGTGCAGCTGTCTCCCAAACGTAGGCTGCGAGGGCACTTCTTCGCGATCGAAGTTCCGGCTGTGACGGTAACAGTGCCAACTCGGCCATCGGATCCTTCGGTCGCTCGATGCGTCCATCCCGCAACGCGCCGGCTATAATCCACCGCTGTTCCCGGCTGCTCCGTGTGTCGGTTCGAACGGCAGCCCCGCGCTCAACGTATTGTTCGACCTCTTCACCGGACACCGTTTTCATTACGTAGCGTTCCCCATCCGGAAGAAGCGTCTGTGACTCACCGGACTCTCCGGGTGTTGTGAATACAAGTGAAAGTTTCAACAGATCGCGCCATGCACGCTTGGCACGCCCTTTCATCCACAGCTTGCGATACAGGAAGAACCCGACCACGCCCGGCGGCAGTAACGGCAGAATGGGAACCGCAGCGAGGCCAAGCGTCAGAATTGCGGATGTATACCCGCCCGGAGTTCCGAATGCCTGCACCGCCAGTATGACCAGGACAAACATTCCGGCTATAAGCGACGGCGGCGTCAGCATATTCCAGTATTCGTTCCGCTCGCGGCCGAACCATATCGCCCTTGCAAGAAGATCGCCCGGGAGACCGTCATACAGAATAACCAGGGGACCGTCCCGCCGCGTTCCACGGAACAGCGGAACACCACGTCCTGACTCAAGCTGCCCGTACACGAACACTCTCGTGCCCTCAGTCAGGCTCGTCATATGCCGCCATGGTACGATTTCCGGCGCTGAAAGCCGTTGCAGCATTGCTTCGAAGTTCGATTGCAGCCCGATATTTCTGAGGTCCGGCGCAAGTCCTTCAGGCAGCAGATAGACAGTTGCCCCGCTCATATCAACCTCGACGGTATTGGAACCGTCGGTAACCCACAGTCGATCATCATCCTGAAGTGCCTCAAGGGTGCCGAAAAACCGATACATCCCAAGGCTATGCTTGCCGCGGTGTACAGCGGCGATTTCGTCCCTGCCCGCAGTGGGGTTCAGGGCGGCCTCAAGCATTCCGCGCCGAAAACGCCGCCAACGAGCTCGTGCTGTCAGCACCCCGACTCCCGGAATTACTACAAAGAAAAGGAGCGCGGTGGACAGTGGAATCGCAACATTCATAGGCCAGGAGCTCCTGCTTCGACATCGTCGCTTTCGGCCGGACTACAGCGAAGAAGCACGTGATTGTCAGGTCCTTGTATATCAGCTCCCAATATATCGGGTCCCGGCAAAAAGTACGTCTGAGTTACGTGGTTATGGAAAAAATCAGACCCGGCTCGAGCATGACGTTCGCATAGGGACGAGCCATGGAAGCGTCGGACTCAATAGCGATAGCATCTGAAGTGAGGGATGGAGATGGCACTCCGATGTCGGGACTACCTGCAGCACGGCTCGCATTCATGTCTCCTGCAAGCTCCCCCGCAGCAACCCGGTCGTCTCCACCGGCATATCGCCGCAGAACACTGTTGAGCACAAAGAGTCGATTAACACTTATCCCCGCTCCGTCGTCCCGGGAAGGAACTCCTCGTACATACTCGAACTGTGCGGCCGGGCTTGTTGCCGTAACCGGAACGGAAACCCGTCCCTGGCCAAATCTCGCCTGGGTATAGGTGGATGGTGAAATAGTCGAAGAAACAATTGTATTGTTCATCGCCTGATTGCCGACTCCTCATTTAAGGATATCGGCAGATCGGGCTTAACCTTTATCGGTTCCTTCGCTCTACCTCGTTTTGATACTCAATGGTGTAAAGAGCATACGGGATCGCTTCCAGCCGCTCGCGCGGAATCGGTTTACCCGTCTTCAGGCAATACCCGTAGGTTCCGTTCTCGATTCGGGAAAGAGCGCTCTCGATCAACCGAAGTCTGCGAACCTCCTGATCACCAAGCTCTCCGAGAACCCGTTTATCAAGATCCGTGCTCGCGATATCCACAATGTCCTTTGACTCCTCGGCTCCGACGATTTCCTTGAATTCGTCATTCTCTGCCGCGAGGTTTTCGAGAATCTCCTTCTTCATCGTAAGAAGTTTCTGCTTCATCTGCGCAACGAACGCTTCATCCATAACGACCGGTCTCTCCATTGGTGCACGACTTGAGGCTGCTTTCATGGCACGCATCTCCTTTGTTCGTCAAGAACATTTGTTCGCAAAAAAGGTTACAAGTTTGCATCAACGTCCCGTAACTTGACACTGCGCAAGCTGTTAACATACCATCTGATAAGCAATTATCGAGGGAGGACTTGTGGCAAAAGAAGAAGCTATCGAAGTTGAAGGAATCGTGAAGGAATCGTTACCGAACACTATGTTCCGTGTCGAACTCCAGAACGGTCATGTCATTCTGACCCATCTATCCGGGAAAATGCGAAAGCACTATATTCGTATCGTCCCCGGTGACAAAGTAAAGGTCGCGCTTTCCCCATACGACCTCACGCGTGGACGAATCATCTACCGCGAGCGCTAATCCGCACTACTCCAGTACCGCCAAGCTTCGATCACCTCACACGCAATCAGCCTGACCCGGCATATCCGGCCTGACCCGGTATACAATATTCACACCGGTCGGTAATGCCGGTCAGCCGTTGCATTGAAAGCCTCGATAGCGGAGCAGCCCGCCTTCGAGGCTATTCACTCTTTATGGCGACCCAGATGGCGCCGCTTCCGCCGAGTTCACGTGACGGTGTCCCTGTCTGCCCCGCAATCGCGCTCGCCTCAAGTTCCTCTATCGTGACGCGTTTGAGAATAGGTTCCTGCCGGCTGTGGTTACCTTTGCCGTGCACGATAAGAACCTTTTTTAAACCCCGCGCCCTGGATTCGGTAAGGAAGCGACGGATGCTCCTTCGTGCATGACCGGCACTCATGCCGTGAAGATCGAGCGAGTCCTCCGGGGGCAGTCGTTTCAGTGACTGTCTTTTTCTGAACTCTTCCCGTCCTTCGGATGAATCCTGCCCGAGATCCTCTTCGGGGATATCCGACTCATCGGGAGGGTATTGATCGATTATGGTCGGCAGGGTATCCGCGTCGTCGGTACCCGCTGACTGCTTTTTCTGTTTTCGTTCCCACTGTTCAAGTATCTCACCGAAATCACGCATGTGCCTTCTCCTGTATTTCCTCAGAGTCCGGAACTGTTACCAGTCGTCGACGTCCTCCGGAGCCTGATACTCATCCTGCAATTCATGCCGCTCACGTTCCCGGCTTCTAAGCTGTTCAAAAACATCTTCACTCGAAGCATCGAGTTCTCTCGGCCGACTCTCATCTACCGATGAGGCACCTTCGGCGCTCCCGGCGCGCTGCCAGCGGTCGAAAGCAAGTTCAAGGTTTCGTTTCGCTGTCTCCCGCTCCGGGTGAACAAGAAGCGCTGCACGAAACGAAGTATACGCACGTTCATATCGGCCCTGCTCAAAGTGCAGAACCCCTGTATTAAAGTGCGTCCGAAAAAGGATTTCATCATCTGATGCACGTTCTTCCGCACGGTTCCAGTGGTCCAGCGCACCGTCAATATCTCCAACCGCATAGTCGACCGTTCCGATATTGTAGTCCCTGAGTCCTTCGATGTTTTCGGCGTCTGACGTTTCGCCTACCGGGACACCTTCATAAAGATCACGAGCCCGTTCATATCGTCCCTGGCTGAACTCGAAATTACCGTAGGTCAGGCGACCGTGTCGTTCAGCAAAAGTACAGCCGGAAAACGCAATAACAAGTACCGGAATCAGAACATATCTCGCCATCGGACTATCCTCGTTACTACGATTATGACCGCAAAAAATACCGCAAACCAGCCAAAAAGACCATACCGCTGTCTCGGTCTGGAGCTGAAATCCCCTGTACCTCCTTCGAGAGCGAGAAGCCCCTCCTCGATACGGCTCAGCGCATCGCTGTCGGACAGATTCACGTAAATACCGCGGGTACGTGAGGCGATTCTCTCGAGCGTTTCCTCATCGAGTGCCGATACAACGACCTCGCCATCGGCATCCCGAACCACCTCACCATCGGGCAATGTAAGCGTGGTACCTTCGGGATCCCCGACCCCGATCACGAACACGGGAATCCCCAGTCGGGCAGCATCTTCTGCACCATCCAAAGCATCGCCGGAAAGGTCCTCGCCGTCCGAAACAAGAACAATGGCTCCATGCCGGTTACTCCCGGTCGGCAGCGCCGCCACGGCTTCGGTGACCCCTGCACCGACGTCCGTTCCCCGGGACGTGATCATCGGCGGTCCGGCGGTCGAAAGCACATACTCAAGAGCGATACGATCTCCGGTCACAGGAAGTACCCGTGTAGCGGCACCGCGAAACGCTGTAAAACCAACTCGGCTTTCGGGAAACCGCTCAATCAACGAGCTTACCGCATCGCGAGATGCCTCGAGCCGGGTCGGAGTGACATCGTCCGCGTACATGCTGCGGCTTACATCGAAGGCAATAGAAATATCCAGCTGACTGCGTTCGCTCTCCACCTGCTCTTCGCCCCATACGGGATCCGCAAGAGCAAGGATGATCGAGGCAAACAGAAGAAGCGTTGCGACCGAAGAGATACCCCACTTGACCCGAAGGAGTCGCTCTACATCCCTGCGATCCTGTGCCGGGATCAAGGCACGGATATCCCGCAACCCGAGCAGATACGCCCGGAAGAGTAATGCAGCAAGCGGAAACAGACCGATCAGAGTCCACAGAACGACGGGTTGTTCGAAGCTCACAGGACCTCCCGCAAGAGGAGCGTTCTAACCAGAACTTCAAATGCCATGAGAATGACTGCTATCAACAGATATAGATCGTGCAGGGCTTCCAGACGAACGGAAATTCTGCTCCGTCGTTCCACCGTCTCGAGACTGTCGATGCTCTCGAGTATCTGAGCGAGGCTGCGTTCGGTGGCTGCATGGTAGTATGCGCCACCGGTTGCATCAGCGATTCCCCGCAGTTCATCCTCATCGAATCCTTCATCCATGATCGCCTGATAGCGCTGACCGGTATTCGGATCGGTGAAGTCAATGCCTATCTCCTGCTGAGAGCCAATTCCGATTGAGTAGATCGGAATGCCGAGATCCGCCGCCATTTCCGCTGCCGGTTGGGGTTCAATGATGCCGGTATTATTCACTCCGTCGCTCAAAAGAATGAGAATCTGTCTTGGTGCATCGGATTGCTCGAGGTGCATCGCCGCCACGGCGAGTCCATCACCAATTGCGGTTCCGTCGCCAAGCTCCATGATCTGCAGTTCGTTCATTCGTTCGAGCAGAAGTTCATGGTCGGTAGTAGGAGGCATACGCAGTGCCGCCTCTCTCGCAAAGGTTACAAGCCCTATGGAATCGTTCGGCCGATTCGAAACGAAATCGCCGATGAGCTCCCGGGCACCATCATACCTTCGATTTCCTCCGAAATCTGTCGCAGCCATGGACGGAGATTCATCGAGAACGATAACGATATCCATTCCACGATCGAGAAAGACCCGTTCCCGGTGCACGCGCGCGGGCCCGGCAAGTGCTACCACAAGGAACACCAGACCTGCCCAGAACGACACCGCCCCGAGGAACTTCAGCACGGCGTACGAAGTCAGACCCGGGGAAAACCCCCGCGTGCCGTACACCTGGAACGCAAATCGGAGCCTTCCTCCGCGCCCCGGCCAGAAATGGCGCATATAAATGAGAAAAGGGAGGAGCACCAGCAGGAGCAGGACGATCGGTCTCTCGACACTCAGCATTACGGTCAGGCAGCCTCCGAACCCGCAAGTCGTCGAACCGGCCGATAGGCACGCCGCCTGACTCTTGATTCACGGCGGGACTCGATGAGCGCTACGAGAAGCACAACCGTCTCGAGATCCTCACCTCGCTGTTGCGAACCTGCCTCCTCGGAGGCGAATTTTACCAGATCCGCTCGACGGAAAAGCTCGTTCAGTCGTGAACGAAGTGATTCGTCCTGCAGCCGTTCCTGTAACAGGAACGGTACCTCATTTGCGGTCGCCACCATAAAGTCGGAGTGTAGACGCTCCGACAGATACTCGCGCGTCTCGTCGACAAGCCGTATATAGAAATCTCTCGCACTCATCCGGTCAAAAAGGGTTGAGATTTCCCGGATAGCACGGACGATGAGGCGATAGGGCCGGTTGGCCCGATGCGCTGCGATAGCCCGACGGAGGCGAGCCGACAACACAACCGCAAGCCGATACAGTACAAATGGAGCGCTGACAAGGGCAACGAGAAGAATAAAGGCTATGACCTGAAAACCTGAAAGGAATCCGGGCGCTTCAACCGGAGCAAGCTCCGCCGAACCGTCTTCAGGCAGAACACTGCCGACGCGGAACGAAGCACCCGAGAGGGTTCCGGCACCAAGATCGATATCCGGTACCGTAAGCGTACCGGTGCGGAACGGACTGAAGGTAACCCGGATCTCACGGTCGTCATTGTCACGCTGAATCATTCTCATGTTTCGGATTTCAACCGACTGACTCGACGGATAATCGTCGGGAAGCCTGATTTCATCCGGGTTGTTTGATCGAAGAACAACACGGAGTTCCACCCGGTCTCCGACGGTTATATCACTCGGAGAAATTGTCGAGTCGATAATCACAAAGCCGTCTCCGGTAGCATCCAGGCCATCGGATTCGTCCTCCTGCGCGTTTGTCGCGGCGGCCACAAGCGCGAACATGAACACAAAGGCAACCAGAGGAAAGCAACGGTTGCGCAACGATGGCCGGGGAAACCGGAATTCCCGGGAGTCGCCGGAAAGCAAACTTCGCGCCCGCATCAGCGTTTCCTCTGCCTGAAATATTGAATCAGCCGACCTGCAGGGTCGTCATCGGTCCGGATTTCCAGTGTCGACACGCCACGACGCCCACACTCTCTGAGCCACTGCCGACGATGCATCTGCCAGAAGCTATGATAATCCGTTCTATATGCTGCAGAGCCATGTGCCAGAATTTCTCGTCCACTCTCCGGGTCCTCGAGGTGAATAAGCCCGGACCGGGGGAACTCAATGTCGAGTGGATCGACAATCCTGATGGCGAGGGTGTCGTGCCGACGCGCAAGCGTTCGCAATTCACGATAATAGTCGCTTGTTTTGAAATCACTGAGAACGACACAAATTCCCCGTCGGGGCAGAGCTTCTCCGACGGTACGAAGTGCAAGTCCGAGATCACTTCCCTTCCCTTCCGGTTCAACCGCAAGCATGTCCTGAATGATCCTCATGCCATGCTTGCGGCCCTTCAGAGGTGGTATCCAGTGCTCGATGCGGTCGCTGAAAAACCCGGCACCGACCCGATCGTTGTTCTGAATAGCCGCAAAGCTCAGAAGCGCGGTAATCTGTGCCGCCGTTTCGAAGCGGCTGGTCATAGCCTCGAACGGCCGTATGCTGCCGGAAACGTCTACGAGCACAAAGAGGAGCATCTCCCGTTCTTCTCGGAACGTTTTGGTAAACGCACTGTTCATCCGGGAGCTCACATTCCAGTCAATGAGTCTCGCGTCGTCACCTTCGGTATACTCGCGAACTTCATCGAACTCGATGCCGGGTCCGCGGAACACAGACCGGTAATTACCGCTGAACAGACCGTCGACAAGCTTCCGCGACGCCAGTTCAAGGTGTTTCACACGCTGGATGAGACGAAGGTAATCGGATTCCGAACGTGCCATATTCAGCTCCTGCGCTGCACAGCCGGGCTACGGCACCGGGATTGCATGAAGCAGCTGCGTCACAACGTCGTCGGTAGTCAGTTCCTCGGATTCCGCTTCGTAGCTGAGAATAATCCGGTGCCGCAGCACGTTGTGAGCAACGGCCTTCACGTCGTCGGGTACAACATAGCTTCGGCCGTCAAAAAGTGCGTTCACCTTCGCACAGCGAAACAGATAAATGCTCGCACGAGGACTGGCGCCGAAGTCGATATGGCGGCTGAACCGGTTGGCGTTGTTATCCGTCTGACGGGATGCAATGACAAGTCGTACAATATATTTCTCGATTCGAGCGTCAACGTTAACAAGCGTTGCGGTCTCGCGAATCCGTTTCAGGTCCGGCTGAAAGAGAATTGTTCGGAGGTCGATATGTTGATGGTTACCAACGCGATGCAGAATATCGAGCTCCTGCTCAGCGCTCGGGTACTCGACACGAAGTTTCAGCACGAAACGGTCGAGCTGTGCCTCAGGAAGCGGATATGTTCCTTCCTGCTCAATGGGATTCTGCGTTGCAAGCACGAAAAACGGGTCCGGCAGGCCGTACGTTTCATCGCCGAGCGTAACCTGGTGCTCTTCCATCGCTTCAAGGAGCGCCGACTGCACTTTGGCCGGAGCACGATTGATTTCATCGGCGAGCACGACATTGGAAAACACGGGTCCTTTTCGCGGTACGAACTCACCGGTCTGCTGACGATATATCATGGTACCGACGAGATCCGCCGGCAGGAGGTCGGGCGTGAACTGAATACGCTTGAATGTAGCGTCCAGGGTTTCCGAGAGACTTTTTATCGTCCGCGTTTTGGCAAGACCGGGAACCCCTTCGAGCAGAACATGTCCACCGACAAGCATACCCATGAGCAGACCGTCGACGACCGGCTTCTGTCCTACGATTGCCCTGCTTACTTCCTGTCGCACCTCTTTCAGCCGTTCACCGGCTTTGCGTACCTGGGACTTGAATTCTCCCTGTTGTGATCCGCTGTGGCTTTGCTGCGTAGATGTCCAACTTTCAGATGATGTGTCCACGTGATCCTCGTTTTGCTATCGCGCATCCGGTCGGTGCGCTTCGCTTCGGTACTGCCGAAACAGCGTGAGTGAACGAATCGCGGCGTTATCAGCTTCGGTAATCCGCGTTCTCATGTACGTATTCATCGGAGAGATCGCTCCCGAGAACACGAGCACGTCCTGAGCCCTGTCCGCATCGCACCGTCAACTCGACATTTTGTTCATGCTGCGGGTATCCGCGTACCCGCGGGTTCATCGCGGTCCGTTTAAGGTAGGAGGATAGTTGAATCTCCTTTTGACGGTCAAGGTGAAACAGACCATGTCGAAAAACGGGGACATCGCCAAGAAGAATCTCGACGGTGGCCGGGTCAAACCGCAATCGATGCCTGCCGGCACAGTCACCAAGTGCTCCGACGATCCGTCCCACATTCGGATCATTGCCGTATATTGCCGTTTTTACCAGTGGGCTGTTTATTACTGCCTTGGCAAGAAGACGCGCTTCTTCGGCGTTACCGGCGGACTCGACCGTAACCCGGATCACATG
>LFCJ01004394.1_pt1 | contig 10333 bp, 14 predicted proteins | sample 643141 | NCBI WGS metagenome assembly LFCJ01 (sample SAMN03766243, study PRJNA286221) | soda lake metagenome | biome: soda lake; feature: Kulunda steppe; material: water; isolation source: sample B1-Br-g2 brine of Lake Bitter-1 | place: Russia: Kulunda steppe | collected 2010-07 | reverse complement strand
TATCGCACTGTTTGTAGAAAATATTTCTTCAAAATCAGGTGGCTTGGTCACGGAACACGATTCAAACCGTCTACCACACCCCATGGTGCGTGAAAACCGTGGAGTTATAATGACTGGTCGGATAAATAGTTTTAATGACTGGTGACACCAGTGAGTCCCGCCAAGACACCTCGTTGGACTCACTAAACTCGATGGACTTCCCACGTGAGCCAGTAGAATGGCATGCAAACCACGAGACCTCGGATATTGTAACGTTCCTCTGCACGGAAGGGGCCGAAGCTTACCTCCCACCCCCGGTGTCTACAGCTGCACACATCGAAGACAATATAGAGAACTACCAGCGGAACACCTCTTTGAAACGAGAGGTGCGGAAGTATTTGAACACTGACGAGACGGTTGAATCGTTCTTGAAAACTGGGTGGGTACTATCACGCCCCCGGCAAAACCAGTTTGACACGCGATTGGAGGAGGCAAAAATCACAGAGCAAACACCTGGCCACCATTCATCAACAACCGAGGAGGAAAATCCGTTCAAAACCACACAGCGACATGGACAGTTGGTAGAAGTCAATACGGAATGGGCTGCTAAAGTCAAAGACGGGTATTCATTGCTCATTATACACCCGGCGTGTGTTCCGAAAAATAAATTCCGAGTGATTCCAACGATCCTCGACATGGACACGGCGAAACGGTATATAAAAGTCACACTCAGAATAAAAGAGGGGGATCAATGGCGAGAACATTACGGTAGGCCAATTGCTCAAGTCATCCCAATCCCGCGAGAATCATTGAGAGCGAAATGGGTAGTAGACACTAACGAATAAGAAACAAAGTCAACGACCAATCTTTTCTAACCGCTCCCGTGCGTTCATAGTCAAGACGTGAAGAACGAGGTGTCTGCTTTCCGTGCCATTCCGGAGGTCACTCCGACTCTGAACCAGGACTGTTGAAGTGTCTCTCCTGACACCGTTGTTCTGAATACCATTCCGGGTAGATCACTAACTTCCGTTCGTTCTTCGTGATTTGGTCTTCTTCTTCACTGGTCACCGTTCGGTACGATGGTGAAGGCGACGGGGCTTTGATAGGTACTAATTGCAGCACCGGGTTGACTTTCGTGATGCGACCGGTTTGGGTAATTTTCACTATCGCCTTCAATGGAACGGTCTCTGCACCGTTTGTACTGCTATCACAATCTCCCTCAGGTTCGAGGACTTGCGGGATTGTTTCAACAATCCCCTCTGTGTGCACAGACGGTTCAATTACAAGGACTTGCACACCCTCTGGGATTGTGAGATCCCATTTCGTGTCAATTGTGAATAGATCCGGGTGGGAATCGAGGGATTCAACGATTGGTAATTCACCAGGTGCGTACCGATCGTGAACAACAGATAGCGAGGAGCGTTCCGATGTATCCGAGGAATGAACACCTCGGATTTGACAGGGCGGGTGCACAATCATCCCGGCGGTGACAGCGTCTTGGAATTCGATACTGTTGTCAACCATATGCTGGTCAACTTGGGGGTGTGACTCAACACATTTCTCAATACTATTTTTGTAGTGCTCGATAGCTTGCAAAGGTTTCGGCAGTGCAGCCACATCAACCTGCTCTGCAGCCCGAGGTGACAGTTTCAAACACGGAGTTTCACCTTGTTCACCAGCGAACTTTTCGTCAGTTTCAGTATTTCCTATTGGCATTGTGAATCATGTCACGACACGTTATTTCTGTGTGAGTGTTATTCATTTGATTGTCTTTCGGCGACAATGTATCCTTTGCTAATGAGTGAGTTTCGGTGAATCGGGATGTTAACTGATGTTGGGGCCCCAGCACTCATTTCAAACTCACCGTCAGGGTTGAGAAACATCCCAATAGATGTAGCTCGCATGCAAAACTCATCCATATCACTCATCCCTGATGTTGATCGGAACGGATGTTGCCAGTGGTTCAACGGTTCACGCATGAGGATCGAATACCCGCTTGGCGCACGGATAATTGCAGGCGAGATAAACTTCACAAGATTAATCCAATCAATAGGGAATGCTTCACCAAGCTGTTTCGGATCATGGAACGAAATTACAGGTTCGTCCTCGACCAGTGAGTTCTTCATCTTCCCATCGTAACGAGTGCTGAGCTCTATTCCACTATCACCCAAGGTAGACATTAGACAATCAGCTGGTATCGGTGAATACCATCCAAGGTCCATTGCGTTACGAGCCCATGACGCCATTCGACGCATTTCCGCATCAACTCCTGAGAAACTATCAGGGTTCGTTATCCATTCCGGCATTTGTGTTTTTGCAGGAGATGGTTCAGGAACGACGCCGTTGTCAGACTTTGGGACAACGTATCTAAGCGTTTTTTGTGCGTCCTCCTTATACTCTACAAACGGATCATCCGGAGGTTCACCCACCAACTCTGAAATTTGTTCAGTTGGTCCATCACTCGATTGATTCTGATTCACAACGGATTTATTCGGTTTCGGCCGCCAACATTCCCGACGATAAAACCCGGCCGATCGGGCGACAAGTTCTGACCGTTCTTGATAGCCTTGGTAGATTTGACTCCCAACCGGGTCGTTCTGATCAGTCACCTTAACTTCAGAGATAATCGTATCACGCCGTATCGGAATCGCTTGCACGACCGGTGTCCCCTTCTCCATTCTTCCAAACGGACGTGTTGTAGATGCAGGGACAGTGATGGGCCCATCGTATTCATCAGTTGGCACAAGTAACGAATACGACTTGACTCCCGGGTCAAGACGATTCATCGGGTACGTCAACAAGGTCGAATATCCATCTGGTGTGTGAATCTTCCATGGGAGTTCAATTCGCAACTCGGGCGGTTTGAACGTCGAATTACGCCCGGGCTGTTCAGGTGATGCGATTCCATATTCTTTCACCGGGTTTTCAACACCTATACTATCGGTTGCAGTGGTCTGCAACACCCCATCATTAACTCCGAACTCCAAATCGAACGTTAACGGGATTACAAACCCTTCTTTCATTGCATCTCCGAACGACACACACATTTTCACAGTCCGGAAACCATCATTCTCAGCAGAGAGCGTCTCGTACCAATCCGGCACCACCTTCTGAGCAGATTGAGGACACGGCGTATCCTCAGTTAACGGTTCATCCCCAACCCACTCGAAGACAATAGCAGGTTCTGAACCCGGTGGAGAGTCACTAACCATCGTTGTCACAATGTTGAACATGACCGGGTAAATACCCTTGCGTTTCCCGTCTGAATTCGGTCATAAAGGAAAGGGACAAGGGCGTTCAACTCGTATCACCAGTAACGCGATATGTCTCGTGAACACTCCCCAAACGAGTCTAAGGGACCTTCGACGTCAGACACCAACACCGGTGAAGCGGAGTGTCACGGTGACAGTGACGTTGATGTTGATAGTGGGATGCACGGGGTGTCGACACTCACCGGGGCACCAGAAAGTTCAACAAATCGTGTGATCCTTCACGTTGATTGTGATTGTTTTTATGCGGCGTGCGAGCGATTGCGCGATGAATCGTTAGTTGGAGAGCCAGTTATTGTTGGGATGGGGTATGAACAGGAAGACCCGAGCGGGGCTGTAGCAACAGCGAGTTATGAAGCTCGTGAACATGGTGTTGAGAGTGCAATGACAATCGGTGATGCTCTCAATAGACTCCCACGGATGGCTGATGTTGACTCGGAAGACTCTGATACACCTGCACCAGACGCTGCAGGGTACTACAGACCGGTTGATATGGAGTACTACGAGTCCATCGGGAATGACGTTCACACTATTTTGGAACGGAATGCAGACACGTTCGAACCAGTCAGTATCGACGAAGCATACCTTGATGTCACCACACGAACCGATTGGGAGACGGTATCCGAATTCGCTGAAGAACTGAAACAAACAATTCGTGAGGAAGCCCGTGTCCCTGTAAGTATTGGAGTGGCACCGACGAAAAGCGCAGCGAAGGTCGCGTCAGACCTCGATAAACCAAACGGGTTAGTTATCGTTGAACCAGGAACCGTTCGAGAGTTCTTCGAACCCCTTGAGATTGAACTGGTTCATGGAATCGGCCCGGTAACCGCCTCAAAGTTACGTGACATGGGCATTGAGACAGCGGGAGATCTTGCCGTTACAGACCCGGGTGGCCTAATAAACAAATTCGGGGAACGCGGAAAAGAAGCTCATCAACGAGCCCGCGGGCATGACCCGAGAGCTGTCACACCACCGGATGATCCGAAAAGCATCTCTAACGAATCCTCGCTGGGAGACCCAGTGACAGACATAGAGGTGAAACGGCAGGCATTACTCGAATTGTCTAACGAGGTGACTGAGAGGGCAGTTGAGCAGAACGCACTCTATCGGACTGTCGGGATTAAAGTTGTAGAGCCACCATTTGATGTGAACACTCGGGCACGCACGTTATCAGGCCCGGTTCACAACCCCGATTTGGTAGAGTCAATTGTGAGTGACTTACTTGAGGAGTTTGCCGAGGTCCCGGTTCGGAAGGTAGGAGTCCGCGTTTCCAACTTAACGTTCTCAGAAAATCAACAACCGATGTTGACTGAATGGGAGACCGAATCTGAAACAAATCCCGGTGAAGTCGCACGTGGTTCACGGTCGATCGGTGGTCGGACAGCACGCCGGAAGAGTTCACGACAAACCGAAATGAGCGAATACGGGTCTTCGGAGCCAGGGGAGTGACCCTCCCATCAGTACTTGGCGTTAGGACGGTGATTGTGACGTGCGGAACCGTCAAGCTGTCAGTAGGTACGGTGTCCTCACAACATTACTCTCACATCGGCCCTTCCTCATTGTGTCCCCGCACCCACAACCTACAACCACCGTGAACCTCAGCACTCTCTCACTTCCGTTCTTCGCTCGATAAGGTGGTTCATCGCCAACCTATGCGATTCCCCTTCGAGATCACTTCCGATCCGACTTTGACGCGTCTTCATGGGGTTCCCAAGCCCCGCTCTTGATCAGGGCGTCAATTATTTCTTGTTCTCGGGATTCCCCGATCGCAGGTAATGAACGAAGGCGGTTGCTCCCATTTCGAATATCTTCACACAACTCAGTTAGTGAGTCGAATTCTCTCGCAATCTTCCACCGGGTTTGACGGCCTATCCCATCACCATCAAGAAGAGCGTTCTTTAACTCATCTTCTTGCTTCCGTTCCTCTGTCTTTTCAACAGTAGATGTGATATTATTACTTACTTCTCGACAGGCCTTTCGAACAGTTGTTTCTGAGTATTCCTCAAGGAGGTCTGATACAACGAGTTGGATTGCATCAATGCTGTTCTCATATGGAGACTCCCACTCTTCAGGAGAGAGTAACTCGATATCAGACAGTGTGTACGGACTGTCACACGTATTTTGTTCATCCACGGTGATTACCCCGTCTTCGCTCACGGAGCGGATTCTCGGAGCTGTATTCTGTTCCTGAGTACCATGAACCCCCATTTGGTAATTGGTCTGCTCCTCAACCCACCACCAGTACGTGAACGCGTATAGCGCAATCCATCTCGCAGTTTGGCGAAGTGACGCCGGATCTGCATTCTGAATCCGGAATTGACCACTCCCACGAGAAAAGACATCGTGAACATCTTCTACACGGTTCCTGTAATTGGATGGTTGAGGGTGGAACCGTGTCGGAGGATGGAAATCAATGTGAAGGCCGGTTCCGTCCGCTTGTTCCACAACACGGTCAATCTCTTCCTGGGTCGGGTTGTCACCCAAATGTTCACCAATCGGGACGCCTTCTAATTCCCACGAGAACAATCCGATTCGTAGCCATGCAGGTGTTTCCCGAACGGTGTCCGGGATTCGGTATGTGACCAAGTCTTCGTGCGGTTCGAGAAGTGAATACGTAGGGATGCTACTCATGGTTCGTGGTTTGTTTCTCGGCCTTCGGTATCATTAGCGTTCGTTTTTCTCAATTGCCTCAAACCAGGGCAATCCCCTGAGATTTCTTGCTTCTAAATGACGGAGGCTCCCCATGCGAGCATTGAGGCAACCATGATTAACACGAAAAAATACTGCGATGATTTGGTTTCTTTCCATACTTCATGTATGGAGAGAGTTCATAAAAGAGTCAGGATTCAACGGGTGCGGAGAGCGACTGTGATGTGCTTTGTTGAGTTCCATCAGTTGTTTTTGGAGATTGGGGAGAGATTCGATTTGGTTGCTCGTTTTTTGGAATCGTCTCAATGGTTTTCCGGGTGGTGGTTGGAGCTCTGACGAACATCCCGTGGACGATGAGCGTGATAGCGAGTGCCCCTCCGACACCCATCCCAACTTCTAGAGGCCCGCCTGCGATGAGTGCAAGGCCTGTTCCTCCAATAAATGCCGTTGGGATACCGCCAAGTAGGTAGTCATAGTATGCTGGCATAACTATCTTAGAATACTCCTCCTATTATTATAAAACTTTGCACAACAGGTTCGTGTTGGGTATGGAATCAATCCTCACTTGTAACAAATGGGATTCCCATAAGTTATACAAAAGCCATGCTACCGTAAATGCGGTAGTTCACCGCTTGAGAGTTCGGTACAGCATAACCACGGATAGTACTACAACACAGATCATACTGTAGACGCCAACCCTCAAAATTTGCATGACTTCAACAACACCCGCCCCGATATTCTCTTCTTGGAAACTGGTCACAACCTCATGCAGAAGGAAGTAATCATACGCAATAAGAGAGAGTACGGTAATCAAAGGTACAACAGTAAGTATTAGTCCTGTTCGTCGAGTGACCTTCTCCCGATCGTTAATTGGTTCCCAGACTGGGTGCGTTTCAAAGAAATATATCAGGACAGCAGTCCCACCGGCAGTGATTATTAACGGGAGTACTGACGCAACAACAGTTTCCACAGGGCTGAAGGCACCAAATGCCACTGACCACAGAATGAACGGGGTTGCGTACAAGATAGTTGGGAGTATGACTCCTCCCATCGCCCATATTTCAACAACTAATTCAACGGCTCTAATCAAATCCTCCTCGTCTTTTTCACCGAGTGTCTCTGCTGTCGGCTCAGTTTGAGTACCCATAACAGAGCATTTTCTGAGAAGCGTCATAAACACGGGGAAAATGAATCAATCAGTCCACCAGGATGTCAAGAGGAACTGGTTTGTTCGTGAGTCAGCGGTTCAACACGGGAAAGTCAAGTGTATAAGATAGCAGGAAACTGGTCTCGACCCAAATGAGTCGTTACTGCAGATCGTCTGAGATTTCGTAATCGCTGTTCAAAGATTCAATTTCCGTCTTCTCGAAGTAGATGTGAACACCGTCTGATTCGGTGATATCCCACCCGTTTGCTTCGAGAGCTTCGAATTCATCGGCAGTTTGCCGGATCGCTTTCACATGAGGTTCAACTTCAAGCGGTGGGTTTTCTTGAGAAATCCCGATGAACTTCATGTAGTAGTGCGCTTGTTTTGTGTAGGAGTTCCCAGTTGTATTCCCACACTCTGGGCAGGATGCATTCCCTTTTGGCTCAGTTCGGTAGTCTTGATCTGGGTCATCTGCCGTCGTGTCTTCCCACGATAACCCACAACTATCGCAGGTGAACCATTCGGTGTAACTGATGAGGAACGATTCGTCGTCGTGTGTGATCCGGTCTGTTGGTTGTTTCATTGGTATTCGGTCAGGCGTGGATTTCTTGTGGAGGGACGTCTCCTTTGCTTAATGCGACGTGACTGCTTCGGGTTGTACAGTCAAGCGACCACCCGTTCTCCTGCATTGCCTCAAAGAGCGCTGCTTTCTGAGAGAGTAACTCGGTGACTTGATTGACGTTTTCTTCGTCTCCGGTGAATAGTGTGTGTTTGATGTATTCTTCGTAGTATTTCCCCAGGATTTGATCGCGTGAGTTCTTCCGGTTACAGTTTCCGCATGTTATCCGATCGGCGTTTGATGCGGAGCTAGTGATGTGACCGCACTGTTTACACTCTACGGCCCATCGGAAACTAATCCGGTGGGTTTCACCGTTGTGTTCGAGTTCTTCAGTTGGGAGCGTTTGGCGCATCTTATGACTACATTTTCTTGGTGGGTGGTCATCTATAAATGACTACCGGAATTGACTGGGTAGTCATTGAGAGTAGTCATTATGAGTAACAAGTACGGGACTCGGGAACCTGACTCATCGACTGGCTTCTAAAATCAGATCAATCCGGCACCGGGGACAAATAGAATCCCCGAGCTCAGGACAAGATTTGCGGCACCAAGGACTAACAGGACAACTCCACCCAAAGCAAGCAGATACATTGCAATATCAATCAACCCACTCAGCACAGACAACGCGATTGCTACGACCAGCAATCCCACCCCTGCTAAAAGGTACGGTGACTGCATCAAGAAGTCAATAATCGCTAACATGAACTAATCACCGTGCTCAGCAAGCACTCACTTCGCATCATGAGTATCACTATCTCCCAGTTACGTAAATGAATTCGGGTCGCAGACACCTTCACTGACCAATCGGTCATTGAAACTTTTAGGGGTCAATTGGTTCTCCGAAGGGTTATGATTGGTAAGCCCACCAGTCATCTTTACAGTCAGACGAGCAGAACCAGAGTGTTTTATCTTCCCCACGTGCACTGTGTTCTGGCGTTTCAGATTCTGGTGTGAACTGATTTCCACAACATGCACATGTGAATTGTTTCATGATAGAGTAGAGGTTCTTGGTGTGGTGATTACGTCTTCCCTCTGTTACACAGAGAGTTCCGTGATGTTGTACTGGGAGAGGACATCGCTATAATCTCGGTAATTAGTCCGAACCGTGAGCGTGCTGATGTTCACCGCGTCTGCAACGTCTTCTTGCGTATATCGACCATGCCCACGATCGTGAGCTCCAACATAGTAGAACGCAGTAGCTGCGATTGTTCGAGCGGCTTGATTCATTACAGCCCCATCACTTTCCAAAACGGATACTACTTCTTTCGCAAGGTTTACGTCTGACACATCCGCGTCTAACTGGTCACCGATTCGCTCAACGAAATCGTCAGGGTTGGCAACGACCAACCCAAGGGACAGCGTTGTGGATAGGTATTTTGTGGTTTTGTGGATGCGTTTTTCATTGATGTGCTCAGGTGATTTTGCTGCGATTTCTTCGGTTGTTCTCACATCACCAGTTTCGCGGCAGGCAACAAGGACGCATGCAGCGACAATCGCGCTCACACCTCGCCCAACAAAACTGCATTCTTCAGTATGAAACGCATTGTGATAGAGAGCTTTTGCAGCTTCTTCAGTTCCACTGCAGAGATTAAGATCACTACTCAGAGACTCGATTTCGGCGAGTCCATCACGTAGTGCTTCGCTATCCGATTCTGTCATACCCAATGAAAATAATCGGTTATTTAAAACAGTTAGGGGAAGATACTGTTTCCAAACAGCCAAAACGGTGCCCGTCACAGAATCCCAATCATGTGGCCACACGCTAACAGACGTATCAAAACCTGGCCGGGTAACCTCATCCCTCGGAGCCACCCTCATATTCTGTGAAAACTGCCGGTGGATACGCAAACACCTAAACCAATCAATTACAAACGTGATGTACGACGAGCACATGCCGATTCACCACACCCCTCAACATTCGACGGAATCGGAAACGATTGCAACCAGCGTTGAAATCGGAGATACGCTTCTCAAACAGACCCGGGGTCTCATGTTCCGTCAGGAAATCCCTGATGATTACGGGTTTGTGATGCCGTTTTCTAAAGCAAAGATCCGAGGAGTACACACAGCGTTCGTTTTCAAACCAATCGATGTCGTGTGGACTCTTGATGAGACGGTTGTGAAAGTGAAACGCTTCAATCCCTTCAGAACGGTCGGATTCAAAAAATCAGATTGCATCACCGAACTGCCTGCAGGAGCTGCAGAAGATATCACAGTTGGTGATTCACTGTCCTACTCGACCGAGACAGAGGGTGGTGAGTTGGATTCCAACGGGGTAGATTCCGAAGATCCATAGAGATAAAACCCTCCCCCGTGAAAATGAGTAGCATACCGGACCTGAATAACAGTGGGACCGACGAGGACATATTCGATGATTTCCTTAAAACTCGCGGCCACACTGTGGATAACCGTGACTGGGACGAATCACATAAGAAGAAGCAATGCCCGGTATGCGGCGGAATTCACTCACAAACAGCTGATGCATGCGAATCATGCGGGTGGCAACCGGTCACACCATAACACCGTTTTCAAACACTTACCGTGTGAGAAACCAGTTATCCAAGTGTTTTTATCTTTCGCGCGGCAAACTCACACTCATGAGCATGACTGAACAGTACCCACGGCCAGGAGAAGATGCATTCCATGAGATGTACACAGATCGTGAGGAAG
>LFCJ01004393.1_pt1 | contig 10335 bp, 10 predicted proteins | sample 643141 | NCBI WGS metagenome assembly LFCJ01 (sample SAMN03766243, study PRJNA286221) | soda lake metagenome | biome: soda lake; feature: Kulunda steppe; material: water; isolation source: sample B1-Br-g2 brine of Lake Bitter-1 | place: Russia: Kulunda steppe | collected 2010-07 | reverse complement strand
CGACGACACAAGACCCAATCATCCGCTTTGCGTTCGTTCTGGTTGGATTCCTGTTGGAGAACCTCTGGCTTGTGCTTCGATGGGCGGTCGTCGCCCGCCCACGGCGGGGCGGGCGCGACCTGCCCGAGGAATTCACGTTCAAGACCTTCTCTGACTGGATCAGACGCGCGTTAGAGGAAGAGCTAGAGCGGACGTGGGAGATTGAGATGAACGGTGTCGGTGTGCCAGAAGCGTACGCATCGGCCGCGGGCTGACCTAGCCCGCGGCCTTGGGCAAGGTCTGGTGAGCAACAGCATTCGTCTAGGACAGCGGATCTCAGCCTTCTTACCGCGGGTTCCTTCACCTGTGAACTCTATTTCGTCCTTCACTGAGCTACCACACCAGCGTTTGCTCCAGTTTCCCATGACTCAGCACAGCTCACGAAGCGACCTTTGGGAAGTACCGACAGTCCACATCAACAGCAACACGAACGTTTTTCCCTCGTTGCACGCTTCGCTGTCGATGACCGTCCTATTATTGGCGTGGACAACGAGAGCGGAGTTCCCTAGGTAGTTTCTTCTCGCGACGGTGTTGGCGGGGTCGGTCGTGGTGTCAACAATGGTACTGGGAATTCACTGGGCGACAGATGTCGTTGCAGGTATCGCCCTCACCTTCGTCGCGATGACGCTTTCAACGCGCCTCATCAAATGATAGAAATTGTCCCAGCAAATTGACGGGGTGTGCCGGAGACCAAAACGGTATATTGATACGGTCAAGGGTAACGCACGAGTGACCCGAACCTATTCGCAGGAGCGTTATCTTGCGGCGAAACGATCGATCGACGACCGCTCGTTAAATCGGCAAGTCGTTGGCGAATTGAAACCAGTACTCGCTGATGCGACTGAAGTCGTTGAAATCGGTGCCGGAATCGGTACGATGCTCCAGCGGCTGCTTGAGTGGGACCTCGTTCCAGACCGGACAACGTACGTTCTGGTCGATATTGACGCAGAATCGATCGCTGCCGCACTGGAGCGGATCCCCTCGTGGGCGTCGTCGGAGGGGTACGCTGTTGTTGAAGACGGTGGGATCGTTCTACAACGCGGTGGGCAGGAAGTCCGCGTCGAGACGGCGGTGGTGGACGCCGCCACGTATCTAACTACCGAATCGCCTGACCTTGTCATCGGTTCTGCCGTTCTCGATCTGCTGGAATCGGAGGAGGTAGACGAATTGTTCGGCCAAGTCCCCGCAGGCTGTCACTGCTACTTCCCAATTACGTTCGACGGCGATACGACGTTTCAGCCGACCTTCTTCCCGGGGTTCGACGAGCACGTCGTTGAACGGTATCACGAGGACATGCTCCAGCGTGCGAATCCGGGGGATCCACACGCCGGGCGGAACCTACTCTCGCGAGTGGTGGCCGACCACACGCTTCTTGCAGCGGGGTCGTCGGACTGGGTCGTTGCCCCCGAGGATGGCGGCTATAGGGCGGACGAGGCGTACTTTTTACATCATATTATCGAGACGGTACAGTCCGCGCTTGCAGACGACCCGGCGGTTGACGATGAACGGTTCGATCTCTGGGCAGATCACCGACACGAGCAGATCTCTTGCGGCGAACTCGTCTACGTCGCTCACCAGTTAGATGTCCTGCTAACGGTCTGAGAGGTATTTGAGAAACGCACGTAACTTGTTCATCGATTCTTCCCACGTTGGGTGTTCTTTGGCTGTTACGAGGGCGTTTTCACCCAACTGAGCGAGCCACGTTCGGTCATCGTCGAGTGTCCGTAACTGTTTGTTAATTTCCCTGTCATCACCGGGCTCAACGACGAATCCGTTCTGACCGTGCTCGATGAACTTGCTAGCCCCGCCGACGCTTCCAGCTATTGGGACGACGCCGTACTCCATTGCTTCGAGGTAGACCATGCCAAACGCCTCGTACTGCGAGGGAACACAGCAGATATGACTTCGTTCGAGGATCGCTTCCAGTTCGGCTGTCCCTATCTCCCCAGTGAATTCCACTCGATCGTGGATTCCGTACTCATCGACAGCCGTGACGACTGACTCAGCATAGTCGGGATCAGCGTCGTGGCTGCCGACGACGGTCAACTCCCAGTCCTGTTTTGGTCGTCCCCGGGCAAATGCCCGCAGGAGCGTCCCCGGGTCCTTGCGGGACAGCACATTCCCCACGTACACAATACGGAGCGACCCCATCTCGGCACGATCCCGAACGTGCTCCGTGGATACGGCAGCGCCTTCCGCCCGACCAGCTGGCGGCGCGACGAGACGTGGCTTCCTGTTCAGTCCGGGCGCTAGCTCGCTTGCACGTCTTCTGGTGAACTCGCTCGTAGTGATCATGGCGTCTACTGATTCGAGGTAGCGTTGTTCGAACAGTCGAAACGCCGCTGCGAACCGTTCGGTTGGGTCGTCGGATCGAAGGTGGTGGGCCAGTGTAACGACCACCTCCGGCTCAGAGAGGCTGCGGTTCTGCCGCCACAAAGAAGGGTGACAGAGCCCGTCCTGTATAAGTACGTCGACGGGGCGGTCAAGTTGTGATCGGATCGACGGAGAGATACCGTCAACGAGTCCACGCTGGTACGAGCGCCACGGGAGCGAGATCACGTCGACGGTATCACCACACCCGCGGAGATGCGAGACGAGTTGTCGGTCGTAGCGAAAGCCACCGGATGTCGATCCCAGATCGCCATAAATCACCAGTCCGACGTGCATTGTCCTGCCCTCACTCACGCTCTTGCTCAGATCGTTCGTCCGTGAGTGACGCTCGCCACGTCGTCTTCCTGTAGCTTGATCTTCAGTCGTGTCGCCGTCTCGGGCTGTAAGCGCGTGAGCAGGCTGTCGCCGAAAATCCGGGCGAAATGTTCTGCGCTCGGGTTCCGCCCCTCGAACGCCAGTAATTCGTTTAGCGTCTCGTCGCGGAATTCCGCGACCGTCGCCTCTACGGCCTTATTGACGGCGTCGATATCGACGAGATAGCCGTACTCGTTTAGCTCCGGTCCCTCAAAGGTCACCTCGGCAGTGAAATGATGGGAGTGTAACGTTCCCTCCGGACCCGGATCGGGGACTGTCAACCAGTGCTGTGCGATGAACCAACGGGTAACGGAGACGGTATACATGTCTCCCCCTTTGACTGTGTGTGCTTAAGTTCACGCCTCGGTGTGGCTATCCCGACCCGGCGAGTCGGCCAGAGACGACCAACCAGTCCCGTGTGAAGTTGACCAAGAACGGTATCAGTATCAGCCAAGCGAACACTCGTGACAGCGAGACGTTGGAGATTGGCACTAGGGCGAGCCAGATAACAACCATCGCGCCTCCGCCGAGTGCCCGACGGAGATTGCTCGGATCGAGTTCGTGTACGTCATAGCCGCGGAAACGCCGGTACTTGAGACCAGCTACGAAGGCGTAGCGTGCGAACCCGACGATAACGAAGACGGTCGGGGCGACGCCATATCGGACTGCGAGCACAGCACCCACGAGGATCGTGAGGGCGTCGAATTCTACGTCGAGACGCTCTCCAAGTTTCGATTCGCAGTCCAGCCAGCGAGCCACGGCCCCGTCAACGGCATCCACTGCGGCGGCTATCGCGAATAGGATACCGGGCGCCCACGCGATCATGCCAGCCGGTTGCAAAACGACCAGAAATCCAACAAGCAGCACCAGTGCCCCTCCTCTGGCGACCGTCACCCAAGTAGCGATCGTGATTCGCTCAGGGCCGACTTCGATCCGAGCAAGTTGAAAAGCCCGCCAAGTCGTCGCTGCTATAGCGGTGAACCCCACGAGCACCCCTAGCAGGTACGGGTTAGTCGGACCGCTCTCCCACACGAACACGAGTCCACCCCCACCAATGACCGTGAGAAGTGCTATAACTCCGGCGGCAACAAACCAGTGATGGTGATGGGCCGTCACTACTGGTGGTCGTCCCATCGTCATTCGGCTCCGTCATCTCCGAAATTGGACAGGTCTGGATGCGCGTGATACTCCTCGTCGACGGCAGTTTGGTCCTCTTTTCGCACTCGGTCACGGACCCGTTGCCACTCCCGGTGGCGACGCTGCACAATCACAGGTACCGTCTCTATATCAAGCAACTTCGCGATAGCGAGCCGGTGTTGTCCATACGTCCGCCAGTAGATAGTCCCGTCCCGTCCGATATCGACATTGATTTCGTCTGCACGCGTTCCGATCGCTGTTTCCTGTTCTCGGATTTCTGTTTGCACTCGGTAGCCATCTTGTTTGATTGCTTCGTACAGCTGTTCTATCTCCCGACAGCGCTGCTCAAATTCTTTGATTGAGGTGTACTCCCAAGCGTTACCGAACCGCTTCAGCTGGCCGACGTATGCGTCATAAAGTGCCGTCTCCTTCCACGGTTTCCCCTCTTCGAACCGTTGTGTAAGTCCGCGGGGTACCTGCCGGTCGTCGAACAATTCCCAGTCACGGTCCCAGTCTCCGCCAACGACACGACCCCATTGTGGTCGGCCCGGAGCTGTCTCGATCAGACTCCGTTCGATTCGATTCGGATCGACCTGCAACAGGGCGAGCGGGCTGGCGTCAGTGTACCGCTGTGGGTTGGCACGCCGACGGAGACGGTGCCAGTGACGCAGCCCGGAAATCGAAACGAGTCGGCTCACTGGGTTCGTCAGTGCGTGTCGAATCGTGACCACAGCCCGCCCTCGAAGTTGCTTGAGGGGACCGATCGGTTCCCGGTTCACGACTCGCGAAGGTAAAGCACTATCAGCACGGCAATGAGGATCGACTGTGCGACTTTGTCGATGATGTCTGCCGCCCCGAGTACCGCCAGACTATCGGGCTGGACAACCTGATACCAAGCGATGATCTGTACCAGCGTAAAGGGGATTCCAACGAGATAGATGAGTGTGCGACGATAATCAATCAACACCAGCACGACAGCGCCGACGAACCCGCCCGTCGCGAGCAAAAAAAGCACGCCCATATAATGTGGCAAAAAGCCGATACCGAGTACGAGATGTACAAGCGCGCTCACAAGCGCCATCGCGATCCCAAGACAATGTAACGGTGTCAACGATCCTATGACAAACGTCTGATCCGTGGTACTCATTATTTATGGCTTTGACTGATACGACAAATCCCTTCGCATAGAGGAATCAATATATCCATCCGAGAAGTCCAAATATGCAAAATCAGGCTTTTGCGTCGTCCACACGGTCAAACGTCACGTTTTCGAGCAGTTCGCGAAGCCGTCGTTCCCCCTCTTCCGGATCGTATCCCTCCTGTCTGAGGTGGGCTATTGGGGCAACGTTCGGATTCAATTCCCAGTGACACCAGACATCCGTCTTTCCCTCGGGCGTCGGGAACAGTCTGACGTGTAGCTGCCAGCGCCCGAAGACACCACTGGGTCGGTAGGAGCAGCTGGCAACTTCGTACAACACTGTCCCATCACGCTCGTATGCGTGGAGATACGCCCGGATCATCTGGCTGAAGTCGTAGTCCTCGATGAGTCGATCACGTGCGGTTGCAGGCGATACGTCCCATACGCCGACGTACTCGCTGTCGGGCGGAGGAAGCACGCGGAATGGTTTCGGGACGAGCCTACCCGGGAACCGCCGTGAGATCTGCGCACCGTGTAGTCGAACCTTCCAGAGGGAGACAGAAGTGAGGACGATCCACGTGAGCACACCGCCGAATCCGGATAGACCAGCGCGAACTAGCAGATCTCGATATTTAGAGCTCATTCAGTAGGTCAACACCACTTGTACCGCCGACTCTGCGTGCTTGTCCAGCAGTTGATAGGCCCGTTCGGCGTCCTCGAAGGGGATCCGATGACTGACGAGAGCGTCCGTGTCGGTCCGCTCGAGCCACTCTCTGGCCGTGTCCATCCGTCGGTCGGTGTCCCACCTACCGCGAAGTTCGGGTGCGATGGTACTCACCTGACTGGAGACCAATTCAATTCGGTTGCGGTGGAATCGCCCGCCAAGATTGATCGGGGCTCGCTTGGTCCCGTACCAGGAGCCAACAACGACCCGACCGTCGTACCCAACAACATCGATCGCATCGTCGAGCACGTCGGGCTGGCCCGACAGCTCGACCACGACGTCGACTCCGGTGATGTGCTCCTCGAGTTGCTCGGGAGGACAGACGGTATCGGCTCCCAGTTCCGCGGCGAGTGTTCGACGGTTCTCGATGGGATCGACGACGACGAGATCTGCAAGTGGAAACTCGGACAGGAGTCGGGCCGTACACAATCCGATAACCCCAGCACCGAACACGACGACTTGCTCGTTCAGGCGCGGACCGGTATCGAGCGTCAGATTCGTCGCTGTCTCGACGGTCGGCAACAGTGTACCCCTTTCGGCCGAAATATCTGCCGGTAGCTCTACGACGTCGTCCGGGCGGGCACTGAACCGCGTCTGGTGTGGGTTGAACCCGAATACGCGCGTGCCGATCCAGTCGCTATCGACATCGCGACCGACACTGATCACCTTGCCAACTGCAGCGTAGCCGTACTGCATTGGATACGAGAACTCACCGCTGAGACTCTCGATGGTCTCGTCGACCGCGATTTCAGCTGGGGTCTCGTTACGGTATACGAGCAACTCAGTTCCCGCGCTCACCGCCGAGAACTCCGTCTCTATCAGTAGTTCGTCTGATGCGGGGCCGTCAATCTCGATTACACGAGTCTCAACGGTCCGTTTGCCGGTAAAATACAGCGCCCTCGCATTCATCGATCGATGGTGGCCCGGGAACCGAACCGATCAATCCGCTGTCCCGTCTCTCGGCACTCTTCAAGCGCCAGTTTCGCACGATAACCCGCCTCATGTGGCGTTTCACCTTCGCCGACCCCGACTTGTAGATCGATCCCGGTCGTCGCCTGCACGTGCTCTCTGGCCGTTTCGAACGCCTCCATCTCAAGCGAGGGACAGAGCGCGATGATATTATCGCCACCGACAAAACGGGTGACCCCATCGTGTTCTTCTCGCAAGTACGACGAGAGCGAAACGGTCGCTCGCTGGATCGTGAGGGAAGTCTCTCCGGCGTCTTTGCGGTCAGTGAACTCGCTCGTGACATCGACGACGTCAAAGTGGGCGATGGTCAGTGGCCCCGGTGTGTCTCCGATTGGTCCTGCTGTCGCCAGTCGCTCCGTTCTCTCCGCATCCTGTGCACTACCTTCCGCTTGGAGCGCCTGCGAAGCAGCACCCAGCGCGTTGGTCGGCGTTTCGCCGACACCGATCCCGATGCTCACCGTTACTGGGTACTGGTTTCTGACCTGCTCTTGGAATCGCTTGTGATCCGCTACAGTCATCCCGTCGGTGACGGCGATCATGTTATCGAACCGGTCGAAGAAAGCGTAGCCGTCGTGAGTACTGACAAAATCGGCGAGCGTGGCGTACAGCCGTGCCTGCAGCGCTTGCAGGTCCGTTTCCCGCCGTGGTGATGGCGTCACCGTCCACGGCCCGTAGTTGTCCAGTTGGACGAGCGAGATCTGGATCGACTCTCGTGTGCTGGTCACGTTCATATTCACGATGGTCACATCTTAACCGGTCTTATTCCGGCAAAGTGTCTCTCGTCGCCCAAAAACTGGAGATTCAATGACCGACCGGAGCAACGCGATCTCCAACAATAACACGGATGTACGTTCGCCCGAAGACCTTCGCAATGACCGACGCGGGTGGCGAGTCCCGTATCCAGGCGCTCGTCTCCATTGCACGTGGGGCCTCCCTCTACACTGTCGGGAAAGTCGTTTCCGATGCTGGTGAGTTCGTCCTCCACCTGCTCGTCTCCCGCTATCTCGGAGCTGGACTCTACGGGCTGTTCGCGTACGGAAAAACACTCGCGTTCACTGCCCTGCTTCTGACGAACCTCGGCTCCGATACGTCCATTCTCAAGTACCTCCCACAGTACGAGGATCAACCCAAGAAACGTCGGTTCCTCCTCGGCCTTGCATGGGTCACTTCGTTTCTTGGCGCGCTCGTCGTCTCGGTGGCCCTGTTCGTGTTCGCCCCGACAATCGCGGCGCTTACCCTTGACGAGACCGGGTTTGTCGCCGTATTGCGTCTGTTCGCCGGGATACTGTTTCTGGATACGCTTGCAAACCTGCTCTACGCGACGTTCCGAGCGGTCGAGTTGATTGAGTACGAGGTGCTCACCGGCCGAATACTCAAACCCGGCCTTCGCGTCGTCGGCGTCGGGGGTGCACTGCTCGCTGGTGCCTCGGTGTACGGGGTCGTCGTAGCGATGGTCGTTGCGAGCGCGGTGACACTCATCGTTGCGATCGCCTTCTTTTTCAGCCGACTCGAGATCCGTCCGACCCTGCATGGTCCGCATGCGACACGCGGGACCGTCACAGAGTACTACAATTTCTCCTTGCCACTGACGGCCAAAGAGGCGGGCACGGTCATGCAAGGGCGGATTGACGTGTTGATCGTCGGTGTCTTCCTCTCATCGACTGCGGTCGGTATCTACAACGTTTCGGTGCTCGTGTCGAGTCTGCTGTACATTCCGATACTGGCGTTCAACCAGCTGTTTCCGCCGATCGCTGCACGGCTGTACGCCAACGACGAACGAGCCGACTTGGCGGCGGTCTACGGCGCGACGACGCGCTGGATCTTTACAATCAGTCTCCTGCTTGGCCTCATCGTGGTCGTCTTCCGCACCGAGATTTTGATGCTATTTGGTTCCGAGTTCACCGCTGGGACACTCGTATTGACGCTCTTTGTCGTAAGTCAACTATTCAATTGTGCCACCGGTCCGAGTGACTCTCTGCTAATGATGACGGATCACCAGTACGCCGTGATGGCCAACGAGTGGGTGTTTGGGATCGCTAATGTCGTCCTCAACATCGTACTGATCCAACAATACGGCTTCGTCGGCGCAGCAGTTGCCTCGGCCGGTGTGCTCACCGTCCGCAACCTGACGAAAGTCGCCGAAGTGTGGTACTTTGAGCGTCTCCATCCGTACTCGCGATCATTTTTCAAACCCGTTTTTGCGGGCGCGATTGCGGCATTCGGAATGCTCGTCGTCGGTGCGCTGTTGCCATCGCTCCCGGCAGTCATTCTTGGTGCCTTGGTCGGTATCGTGCTGTACGCTGGTGTTTTGTTCTCGTTTGGCATCGAATCGGTTGATCGTCAAGCCTACGAGAAAGTTGCTGGGGCACGTAAATCGGCTGAATGAGTATGACAGTTGTACAGACAGTTCCGCGAAATCGTCTTCATGTTTGCTGTTCACAACATCGAAAACCCCAGTGAAACGCTCTAATTTCACCGCCGTATAGCGTCTTCAATAGAGCACCCAATTGGGGACTCTTACTGGTTACTCTAGATCAAAGCGGTCGTTTTGCATCACTTTTTTCCAAGCCTGAACGAAGTCTTCAACGAGTTTCTCTTCACCATCGCTCGCTGCATATACCTGCGAAAGAGAACGGAGACGGGAGTTCGATCCAAAGATTAGATCAACCCGGGTGGCTTCCCATTCGACATCGCCCGTCTCGCGGTTGCGGAGTTCATAGTGGTTTTCCTCATCGGTTGGTTCCCATTCATACTCCATCGAGAGCACAGTCTCGAAGAAATCGTTATTTAGCATCTCCGGTTCGTCGGTGAAGACGCCGAGTTCGGAGTCACCATAGTTTGCACTAATTGTGCGGAGTCCGCCCAGGAGAGCAGTCGTCTCCAATGCATCCAGATCGAGGAGGTCAGCTTTGTCGACGAGCATTTCCTCTGGGCGTTTGAAGGCGTCGTCTGTGTAGTAGTTCCGGAAACCGTCGGCATCGGGTTTGAGCGCCTGAAACGATTCTACATCCGTCTGTTCCTGTGAGGCATCCGTTCGACCTGGCTCGAAGGGGACTTCAACATCGTACCCAGCGTTTGCAGCTGCCTGCTCGACGCCCGCATTTCCGGCAAGCACTACTAGGTCAGCAAGAGAGACACGCGTGTCATCTGACTGGTCAGCATTGAACTCCTGTTGAACATCTTCGAGCGTTTCGAGAACGGTTTCTAACTGCTCTGGTTCATTAACCTCCCAGTTTTTGTGTGGATCGAGGCGGATTCGGGCACCGTTGACACCACCACGCTTGTCGCTGTCACGGTAGGTTGATGCGGCTGCCCACGCCGTTTTGACCAGTTCTGAGACCGAGAGGTCGGTTGCCAGGATCTCTTCCTTGAGTTGTGCTGCTTGCTTGTCGTTGATGAGTTCGAAATCAGCTTCTGGAATTGGGTCTTGCCAGAGCATCTCCTCGTCAGGAACTTCCGGTCCGAGGAGTCGGGAGGTGGGCCCCATATCGCGGTGAATCAGCTTGTACCACGCTTTTGCAAAACTGATTCCGAACTCCATTGGGTTCTCGTGAAATCGCTCGACGATCTCGCGATAGTCTGG
>LFCJ01004392.1_pt1 | contig 10335 bp, 17 predicted proteins | sample 643141 | NCBI WGS metagenome assembly LFCJ01 (sample SAMN03766243, study PRJNA286221) | soda lake metagenome | biome: soda lake; feature: Kulunda steppe; material: water; isolation source: sample B1-Br-g2 brine of Lake Bitter-1 | place: Russia: Kulunda steppe | collected 2010-07 | reverse complement strand
GGATCTGGACGCGGATGACCTGCTGCCAGATGAGAGCGGCAAGCCGCCTGCAGGCGGAGCCGGCAGCGGCGGGCTGGAGGGCAGGACAGGTGGCCGTGGGGGCATGGCAGGCATGATGCACGCCCCAGTGTCGGTCAAGCCGCCGCTCTCACCTGTGGAGGAGGGCCCCAGCCCCGAGCTGCCCTCCCCACCGGCATCGGCAGTGCAGCCTGCGCCGGGTGTGCAGGTGCTCCGGAAGTCGGCCAGCATGATCGAGCCGCCGACGCAAAAGGGTGCGTCGCGTGTGCTGGCCTGTTCCCTCCATGGGTGTGAGTGCAGGTGTAGTTGTGGGCGCGAGGGTGGGTTGGGATGGGTGCATGTGTGCGGGGGGTTCCGCGCGTGCAAGTGAGCATGTGCATGTGCGCACGCTCTTGCACTCCAATCTGTTCCCGCGTGCTCAAGCCTTGAGGCATTTGTACGCGACGCTGCCGTGTGCATGTGGGAGGCAGGCACGCAGATGTGGAGGGGCGCCACCCTCTGCTCTCCCTGCCCTCTTGCGCGCAGCCTCTGCTTGTGCAGCGTGAGTGCAGTGCGGTTAGGGGAGGTGAGGAGGGCGTCCCCGGGCCCCTGCCGCATCCGTACGCTGCCCTGTGCTGCCTGTCCAGCAAGGTCCCCCACTGCCAGCCACGCCGTGCGCTCACATCACACTCCGTGCTGCCCATCCCCGCAGCCATGCCAGGCCCGCATGGCGGCCAGGACCCCCCGCCCTCAGCTTCAGGAGGTGCCGAGGCGGGGCAAGAGGATGAGGGGGGGCTGGGAGGGGGCGGCTACATGCCCTCGTTCGCCGGTGGAGGCAGGGCAAAGAGCCCGCTGGCTGGGCGGCGCGCGGGCGGCAGCATCCTGGCAGGCGCTGGGCCTGCTGCTGCGCCTGAAGGTGACTGGAGGGGCGCTGCATGTCCACCCCATAACAAAGCCTTGGCCCTCACTGAACTGTGCAGCAGAGGGCAGGCGCAGGCTGCAGGCAGAAGGGGGGTGCCATGGTGCAAGGTGTGACATATGCACAGGAAGATGAACGGCTCTTGAGAAGTGCTTGGCTAGGTACTTGCATGGAGCCTGGGCAGGGCCCATGCATGCGCCACGCACTGGGCAGGCGGCGTGCAGGTTGCTGAGCACACCTTTGTGTCGTGGCTACTGATTCATTGTTGTGTTTCCAGCATGGTTTTGGGGTGCGTGCATGCGTGTGTACAGGCCAGCGTCAGAGGCGGCCTGTGCCTGCTGGCACCAGCGGAGCACCACCCCAGGTCGCCAGGGCCGAGGTGCCCACTCCCATCCGGTGGGTGCACGCACGTGTGCGTGCGTGCCTGTGCCTGTGTGTGTGAGCGCATGTGTGTGTGTGCATGCGTATGTGTGTGTGTGTGTCAGTCATTGCCTGGATGTGAGTGCGTTCCCTGCACACACGCTTGTTTGAATGTGGGTGCGTACAACCGCCTTGCACGAGTGCGCGTGCCTGTGTCCTTACACATGCGTGTGTGTGCATGATGGGCCGTGCGTGGGTCACCCTGCAAGCTGTGGTGCTTGCGCGGCCACACAAGGGCTATGCAACAGAGCCTGGAGTAACCCCAACTGAGCTCCATGTGCATGCCCATGCGCTCTCCAAAGTTTTCCCCTTGCCCGCACCCTGTACATGCCATGGTGCATGCGCGCGCAGGACCCTGGACCGCGGCCCCATGGGCGGCTCGCTGGGGAGGCACCCTGCTGCAGGGCGGCGCGCGCCTTTTGGTAAAGGCGCGGCCAACATCTTTGAGTCCTCCACAGACGATGTGAGCGGGCTCTGCCAGCGCCTGTGGCCCTCCCTCCCTGAGCAGCAGGGGCAGGGGATGAGGATATGGCTGTGCTGATGCCAGCTTTGCCGTTGTCTGCTATGCACATGTGCCTGTGCCGAGCTTAGCTGCCCATGTGCCTGTGCCAAGCTTAGCCGCACATGTGCCTGTGGCAATGCTAGCTGCACATGCTTCTGCCTTGCCCTGCCCTGCCTTGTTGCCCCACCATGGCTGTGCTCACCTGCCGTGGCCGTGGCTGTGCGCACACGTAAGCCCATTCTCACGTTCCCACGCGCATGCACGCACACACAAGCACATGCTCGCACACGCACACACGCACACTTGCACGCCACGCAGGATTTCCCCGACTTCCTGACCCAGCCGCGTTTGTCCTCCCGGCCCGGCAGCGCCTCCCTGCAACCCCAGGGGCAGCCGCCAGCCCCTCAAGTTGCCGCAGCTGCGCCCCAGATCGCGCAGCCCCTGAGCCCTGCAAGATCAGCAGGATTCTCTGCTGCCGCTGTAGCACAGCAGCAGCCGCAGCAGCTCGAGGGCCCCGCTGCAGCTGCTCCCGCTGCGCAGCTTGCGCCTCAAGGGTTGGCCGCGCCGCAGGCAGCCATAGCTCACAGCTACCCAGGTGGGACTACTCGTGTGTGCCCACGGTATGCGTGTCACAAACATGAATTTGAAGGTGGCATGGCCTGCCTTTTTGCTGTGGGGCTCCCGGGCTGTGTGCTGGAGAGCAGAGTCCTCTTGCCAGAAGCGTTGCTGATGCGCCTGCACATTGCCAGGGCAGCATGTGCGCAGACCCCTAATAGATTTTGTAGGTTCCCTCCCTTCGTGCTGCTCCCCGCTCTTGCTTATCCTGCTGCTTGCATGCCACTGGCCACTTGTAAAGTCATTGGCATCATCACCATCATCACCATCAGCATATCACTGTTGTCATCATCAGCACCATCATCAGCACCAGCATCAGCACCAGCACCAGCACCAGCAGCAGGATCAGCAGGACCAGCAACATGCGCGCCCTCTGCCTCTCGGCCCGAGCAGCCTACCCACTGCTCCTTTCTCCTCTCGTCGCCTGCAGGCCTCCCCCCCGGCGTGCAGCCGCACTATCAAGCTGCGCCCCCCCAGCCCTCCGTGCCCCCAAACTTTGTGCCCCTGGGGCCGGCGGGCCCGCCCCCTGGCATCGTGCCTTTGGGCACGCAGCCCCCGCACAGCGTGCAAGGGCCTCCAGCGTTGCAGCTCACCACAGCGGGCAGCATGGGCGCCAGGGCCTCTTCCCTGCCCCCGCGTCCGCTTGGCCAGCAGCAGCAGCAGCTGCAGCAGGGCCCGGGGTCGCCAGGTGCGGCACCCACACGCTGATGTGTAGCTTGTGTGTGTGTGTACGCGCGTGTGTGTATGTGTTCAAACAACAAGCCAGGCACTTATGTGCCAGCATCAGCGGTGCAAAAGGCTTACTTGCGCGAGGCATGGCGCGCTTGTTGCATGAATGCCTGCAGGAGGTGTGGGCGGTGACGCCAGCATGTACAAGCAGACGCGCCACGACTTCCACTCGTATGACAACGAGGACCGTCGGTGGCTGCAGGTGCACGCGGTTCGGCAGCGCCCAATTGTATGTGTGTGTGTGACCCTGCTGGCAATGGAAAGCGGCTGCTTGCATGTACGCCCTCGCGTACGTGCTCCAGGTTGTTCAGGGGGCGGCGCGTGTATGGCCTGCGCTAGCTGCTGCCCTTGTGGCCTTGACCTGCTGCAGCCCCTGTGGCCTTGACCTGCTGCAGCCCCTGTGGCCTTGACCTGCTGCAGCCCTTGTGGCCGTGACCTGGGGACCTTTGCCCTGCTATGGCAGGAGGCTGGATTGGACCTCACGGCCTGGCCGCGAAGTGCACGGCGTGTGCAGCTTGGCGCTTGCCTATCAGCGCGTGGTACTTCACTGTGCATGATATTCACTGGCAGGGCCACGCTAGTGTCTTCCGCCCCCTCTGCCCCACCCGCTCGACCGGTGCCCACCCTGCGTCGCATGTGCTTGCGTGCAGGAGGCCAACGCCAAGCTCCGGATGGAGGTGTCTCAGCTGGAGGGCGCTGTGAAAGAGAAGGGCCTCCAAGCCAGCCAGGCAGAGAACAAGCTGGCAACGCTGGAGGCGCACTCCAAGATTGCCCTGGCAGAGGCGCAGGTGTGTGCGCGTGTGCGTATGCGTGCAAGCCTTCTGTGATCAAGTGCACGCCAGCGGGTGGCAGGTGTGCATCTTTGGCACACTTGTGCACCATGACAGAGTGCGCACTTGTGCACCATGACAGAGTCATATCTGTGGCACACTTGTGCACCATGACAGAGTCACACTTGTGCACCACTTGTGCACCATGACAGAGTGTGCACCCCTGTGAGCAGCAAAGCACCTATCAGGCCAAGCAGGCTTGGGGCTGGTGCTTGTGCTCAGGGCGCGGGTCCAAACTTGCCCCTGGACCCCTGTCCCTTTGACCCAAATCTGTGCTGGCAGGCAGCAGGACCTCACCATGTTGATCCATGCGTACGCGCCCTCCATGTGAGCGTGCCCTCCATGTAAACACACCCTGGCCGTGCACCCGGGCAGCAGAAATCAAGGCCTTGTGCCTCTTGCACCTGCTGTGACTGCCAGCGACCTGGCCTGCGGTGATATGTGCCCCCTGCTGTGCTGGGCTTGCCACCCTGCAGGCCCTCGCCGTGAAGGAGGCCGCCACGCTGCGCAGCGAGCTGGAGGACGCGCGCCAGGCCCTAGAGCGCATTCAGTCCCACTATGCACAGGCCGAGGCCGAGAAGGCCAAGGAGGTGGCGCGCATGAAGGTGGGCCACGAGTGCAGCCAAAAGTGCAGGGCCTCGTTGGTGCCATGGCCTCACGTATTTGAGCGGACTTGCACGTGAGCACGAGGCCTTGGCTTTAAGCCTCAGGTTTGGCATTACTTTGATTTTTTTGGGGCCCATCTGCGTTGGGGGCACCAGTGCTTACCCTACTGCGCACCACCCATGCGGGGTGCGTCAACTTTGCTCCTCTCTCTTCACAGGAGGAGAAGCAGCAGGCAGTGGCGGCCGTCAACGCAGAGCTGGCTGCGCTCCGCCTGGAGGCGGCTGCCTCGGCGGCGGCGGCAGAGGCGCGGGGCAAGCGGCTGGGGGCGATCGAGAAGGAGGTGGCAGAGGCGCAGATCAAGGCGCAGCAGGCGTCGCTGGCAGAGGAGAAGGAGGTGCGCGCGGTCATCACCGCCTTCCAGTTCCTCTGCGGGGCAAGGCCCGCAGCCGATTGTACAGATTTCGTAAGAAGAAGGGCGTTTCTGTTTAAAGTCGGTTACACAAAGGACTGGAGGGTTCCGCTTTGCTCCTTGACATGGTGGGGGTCACACACCCAGCACCCTGCACCCTCACGACCAACACCTCAGGCTGTGGAAAGGCGGCACAAATGCTGACTTGGGGGGCGCGTCCCTTCCGGCGGCCTGCCTGCTTGCCTGCTCCTGCCTTAAAACTTTTCTGAGGGGCTGCTGCTCAAGCTCAGACTGAATGGATGCTCCTGCATGGGCTTGCTTTTGGGTGTTACAAGACACAAACACACATGTACACAAGCACACATGCGCAAACATGTATACACAGGGCGCATACAGTGCGGGCACAAATGCAACCTGCACAGCGTAGGAGCCTGGTTCCACGACTTCTTGCTTTTTGGGGGACACGCATGCACACAAGGGCATAAAGCATGGGCAACCCCTCGCGCAGCCAAGCTCTCCCTGCAACGTCATGATGTGCCGCTGGCTCAACGGCCGGCCAGCCAAAGGCCTTCACCTGCGGGGCCTTCAGATGCTGCCTCAGGCTCCATTTGGCAGCCTAGTGCTGGCGCATCAAGCCACCACCTGCGGCACTTGGCTCTGCTCGTGCATTGCTTGCGTACCCCTATGCAATGGTTCACAGCAGCCAAACTTGGCGTCCGACGCTCATCTACTGTGCGCATTGTTTGCCGCACACAGGTCGTGCTTCGCCACCGCTTGAGCTCAGACCTCCTGGCAGAGCTGGCTGACAAGGTGGGTGCACGTGCGCAGGTTGCGCATTTGCGGCACCTTTGTGTGTGTACATGTGTTGCAGAAGCAGGGACACCATCGCTGCAGCGTGGCCGTTGAGGTAGGCGCTAAGATTGGCAGTGCTGGTGAGTGCAGATCCCTGACAGGAAGGGTGCTGGGCCTGCGGGGGCTCGTCAGGTTTGCTTGCTTGATGCACCAACAAACCAGGGGTTGGGGGGCTTGTCAGGTCTGCTTGCTTGGTGCACAAGCGGACCAGGGGCTGGGGGGCTTGTCAGGGCTGTTTGCTTGATGCACAAGCAGACCTGGGGTTAGGGGGCTGGAAGGAGGCTGCGATCAAGCTGAGCTTCTGCAGCTAACAACCAGGGTCTACTGTGGGCGTGCCCTCTTGCCCTGCCGTGCACTTCCACCTTAGGCTTGCCTGCCATGCCATGCCTTGCACTTGACACTTGCCCTGCCTCGCCCGCCACCAACAAGCTGTGTGCTCTACCAACAGGAGCAGGCAACGTGTGTTCTCGCTGGCATGCCTGCACCACACTGCAGATCCGTACGGCATCAAACACAGCGCATGAGCGGGAGGAGCGCACGCTCTACGTGCTGGAGCGTGATGTGAAGGACAGGGAGGCGCGCCTTGCAAGTCGTGAGCGGCTCCTTTCGGAGCGAGAGAACAGGGTGCGTGGCTGTGCTGGCTGGGGCCCCGAAGGGCGCATTGCTGCGGTCGCGCCGGCTTGGTGTTTTACCAAGGGTGTCACACCTTGCGTTCTACCAGGGGTGTCACACCTTGTGTTTTACCAGGGGTGTCACACCTTGCGTTCTACCAGGGGTGTTACACCTTGCGTTTTACCAGGGGTGTCACACCTTTTGTTGCATGGACGGTCTAGTGGTGACTTGGAACCTTTTTTGTGTGCCTGAGCAAGATGCATACTGATGACCAGCTAACGCTCCCCAACCCTTGCCTAAGCACCCTTCACCCTGTTTGACAGCCTCAAACGCATCCCACAAACCAAATGCACGCTGCAACAAGAGTAGCTCTGATGTTGTCCGGGGGAAAGCAGGTGTCTGAGCGCGAGAAGGAGATTGATGCCTTGAGGGCCGACCTTCAGTCACTGTCTGCCACTCTGGAGAGTGCCGCCATACACCAGCGTGAGGACATCCATAGGGAGCAGGTGAGGCGTGACGATGTCCACAGGAGCAGGATAGCGAGGATAACAATAGGACCAGGATAGTGGAAGAAGCAAGGCTATCTCGCCAAACAACATCCTTAGGGAGCAGGGGAGACGTGATGGCTGATGTCGCGCAGGCACAACTGCAGGCTTGCGTAAGGATCAGGCTGTGTGCCCCTGCCTCTCCCGTCTTGGGTTGGCACAGGTCAGGGCGCAAAAGGGCTAGATGCTGGCTGTAGGGTATCACTAGATGCCAGCAAGTCTGATCCGGGGCCTCTTGCCTCTTTCCCCTCGGCCACTCAGCATCAGCACCACCCCTGCTGGTTGCTTCGCACACCGAAAGGGGCATGGGGCCACCCATGATGGGATCCAGAAGTGGTGTGCCTGTTCAGGCGCTGCACCTGCCATTGCTTAATCTGTATCTGTGTTGCTTGGTCCGCGCCTGTGCAGCCAGATACCTGAGCATTGGCAGTGGTCTCTAAATTTGCTTCTGTGCCAGTGACCATCGCGCCCCAACGCTCAGCTACTGAAAACTCCGGCCTGCAGGTCCGCCTGGGGAGGGAGGCGCTGCGCATCGACGCTGTGCAAGGCTCCGTTCTGGCTGAGCGTGAGGACTTGAGGGTGCAGGTAACGGGCATGCACGGATCTGCAGCCTGTTTGTCAGTGCCTTGTGGAGCCATTTCCAGTGTGTGTGCATGCACAAAAACATGCACACTGGGGCTGTTTGAGTGATTGTGGGCCATTGCTTATGGTTTAGAGAAACGCCCCACTTTTGATAAGCATAGGGCGGGCTGCCATTGGGTCAGTAAATTTGTGGCTGATCAGTATGAGCAAAAGGAAATCCAGAAGGTTTGTAGAGCCGTGGCTTGAGAGTGTGAGACAGGCACGTGCCTAAATGCCCAGTGCCTGGTGTGGTACCTTGCATGCACAGATTCCTTGGCGTCTGCCCTTTTTGTTAAACCCGGACTGTAGCGTGAAACATTCAAGCACAGCCAAAGGAAAACCCAGTGTGGACCTGGGCCCGACACTGCAAGGGCAGACACAACCATGCGTGTGCATGGGCACATAGGCTGCTTGCGTGCTTACCATGTATCCAAGCCTTGCGCTGGCGCCTGGGGGCCTTTCAGCACAGCACCGCATTGCATTGCCTGCATTGCTTCCTTGTCTTGCCTGCATTGTTTCCTTGCCTTGCCTGCAATGTTTTTAGCCTTGCCTACCAAAGCACAGGTGGCCATGGAGCGCAAGCTGCTGGAGGAGGCCAGGGAAGCGAGGCGCAAGGAGCGTGAGCAGCTGATTGATGAGGTAAGCTCGTGCGCGAGGTACAGCGAGAGCGGTTAGAGGATGGGCTCTCTGGCAGCTAGGCAGGGGCTGGTGGCCACAAGAGATGGTGGGGAGAAATGGATGCGCGCAAGCAGAAAGCTGCTGTTGAGTCGCTGTACAGTTTAAACATCCATGGCTAGTGATGCAGTGCCAGAAGCTTCTGCACTGAATCCTTGTGAGCGATGAGCCTAGAGGCTGCACTGAGTTGCCGTTATGAGTGGTGAGCACAGAGGCTGGGCTGTGCAGTAGGCTTGCATCAGGTGTGCAGCACTGGGCATGTACGGCGCATGCAGACTGCTAGAGCTGCACCACATCCTTGCGGCCACGGGCTGCTAATGGTACACCACATGCACGCTGCTTCAGGTGGCTGCTGAGCGGCGCGCGATCGCTGCAGAGTATGCTGATACGCTGCGGCGCTTGGAAGCCGCCCGCACAGAGATGCTGCAGCTAAAGACCAGGTGGGGCATTGAGCGTGTGCACGATTGTGCGCTGTGTTTGAGGCTGCCGCGTATTGCGGTGCCGTGGCTTGCATCAGCTTTTTTATTGCTGTCTCATCCATGCATCAGTGACATGCAGCGTGTGAGCTTGCTGCCCGGAATCCTGTCCCTCTCTGCCTCAGCTTTTTTCCCTCCACACTGCGTTGCACAACCCACCCCCTCTCAGCACGCCATACTTCTCTTTTTGTGACATGTGCTTGCTTCCAACCTCGATGCTTAATCCTTCGACTTGCTTCAAAAGCACGCTCCTGCAGCCCAACAGCAAGCAGTCTTAATTGCTGTTTGTGTGGCATGAGGGTGCGTCGGGAGACAGGCAGCCTTTGTGCCATTTGCCACTCCCAGTCCAACCATGCTACCTACACCATTTTGTCCATGCAACATCTGCCTGTTATGTCAGGCTGACGGAGTACGAGGCCCGAGCGTCTGCCGCCTTGCAGCAAGCTGTGACAGAGGAGGAGCACCTGGAGAAGGTCACAAAGGAGGCGTCAATGCGGCAAGAGATGCTGGATACTGCCTTCAAGTCTGTCAAGGTGTGTTGAGGCTTAGAGTCAAAGCCTGCATGCAAACAAAGCCATTGTGTAAGATCTGTGCAAGCTGCCAACTTCCGGGTCTCATATAGAGGGGCAAAGGGATTCCACACAGCAACGCTTGGCTTGAATATATAATTGAAGCAGACTGCTCAAGCTGCTGGGCGCACGTTCCATCAGCAGCTTCTCTCCCAATTTTTCTTGTCTCAAAGCATATGAGAGCACATCCTGTTGCGCCAAGCAACATTGACATGCCGCAGGCCTTCCCCTCTCTGGGAATTAGGTGGACATCCAGCAACATGGACATGCCGCAGGACTTTCCCTCTCTGGGAATTCGGTGGACATCTAGCAACAGCCGTGTGCCCTTCCTCTTGATACCCACCATGGCCACCCTGCTATGGCATGCCTAGAGATGGGTAAATAGTGTCTGATCAAAATGCCAAAGAGGCTCTACAGAGGCTCAAATAGGCTCTAACGAGGCTCTACAGAGCCTCGACAAGGGCCTGCCAAACCCTATTTACCCATCCCTAGGCATGCGCTTAGGTGCAGCGTGACTGTACCATGCCTGGACGTCAAAGGTCCAGGAGATTCACTTTGGCACGCAGCAGACATCTTGGCTTGGCACACCTCTTGGCTTGGTGCACTACTTGGCTTGTAAGCAGTGAGCTTGCAAGGCACACTATGGGCCCTGCAGGAAGAGAAGCTGGCGTTGGAGGCCGAGGCCAAGTCGCTCATCGAGTACGCGGCCAAGCTAGAGGCGCAGAGCAGTGACCTGGCAGTGAACAGCGCCCAGCTTGAGGCCCTAAAGGTGAGGCTGCTTGCACTACGCAGGGCGCGTTTGCCCTCCTGAAACCGCGCACCTTTCCTTACACACAAACGTAGCGCTTTGCCTTGTGGTGAGCAGGCCTGAGGCTTCTGATGGGAGCATGCTCTAGGCTCTGTGCCATCTGCGCACATGCTGCATTGCCTCTAGGGCAATGGCCTTTGCAGGGGGGGG
>LFCJ01004390.1_pt1 | contig 10337 bp, 11 predicted proteins | sample 643141 | NCBI WGS metagenome assembly LFCJ01 (sample SAMN03766243, study PRJNA286221) | soda lake metagenome | biome: soda lake; feature: Kulunda steppe; material: water; isolation source: sample B1-Br-g2 brine of Lake Bitter-1 | place: Russia: Kulunda steppe | collected 2010-07 | reverse complement strand
CACGCACACACACACACACACATGCACACAAGCACGCATGCACGCACGCACGTAAGCACGTACACACACATAGCTCTGTGTACATGAATTGTCTTCATTTCTATAAATCTTACGTGCAACTTAATGCGCAGCAAATATGTAAACACCAAGCATTTAATACATAAGATACTTCCTCGCCTTCAAGCAACTTCAAATCTTCCATATATTACCTAGTGCACAGTTCCACGTTTGAGAATTAGACAAACTCTGATCCTTACAACTTCAGAAAGCTTAAACAAATCCAAGCAAAAGGCCCACATGCCTGCTGTTCGTGTTTCAGGTTCAACTGGTCCTTTTGGCCTCAGCTGTTGGAGAGCATGGTGAGTGCTTTGATGGTAACGGGGATGACCTGAACAAGGGCACTTAGCATGGAGCTACCATTGCGCTTGGGTATGGTGGTTACACTGGGCGTATTTAATGCCCATTTGTATGCTGTCCGTTTGCAGGCATCAGCCCAGGCTTGATGGAAGTTGGAGGTGAACCAGTGATCAACTGGTGGCTGAAGTCGTTGAAAGACTGTACTAGGCTGCTACCAGTTGCAAGCAAGGTGTGAGGGTGTGGGAGGCTGTGACCAGAGAAGTGCAATGCCCCTCAATTTTGTCCAATAATGGGCTGCTTGTCTTACCCGTGCTGTGCATGCATGTCATATATTGACATGTTTTGACTGCAGCACTTGTTGTTGTGGCGAACAAATGTGTTTGCAAAATCTTCAGTTGAACAGCTCCCCTTGTCTTTTGAGGAATGCAAGCTAAGAAGAAAGAATCTGGGCTTGACTTGCAGGTCACCATTGTGACAAGTCCAAGCACACACGATGACTATGTGGAGTGGGCCAACGATAGGTTTGTGTGAACGTATGTGTGCGCGTGTGTGGAGTATCCTTTGCATGCACTGGCTTGGCTTGAAGTACAAACCATTGTGCTTTTTTCTGCCTAAGCTCACAGATGCAAGTCTGCTAGGCAGAGCATGATCTTCCTATTGACATCATGGAACATCCTCTGCATGACCCTCCTAGCATGCAAGCCATGCATGAGCCACGCATTCACATCACCTCCTGCACCACACGTGTCAGCTGCTCCAAATCAACGGCGATTATGCACACAGAGCAAGCGATCTTTTTAAATGGATGCGCAGGAAGCTGTCAATGGGGGGCTTTGGGGGGACGGTGCTCGCAAATCCAGAGGCTACTGATGGTGCCCCTATGTCAGATGTGGTGTACGCACTGCAGCATGTACCTGGCCTCAGCAACGGATATGTGGTGGTGGCCAGGTGCGCTGCCAACTCTGTGCAATCAGGCTGGTATGATGATGTGGTGCGCCTGTACAGCTCTTCGCTGATGGCAAAACAAACTCAAAATGTAGCAAGCAAGATCGGCTCCAAAGCCGCTGCCTCCTTGACCAGCCACAGCCCAAGAGGCAGGACAAAGGACAAAAATGGTTGGGCACTGCGTTACGCCCGGTGGTCTCTGGCAGCCTGAAGGAGATGCGGCCTTGCTGCCTGAGTTTCTCACTCTTGGTGCTCTTATGCCTGTCTCTGCCTGTGGACGGTTCATCTGTGCATTGGGACAACGACTGTCCGGGTGCCTCTTCGGAGTGCAGGAATTGATGTGTGTGTGTATGTGTGTGCATATGTGTGTGTGTGAACGTACGCACATTTACTGGGACCCACAATGATGTATTGTGGCAAAGGAAGAGTGGCCAGCAGCGCGGGGAACCTGCGAGCTTGATGTGATCTTGCCTACACTTGCAACTTGTGGTTATTTCACCCAATTGTGATGGCCACAGCTCTTTTTGCCAGCGCAGCAAGCCCTGTAATAAAGCATCCATCTCCACCACGCTTGCTCGCCCCATTCTTGTGCTCTCCATATGCACACAGCGCGCCATCTGCTCCCCCGTCTGCAGCGTGGACTATTTCTTTGGCCCCAACTTGCCTTTGCGGCAGCTAGTGGAGCATTCAGTGATACGAGGCAAAGATGCGCTCGTGTTTGCTAAGCCGCCCCCAGGGGAGGCAGTGGCCGGCAGGACCGAAGTGCTTTTTGACCTGCAGGTGTGTACCTGCCATTACATTCAGAGCTTGCAGCAGGCAGTGCCATCGCCTACAGAGCTTGTGGCATCTAGGATGAAGTTGTTGGTAGGCTTGTTTGAATGGCTTCGTCTGAGTGTTCTTATTGATACAGGTAAGGGTAGACCATTCAAGGCGGTAAGGCTGTAGATGGCCATGCTCAGGGGGCCATGTGAAGGTGGCATTGTGAGTTTGGGCGTGGTAAGCCCACCCAGTAAGACTTCACAGGTGAGGCAGAAGTAGGCAGGTAGACTTGATGCAGACCTTCAGTCCCAGGTAGACTTGTTGTGTACGCCTCAGTCCACGTCTACATGCTGATCAGCACTGTCCCCTGTTGCTGCCAGTTGTGTTGCTTGTATAAACACAGGCAAGTCTATTCAGCAAACCATAAGGAGCAGCTCTGCTTGGGGACGTTAGAGAAGGGAAGGTCTCCACTCCTGCACTCAAAACTTTGGGATTCTGCATTCAAGTGGTCATGTTGCTGCCGCTGTCAGGCTAGTAGTGCAAGCCAGATAATGGCCAGCATGCTTGCTTAAATAGCAGCACTGAGACTTCTTGGCCCCTTGCAGCTCCATTGCACACAAAGTATTATATGCTTTGCCTCTGTGTACAGGGGACCACAACAGTAACAGGGGAGTATGCAAACCCTAAGGTCGCAGACCTGGATTTGGAACCCCACCCCAGCGTTGTGGCGGATGGAGTGAGCACATCCATCCTCGCTCCTCTCTGCATCCTGCACAGAAGCACAGCAGGGCAGCTTGCGAGTTCAGGTAGGCATGCTGGGTGATGAATGGGCATGCTGGGTGATGAATGGAGGCATGCCGGGTGATGAATGGAGGCATGCTGGGTGATGAATGGAGGCATGCTGGTTGATGAATGGAGGCATGCCGGGTGATGAATGGGGGCATGCTGGGTGATGAATGGAGGCATGCTGGGTGATGAATGGAGGCATTCCGGGTGATGAATGGAGTTGTGTTGACCCTTCAAAAGTGTATTTATCACAGCTGCTGTTGCTACAAGGCCTTGCCTACCCAATAGCAGTACCATGCACACACCAATCAAGGGTGTCATAGATGGCAAACGCCGCGTTCATTTGCCCGATGGACTTGTGATGAATGATACAAAAATGAATTCCAACCAGCTTTGTTCTGAGGCATTCCTTTGTTGCCCTGGCGTTCAGTTCCTTATTATGGGTTGCAGGGGGGTTATGCAACAGTTTTATAGGCAAGCTCCACCAGCAGAGCGGAGCTCATGTTGCATAGCCTCCCGCTTGAGTACGTGCACGTGTCAAATGATGTGCCCTGTGTGACTCTGCATTCCACGTTATATCGGCACCTCAAGCCCAACCAGTGCATCCATGCTGCACGAGTACCCAAGCTGGGCCTTCTCCCCGAAATCTTGATAAGCCAGGCTCAGGTGCCAATGGGAGGAGATTGGGCATGATCGGCACTGCAGAACGCGCAGGGCTTCTAATTCTGAGAAGCTGACAATTGCTTTCATGCAACGCCAGACAGCCCCAACAAGCCTGGGCATGAATCCAGCTCAAGATTCCTTAGCACACCTGGCAAAGCAGCATCTGCTCTGGTGTCTTTCCCATTTGGGCAGCACATGCTTGGCAGTCATTTCATAATGTGACCAACGGTGGGGTTTGAGCGACTGCTCAAGGTGTGTTCACCACTTAATTGTGCAGTTGGCCCCAATCTCTGCTCACTGTCTGGCATACAAGCTCTTGTGCATGCAGGCTTGCAGACCTGATTTGTCGCATGTGCACACATGCGCACACACACAAAGCATCCACATGCACACAGGACTGGACCCTGAGCTCGCACCAGGCCCTAAGCAGCTGGCCCGCTTCCTCAAGCAGCTCTGCAACACGAAGCCTGTGTATGGGTTCCACATCGACGTAGCGCTGTCCGTGGAGTCAAGCGACGGCTACCTGTACGCCAGAACATTCATGGAGTATTACCAAGTGTGTGGCAGCTCAGGGTTGGTGTTGCATGGGGCGTAATTGTGTGCCTGCCCTTCCTCGTCAAAGTCTTGGGGACGCTCTGGCATTCTGCCTCTGAACCATCTCCATGACTGAGAGACTGATCTGGGCTTTCTTAAGTGACCATGATTTCCTGTGTGCAGGCAATGTGTTGCACTCACTTGCGCGCTACGAAAGCGCATGGGATGTGCGATACGCAGAAGCACATGAGCAAAGAATGGCTGTGTGACACATGCAGAAGCACATGAGCAAAGTGGCGTCGCGAGGGGTGGCAGCGGAGGCGCTGGAAGTGCTGAATCGCATGACCCGGCAGCAGGGCATGAGCACCACGAGAGTGGACAAGGACGTAGAAGACCTGCTGGCAAGCTCGTCACAGGTGCGAAGGCGCCCTGCAGTGCCATAGGCAACAGTTGTGGGCGGGGGCGGGGGAAAGGGCCGTGCCCTAGCCATGCCTGGCGCAGCGCCATACCTGGCACGGAGACACTCCTTGCTGAAGCCATGCCTGGCGTTGCGCCATGCTTCAGACGTGACCTTGCCTGGCACAGAGCCCAACATGGGCTCCGCTCGTTAAGTGCATCATTGCCTACGCACCCTTTTTCATGGCTGCAGAAGACCTGAGACAATACAGGTTGGGTAGGCCTCTTTGCATGCGCATGTTTTGCTGCAGCTGGTCCTTTTGTGGGCAGTACAAGCTGCACAAGCGTCATCAGCGCTGCTTTGCTCATGACCGCCAAGGGATGGAAAGGAGGGAGAGTGGCAGCTGCCTAATCTGTGTCCACCAGTGCTATCATTCAGAGTGCATCCGATCAGGCTGGGGTGCTCATCCCTGGCAAAATATCTTCAGGCGTGCATGCACTGCCTTGGGGCAGTTGTTGCGCATCAACACACGCATGCGCATGTGCACATCTGCGTGCCCGCGTTCCAACATGCTAGCCGTGTTAAGGTACGGCAGGTGGATGGGTGACATCTTGGATCCTGCACTGCCAGATCAAGCTGTATTTCTGGAGTGTGGATGATCCTGGTGCATGCAGGTCAAGCAGGTCTTTTTGAAGTACAGCGTGGAGGCAGATGGCATCCTGGCGGCCCAGCAGGACGCTATCAGGCGGCAGCAAGAGGCGGTCTCCACTGGCACGGCGCCTGTCACAATGGTCAAGTATGGGGTGCGCGACGAGCTGCCGCTGCGCTTCAGGGACTCCTCAACCATGAGGTGAGCATGCGACGCATACAGTGCACTGCACACAGATAACTTGCCGGCAAGTGCGCACATGCTGCTGCGCTAAGACACGCGTGGTATGCTGATCGGCCCTGGAGCCACCATGGGAAATTGAAGAATGCAGCAGCGGGTCGGTAGACCATAGACCAGGACGTGCTTCATAGCCCAGCAGGGGCACGCTCAAGTATTTGATTGATTCCTGAACAATTGAGGACCCAATCTCATAGGGCACGGCAGCAAGTGGCAACGATTTGTATGCACTTGACCCTCTTGATGCCGCAGGCACAACCCCCGGATCCAGCATCCTGTCTACACGACCACCTCCAACGATATAGGTCTGAAGAAGCCGACGCAGCTGGACATGCCAGATGTGTATGCCGGCAGTGCAGGCGGTTTTACAAAGACTTTCACAGGTATGTGTCACAGAAAGGCATCAGCGAACACAAGCAAGCTTGCGGTCGTTTGGTTAGTCAAATCATCAAGCACTGATACTTTCATGAACGCCTGATCTTCTGCATTGTGCGCTGCGTGTGAACCCCAGCCCAGCTGTTGGCTGAGAAGTGGCTGCAATTGAATTCTCAATGCCGCTGACATATGTACGTCACGTACTTCTGGTAAGCCCGATAATTTGTTACAACCTTCTACTGTAACAACGCACTCATGCTGCCTCCTGTTCGCAGGCGGCCCGTATCAGTGCAAGACCCTTCAGACATCTATCACCAGAAGCAAAGTGCACAGATTATTAGATGACTTTTGAAAGCTGTTGGCTTTTGGGCCACATTTGTGTGTGTTTTTGAGCTTACTTGCGGATTCTCCTTGCTGGTTCAGCCTTTTCCCCTTCTACTCAAGTCACCGCTGCTAGCGTGGCGCAGATAGCACCTGAATGCTTGAACAAGTTTTTCTTTTTCATGGAATAAGATTGAAAGACGAAAAAACTAGGCAGTCAATGAAAACACTCCCTACATCCACCGTGGATTGGAGTGACTGTGGAAAAGGGAGCACCTAGGGCTTGAGCATCGTACGACTCCTCCACCTGCAAAGAAGACAAGAAAAGTCAGAAGGGATCAAGAGGCTGACTAGCAGTACTCCACTCCTGGTCTCGATGATGACTCAATCGGATTTGTTGCAAAAGCTTTCTCAAGAGCACGTCTGGTACCAACAAGCCTGTAAGCATATTGAACTGAATGAGCATGAACTTCATAAAGTTTTACAACAAGCTTAGTGGCTTTCTCAGGATCTAGACAGATTCTTTAGAGGCTCCAAACTAAAAGGGCTGTAGATGGTGCCCCCTACTACTAGAAGGCTGTTGTTCTTAGTTCTTAAGCAAGTTACTGCCCGGCTTATCGATGAGAGCTGTGTACACTATCCACCTATAGCTACAAGTTACAAGCCATGTGTATTAACCACCTTTATGATACCTTGACCTCCCTTAGCATACCATGAGGTTTCGTTTGCATGCACGTACTCTCGCTTTGGAATCCTCCATCTAGTGAGATGGAAATGGGCGCTGTGACAAGTGTTCCAGTGCTGCAATTGAAAATGAGGTCGTTGTCAAGACTTGTTTGTGTGCTCTCTCAGAGAGAAGTACTTAAAGTACTCGAATCTTTTCTTCCCTTTCTGCCGGTCCTTTTTTGTGGAGGCCCTTCACATTTGGCAGTGCCTTGCCTAGTCAGACTGTCTTAGATTTCCAGTCTCAACAGCACAACAAACTCTGCCATCTCATCACGGACATTATGGATTAATTTTTGGCTGGCGAAGGCCAGCAACAAACCAATCAGCCTCAGCTGTTAGGCTAATAACAAGGCTGGCGGTTTACCCTAACTTGTAAAGTTTAGTAAGTAAAGTTTAGCAAGTTACCAAAAAGCAAGTTAAGCAAGTTACTAAAATCCCCCCCCCCCAAAATTAAGTGGCACTGATGTGCACCCAAACGCATTCAATCAAGTTGGGTTACAGCTTGCTCCGATTCCGCATGACCCATGAGAGCCAAGCAAGGCTTGCTCAGCCTGAGCAAGAATCTGAGATTCCGCATGACCTAGGGTGGAATTCAAACCTGAACCTCAGAATACAGCCTGTTCTTAATCGCAAGTTCAAAAAGTTGAGGATTGTGACAGCGTGCGAGTCTGGTGCTCGAACCCAATGCAAACTTTGCAGGTTGGACCCCACCCTTTGTACATGCTAAACGGGGTATCCTGGCCGAATCAGCATGATTGCACAGAGGTGACAAGTTCATCTTGACATCAGGACCTTGAGGAAGCTCTTGCAACTTAACACAAACAATGATACAAGACATTGACAACATTGAACTTTACGCCAAGCCTGGGCTGCAACGCTGTGCACAACATCTTACCCTGACGCTGCCACCTCATCTGTGCCTTTCAACCCCAATTCACTTATTTTCCCAAAGATGACAATGCATGGGGAGAGCTTCTCTTTTGGTGGTCCGTCCACTGTAGCAGCCAAGGTGGAGCGCCATATCTGTTGCTCCGAAGGGATGCCTGCCGAGCGAATGATGCAGACCTGCACATAACAGAGATATAAACTCTGCAATTTCAAGTCCACCCTGTCAAATAGGGGGAGACTGATAGATTGCAAGCACGTCCCTTGAGCTTTCAAGATACATCCAATGAAGCCCTGTGAGACCTACCAACACGTTGAGGGCCTTCACAGCAGGTGCGCCAAACAGCCAATAAGGACTTACAAGAGGCGAGCCCATGCAAAACATTCTGCAGGAACAACAATCCCCTAAGGGGTCATACGGGCACGTGAACAATAAGGGGATCCCGCCTGACAATAAGAGGATCCCTCCCGCCTGACAATAAGAGGATCCCGCCTGACAACTTACAGGTGTATCAGGTGCCCATCCATTCCGCAGCAGCCTCTCTCCAATTTGGGCCAGATTTTGGCCGGCCATCAGAACCACAAGTGTCGGGATCTGATTGAATGCACCCCAATCCTGCTCAAGGTCATGCCCGCTAGTCACGGCAAAGCTGTTTCCCAGGTCTTTCTGGGTGAGAGGGAAACCTGAAAGCGGGCGCGTGCAGAGGGGGGGGGAAGGGGGGCAAGGCCGTGTTGAGCGGCATGAGGACGGCCATGACTGCAAAGAAGTACATTGCACACTCAACCTGCTCAACCTGCTATTTGAGGGCACTCCGTATCAAAGCTGACTGTTGCTTTGTCTTGCACTTTGAAGGCCCCAAAACTGTCAGCCCATTAAGGGAAAACCTCTGCTCACCGCCAGTTTTAGAGCTGGTGACACAACGGACATGGAGAACACTTTGCTGCTGCCAGTTCTAAGAGGTGACACCACTGCACAGCACCTGCCATCAGTGGTGCTCCCAGTGCACTGGATATCCCTGGCACCAGCTCAAACGAGCAGCCAGCAGCAGTTAAGGCCGCCATCTCGCTGCTGACCCTTGAGAACACTGCGCATCAGAGCGTGCCAACGAGAACACTGCTCATAGAATGTGCAAACGAGTGTCAAGCCCTCATTGTGTGAGGTTGCTAAAACCATGGAACAGCAAAGCTGTTGGATGACCCTTGAGGACAGAGGGCACCAGGAGGTGCCAATGAGCGCAAGCTGTCAAGGCCTTGGCATGCGAGGGCGCTTCTCCCATATGGGACAGCACAGCTGTTGCAGTTCGTTGCAAGCAGAACGATTGCCGTGTCTCATGCATGCTTGTGCATGTACCCCAATTCCGCAACCCACCTGAGGGGCAACCCCCCTTGAGGCGCACAACTCTCCTGCCCTGAACGACAACAAAGGAAGGTGCTCCACAGGTTTAACAGCATTCACAGCAATATCAATCTTACCATCTCAGACGCTAGGGACGAATCTTTGGTGAGGATCAGTCATAAACCAAGCTTTAAGAAGCCATCGACCTATAACTGACAGTCATGTGCAGCACTGTCAAAGACGGTCTGGCAAACACCAAATCAGAGTCACGATAACAGTTACATACCAAACACAAACACGTAGCGAGCATGTGGCCCCTGCTTTGCTTTGTTGCTAAGACTGTTTGCTGGACCATCCAGCTATGCAGTGGAAAGTCAGCTTTGGCTGCAGGCAGTCTCAAATTATTAAACGTATCCAGACCTCTAGGCACAGTTGTACGAGGAGCTTGTCAATTTCTGGCTGCTTTATGGACTGCCTTCCTCCTCTCTTTCCCACGTAGACCCTCTCACACTTGGAAGGGAGAAGCTCAAGCGGGCCCTGCAGGTACAGCATTTTAGCAGTAAGGACGCAACCACAAGCCTGTGCGCCGTCTTGTCCACCCAGCAGGACACTTTGCACTATTCACGGCGTTGAGTACAGCCTCCAAATTTGGTGTGCTGAGGGCCCAATTTATCAGTCAATGTGCAATCAGTGCTCAAAGGCATAGTCAGATCCATTGATATGCTAGGCTCACACCCACAATAGTACGCATGTGGGGAGAAGCTTTCATGATCAGGAAAAACTGGTTCTTGCCTGGGCTCCGAGGTCATCATACACACACACTTCCGCACCCTGCAGGAGTCTTGCAGCTTTCACCTGCGGCAAGCAAATAAAGATGGGCTCGTTACGCGTGAGCAGGAATTAGCTATGTTCCATTTGTACATGCTTACCGTTAGATGGTCGACAGGACCCAGGCCGCCACCCACAACATAGACATGCCCGGGGCGTGGGGATGATTCATTGGAGGCTTGCAGCAGAGACTCTGGGAGCGAGGAGACTTTTAACGGAGGGTTTGATGCAAGCACATGCCTCCTGTGAACTCTATTCTTGGAAACCGATGCTTGCAGGCTACTAATGCTGGCACTCAGCATGATCTTGAGACAAGAACTACAATTTACAAAGGACAGATAAAGACAGATGACCTTGCAAGCAGAAAGCAAGCAAAAAATAACCAATCGAGTATTTGATTATAACTCGGTAAGATTTCTAAATCCTCACCATAGAAACACGATGTCATCGTGTTTGCCTTGTTCTCATGCCCTTGGGTGCAACAAACAACTACAACTGCAATCCTCTCGATTAGCCCCAGTCCAGGCAACCAGGTGGGT
>LFCJ01004387.1_pt1 | contig 10339 bp, 8 predicted proteins | sample 643141 | NCBI WGS metagenome assembly LFCJ01 (sample SAMN03766243, study PRJNA286221) | soda lake metagenome | biome: soda lake; feature: Kulunda steppe; material: water; isolation source: sample B1-Br-g2 brine of Lake Bitter-1 | place: Russia: Kulunda steppe | collected 2010-07 | reverse complement strand
CCCCCCAGCTGGCGCTGCCACTGGCAATGTGTGCACTCACCCCTGTGCCTGCTGCTCATGCTGTCCCCGCCCGCCACTGTTGCTGCTGTGCTCTTCCCTCTGTCTACTCACCTCAACCTCCTTACCCCCCCACTGTACCCTGTCTCCCTGGCCAACGCTGCCGCTTGTGTCATCTGCACTCCACTGCAGGCGCTGCAGCGCCGCCTGCAGGTGCAGGGCCCAGGCGAACCAGCGGCCGCCAAGCCAAGCCCACCTTCAAGGCAAGCGCCGCAAGCGCACACGGGAATGGCGTCGGGGAGAGCAGCAACATCAGCAGCAGGGCACAAGCAGGTCGGGGCCAAGCTCCCGCAGCTGAAGCTGCCGCAGTGCCGGCGGAGAAGCGCAGGCGCGGCAGCAGCGCAGGGTCAGGCGTGGGGGCAGGCCACCCCAAGCCCACCGCAAGCGCAGGGGCGGTGGCAGTGTCTGCGGCGGCTCCAGCGGACCTCATGCCAGCCATGCACGCGAGCGCAATGGCATCGGCAACAGCAGGGGCTGCTGCTGGGTGCGGTGCAGGGGTGAGCGTGCAGGCCTGCCCGTGCGCTGCAGCGCCCATGGGGCTGCTGGGTGGTGCAGGGGAAACGGAGCTGCTGCTGATGGACCTGGATAGGGCAGGCCACGAGGATGATTTGCTGGGGGGCCTGGGCGACTCGCTGTGCGGGGACTCCCTGTTTGCCTCCCCCGTGCAGCCCAAGGCCAGCAGGCAAGGCAGCGGCGGCGCTGGCGGGGGGGTGCCGGCTGTGGCGCCAGGGGAGCAGCGGCAGGGCCAGACGGCTCTGCCTGAGCGGTGCTTTGAGGCGTTGTTTGGCACGCACTGCTTCCAGGCTTGCTGAGCAGAGGGGGGTGTGGGGCTGCCTGGCGCGCATCGCCCCAGGGCCTGTGAGAAGGAATGGACCGCCGTCCAGGCCTGCTGAGCAGCTGGCGGGGCTGAATGAAGTGTTGCAGTGCATGGCAGATGTGCAGCAGGGCAAGGCTCCCCCCTTGTACGTATGGCAGAAGACCAAGCGTGAGCCAGGTGTTCGTGTGTCTTGTACTGATGTGTGACATTACTGATGCCTTGCTGGGGCCTGCCTGCACAAATGGCATGTGCATGGCCTCGCACACCTGTGCACAGCTGGTGCTCATGACTTGTGTCTGACCACAAAGAATTTGAACGGTGTGCTGCAGAACATGGCGCCAAGCCAGTGACAGGGTGCCTCCGGCAAAAGTGCGCCTCTAACAAAGAGGCATGCAGCATAAGTGTTTGTTACTGCACTCGGAACCCCTCAAAGCACCGCCCCTGGCCATGTATTACGTGCTTTTAAGTTTTTTTACAATGGACTGCGGGTCGGTTGGTTAGTGTACACAAAGTCCTCTTGATGAGCAAATACCTTTCTAAAAGCAACCTTTCGCCAAGTAGGGGGGCCAAGAGACTGCTCACCCACACCATTCCATTTCACTCTGGCTTAGCATACATGTATATTATTCGATGGTCTTGATGGCTTTGGAGTTGCAGACTGTGTGTGCTTTCTCTCATGGTTGTCAGTGACAACTCTGTGACTTGGGTAGGTTTGCACGCCCGGGACTGGAGACCAGAATTGTCAAACAAGCATGGTCAGCAATCGTGTGCAACTGGCAGGGAAAGAAAGCACGCAAGACAACGCCCTCAGGGCTTCCCGTGGTAGCATTGAAGAAAGGAGGAGCATATGTCCACTGCAAGCACCGGACATTCCGCCACCATCTTGAGAGAAATGTGGATCAGGACAAACCAGCGGCAGCTTCCAGAGTCCTGTGGAATGTGCCGCAGACAAAAACGGAAGCTTGGCCTTAACAGTTTGACTCAACCTTTTTTGCAAATTGAGCTTTGAACCTTTTGCTTTTTTAAGCTACAATGGGTTTAGACCTTCAGCCAGATGGGTTGACAGCTGGGCTTAGCTCAGAAAGAAACAGGAGTAATTTGTACGTCTGCTTCAAGAGAATCAATTTCACATCCTCCGAGGATGGCTGAGTCAGCACTGATGTTGTCAAAGTAAAAAGCTCCTGTGTCTCCAATGTAAATCCTACCAGTAAAGGGCAGCGTAGCTGAAATAGATCTTAGCAAAGAATAACGTTTACAATTTTTTCTTAGCAAAGAGTGAAACTTGACTCTCAACCCCCTCGTCAGAAATTCCCTGACTCGGTTGAAAAGCAGTTGAAGCGTTTGAAGCAAGGGGGAAACCCTTAAAGGAGAGGGTAAATGGAAATTTGTTAGAACATCATTACTTGAGCAAAGATCCAGCAGACCAACGAGGGCAAAGGACAGGAGAGGACACAGTGTGCACATGTTTGGTTAGGTGTCTTCAGAAGGAAATTTCATCAAAGCAGGCTGTTTAAAACTTAAGCTTGATTTGATCAGATCAATCACTGATCTCATCATCACTGATCACTGGCAGCCTTTTGAGGCCAGCAGATTGGTAGATCTACTCTAGAGTGGACTATTTATCCATCTTCTTCAATTTTTTGTCCTAGATGAAAGGGACCGTGTTAGTGATAAGGATTACAAGGTCAACAAGAAAAGGTCTTGAGTCTAGAACTTCTTGACTTGAAGTGCGACTGCTAGCCTGCTCAAAAAAAACTGTTAGTGCGTAAAGGAAGAAATACAGCTTATTGTTTTCCTGGCCCCAAAAAGCAGACAAATTGTTGAAGTATGCGGGAGGAAATATGGACACATAAGTCCTTTGGAGAGAGACCAGGCCAGGAAAAGCAGGCTGCTGCCTGGGAGGCTCATACCAGGCAAGGGCAGGACTCCTCCGAGCCCTCATACATACTCCTGCGCGACAGCTAGCGCTCATGCAAAAGATCTAGTGGATAGAAAGCAGAGAGTGTGCATTACAAAGGCAATGAAATCGGCACTGTGGTAAACTCTCGTACGTAAAGGTCATATAGATGTAGAATGTTTACAAAGAATGAAGGTGGTGGAAAAACAATTGAGAAAGTTCGTGTAAAAATGGCTATAAATTTCTGATTCAAACTCAGAAGATTTCATTTCAATATTTAAGTATTCGATCTATTTATGATGCTGGTAGCGATCTTTTGTGTCCTGGCCGCCGCCACAGTCAAGGCTGTCCGCCTGCCCCCAAATGTCATTGCGGAGGTCCACAGCGAGGGTGAGTGTGCATAAAATGATGTGTGATTAAGATTGAAGGAGAGGGGGATGACATGTCTGTGATCGAGGCTGAGACTCAAGTGCAGCCACACAAAATGTGTGCGTGCGTGATCCCAACCGATGATCACACCGCACCCAGCGCGCTCCCACTGGCTGATCTGCCCCCTTGCAGCTTTCCCTGGTGGACTTAAGCATGTGCCCAGCCATCTTCAGGCACTGAAGGCGGCAGCTCTGCAAAGGTACAGCAAGTGGGTGTGCGATGTGTGATCCTGTACAGGACTCACATGTGAGTCATGATTGCTGGCCAGACGTCGTTCACCACTTCTTGATTTGGCATACACTGAGTTGTCTCTTTGAGTGAAACCTCTGTGCGGAAAATACTAGAGCTGCTGAGCTTTGATGATGTATGTTGATGTGTGAACAATGTGCAGGGAGGAGGATTGGACAGAGAAGACAGCATACGCCACCATCAAATTCACCGTGCCTCCATCTGTGTCTGACAAGTTTGAGGACGCTTGGTATGCGCTCATCTCTTGAGTGTCTCTTTCGGTCCCAGGCACGATAGCCCCGAGTTGTTGGCCTTTACAAGAATGCGCGCTGTTTGTCTTTGGTCATCAACATCTGCGCAAAATAAATTCACACTGGCTGACACACCTCAATTCTGGCTGACACACCTCAATTGGAAAACAGGCTCAAGCTAGAGAGTGAGGTTGTAGATAAAGAAGAAGACTGGGAGATCTTTGACCTGAAAAAGACTTCCCTTGACAATGTCTTCTACTTGGCCTATGGTGCGTATTGTACCAGAGAAGCTGTTTCTTTATCAAGTGGATCAATGCTCTCACAAGAGCAGTACCATTCGTTAATCCTCTGATACTCAGGCGAGTGGGACAGTGTGGACGCCTTAATTCACCACCTGCACTCTGACCACTTTGCAAACTTTGCTGAGGTAGGCTATCCAGGAGTTTTTGCTTGCCGTCGCCTTTCCCATACTGAGCAATAGCTGCTTGAAAGCATATTCAGCATGCAGTCAACAGATAGTCTGTGATGCAGATGAAGTGGCACCCCATCTTACCCTGCATGCAGAGTGCTGACCAGCTGAATGTGCGCTGGGATTTGCAATACCTGGAAGATCTTACAGAGGACCTGGAGGAGCATCAAAAAGGCAGGAAGGTGAGCCCCTTTACTCCGTGTTGCTGGCAGAGGCAAGCTGCTGATAAGGTAGAACCTCTCTCTTTGTTTGGGATTTGCTTCTGAGTAGTATTTCTAGATCAGAGCGCCAGATGCACACACTGCTTGTCGCTCCACAAAGTACAACTTGGAGCCCCCTCCTTGAATAGCACTTGCAGGAACATAAGCGCAAGCATGGCACAGTGGCAAAGAAGGAAGAAGGAGAGAAGGCACATATCCTCATCTACTACATTGTAAGAAAGCAGGAATCTACTGTTTTGAGGGGGTATTGTGCAGGCAAGCAAGGGTGGTACGACAAGTCGAGGGTGGCGGAGGGTAATCCTGCTTAACGACAGATTGCCCACCTGAACCTTGGTTTTGCTCACCCACTCATTCCCTGTTCTCTGAATTGGCTAACAGGTCCCTCCTGCTGAGACTGACAGCTTTGTAGATCAGTGGCGCAACACAGCCAAGAAGACGCTGTCTGAAGAGAAGGGGAACAGGTGTGATCTTCTCCTTTTGCAAACACTATGCATGTTGTGTGGTGCACACACTGCTTATGCACCAGGATAGAGTTTTTGGTGAAGCTGCCTTCCAGCAAAGAATGCATGCATGTCAGCACTGGTATGCACATAAGATGCTTCTGCCTGCATGTAACTGACACCTGCTGCAGCGCCATAGCGCATACACCCCACTCCTCCATTCTTCATCAAATGCAGGGTCTACTCCCTGGCCTCTATCGCTGATGACAACACTCAATTCTACGGCTACGGTACATGGAATACGTGAGTGATATACAAAGAAACATTATGTCTTTTCCGGACTTGTGGACGCATTTATTGATGTACTCCTGAGCCTGCTCTGTGCGCTTGAGTGTGTGCAAAGCAGACGTGGCAGCATGAGCTTCCCACCTTTGAGCGTGTTCACCAATTTCCTGCTTCCTTATCTTTGCTGCACTGCAGCATGGATGACTACCTGGACCATTTTGAGAGCAAGCATGTTAAGGAGCTCCGCGAGTTCCTTGCAAAGAAGGTAGAGCGCTTTTGCGTCCATGTGACATAGGGGCAATCAGTGGGCATGCATGCTAGAGACACCTGCATCTTTTCTCCAGAGTACCTGCTCGGGCACTCGTCTTAAACGATTATCACACGGACATGTGGTACACCAAGAATGATGCCAGAAAAGGGGTGGTGTGGCCAAGAAAGACAGAGGCGCAACTTCTACCATGAACAAGATCTGCCATCTATGACTGCAAATTTTGTAGATTGACGACATAGAGGAAGGCATGTAATTACAAGCACTTGTTGTCTGTGGTATTGATGCATATGATTTGTATAGACTGAGTTCAGAGTTTGGATCTATACTGTTTAACACACATTTAAGTTAAAAGCTGCCTCTGCAATTGCCACAAATGCAGAACATCATTTGGTTCCTGGCGCCATTGGACAAAGTTGGCAGTCAGCCTGAGTAGTGGACCGCAGGGTGATGGGAGTACAATGCTGAGTTGACAACTGGCCTTTGGCTTCGTGTGAGGCCATGCAAGCCCAATTCAATACTTTGTGGCCCATATCACTTGAAATTGTTACTGACAACTGTGTAAGCATGCATCCAAGACCCAGAGGAGGCAGGCATGTGCCTGCAATTCCGTTGTTAAGTACAATTTGTATGAAAGCATGTGTCTAAAACCCAGGAAAGGCCAGCATAGCCTGCAGTTGTCTTGAAATATAATGTTGTGCAAAGTCCCAGCAAATTCTTTAGCAAGTCCGCCAGCGCCTTCAAGCATGCAAATGCTGAAGTGCAACTCATGGCACTGACTGTCTTGCTGCTCCAATACTTAGATGGAGCTTTCTACCTCCTTATCCTAGATGTCTGTGTGCCTGTGCTGGGTGGCTGTATATGAGCTTAGCATACTCCAAGGCTGAACACGTGGCTGGTTTATCACGAGGTGGACCGCTTTGTACCTTGAATACATACATTAACAGATGCACAAGTCCAGGGTGGGCCCTTTTGAAGTCAGGTTAGCTGAACTCACAAGGCAGAATTTTAAGGGTAGTAAGACCACAGGAAGCACATCAGTTGCAGCACAGATGAACAAGTTGCAAAACCTTAAAAAAAAACCACTCCCGGTGTTTTTGGAATGGGATGTAGTAGATGTGTTCAGCAATCTGCCAACATGTACGGACAATTGAGATAAGTGGGCCTCAAAACACTTTTTGTTTTCACATCTGTGCATTGATGGGGATTCACAGCTCCTGAGCCTATGCTGAGCCCTTCAGGGCAGCACGAGGCAGGCTGCTTACATGCAAGAACACTCCTAGGCAATCATACTTAAAGCAGGTAACATAATACATCCTTTCTGAGCGCTACACAGTTTCCACCAAGAGCAGTGAAGAAATTTGGGACACCTGTGCACTGGGGACCTTATACATTTGATAACTCTGCAGGAATGTGGGTACTACCGGACAGGGCATTGAAAAACTTGCAGAACAAGGGCATGCATGGGGCAGACGCAGCAGGTCGAGAGCATGCAACTGGCAGACGCAGCAGGCCAAGAGCATGCATGGAACCGTCGCAGCAGGTCAAGAGCATGCGCTTGGCAGACACAGCAGGTCAAGGTTATGCACAGGGCAGGCTCAGTACCTTAAACCAGGGATGTTACAAATAAGGTACTTGCATGCATTGCCTATACTTGCAAAATGTACAACTGGAATACAGCAAATGGATACACGTCTTTTCTCTGTGCAACCAAACTAAATTGTAGAGGTTCAGCTGCGCTCCTGACACAACTGCAGTTCTCAGAATGGAATCGCTGCTTTCTTAAGGACATCACTGCATTGCCATGGAATGGAGAGGGGAAACATGCCGTGGGTAGCAATTCTTAAGTTCATGGGCTCAGTCCAATTTTGTTGTAGCGAGTTGTGTTCATCCATTCATTTTGGAAAGGGTGTTGCTGTTGGGGGTGCAAAGGCTGCAGCTGGCACAAGTGACTGTAGAGCTCTTACCTGGAGAGACCATGTGCTGCTGTGTGCACGGTAGACAACCCCTCAGGCCCTTAGTGGCTAAGGTCAACGTTTCTGAGCTCACTTGAGTGTGCAGATACATCTAGATACATGTCAGCAGAAATCTCTACCTGGCACACTTATAGCAAGCTTCCAATCGCATGGTTGATGTCAATTGCCTTCCATTGATAAGGCAGTGGTGTCTAAGAGGCCTTTCTGGCGATTTTGTGTTCACGCAATTAGACAAGCGTTTGTGTAGCTGCTGGACTGAAGTCACAAACTCAGCTTCATTGGATCAATCCCTCCAACTCTTTCCCGACATGATTCTAGAAAGCAACACACGATATGTTTTTCCATTGGGGGAGGATCATTCAATCAATGCTGAGATTAATTGAGAATTTTATGATAAGCATGTTTGGATATATTATGAACACTTTGGGCTGTTTTTCCATTAAAAATGATGTTAAGCACTCTGGGCAAACAACACTAAATTGTGCTAGTGCCTTAGTGGCATATACCACCCCAAGTGTATGTATATATGCCACCCCAAGTATATATATACTTGCAAGGGTTCCCTTGATGGTGCATGCTTGTGGCAGCTGTGTGTCCCTCTCTGGCTGAGGTGTAATTTTGATATGCTTTCAAGCCAACACAGAAATTTCTTGGTTGGCAAGTCAAGCCCTGAGTCCTCTTGCACTTGATCACCAATCTCACTGGCATGACGTGTTTGCCATTATGCCATATAAAGAGCCATATTACGTGTGCTTCAACCACCCTACACGGTAGGATTGTACAATCATCACATGTGCTTCTACGTAACACAAATTTGTTACTGTGCATCCACATGCCATGACGCTATTGAGAAACTGATGAATTCCAGATAATTGGAATCATGCGTCAGTGTGGTATGCCATCCTTATCCCTTTAGATAAAGATTATGGTGACTCAACTGGAGTCCCATCTGGAGGCCCATCTGGGGAACCCTCATGATCTGGAGGCCCAACTGGGGAACCCTCAATTGGAGATTCATCTGGAGTCTCATCTGGAGGGTGCGCATATGCTGCACTAGGCCAGCCAGTATCTAGCGTCCTAGATACCCGCCTAGTCGGACTTTGCCCTTCCCCCCCACCTTGCTCAAGGATGGAAAGAGGCTTCACTGGGGGTTTCTCTAGTGGTGCATACTCGCAAGGCCTCATAGCCTCAGTACATGTGGCAGCCCTTGACCTCTCCCGCGCTACCACTGGAGCATAGATTGCAAAAGATTGTGCAGTTGCCTCTATGCTCATCTCCAGATAACAGCACCATTCTTGCAAGGTGCGCACCAGTGCCAACAGCTGCTCTGTGATAAACTAGCTACTGGTTCATGCAATGACGCGTGTCGGCCTAGCCCGCAGTACCAATGTTGCGTGGTGGAGACCACCTCAATCAAAGTGCGCTACAGATTTAACACTGTAGCAATGCCTAGCTGGATCACAGGTGAGGCAGAAGGGTGGTGTGTGTATTTCCTATTATATTGTCTGCCTTTGGGAGTCGAACCTAACTAACCGGGTCACCGTGATCTCAGCTCCTACACACCTTCTAACAGAGAGATTGTTACCACGTAATTGGATGAATGTAAAAAAACCAGCAAGTGGTGGTGCTGAAAAGCACCGTTGGTCCAATATAATATGTACTAGAGGTCTGAGGGTCTTGGACAGGTCTGGAAGACAGGTCTGGTAGTTATAACAGACAGGATGTCTACGTATCGTTACAATGAATCAGAACAGGATGGTATAGTTCAATATACCAAATATTCAACTATCTAGGTTGCCAATGGTTGGGGGCATCAGTTTGGCCAGGGCAGGTGTCAACTTGTGATGAAATGTGCTGCTTGCCACTTGACAGAGCATGAAGTCTGTTAGAATGGCTAAGCAGAAGCTGAGAGCCACACAGGATTACATGATCGCCATAGCTTATGCTCTCAAGAGAGATGCATTGGTGCAGAAAACCTGTACATTCAGGTTTAGGTGTGCGCAAGCTGAAGCACACATACATGCGGTCGTATGTACACGGCTATCATATCTATGACAAGAGTTGAAGGACACCTAGACCAGTGTGAGGGTGTTACGCGGTAACATTTTTTTGAAGGTGTGCCTGAGCTCAGTTAAGCTCTAGATCGCTTGGCAGTTGATGCCAAGGACACAAGGCTTTAAGGTGACTTTACCTTGTTCACGGTTACCAGGTTTTGGTTGATATGGAGATCCTGAATACTTCAGGTCCATGAACCCTTGCAAATGGGTTTGCAAAGGTTGGAGTTCGTGGTTGGCGAAATTGCAGTGAACTACGCTTGCCTCCTTCAGGGTGATCTAGACACATGACATCGTTCATGTTGATTTGGTCATATCTTGAGTAGATCCTTTGAGGAGCATTCCTTAAGTATTGCAAAGCAAGCGGCTTACATAGCTACCACCACCTATGCAGTATTTGGATGGTGAGCTATTCAAGCTTTTGCTTGGTCTTGCATTGCCCATGGGTGGCCACCAGGGCGAGAGATCTGTTTCATCAGAAATAAAGCACGAGATGTGCGAGTCCTCTAAGAGGGCAGTGTAACGGTCTAACAGACCTGGCCAAAAGGGTCCGACCAACTCCGGTGGTGGATGCCACTTTGGCACCTTCCTACTCCTTAGAAGGAGCGCGGGGACTTGCACCCCAACCCTTTTTGCCCCTCGCGGCTGGCACCGGCTAGCAATTGCAACCTCCTGTTGCAATGATCATACCCTTACATTAACCCATCGCCTATGAAGCTTGGTCCCTCAAGCTTGGCGGGGCTACCTCGGTGCCACTTTCCCAAGGTTTTTTCAAGGCCGCGGATCTGCAAATCTAGAAAGTCTGCACCCAGTCGGACTTGAACTGGGGACCTCTGCTCCGATACCAAATGTAACGGTCTAACAGACCTGGCCAAAAGGGTCCGACCAACTCCGGTGGTGGATGCCACTTTGGCACCTTCCTACTCCTTTGAAGGAGCGGGGGGACT
>LFCJ01004385.1_pt1 | contig 10342 bp, 8 predicted proteins | sample 643141 | NCBI WGS metagenome assembly LFCJ01 (sample SAMN03766243, study PRJNA286221) | soda lake metagenome | biome: soda lake; feature: Kulunda steppe; material: water; isolation source: sample B1-Br-g2 brine of Lake Bitter-1 | place: Russia: Kulunda steppe | collected 2010-07 | reverse complement strand
GGTGCAGCGGGTGGGCACCAGCGGCCAGACCAGCAGCCTGAGTGGCAGCACGCTGAGCACCCTGAGCAGTGGCGGCGGCAGCGTGTCGCTGACCAGCACCGGTTCGTCACTGCGGGTGGCCGCACCGCTGAGCAGCGGCGGCAATATCAGCCTGACCAACACCGGCAGCATCAGCCTGGGGGCGACGGTGAGCACCGGCGGCAGCGGGCAGATCACCCTCACCGCCTCCGGCGGCAGTAGCGACATCATCCGCGAACGCGGCAGTGTCGGGATCCGTACCGGGACCCTACAGGTCAACGCCGGCCGTGATGTATTGCTGACCGTGCCGAATCGCCCCGGCTCCATCACTGATTCGTCGGTCATGGCCGGTGCCTTACCCGCAGGAAGTGTCGGTCAAATTCGGGGCAGCGCCGGGCGCATCTTCAATTTCGCGCAGCAGGGCACTGTCACCACGCAGAGGATTAGCGCCGGCACCATCAACCTGCGCGCCGGGGGCGATCTTCGCGTTACCGACGCGCTGGTCATCAACCGGCCGGGCTCTGGTCGGGGCATGACCCTGGTGGCGGGCAACGCGTTCCGCAATCTCTCCGGCCTGGGAGCCGGGGTGCTGGTGGATAATGGCCGGGGCTGGTTGATCTTTGATAGCAGCTTGGACAATGACATCACCCGTTTTGCGGGCCTGACCCCCAATTTCCGCTTCTTCGGCCGCTCATTGGATGATCTCACCCCGGAAATGCTCTCGCTGATTGGCGGACGGGGTTTGATCTCGGATGCCCCGTTGCGCCGGCCCGAAGATTTTGTGGTTCGTCTGGACAATGCGGCTCTGGCGGCGGGCAACGCCCTGGTGTCGTTTGCCAGTGCCCCGCCGCCGCTGGAAACCCGGGTGCAGGACAGCCCCCTGCTCTTCGCTCCGACCTTGCCGGTGCGCGACGGAGGGACCACGGTGGTCACCTCGGCCTTCGAGGGGGTCGGGCTGGGAGCCCCGCTGGCCATCACCGTGGAAGCGGCCCGGGGTTTTGTGGCTGCCCTGAGCGATGTGCTGGGTGACACGATGCAGATTGTGAGTGTTACTTTGGCGGATGGGGAGCCGCTGCCGGAATGGCTGTCATTAACGGAAAGCGATGGCGTTCACACGCTGGATGGGTTCGTGCCGGTGGATTTCGAAGGGCCGTTAACCGTCCGAGTTGCCGTGACCGATCGAGAGTCAGAGAGCGTGGAAGTCGTCGAAATCGACCTGGTGACCGCGGATAGCGGCCCGATTCAACAACTGAGTTTAAGGAGCAATTAGCGTGAGTGAAGAGAACAACATCCCGGCCAGCTCGCCAGAAATCGAGTGGGATGACAGCGAGATGGTCTCGCAGTACGCCAACATTTGTAACGTGCAGGGGACCCGGGAAGAGATCTCTCTGATTTTTGGCTCGAATCAGTCACTGCGCCTGGACCAGAAAGAGGCGGTCAAGGTGAAAGTCTCCAACCGGATCATGCTCTCGCCGGCGGCGGCGAAGCGGTTTGCCCGGTTGCTGCAAATGGGTATCGATCAGTACGAACAGAAATACGGTGCCATCGAAATCTGATTCTGCGGGTTGGGCCGGGCTTTTAAGAGAATCCAATCCGGCCGCCTTCCATTCCGCCTGGGTGGTCCAGGTTGCCCATCGACTACCGGATCTCAATGAGATGGTACTGGTCCTTGGCCCGGCAAACGTCGGGCCATTCGGGCCGGTGGCCACCTGGCCCCATCGCACGGCCTGCTCCGCCGGGCTTAAGAATTTGTGTGAGCGGGCGCTGGACATGCGTCGGGTGGTGGCGGAGCAGCGGGATGGCGGCAACCTGCTGGCGGTGCCGGTGCAACGGGGCAATGACGTGCTGGGCGTGGTGGGCCTGGGCGTCGACCGGGCGCTGGACGCCGGCATCCGCGACCGGGTGACGCTGGCCATTGGCTGGCTCATGGCACATCCGTCCATGCAGCCGGACCGGAGCGACGGAGAACTCAGTGAGCGGCTGCTGCTGCTGCTGGAGTTGCTGCTCTCCACCCATGGCGAGTCGCCGGCCACCGAGACGTTTCAGGCGGTGTTGTCCGAGGCGGCGCTGAAGCTTGGCTGTGACCGGGTTTCGGTGGGCAGCGCGCGTGGCCGTCGGATCCGCCTGCTGGCCCTCTCCCAGGCCGCCAATTTCTCGCGCCGGATCGATCTCACCCGCGCTTTGGAATCGGCCATGGACGAAGCCGCCGACCAGGGGGGCACGCTTCAGGTGCCCATGGATCCGGACAGCCTGGCCACCACTCGGGCCCATCAGGCCCTGGCCAGCGAGCAGGGCAACCCCTGGATTACCACCGTGCCGTTTTCCCTGGACCAGGGGCACTACGGCGCCATGACCTTTGAGTGGGCCAGCGAACCGAGCTCGGCAACCCGTGGGCTCGCCGAGGGGATCGCCGCGGTGGTGGGTCGGGTGCTGCTGGAGCGGGATCTGGCGGATCTCTCGCTGCCGGGGGCCCTGCGCCGTTCGACCCGCCGCCAACTGACCCGCCTGCTGGGCCCCCGGTATCTGGGCCGCAAACTGCTGGCGGTTGGCTTGATGGCGGCCATTGCCTATTTCAGCGTCGCCACCGGGGAATTTCGTGTAAAAGCCGACGCGGCCCTGGAGGGCACGGTGAATCGGACCCTGGCGGCCCCGTTCGACGGCTTTGTGGCGAGCGCCTATCACCGGGCCGGTCAGGAGGTGGCATCGGGCACGGTCATCGCCCGGCTGGATGAGCAGGACCTTCGCCTGGAGTTATTGGGGCATGCGGCGGAGATGGCCCAGTTCGAGCGGGAGATGCGTGCGGCCCAGGCCGGCCGCGATAACGCCTCGGCGCGGATTGCTGAAGCCCGCATGCGGCAGGCCGAGGCCCGAATGGACATGACCGCCGCCATGCTTGATCGCACCGAGATCACCGCCCCCTTCGATGCGATTATCACCAGCGGGGATTTGTCCCAGCAACTGGGGCGGCCGGTGCAGCAGGGAGAGGTGTTGTTCGAACTGGCACCGGCGATGAATTTTCGGGTGGTGATGCAGGTGACCGAGCAGGACATTGGCGAGGTGGAAACCGGCCAGTCCGGCACCCTGGTGCTGCGGGCGTTCCCGGGCCAGGAGCTGGATTTTCAGGTGAGCTTGATCACGCCGGTCTCGGAGCCGGGCGAGGGCAGCAATCGCTTCCGGGTGGAGGGCACCCTCAACGATGCCTTGCCGCCGCTGCTGTCCATGCGTCCCGGCATGGAGGGCGTCGCCCGTATTGACGTTGATGAGCGGCATCGGATTGCCATCTGGACCCGGGAAGCGCGTCACTGGCTGTCCCTCGCGCTGTGGCGCTGGATCGGGGTCTGAGCCGATGGTGGATCGACACTCCCAGGCCTGGTATAGGGTTTCCGGGGCGGTGCCGCGGCTTCGGTCCCAGGCGCGGATTTTTCGGCATGTCTATCGCGATGCCCCGTGGTATCTGGTTCAGGATTTGGGCAGCGGCAAATTTCTGCGTCTGAGCGCCGAGGCCTATCGCATCGTCGCCCTGATCGACGGCCATCGCAGCCTGGAGGAGATTTGGCAGCATGCCAGCCAGGCGATGGGTGAGGCGGTACCCACTCAGGATGAAGTCATCACTCTGGTGGCGCAGCTCCATCAGGCCAATGTGCTGGTGGCGGATCGACTGCCGGACATCGCCGAGTTGGAGGAGCGGCGCGCCAAGGATATCAAGACCCGCTTCAAGCAGTACCTGGCCAACCCCATGGCCCTGCGCTTCCCGCTGGTGGACCCGGACCGTGTTCTGGGTCGGGTGGTGGCGTGGGTGCCCCGGCGTGCCTGGGGCTTCCTGCTGGCCGCCTGGTTCGTCCTGATTGGTTTTGGTGTCTTCAACGCCGTCATGCAGTGGGAGCCCCTGACCCGGGATATCACCCGTCTGGCGTTTACCCCGGAATACATCGGCATGCTCTTCATCGTTTTCCCCTTGATGAAGGTGCTCCACGAAATCGGCCACGGCATCGCCATCCGTGCCCAGGGGGGGCAATGCCATGAAATGGGGCTGATGCTGCTGGTGCTGATGCCGATCCCCTACGTGGATGCCAGCCATAGCACCGGGTTTCGGGACAAGCGTCGGCGCATGCTGGTGGCCGCGGCGGGCATGATCACCGAGTTGGGGATTGCATCCATCGCCCTCTATTTCTGGATCCACACTGAGCCGGGGCTGCTGCGGATATTCCTCCAGGAGGTGGTGCTGGTTGCCGGCATCAGCACCCTGCTGTTCAACATCAATCCCCTGCTTCGACTGGATGGTTATTACATCCTGTCGGATTGGCTGGAAATCCCCAACCTGGGCCAGCGAGCCAACCAGTTTTTCGGCTACACCCTGAAACGCCATGTGTTGCGGGTTCGCCGGCACCTGACACCGCCGCGGCTGGCACCCGGCGAAGCGCCCTGGCTCTGGTTTTACGCGGTGCTGGCGTTTGCCTACCGAATGTTCCTGGCGGTGGCCATTTCCCTGTTTGTCGCCAGTCAGTTGTTCTTTCTGGGCATGCTGCTGGCGGTCTGGGCGCTTTACATGATGCTGGTGCTGCCCCTGCTCAAAACCATCCGGTCGGCATGGCGGGATCCGGCCCTGGTGCCACAGCGCCCCCGGCTGATCACGGCGACCCTGACCTTTGTGGCGGTCCTGGTGGGGCTGCTGGGGATGGTCCCGGCGCCGGATGCCACCCGTCTGGACGGCGTGGTGTGGTTGTCGGAGGGCGGTGAGATCACCGCCCCCTATGGCTGTTTCGGGGTGGAGGTGCTCGCCCCGCCGGGGCCGGTCAGGGCCGGTGAGCCGCTGTTGCGCTGCGAAGACCCCTGGCTGCCTTTCGAGCAGCGAGCCCTGCAAGCGCGCCGGGATCAGCATCAGGTGGATCTGGTCCGCCACCAGGGGGCGGACACCCTGCTGGCGCAGAACGTCCGCGAGGAACTGGGCTACGTTGAATCGGCCATCGCTGAATACGATCGACGCCTCCAGGAGTCGGTGATTCGCAGTAACAAGGATGGGCGCTTCGTCATGCCCGGCCAGCGGGACTTTACCGGCGAGTATTTCCCCCGGGGCGAAACCCTGGCGCATGTGATCGACCCGTCGAGTCTGTCGGTGCTCGTGGCCGCGTCCCAACAGAATGTGGAGCGGATTGTCTCTGATCGAGGGGCGGTGTCCATGCGGCCGGCCCATGAGCCGACACAGACCTATGCCGCCACGGTGGTCCGGGAAGTGCCGGCGGCCACCCGCGCCCTGCCCAGCCTGGTGCTCGCCATGGAGGGGGGCGGCGATCTTGGCATGGACCCCCAGCGCCAGGAAGGCCGCCTGCCTCGGGCGCTGACACCGTTCTTCCTGATAGAACTTCGGCCCACTGAGGACGGATTCCCGGCAGACCAGCTCGGTCAGCGGGTGCACGTGCGGGTGACTCACAGTCCGTCGCCCCTCGCGGCTCAGCTCTACCGCCTGGTGCGGGATCTTTTCCTGGAGAGGTTTCTGATTTGATCTCCGCCCTGTCCATTGGGGTCAGCCGGTATCCCCAGCGCCTGGAATGGCAGGAGCGGCCCTGGCTTGATCGCGCCTGGGATGGCACCGCGACCCGACTGCATCGGCGCTGGACCGTGGCCGTCTGGCGTCAGCGCTGGTTCGTTCGCCGGGTGCTGGCCGCCCAGCGGCATCTGGAGCGCCTGACCGAGGACGGCCGGCGGGAATCGCTGCGGGCGCTGCGCCAACAGCTCCATGCCCGGGGCCCCAGTGATCAGCGGCTCGCCGAGGCGTTTGCCCATGCCCGATGGGCCGCCGGGCAGGTGCTGGGCCTGTCCCACTATCCGGTGCAAATTCGCGGGGGTTACTTGCTGGCCCGGGGCTGTCTGGCGGAAATGAACACCGGTGAGGGGAAGACCCTGACCGCGACCCTGCCCGCCGCCGCCATGGCGCTGGCGGGCATGCGGGTGCAGGTGATCACGGTCAATGACTACCTGGCGGCCCGTGACGCCGAGAAAATGGGTCCGGTTTATGCCCGGCTTGGTTTGAGCTGCGCGGTGGTTCGCGAGACCGATGACGAGGACCAGCACCGCCGGGGCTTTGCAGCCAACATCTGTTACTGCACCGGCAAGACGCTGGCCTTCGATTATTTGCGCGACCGCATGGCGCTGGGGGATCGGTTGCAGCCGCTGCGCATGGACCTGGACGGCTTCATCGGCCGTTGGCAGCAATCCGTGCGGCTGCCCGGGCTGCAATGTGTGCTGGTGGATGAAGCGGACAGCATCATGATCGATGAGGCCCGAACGCCGCTGGTCATCGCCGCCGACGGGTCCACCGGTGATATTGATTTTCTGTCCCGCTCCATCGAACTGGCCCGGGCGCTGGAGCGGGGCCAGGATTTTGTGGAAACCGAAGACACCCTGGGTTACGACCTCACCGTCCGGGGTCGACAACGGCTGGATCACTGGACCCGGGGGCTGTCCGGCCCCTGGGGCAATCGCAGCCAGCGGGAGTTTGCCATTTGCCGGGCCCTGCAGGCGCTGCATGCCTTTCGTCGGGATGTGCACTACGTGGTAACCGATGAGTCGGTGGCCATTGTCGATGAGCAGACCGGCCGGATCATGCCCGATCGCAGTTGGGAGGCGGGGATTCATCAGCTCATCGAGCTCAAAGAGGGCTTGCCCCCCACGCCGGAACGGCTCACGCTGGCACGAATCAGTTACCAACTCTTTTTTCAGCGCTTTCTGCATCTGGCGGGCATGTCCGGGACCTGCCGGGAAGTGGCCCGGGAAATCATGGGTCACTACCGGATCCCGGTGGTCCGGGTGCCGCCCCATCGTCGGGACCGGCGGCGTTGCCTGGGGCACTGGGTGGGGATGACCCGGGCGGACAAATGGCAGCGGGTGACCGAGCGCTGTCGCGCCCTGCAGCAGGCCGGGCGCGCCGTGCTGGTGGGAACCCACAGCATCGAGGCCGCCGAGGAACTGGCGGTGGCCCTCACCGCGGCGGGGGTGGATTTTCGCCTTTTGCACGCTCGCCAGGACGCGGAAGAAGCCGAGGTCATTGCCCAGGCGGGACAGGTCGGGCAGGTGACCCTCGCCACCAACATGGCGGGGCGCGGCACGGACATCGCGCTGGCGCCGGAGGTGGCGGCTCGGGGCGGGCTGCATGTGATTCTCACCGAGCGTCATGAAAGCCGCCGCATTGACCGGCAACTGTTGGGGCGGGCGGCGCGCCAGGGTGAGCCGGGCAGCTGGGAAGCCATTCTGTCCCTGGACGATGAGCTCATTCGCCGCAGCGTGATGGCACGGCTGCTGCGTCGTTATACTTCGGGCCGTCGGGGGCGGCTTGGCTGGCCGCTGGCGTGGCTGGCCCGTCTGACCCTGGCTTACGCCCAGCAACGGGTCGAGCGCCGCCACCGCCGTATTCGGGCCCAGTTGCTGAGCGCGGAATACCGCCTGCGTCGGTCCCTGTCATTCACGGGGCGCATGGAATAATTTATGAAAACGCTCATCATCGCGGCATTGTGCAGCCTTGCCTTAATACCCGCCTTGGCCCTGGCCGAGGTGGACAGCTGTCTGCTGGAACCCTCCAGCGATGTCGAGGTGGGCACCCAGGCCGGTGGCTATCTGGTGGAGGTGACGGCGGATCGCTCCGACACGGTGCGCGAGGGGGAACTGCTGGCGCGCCTCAACAGTGGCGTCGAGCGAGCGGCGGTGGCGGTCCACCAGACCCGCGCCGAATTCAACCGCCGTCATTTCCAGCGAACCCAGGACCTGGGGGAGCGCCAGATGATGTCCGATCAGGAACTTGACGAGATCCGCACCGATTACCATCTGGCCCGGGGCGAATTGAACCGAGCCCGGGAGGAACTGGCACTCAGAGAGGTCCGCAGTCCCCTGGACGGCATTGTGGTCGAGCGCCGGGCCGCCAAGGGGGACATCGTGCAGTCAGAGCCCATATTCCGGCTTATGGCGCTGGACCCGCTGCATGTGGAGGTGGTGTTGTCGGTGAGCTATTTCGGGACCATCAGCGCGGATGCCGAAAAGCTCATTTGGCTGCCAGAGGTGGATGAAACCGTATCGGCTCGCGTGGTCAACATTGACCGAGTGATTGACCCCAGGAGTGCCACCTTTCGCCTGCGGCTGGAACTGCCCAATCCCGATTTTCGGATTCCCGCTGGGCTGCGCTGCGAATTCGTGGCCGGCGAACTGGAGCCCAGAACACCGGCGTGGTCCACCAATGACTGATGAATTCCATGATTTAAAAAGGAGGCAATACCATGACTGAATTACTTTTTTACAGCGAGCCCGTGGCGCTTAATCGAGAGCAGCACCGCGGCATGAAGCTGAACCCCCCGGGCGACTTCGGGTTCACCCGCCAGACCAACTCGGTGGTGATCGCCGGGGTGGAATTCACCGAGGCGGCGCGCCATTACCCCATCGTTTTCACGCGCAGTGGCGATCAGGTGGTGCCGGTGGCCGTGCTGGGCCTGCGGGATAACGAAAACCTCTTCGTTGATGAACAGGGCGACTGGCAGGCCAGCTACATTCCCGCGTTTGTCCGGCGCTACCCCTTCGTCCTGGCCAACCGCCCGGATGACGAGGACCAGTTCCTGGTGTGTGTCGATCAGTCGGCACTGGATGCCGAGGAGGGCAACGCCCTCTTTACCGACGATGGGCAGGAGACGGAATACCTGCAGAACGCCACTCGGTTTATGCGCGAATATCACCAGCGCTACATGCAGACGCTGGCGTTCGGCCGCAAGCTGGACGAGATGGGGCTGCTTAACGAGATGAATGCCCGCATTACTCGGCAGGACGACACGGCGGTGGTGCTCGGCAAGTTTTTCAGCGTCAATGAACAGGCTCTGATGCAGCTCACCACCGCCCATCTGGATGAGTTGTTCCGGGCCGGGTATCTGGGGTGGGTGTATGCCCATTTGATGTCGCTGGGGCTGTTCCCGGCGCTGGCTCGGCGCCTGGGTGAGCTTGAGGCCGCCGCCTGAGCCCGTGACGGATGGCTGGGCCGGGCGATCCGGCCCGGCGCTGCCTTGACGATCCAGCGGCGTCTGCTATTATTCCGCCGGTCGATTGGACAGCGTCCCCATCGTCTAGCCGGCCTAGGACACCACCCTTTCAAGGTGGCGACACGGGTTCGAATCCCGTTGGGGACGCCACTTCTTTCTCTCCCGTCCCCCGATTCGTTGTGCCGCTGCCGTCCTCTGGCTAAGCTTCTGTGATGTCTACCGCCCTGAATGCAGCCACCGAGCAGCGCGTGCTGGCGCTTTTACAGGCCAGGATCGCCGGTCTGCAGGCCGTTTATGTCTTCGGCTCGGCCGCCGGACCGGACTGGCGCAACGGCAGTGATGTGGACATTGCCGTATTGGCCACACGGCCCTTGGATGGATTGTCGCGTTTTGAGATTGCCCAGGCGGTTGCCGAAATAGTGGCTCGCGATGTCGATTTGATTGATCTGTGGGAGGCCTCGAGCGTGCTGCGGGTCCAGGTCGTTGCCAACGGGCAGCGGCTGTATGCCGCACCGGACGCACCGGTCGCGGAGTTCGAGGATTTCGTATTCAGCGACTACGCCCGGCTCAATGAGGAAAGGGCCGGGATTCTTGCGGATATTGCCGAGCGGGGCCGTGTTCATGGTGGATGACGTCCTGCTCAATCGGGCCGCCAACCTCGAGCGCAGCATCGCTCGTGCGGTGGAAGAGTCCGAAGCCGCCGGTGATCGTCTGGCAACGGATTACACCCGCCAGGATGCGCTGATTCTCAACCTGCTGCGGGCCTGTGAGACCGCCATTGATATGGCCATGCACGTCGTCCGGCGCGATCGGCTTGGTCTGCCGCAGAATAGCCGCGATGCGTTTGAGCTATTGCAGGCGGCCGGGCGAATCGACCCGGCGTCGGCCAAAGCCATGAAGCGTATGGTGGGATTCCGGAATGTTGCGGTTCACAACTACCGAAGTCTGGACATCGAGATCGTCAAGGATATCGTCCGGTATCGCCTGGATGATTTTCGTGCCTTTGTCCGCGCGCTCATCCAGGCCTGACGCCCGCGCCTCAGCCCGGGCCGAGCGCCTGCCGGGTGCTAAACCCCCGGCAGGCCCGCCAGGGCCATGGACTGCTCCGCCTCACTGGCCTGTTCTTCCTTGAGATTGCCCGCCAGATAGTCCGTGTAGGCCTGCATGTCAAAATGCCCGTGGCCACACAGGTTGAATAGCAGCGCCCGGGATTCGCCGGACTCGCGGCAGGCGATGGCCTCGTCAATGGTGGCCTTGACCGCGTGATTGGCCTCCGGCGCCGGGATGATGCCCTCGGCCCGGGCAAACTCCAGGCC
>LFCJ01004384.1_pt1 | contig 10344 bp, 14 predicted proteins | sample 643141 | NCBI WGS metagenome assembly LFCJ01 (sample SAMN03766243, study PRJNA286221) | soda lake metagenome | biome: soda lake; feature: Kulunda steppe; material: water; isolation source: sample B1-Br-g2 brine of Lake Bitter-1 | place: Russia: Kulunda steppe | collected 2010-07 | reverse complement strand
TGTCACTCTGAGGTGCCACTCTGAGGGGTCACTCTGAGGTGCCGAACGAAGCAATACAGGTACATCACAGGGCCTGTTTTGGGGACGGTCTTCAAAATCCGCGAATTGATGTTTTAAAGGAGGGTGGATTATTTGGTAAAGTTTGATTCATGAATGTGTTTTGAAATGGGCGAACGACCAATCCCCTGTGCGTACGCTGCTCATGCCCTCCAATCAAATGGCCTTACACACGCAGTGCAAGTGCTGCCCATGCCCTCAAATTGAATGGCCGTGCGCACACAAGCTGCCCTTGTCTGCCTGCCTCTGGGCTTGCTCTATACGGAAGCCCTCGGGTTCCCATGGGGTATGTGTGTGTGTTTGCGCACGTAAAAGTGTGTGTGTGTGTGTGTGCGTGCGTGGACCAGGCAGCCTCCAATAGCGTTCACATTTGAAGCCATGGTGGGTGTCCAGCAAACTGCCTTGGGGATTGCCAGGCATCCCAAAGACCCCCCCTGCTAGTCTTTGAAGGGGTTCCTCAGGAGCGGGGCCTCCAGAGGGGCCACCCAGGAGGAGGGGTTGCTTGAGGAGGGGAGGGCGCCCCGCGTCCATGCAGGAGCAAACCTAAGGCTTGCTGAACACCACACTCACACCCTGTGCGTCCTGGTTTGGTGAGCCCACTCACAGATCGGCAAATATATGGTGTATGCACATTGTGCTTTTTTCAAGCACCCCCGCGCACCGTGTAGAAGCCCTCAGCGTTGCCCAGCATCTCCTCCATCGCATCCCAGCTGCTGCTACCCTCTGGGGAAGTGATGCAGAACTGCTCCACCTGTGGGCAGCAAGCAAGTGCATGCACTTGGCTGGGTGCATGTACTCGGCTGTAAGCAGCGTTTCACCCATTTCGCCCCAGCTGTTGTTATCCCCCTGTGGAGAACTTGCATAGCGGATCCACTTGCGAGTGATGAGTCACTCGCTGCCAAAGCTTTGCCCAAGAAGCTGAAAAAGGAGGAAAGATATCGATGTAGTGATGTGAGCAGTGAGCCTTGCCTTCTTGTGCTTTTCCAGCATGAAGACTTGCAGACAACAGCAGGGCATTCCTGGTAGAGTACCCTGTGTGACATCACGTCATGCCTAGCCAACTGTTGCGCATAACGATCAGGAATAATACTCCTGTGCCCCTGACTGTTCTTTGTAGACAGAGCATCTCCTGTGCGCGTGACTGTTTATTGTGGGCAGAGCAACTCCTGTGCGCCTGACTGTTTTTTGTGGACAGAGCAAAGGGCATTGAAGAGTGTTCACCTTCTCAAATTGGTGGATACGGAAGATGCCTAACGTGTCCCGACCATGGGAACCGACTTCCTTCCGGAAGCACGTCGAGTAGCCAATGTACCTGCCAAAGAGGAGTTCAGGCAAGAAGCATGACAATGGTGTTATGGGTTATAGTAAGCGAGCAGAGTGGATTCTTGAGCACACAAAGCGTTTAAGTATGTAAACTAATGAACACACGTAAGCAAGCATGCGCACATGTTCGCAAAGTGTTTTGAGCTGGGCACTCAGGCTGATGCCTTGCAAAAGGAAAGGAGATGCCTGCGCCTGCGCCTGCTCAAGCTCAACACCACCATGCGTGCAAAAGGTGCAAGCTGGAAGGTCACACGAGGGCCAGATGTACAGTTGTGGTAGGTTCCTTGCCACAAACACTGTCGCCAGTACCTGAGGCAAAACACGGGCACTCCCTTGCACTGACTGCGTGCCTGGTCCCCAGTCAGCAAACGAGCACTTGCGCTCGCCTTGCCTCCTGCTGTGCTTTGCAAAAAACACACAGGTAAATGGCAGCCTGTGCTCCTATGTTCCTCCCACCATGCGCAGCCTCCCACTTGTAGCCCCACGTTCTTCTCCCACTATGTGCAGCCTCCCTCGAGTAGCCTCACACACTTCTCCCACATTGTGCAGTCAGCCTCACATGGTAGGGAGCTGATGCTGTTCGCACCATGTGCAGTCAGCCTCACATAGAAGGGATCTAAGTGGCTCAGCAAAACCGCGTCTGCACTCACTTGACAGGGAGCTCATGCTTCTCAAACCAGCCTTTCCGGTGCATGGCACACAAGGTTTGTTCACAGGTGGCTATCAGGTACTTGTCGTCGCCCTCCCCTGCAACACAGCCATACCAGGCAGCGCAGCATCGCGGGGCTACCAAGTGAAGAGTGCTTTTCCCTGCGGAGAAAACTCTACCCTCCCTTAATTCTGCGGAGAAACCCCTACCCTTAACTTTGGTCTGGGGCTGCAACCCGCAGCATTTAGCACGCCATTCCCGGATGATGGGTGCAAGCTCACTCACTTGTGTCACAGCTTGCAACCAGCTGCTTGGAGGGCAGGGTCAAGCGAACAAGCAATGGATACTCCTCTGAAGAAAGCTGTGGCTGGAAACTACCTTGTATCACTTTTAGCCATGGTGGCATGCAATAGCCATGGTGACATGCGATATCACCCTTAAAAACTTGCAACCTGATCTACAACGATACTCTTCATGCCTACTTTACAACGCCATGCTGCGCACAGATAAAGGCACCTGTGGATAGCTGCTCATGTCAACAAACCTGCAATGATTTGCCTGCATGAGAGCTGCGCATGGCAGGGCATATGCTTTGCCCTGCCTGCGAGGCACCTGCAGGTGAAAAAGTCCTAGTCGGCCCTGTGATCTGCACACGCTGGAAGTCGCACCTGTTACTTTGTACAGCTCCTCATCAAACTGGTCCAGCTGCGCGCACTCGGACATGATTTCCTGGCGCATGAAGAAAGGGGTGTGGACCGGGGAGAAGCCGCGGACATGGCCAAACTGGAGGGCGAAGGTGATGAGTGCCTGCGAGCAGCAAAGCGAGGCAACACACATGGTTGAGGTGCTGGGTGCCTGCAGGCAGCAGAGGGTCAAGGCAATGAGTGCCTGCCGGCAATTCTTTGAGGGCAAAGGCGATGAGTGCCTGCAAGCAGCATAGCGAGGCAACATGCAGGGTAGGCGTGCTGCGCCCCGGCAGCAGGCAAGGGAGATGAAGTGGAAACCATGAGGCGCTGCTGAGCCCCCTGTGCAAATAGAAGTAGAGCCATGGCGCGCAAGGACGTCCCCAAGCAGCACAGAAAAGCATAGGGGCCAGCGGCTCCTGTCGGCTGACAGCGCAGCAAGAAAGAGAAGAGCCGGCGCCGGCTCTTTGAATGGCTGGACTTGGCACAGCAGAACAGCTAAGGAAGAAACCAGCAAGCTGCGGGGGAAAGCAATAGGGACACTCAAAGCTGGTGCATATGCGCTTATGCTCCTAAACCACGCTTTGTGATGAGTCAAGGTGGCGGCGGTGCTAGCTATAGTTGTGGCGTTGGTCATGGCTATGGCAGCAGCAAAGAAACGACAAAGAAATGCGATGATGATGACAATGATAATGACAGAGACGATGGCTGTTGCTTGAGTGGGGCTTTGTAAGGCTCTGGCTTTGCTTGTTGCTGCTCACCTGGTTCAGCAGCACACCTGGTTCAGCACACCTGGTTCAGCACACCTGGTTCAGCAGCACACCTGGTTCAGCAGCACACCTGGTTCAGCACACCTGGTTCAGCAGCACACCTGGTTCAGCAGCACACCCTCTTTCTTCAGGTAGTAGCCACGGCCACCTGCCACAGCCGTTCCTGCCTCCAGGTCTACAATGTCCAGCATCTGCGACAGATGACAGCAGTCGGAGAGCAGTGAAAGGCATATATGGCACAGCATGCAGAGCTACACATGGCACAGCATGTGGAGGCGTACAAATAATAGTATGAGGAGGCGCATATGGCACAGCAAGCAGATCTTCACATGGCACAGCATGTGGAGGCACGCAGCTGCGCATGCTTGTGGTTTTTCCTTGGATTTTGAGCACCAGTGTTGGCCACACTATTGTAGTTTAGCAGAGCTCCTTTTTTTACATCATGGCATGGTTACCGCCTATTGAACCACACGCATACTTTTGCTGGAGGGACAGCACTTCACGGTTTTGCACGCACAGCAGGCAGGATCAGACTGATCCCAAACAACAAGCCCAGGATGATCTCAATGAGCCCTGACTGATCCCAATGAGCCCTGACTGATCTCAATGAGCCCTGACTGATCTCAATGAGCCCTGATTTATCCCAATGAGCCCTGACTGATCCCCATACGCTCATGCTTTCATGAGCCCTGCCCGCCTGGAAGAGCTCATGAGAGCATGAGCATGCAGGGATCAGCCTGAAACAACCCACACCACTCACACCACCAAATTAACTACCAAACTCGGGAACCCACGCTCTGACCATGCCTTCCGGACTTGGCTCCTCCCTCGTCAATGCCTCAACCTATGCCCTCGGAGCTGCAAAGAAGCTGATGGTCAGTCAGCAAAGCAGTCTGTTCGTATTAGCTTAAGGAGGTATGTACAGCTGGTAATTAATCAGTAGCTAACCTCCCCAGCCCACCTGTACAAGGTCCACATGGTTGAACAACTTCTCCTCTTTCCGGCACTCCCCACACTCTTTCACAATCACGTTGTTGGCCTGCGCAAAGGAAGCAGCTTCCAGAATGAGGCTTGCACGCGCACACACTGCCAAGGACAGGTCCCTGTCTTGGCAGGCGAGGAAGCTGTAAATGAGGCTTGCAAGGAAGCAGTCAACAAGGAGGTTGTATGGGGCATGCGTGAGCTGTAAACAAGGAAGCTGCTGGCATGGCAGAGCTCATGTTGTTGACAAAGTGCACTCGCTAATTTCAACAAGGCTGAGGGAGGGCTATGTCACAAGCCTGCAACTGATCCGCCCGCAGCTGATCTGCCCGCAGCCGGTTTGCCTATGGCGGCCTTGGGCATAACCTGCTTGTCGCAGCCTGGACACGCTGGCCTCACCTCATCTTTGCTGATGGGCACGCTGTCATGCACGAGATTGCCAATGACAGCGAGCTTCTTGTCGCGGGCGATGGTGACCTCCTTCTCCCTCTCCTCTGCCTCGAGGATCTTCTTCTTGTGCTCCTTGGACTTCTCTTGCAGCTCATCGGTGTTGCCCTTAGCCTGAATGACAAGGCAGCGGGAGCTTACTCGATGGTCTCATGGCGTGAGATTTTAGAGAGCCAGAGCAGGCATTTCAGCCCGGAGGTAAGGAGCATACACTATGGCCTCTTAGTCCCACAAGGATCTTGAGAGCCAAAGGTGAGTGCTCCGAGGTGCGCAATGTGCCTGAGCAACAAATTCTCTGACGAAAGTGCCACGCTCAGGGCGCCCTCTCAAGAGGAGCATCAACGCTCGCAGCACCAGCAGCATTGAACAGGCAAGACTCGACAAATGAAAGCGGCTGTGCAAAGGGTGTGCACCCTCAAACCACACTGGCTATACCCAGGCCTATCTTGTCTACTGGCAGGACTATGGTCTTCAGACTCTTCAGTGAACACAAATAACTGCCTGATACCACAGCCATTTTTCTGCCTGGTCTTTATCCAGCCCATGTGCTCAAGCGGTTGAAATGCATTTCCCAGACAATGCTGCACTCTGAGGAAAGTGCAAGAAAAGCACAAGGGAAGCTAAAAATCAGACGCATCACAAGTTCATTGTAACTCATTCGTAAAGCAAGGATTTATGTCAGTTTGCACAACCAGATAGTCTATGTCAATAATTGTTGTCTGTTGCTTTGGTGAAAGCAGCATGCCGCGAAATGCTTACTATCATGGTCCAGCAACCTGGAGACTCCAGCCTTCAGAATCAATACCATGCTCTAGCCAGGCACGTGTGTGGGAAAAGGCCGAGTAAGCTGGTGCACAAGGGTGTCCTGCTGCTTGTCAGCTCCTGGCACCGTGCTGCCGGCTTGCATGCGGCAAAATTCCATTCATTCAGTCCCGGTTGCATGGCATCGATCTGCCTCACCTTGCGGATGTTACCAATTTCCTTGTTCAGGGCATTAAACTCCCGGTTCAGAGAGTCTAGGAGGTAGCGGGCTGCAAAGAGGCAAATGCAGGCTGCATTTAGATAGGTCTATGCAAGGAAGACTGAAAAAATCTCCAAAGATCAGAGTTATGTCCACATATGTCTCAAATATCTTGTCTTCTTGGTGCAGCCATCTCACCATCCCTCCACTGGCCGTCCAGCTCAATGACCTCGTCCACGACCTTGGGGTCCGCGAATCGCCTGCGTTGGGACTCACGCACCAGCTCAGGGTTACCTCCTTTCTCTGCAAGGCAGGAAGCAGCGAAGTTGGTGGGAGGCAGCAACGAAGAGATGATGGGGCGTAGGTGAACATAAGACTTGCCTGTCCTAAACAAGTTGATGTCCAGCATTCTGATAATCTATTTCTTATTCTAGTTGCTCGGATGGTGGATGCAAAAGCTCATGAAGGAAAGAAATCAAGAAAAAAAGAAGAAAGAAAATTATTATAAGCTATTGAAACTGCCTAGGTTGAACTCAATCCAAGTGTTGCCTTGGCTGGAAATCAACTGATCATGCAAGACCAGCCCTGTTCCATCCTGCCCACTGCCTCAACAATCAGTGAGTGATTAAGTATTTGAATCAATTAGTGATCCCTAAACAAGTTTCGTATGACAGTGGTTCCTCATTGCCTGTACAGTTTCTGGGGCACACCTGCCATTTTCCCTTGACCAAAGCGCACTTCTGGCTGAACAGGTAGATTAACAGCTCCCATTTAAGGAAACTGAACTGACTGATCAAGTATGTGAATATTACATGTGTGTGAGAGCTGACAAACTCGCTTGTTGAAAGTTCATGTGACTGGCACCCGTCCCTTAGCAGGTCCCAATCTGTCTGCATAGCTGTGAGCAAACATCCAAAGTGCAAGAGTATGATGCACTTAAAATCACAATAAGACTGTCGCTTCAGGCAGCTCGCTCAGCCTAATCTAGATCACCAAAAGTACCAGCATATTTAATGCAAGCATGGTGTGCGCTACAGGCATGCGTGTACGTCTGCCTTGCAGGCAGGGGGGCAGATTGCTGCATCAGATGGCAAGCTTTCACTGGTGCGGGCTGGAAAAGGCCACGGCCCCGCGAGCAGCCCCTACTGCTTGCCCCCGCCCGCCCACACGTTTCCGAGTGAGGAGCAGATCCTGGTTCTCAGGCAGCACCAGGATGGCAAGGTCAACTCAGTCCCAGAGCCAGTACAGTTGCTAGCCTTTAATCGGCTAGCCCAGGCTTGTGCTGAGCAGCAGCAGCAGCAGCAGCAGCAGCAGGATTGGCATCATTCACAGTGTGACAAGACAGAGCATGCTGACGAGGCCGTGGCCGCAAGAAGCTCTGGCCAGGGTGTGGCAAGCAGCCATCCAAGCTCTTTCTTGAACAGTAGAGACAACCTTTTGGCGGTGATGGCAGGGTGTAGCATCAACGTGTTCCGCCTGCCTCTTCCCAGGGCTGCCCCCGCTATCAATCCCCACACCCACCACGATGGAGGTCCGCCTCCACCAACCCACACGACATGCAGTAACATCAGCGGCGGCGGTGGGAACAGCAACAGCAGCAGCAGCAGCAGCAGCAGCAGCAGTGGGGGCGACATTAGTTGCGCATCATCTTTGCTGGGCGCACAGACCAGCAGCAGCGTGCCCATGGTGGCTGGTGTGCTTGCCAGCACCAGGGGGGCAAAGTTCCGCGCTCTTGCTTGGCACCCTGCCTGCCCCCACGTTTTTGCTGCAGCCACGCAGGTGTGCGTCGAGAGGCGTCTCGACACTGGGGTCAATAGAACCTGTTGAGCATGGAGCGAATGCATGCTTCTTGGGTCGTGCATCCAATCATGAGTGAACCCACAGGTCCCTGGGCCCTTGGGTGTGTAGGGCACACTGCCCCGGCACACATGGCTTGCAAATGGTTCTGGAACATTTCAGCCGCATTAGCTTTGTACCGAACAAAGCCACGCACGTGGTGGTCAAGAACATTTCAGCCGCGTTAGCTTTGTACCAAACAAAGCCACGCACGAGGTGGTCAAGAACATGAACACTAGTGAAAGCGCAGCCACTTGCTGCAACTTACACAGGCAGCATCTGCAGCCGCTTTTCCAGCTCTGTACCAAGCTTTGGGACCCCTTGACCCTGTTTGCCCCTCCTGTCCATGCATGAGCTCATCTGGGCCCTCCTCCCTGATGAATACATGAAACTGGTCTGATCTGGCTACCCACCCGTGCACTGTTGATTGCCCTGCGCAGACAGGTCTGGCTCAGGGCTGCAGCTCCTGTGTAAAAGCTTAGGCCAGAGCACGTGTGCAGAGACCCTCTGCACGCCGCGTACAAGCATGCACAGCCTTGCCCCTGTGGGACATGCACAGCCTTGCCCTGTGGGACCCCCCACAAGGATGAGCACCTTGAAAGGATGAGCACCTTGAAAGCAGGAGAAGCAGGAGTCTTGCCTCACAGGGATCGCTTCCTCAAGGGACAAGGCATGTGTTCTTGGTCCTGATGAGTCAGGCACAAGTTTAGACTGCCAGGCATGGTAGCACTTTCCTCGGTGTCAAATACCTGGCCGGACAAGAGCTAGCAAGGAGCTAATGACACAATAAAGTGGGCTCTTAAAGCACTGACGTTTCGGACAGCCCTGCACCTGTGTGGCCCAGCGCACAAGAACAGGAGCAGGCGCTGCCCACATTGCTGTGCCTACGCCATGGCGCACTGGGGCCATGCCTGCTCATGGATCTGCTCACTGTCACTGCATGCTCATGGTGTGCAGGACGAGCTGCTCATCGTGGCATGCCTGCCCCACGGCGCGCAGCCGCCACGCCCACTGGATGGGGAACCCCCCAACGATCACCCTGCACGCCGCCCAACCCCCACAACCACCATTCCGACTCAACCGCCTGCCACCTCTGCTGACGCTGACATCATTGCCCACCCTACATACCATGTCAGCAGCAGTTGCACTGCCGGCCCCAACAGTACGCCGTCACGCTGTGCGCAGCCCAGCCCACCCCCTGTATGTCAGGAAGCACGAGACCCGGTCTGCACTGGGTCGTGCCACGTGCTTGCACGCCTGAAGCCAGGTGCAGCCCAGCAACACCCATCTCCCGTGCTGTGCATGGCGTGGGTGGAGCGCGGGATGGCGGAGGCCGACGAAGGACGCTTGATGCACGCAAGAGGTGCGGCAGCAGGCAGGTGTGGCATCACGTTGCAGCGGAGTTGCTGAGGGGCCCATGCGTGGTCAGAGGCCCATGCGTAGTCAGAGATCGCAGGGTCGGGATCCATGCGGGGCCCGTGCGTGGTCACAGATCACGGGGCCGGGACTTGCCTGTGATCTACTAGCAGTGCAGAAAAGGGTGGTGCCGTTGGTGCTTTGGCAGTAATGGGTGCCGTTGGTGCTTTGGCAGCTGCTCACCAGCTTTGATTGCGTGTCTCAGGGCTTGCACTGACACTTCAGGGCCCGGTATGTACTCCATTTCATATGTCACAGGGGCTTTTGATCACGGGCGCGCATGCTGCTCAAGGGCATGAGTGATAGGGTGGGATTGCGATGCGGGTGGATGTGGTTGTTGGCGTGGGAAGGCCATGCTAGATCTATGTGTGTCGACCTTGCAGAGGTGTAAAGCGGGGGCTGAGCAGGGGCCCCACTCCTCTGCCTCTCCCGTGCCGTGTCTTGTGCCCTTTCGCAGCGAGCGGCGGCGGCTGCGTGCTGTGCGTGTCCTGGGGGGGCAGCATGGTGGAGCAGCTCCACTGGCCGTCGGGCATGCCTCGACCCATGCGCAACCAGCCCCTACCACTGCTCGGTAAGCACGCATGCCCCGACCCATGTGCAACCAGCTCCTACCACTGCTCGGTAAGCACGCATGCCTCGACCCATGCGCAACCAGCCCCTACCACTGCTCGGTAAGCACGCATGCACGCATGTGCGCCTCTCTCCTATAAACATGTAAATGGCAGGCGTGCTGTTGGCTTGGGCTTAGTTGTGCTTGGGTGGGTTGCCGTGACACTCATGGAGGGCCAAGCATGCTTCAACTGTTCAAGCTTCCACACCTGCCTTGTTTCACGCTCTCTGCCCCATGAACAACTGTTCACATGCGTATGCACGACCCGCAATGCACAAAAACATTTGCAAAGGCCAAGCGGCCACAAGTATTCTGAGTGCATGCCCATCCTTCCCTCACCCACAACCCTCTCCAGAGAACCTCTGACAACTCACACCCTCCATTTCCATCCCCCCAGGCCCGCCCGTGCGCAAGTGGCTGGACCTGCAGCTGCCCAGGCCCCTGCGTGCTATGGCCCCAGGCCCTGTCGGCACATTTCTAGCCACGGTGGACGAGCCGCTGCAGCTGGGCCTAGGGCCAAACCTCGGCAGTGGCGGCGGCGGTGGCGGAGGGGACGGCCCCCTGCTTCGCGAGCGCGCCGTGATGCTGAAGCGGCCTGCAGGGGATGGGGC
>LFCJ01004383.1_pt1 | contig 10345 bp, 9 predicted proteins | sample 643141 | NCBI WGS metagenome assembly LFCJ01 (sample SAMN03766243, study PRJNA286221) | soda lake metagenome | biome: soda lake; feature: Kulunda steppe; material: water; isolation source: sample B1-Br-g2 brine of Lake Bitter-1 | place: Russia: Kulunda steppe | collected 2010-07 | reverse complement strand
TGAGACATACTTCGGACGTTTCTATCAGCAAAATGAACGTCAATCTGGTACATCTTGTCCTCAGTCGCTTGGATCGAGGCTACCCAGCCACGTCCTGCGAACTGATGTTGAAGATGCAACAGCCTAATGAAGATAGACTCCAGGCTGTGCCAACCAGCCGGTACTCCTATCCTCGGACAACTGCCCGGAAGACTCGGAGTTACTTCGGTTCAACTCGAGACGGATGTTCTCCGCCCCATTCACGTCAGCGTTGAACGCCGCATCACACTCTTTGCACACGTACAAGCCACGTTCAACACGCTGATTGTCGTCTTCCCTCCCACAGACACAACACGTCTTACTCGTATCGCGCTCTGAAACTTCTACGACTTCAATACCCTCGACCTTCGCCTTGTAGGTGAGGATGCTGGTGAAGCGGTCGAATGCCCACCCGTGCAGGTCGAGGTTGCCGTGCCGGTCCCAGTTCTTCGACTCGCCGTTCTCGTCCTCTCGAACACCAGCGAGTTTCCCGACGTTGATGCGACCAGCCCCGTTCTCAACACACCGCTCAACGATGTGCTTCGCTAAAGAGTGAAAGAAGTGGGTACGGCGTTCCGACCACTTGTGGTGCAGTCGGGTTGCTGTTTCGCCACCTGAATCGTCGCACTTCGAGATTTCTTTCGGGAAGTAGTAGCCGTCCTGTTTCAGACGATTACCCGGGTATAGGTCGGCTTCTTCAGTGCTGTAGGTGACGGCGGCGAAGTTGCAGATGCCAAGGTCGATGCCTGCCGTCTCAGTGCCGGGGGCGGTGGGTGTCTCGATTTCGTCTTTGCAGACGAGGTGCAGTTCCCATCGCTCGTTCGCTCTGTCGTAAACAGCACGAACCTGTTGTAGGTTCTCGACTGTCACGCCGGGGCGCGTTTCGTATTCGACAAGGATGTATTCCCACGCCTTCGGGTGTTCCTTGTGATTTGCGCCTTTCGAGAGTCGGACGCGGTTATTCTTGATGTCGTGTCGGATACCGTTTTGCTTCCACGTCACCGTCGAACGCGGGTGTTCTTCGTGGACGCGATTGCCGTGGTAGTAGTTGCGTTTGCGGTAGCCGGGTGGATTCGCTCGACTGTCGGACTTCCTCTTGCCGTACCACGAGTTGAAGGCTTCAGCGAGTTCCTCCAGAACGCGCTGACTGGACTGTGAGTGTAGTCCCTTGTATTTGGGGTGCGTCTTCAACTCGTCTTTGAGGTCGCCGTGGTCGGGAATCTCGCCCGTTTCCTCCCAGACATCTCGGGAGTGGTAGTTCGCAGCGTTCCAGAGTTTGCTGGCCGACCACCCGTGTCGGTCGAGCGGTTCCTCTACTTGGGAGTGGTTGAGGATTTTCGCTCGGTGAGTGCGGTGGACTTCCAGCATCGTGAAACGTCTGTATAATCACTTATACTCACTTTTCTTATAAAGGTCCAGGTTGAAGGCGGTGGAATATCCTGCCGTGCTGTTCTTGGTAGTTGGCGTTATCAAGTGACGGCGCGTATCCACGGCGTGAACGCCGTGGTATTGGGCCTGCTCCTCGTATAATACAGTGTCCTGTGTTTCACAATCGCGATTGAGACACATAATGTGGGCCGAGATCACGATTCATAGACCCCCGCTCTTTTGACGAACAGGCAGATGACGGGTTGTTGATTATTTGTTTTGGCTTCTTGCCATCGGTATGGAACACACAGACCGATTCTCCCGACGACGACTGCTCCAGGTAACAGGTGCCGCGGCAGCAACCACCCTCGTTGCAGGCTGTGCAGACGACGGGCCGGAAGATGAAGAGGACGACCCCGATGCAGAGGACGACCCCGACGCAGAAAACGACGAAGCGGAGGAGAACGGTGAACCGATCGACCCTGACGAGGAGATCGAACTCGGTGGCGAAACTCAGGCCTGGATTGGCGAGGCGCCTGACCAGATTGCCGACGAGGAGAACCCGACGCTCACCCTTCAGGAGGGCGAATCCTACGACATCACGTGGGAGAACATCGATGGTGCAGAACACAACATCGAGATCTGGGACGAAGACGAAGAAGTCGTCGAGGATTACGAGACCGAACTGATGAGCGACGAAGGCGAGACCCAGACCCTTGAGGTAGACGAGGTCACCGACGAGATGGCCCATTACGTCTGTGAGCCCCACGAGGGGACGATGTTCGGTGATATCGAGGTCGTCGAAAACGACAACGGAGACGACGAAGAAGACGACGAGGAGGACGAAGAAAACGACGACGAGAACGGCGAAGAAAACGACGACGAGTAACACCGTCGACGAACCGGTTCACAGCTGGCGATCGAACACAGCCGTTCTCGAACCATCTGACGACCCGCCGAACGCGCCGCTTTTTTCGAGCCACGTGCATGACAGGACCGACGAGTCGATCGTTTGAACCCTTGCCGGCAGGTCTGTGCCCCGCTCAGCAGGTCCGTAGCCTCGTCGGCAGGGCGATACTATTCGATCGCCAGCGGGTCGAACGTCAGTGTCGTTTCGATAGCGGGCAACCGTCCCGGCTGATCACTCCGAATCCTCGTCGCTGTCGCCACCGTTCGTTGCTGCTCGGAGGGGGACACGAGTCGTCTCCTGGATTGCCTCGAGTCCCAGTCGCTGGGCGGCGACGTGTGCTTCGAACGCCCCCTGAGCTGCCTCCGAGAACGCACGATGTAGCGCAAGTCCCTGTGTGAATAGGCGCGGTGGTTCTGTCAGTGCGGTTCGCTGTGTGGCGGCCAGTGCCTCGAACCCGGAGCGACCGTCGTTTTGAGACTGTCTCTCGTGGCCGCTCCGATCGGCTACAGGGTGTTTATCGCGGTCGTCGCGGCGTTCGCCTCGATCGTCTGGCGGGCGGATTCCATGGCTACCTGTAACGGCTCGAATCTGTGCGTCCGAGTTGGCGGCTGCCGTTGGGAACCCCAGCGCTCCCGCATTCTCGGGTACCGTGTGTCCCGCAATCCCTGTCTCCGGTCTGAGGCTGCCGGCACTGTCGGCTGTCTTGTGGACGGGTGGCTCGCTCCCCCTCGAACTACTCGGAGATCGATCCGCGGTCTCGGAACCGACGTCCTGCTCTGGATCGGCCATATCTTCGGCCGCTTCCATCGGCTCTAAGGACTCGTCTTCGATCGACTTCCGTTCCGATCGGTCGCCATCCGCATCAGTATCGCCGGAGCCACTGCCGGCCACTCCAGCGTCGAGATCGGTCCCGTGATCGATGTCGCTGGCGGCCGCTGTTTCACTTGTAGCAGTGTCGTCGTCCTCACTCTCTGCGTCGACAGCGGGTTCGGCCGCATCACGGTAGTCCGGTGTCGAATCCGAACCGATCGGCTCTTCGACCGTGTCGACCCTGCTCTGATCCGAGGCCATCTCGGACCGATCATCCATCATCACTGGCGTGTCCGCCGCCGTCGTCTCGGTCGACTCCGCGCTGTCGTCTGTGCCCTCGCTCTCGATCATCTCTGCGTTCTGTTCTGCTGGTAGCTCGTCTGCGTCGGGCTCTCGATCTGTGACGTTTCTCAGCCCAACGTCTTCCGGAATAGTCTCTTTTTCATCGTCCCCAGTAGTCCCCTTCTCATCGTCTCCAATAGTCTCCTTTTCATGGTCTCCAACAGCCTCCTTCTCATCGTCTCCAACAGCCTCCTTCTCATCGTCTCCAGTAGCCTCTTTCTCATCGTCTCTTGGACTGGCCGCTTTCCTCTCAGCGTCCGATTCGTCGACCGCGCTTGCTCGATCGTCGGCTGCCGGTTCGTTCTTGGCGATCGCACCGTCATCTTCGCGCAAGGGCTCCGTTTCGAGATGGATTGTCTCATCCGTGATTTCGTCGACGGCATTGCGGTGGATCGAGACACTCTCGTCCTGGCTCTGTTTCCAGCCGAGTGCCGCTTTGATCGACCCCATCATGCCGGAGTCGAGTTCGACGTGAATGGTTTCGCCGTCGATTGCTGAGACTGTCCCCAGCGTCTCATCGTTCGCGTTCTCGACTTGTTTGCCCAGATCGCTATTTGTAAACGTTGCACACATACATGGGTCTAGCGCGATGGTGTGGCAAGCCCGTGGTGCCTGCACCCGCGTGGGACATGCGCCGCAGGGATCTCGGGCCGAGTAAACGAACTGTGGCGAATCTCGGGCCGGGCAAACGAACTATGGCGGGTGCCAAACCGTCGATGAGACGCCGGCGGCTACCGTGCTTTCGATGAGGACGGCACTGCTGTAGATCGAACGACACGGCAACGGCAGTCTTGTACTGCTGGATTGTGCCGTCCTCGACCGACGCCGTCCGGGAGGCGATCGCGATGCCAGTGATTTTTTCGAGCGGTTGGTTCGCGTCGTCCAGTGTACGCTGTGTAGCAGCGTCTTGGGACTCTGTCGGGTTTCTGGGACTCTGTCGGGTTTCCGATCAGTTCGATCACTTTGACTGTCAGTGGCTCGTCCCATCACGGTAGCCACCACCAGGTGCAATAGTACCTGTCTCGACAGAGACTGCCCAACCTTGGTGGACTGGCACTGCTGCAGCAACACCGAGCGAAACGAGTTGAACCCGAGGAGGAGTTCAGTAAATCAGTTCGTCATCGTTCTCGACCATATAGAGCGTCCGTGCAGCGATGTTGACGGAGTGGTCGCCAACACGTTCCAGATCGCGAATCGTCAACAGAAGCCGGGAGACGTCCTGCAGAAGCCGCTCAACCTCGTCCGGCGAGTCGAGTTCACGCTCGATGAGGTCACGGACGACAATCTCGCTTGCCCGTTCGGCAAAGTGATCGATGTCGTCGTCACGGTTCGCGATCGCTCGACAGGCTTCCGTATCTTCTTCGTCGTACGCGAGCATCGCGTCTTCGAGCATCTCGAGGGTTAGATCGCCGAGTTCCTGGATATCGACATCCGGAAAGAGATTCCGTTCGGATTCGAGCGTATACTCGCCCAGATTGGTTGCAAGGTCGCCGATTCGCTCCAGATCGGTGATAATCTTGAACGAGGCGGCAATAAACCGAAGATCGCTCGCGACGGGCTGTTGGAGGGCAAACAGTTCGATACACTCCTGTTCGAGTTCGAGATACATTCGATTGATCTCGCCGTCGCCTTCGATCACTTCGTGGGCGAGCGCTTCATCTTTCTGTTCGAGGGCATCGAGCCCCATGCGAAGCCGTTCCATAACGACTTCGCTCATGTACAGGACGTCCTCGCGAAGAGCCGCGAGTTTTTCCTGATACGACTTTCTGGCCATACCTCAGCCCTGTTGTTGTGCCCTGATGTAGTTTGCGCTCATCGAGGAATTTTGCGACGATCAGATACAAACGGTGTCGATCGTTCCCTGCTCCTCGAGCGGATTCTGCTCATTCATGTACACTGTTACCGTTCGGCCCCACAACAATGTACACTGCCCTTGTTCATTTCCTCCGCAATCTTGAACCGGAATCCGATCGAACCCCTGTGTATGATTACAGGCGAGCGAATGGCTGCCATCGACGAAAACGCTGCTGTGATGGGCGTCCCGCGCAAGCAACTGATGGAGTCGAGCGGAAACGCCGTCGCCCGGCGGATCCGGGACCTCGCTTCACCCGGCGATCGCGTCGTGATCGTCGCGGGGCGCGGGAACAACGGGGGAGACGCGTTCGTCACCGCCCGATTTCTGGACGAGTGCCACGTGACCACGTTCTTGCTCGGCCGACCGGATGCGATCGGCACCGAGATCGCGAGCGACAACTGGGATGCTCTCCAGCGTGCGGTATACGACACGGAGACGGTGACTGACTCCCGGCAGTTCGAGTTGCCCGACGCGGACGTCGTCGTCGATGCGATGCTGGGGACGGGAATCAGTGGCGAGTTGCGCGAGCCTGCTGCCACGGCAGCGCGTGCGATCAACGACGCTGATGCGACCGTCGTCGCGGTCGACGTCCCATCGGGGTTCGACGCAGACGATGGGACACATGCCGAGAACGGCGTCTCGGCCGACCACGTCGTCACCTTCCACGATGAGAAGCCAGGGCTCTCGGCGCTCGACGCCGACGTAACCGTCGCGGACATCGGGATCCCGGCCGCAGCAGAGCACTACGTCGGTCCCGGAGACGTCCGCCTCGCTCGACCCGACGATCGCGAGGGACGGCCGTACGTCATTGGCGGCGGTCCCTACACGGGGGCACCGGCGCTCGCCGCGCAGGCTGCGTTGCGGGCCGGTTCGGAACTGCCGTTCGTCGCAGCCCCCGACGCCGTCGCGGGGGAGATACAGAGCTACGCCGAGGATCTGGTTGTTCAGGGGTACGACAGTGACATACTCACGCCCGAGCAGGTCGACGAACTGGTCGACACAGCCGAACGCTACGAGAACGTCGTCGTCCTCGGGCCCGGGCTGGGCACCGACGACGAGACGCTCGCGGCAGTCCGAGCGTTCCTCGACTCGTTTACCGGCCATGTAGTGGTTGACGCGGATGCACTCGAGGTGGTTCCCGAGGTCGAAACCGACGCAACGCTCGTCTGTACGCCCAACCGGGGCGAGCTAGCGCGGATGGGCGGTCCCGACACCGACGACCTCGAAACCGTCGCTGGAGCGATCGAATCGTTCGCCGCCGAACTGGGACACATCGTGCTCGCGAAAGGGGCTGCCGACGTCGTGACAGACGGCGATCGGACCCGGATCAACCGATCGGGAACGCCAGGGATGGCGGTCGGGGGGACTGGCGATACGCTCGCCGGAATCGTGGCTGCGTTGCTCGAACACGCAGAGCCACTGGACGCGGCGGCGGCCGGCGCGTACGTCAACGGCATCGCGGGCGAACGGCTGGCCGAGACGGAAGCCTACGGCTATCTCGCTTCCGACATGCTTAGGGAGATTCCCCCGGCTCTTTGGGATGAGACCGATGGCTAACGAGCACCAGCCCGACCCGGATGTAGCGACCGACGAACGGACGAGTGAGGACGCCCCGGGCGCCGACGAACTCACGCATACGACCGACGAGGGAGACGTCCAGATGGTCGACGTCGGCGAGAAACCCGACACCGACCGGCGGGCCGTCGCAGCGGGTGAGATCCGCCTCCAGCCGTCGACGATCGAGGCGATCAGCGCAAACGAGGTGGGGAAAGGTGACGTTCTGGCGACCGCCCGCGTCGGCGCGATTCAGGCGGTCAAACACACCTGGGAGACGATCCCGATGTGCCACCAGATCCCGATTACAAACGTCGATACTGAGTTCGAGTTGGGGGACGATCGGATCGAACTCGAGGTCGCCGTCGAAACTACTGGCAAAACGGGCTGTGAAATGGAGGCCTTAGAGGGTGTTACGACGGGACTGAACGTCGTCTGGGATATGATCAAGGCTGTCGAGAAAGACGATGCGGGCCAGTATCCCGAGACGGCGATCGAGAACGTACGGGTCGTAACGAAAGAAAAACATCGCCAGTAGCGCGACACCCGCCAGAACCCACACCAGTTACGACACCCTCTGTAGGTGACTACTCGGTCCTCGATGCAGGGGACGGGCCGAGATCGCAGGAACGAGAGCCGGTTAGAGATCCATGCCGCCGTTGACGTCGATCACTTCGCCGGTGACGTACGAGGAGTCCTCGCTTGCGAGGAATCGGACGACGGCCGCGATGTCTTCGACCTCTGCCAGTCGCTCCAGGGGAATCCCAGAGATGATCCGATCGAGGACGTGGTCGGGAACCGATTCCAGCATGTCGGTGGCGGTAAAGCCGGGTGCGACACAGTTGGCCGTCGATCCCCCTTTCGCGAGTTCGAGCGCGATCGTCCGGGTGAAGCCGAACATGCCACTTTTCGCGGCCGCGTAGTTCGCCTGTCCGAAGTTTCCTTGCTTGCCGACGACACTGGAGATGTTGATCAGCCGTCCCTCATGTGCGTTCCAGATGTCGTCGTAGAACGTCTGGGTACAGTTGAACATCCCGCCGAGGTTGACATCCATAACCCGGTCCCACTCCTCGCGGGTCATATCCGTAAACTGCTCGTCAGCGGTGATACCTGCGTTGTTTACCAGGACATCAGTCGGTCCAAACGCCTCGTGGCAGACGTCGCGCATGTGATCGACCTCATCGCGGTTCGAGACATCGGCCTGGGCCGCGACGGCCTGTCCACCTGCCGACTCGATCGTGTCGACGGCCTCCATGGCTGCCCCTTCGGACGATCGGTAGTTGATGACGACGTTCGCGCCCTCCTTGCCGAGGTACTCTGCGATGCCCCGTCCGATACCGCGTGCCGATCCTGTGATGACACAGGTGCGTCCCTCCATAGACATAGATCGAATGTTGCACGTCCGGTATTAAATAACGACCTGTGCGAGAACAGAACGTACACGAAGTCGAAGATGTCTTCGGGCTGGACGCGGCGTTGCGGTCAGCCAGGACGCGTTACGGTCTGCCAGCGCTAGTCTGCGAAACCGATCGCGCGTCAACCACCGATCGCGCGTCGAACACCCAAAGCGGTGGGTGACCTACTGCTCGGCCGCCTGTCCGATCCAGTCTTCGATTCGGTTCGGCGAGATTCCCGTTTCGGCCGCGAGGTCGGCAGGATCTGCCTCCGCGAGCTCTTCGAACGTTTCGATGCCTGCGTCGGCGAGGTCCTCGGCGTAGGCCTGACCGACACCGGTGAGATCGGTGAGATCGTCTTCGACGTCTTCGGAAATCTCCTCATCAGTGACGTCTTCGGCGATCTCGTCGTCGACAGCCATCTCACCCGGTTCGGCCGGCTCTTCCTGGACGTCGTCTTCGGCCCGCTCGGCGATCTCGTCGTCCGATCGCGCTTCCCCGGGCAGCTCGTCGTCACCGGTCCGATCGACGGTTGCTCCGCCATCGGTGAGATCCGCGGTGCCGGTCTCGTCGCCGTCGACGTCCTCGGCAAGTGCGGCGTCGGCCTCCTCCGGTTCAGACGTCTCGGGCTCTGCTTCGGCGGCTTCCTCCCCGTTCGATCGCTCCTCGAACCACTCGCAGACGTCGGGCCACAGTTCGGCGTGGCTCCGTGAGGAGACGGACATACCGATGTGGCCCGTCGCGAACTCCATGACTTCGGTGTCCTCGGAGGGGACCGCGTCGTTGAACGGCTTGGAGGCCTCCGGCGGGATGAGGTGGTCGTACTCCGCGACGATCTGGAGGACGGGCATGTCGATGTTGGTGATGTCGACGTGTTTGCCGTCGAGATAGAGCTCGTTCTCGATCAACGCGTTGTCCTGATAGATGTCGTCGATGAACTGCTCGTAGGCCGCGCCCGCGACGTCGATTCCCTCGTCGAGCCAGCGCTCCATCCGGGCGAAGTTCTCGACGAAGTCCCCGTCGTCCATATTGTCGTAGAACCGAACGTACTTTGTCACGTTGTTCGCGACTGGATCCATCAGCGCGAATCCGACATCCAGGAACTCAGCGGGAACGTTGCCGAACGTATCGGTAACCCGCTCGGGGTCGTAGTATTCGTCTGCGCCCCAGAGTTCGAGCACGCCACCTTCGCCGGTGAAACACAGTCCTGCAGCCATCAGGCCGAGGTTCTTGACCTTCTCGGGATGGAGTGCGCTGTACATGACCGATTTTGTGCCACCCATACAGTAGCCGAGAATATTGACCGCATCCACGCCGGCGCGCTCACGAACCTCGTCGACACAGTTGTCGATGTAGCGGTTGACGTAGTCGTCGAGTGTGATCGATCGATCGAGTTTGGAGGGCTCGCCCCAATCGATCATGTAGACGTCGAAGCCCGCCTCGAGGAGCGTCTGGACGACCGATCGGTCCGGCTGTAGATCGAGGATGTAGGGCTTGTTGATCAGCGCGTAGACGATAAGGATCGGCGTATTGTGTTGCTCCTCGGTCTTCGGTTCGTAGTGGAGGAGTTCGAGTTTGTTCTCCTCGTAGACGACCTCGCTCGGCGTCTGGCCGACCTCGACGTTCTCGAGCGTCTCGGTTCGCTCGGGAGCAACCTGGGTCTTTTCGGCCAGGTCTGCTGCACCCTCCCAGGCTTGGCGTTGCATGTTCAGGGCGGCGGTAAATGGATTGTTCATTGCTCGGATTCGAGATGTTCGAGAACGCGGTCGAGCTTCGTTTCGACGTCGTGCTGGCGGCGCTCGAGCTCGACGAGTCGATCACCGATCTCTACTACGTCACTCTCTGTCGGGAATCCGAGGGCGTGAAGCGTCTCCTCGGCCGCTTCGTCGGCCTGCTGCTGGAGTTCCAGGACGTCACCAACGCTCTCGCCGGTCATCTTGGCGAAGGCCGTCGTCGACATGACCTCCTTGAACGCCTCGTTGGAGGTGTTGAGCCAGATGTCTCGGAACTCCTCGACGTCGACGTCCTCGCCTTCGAGCTGGTCGTTCATCCGATCGACCATCTGCTTGGAGGCGTTCATCCACGTTTCGTAGG
>LFCJ01004380.1_pt1 | contig 10353 bp, 11 predicted proteins | sample 643141 | NCBI WGS metagenome assembly LFCJ01 (sample SAMN03766243, study PRJNA286221) | soda lake metagenome | biome: soda lake; feature: Kulunda steppe; material: water; isolation source: sample B1-Br-g2 brine of Lake Bitter-1 | place: Russia: Kulunda steppe | collected 2010-07 | reverse complement strand
TCTCTCTCTCTGTTTGCGTGTGTGTGTCATGACACAATCACACACACATGCACCTGATCCAGACAGGGACGCTGTATGCGCCATCGTGCTGGCCTTGCCAGCTGGCCATCTGCTGGCCCTCACCCTCCCTCACACACACACACCCTCACCCCCCCAACACACACACACAGCCGCACTCACAAGCACCGCACTCGAGCCCCAGGCTGTTTACACATCATCGCTTGCTATGACATCCGCCCTCATTTGTTGTTGCACGCCCCCAGCATGGTCCCCACGCACGGCTGTGAGGACCACCCCTCTTGACCATACAGCTCAACCTCACCCTGCATAACACGCTCACACGCACGCTCTGGCTTATTAGCAACTCAACACTGCACAACACCCCCTCACACACTGCAACTCTAACACTGCACAGCAGGCTCACACGCAGCTCAAAACTGCACAACATGCTCACATGCACACTGACTCACACGCACACTGCACAGGGCATGTGTGCGGAACAGCGGTCCTTGCGAGCCCCCTGAACAGCCCATATGTGCACGACCCCGCTCCCCCCTAGGAAGCTACACACTCACCTGAAGTTTGAGAACACTCGTCCTCCTTCCCCCGCATCCACGCTCGTCTCTGCCTGCTGCAGCGCCGCTCCTTCAGCTGCCCTCCCTAGGGCCGCACTGCTGCCTTCCCTGCCGCTGCTACTCTCTGCCTCATCTGGGGCTGCTCCCGCAGCCACAGCAGCTGCGCTGCTGGGAGCTGCCGTCCCTGCACGCATGCCAAATATGCCGGCGCCACTGCCGCCGCCGCTTTGAAGGCCCTCGAGCGCGCCGCACACCACGAGCAGCGCATCAGTGAACATGCCTCCGTACAGCGGACGGTGCGGCAGGGCTGCTAGCGCAGCAGCGGCGTATGTGCGCACCTGGAAGGTACACGTCACAGGCATTCCGGCCTTAGGCTTGAGGAGCTGGGGGATGGAGTTGGATCGAGCACAAGTAGGCACGCCATCATCAAGCATGGAAATTCGCAAGTGGCGTACAGCACAGCCCCAGAGCTCAGTTCCTCAAAGGCCTCTTCTTTTCTTTTCTTTTCTATTCTTTCCTTTTCAGTCCCTCAAAGGCCTCTGTGAAAGGGTCGAGGACACAAGAACAGTGCAACCTTCAGGAACACGCTGTCAAGGACGCAGCGTGCATGCAACGCAAACACGCACCACAGGCTCACTTTTGCTTGCAGCGCCTTATTTCATACCATGGAGAGCATCCCAAGGCAAGGCTGTGCCAGCAACTGTGCGGCACCCTTTGCACGCCCCGGTCCCCTTCAAGGTTTGCAATGCAAGGTTTGAATCAGTCGAATTGACTGCCAGCCAGGCCCCATTTCCCTTGTCCAAGCCTTTTGCAAGGTTAGATCAGCTTTGATTGCCAGCCAGGTTGAAAAGCTGATCGATTTATGGCTACATGTTGCCCACCAAAAAGTGGTGTAATTATACCAAGATCGTGCTGTACAGGGACCACTTTTCCCAATGGGTAGGGGGAGAGGAGGGCACCCGCCTCAGTTTTGCGCTTTCCCACCCTTACCTCCAAGCTCCCGTGACAGGTTATATGCTCCTTCAAGTGCTCCATCCACCTGAAGGAGTTGGCGCTGTCCCACCCTCACCTCCAAGCGCCTGTGAAAGGTTTTTGCGTCCTCTTTTACGGGTTCCCTCTACATGATGGAGTCTGCGCTGTCCCGCCCTCACCTCCAAGCTCCCATGAAAGGTTGCATCCTTCTCAGAAGGGTCCCATTCACCTTAAGAGGTTGCACTGTCCCACAGATGCATTCACAGTCCCATAACAGGTCTTATCCAGCCCAAGAGTATACTTTGAGCCTTGAACCTGGTCCCTCTCACCTTGTAGTTTGCGCTGTCCCGCACAAGCATGGTCAGGAGCAGCAGCAGCGAGGTTGTGGGCGCGCGCGCCTGGGGCAGGTCCTGGAGGCGCACGTTTGTGAACAGCGCGTGCGCGGCGGTACAAGCCATCCATTGGACCTTGGCATTCCCGGTTGTCACGCAGGACTGGAGGCAGGAGGTTAGGGACTCGAGCCGCCTGCGTAGGCGACAAGAGGCAGGGAGAGCAAGGACAGGAGGTACAGACCAGGACTAGGGGCAGGAGGTCAGGAGGCCAGGCACACAAGGCGCCTGGGTACGTGACAAGAGGCAGGGAGAGCAAGGACTAGAAGTACAGACCAGGACTAGGGGCACGAGGTCAGGAGGCCAGGGACTCAAGCCGCCTGGATGTGTGACAAGAGGCAAGGAGAGCAAGGATTGGAGGTACAGACCAGGACTAGGGGCAGAAGGTACAGACCAGGGCAAGGGGCAGGAGGTACAGACCAGGACAAGGGGCAGGAGGTCCAGGAGCTGAGCTGCCTGTGTACTTCACTAAGGCGGAACAAGTAACTCGCACTGGCTGGGCGAACTGAGAAAAACGGGGCAACAGCATACTTGTGCGCGCACACACACATGCACACACATGCACACCCACCCATTAACAAATGCACGCGCACGCACAAATTCACAAACACATGCACACACGAGCACGCAAGCACGTACACACACACCTGCACGCACACACAGATACACGTACGCACACACACGCACACACGCATGCAGATGCCCATGTGCACACACGCTCACGTGCAAGTGCTTCTTTGTGCATGCATGCACGCACGCACAAACACGCACACACTCACATGCACACGCGCACACGCGTACACGCACACACCTGTCAAAGTCCATGTCCGCCCGCTGTGCCGTGCCAGGGTCCAGGATGCCCAGGAGGCCGCCCACGGCGCGCACGCCATTGGCGCGCACTTTGTCGGCATCACCCTGCACTGCGGCCACAGCCGCCTCGCACATGCTGTCCAGCTGCTGCAGCTGGTGCCGTGGCAAGCGCAGCCACTCCTGCTGCTGGTCCTGCTGCTGGTGCTGGTGACGCTGCTGCTGGCCCTGCCGCTGGTGCTGGAGCTGGTGCTGGTGTTGGCCCTGCGTCTGGTGCTGGCTCTGTTCCCGCTGCTGCTGCGCATCCAGGCCCCCGCGCTGCATGCCCCACAGGGCGTCCACAATGTTGGCCAGCGCCCAGCACGCCCCGATGCGCACCGACATAACCCCATCCTGCAACCCTTGCTGCAGGGCCTCCATCACAAAGCAGGACCCCGCTCCTGCTGCTGGCTCCCCTGCACCCTGCAGGGCGTCTGCGCCCGCCTCGCCCGTGATGAGCACCCCGCCACCATTGCCTGCGAGTCCATGACCTTGCTGCGCCGTGCCGCCAAGATCGCGTGGCACAGGGCTGGTGGCCTGGGGTGGGCCCAGGGCATCAAGCGGCGCGCCGGTTGTTGCGGTATCCACCTGCCCGCACTGGTGGGCTGAGCACCGGGAGCAGCCTGGGTCTGCCAGAGCTGGCGCGCTTGCGGCGAGGTTGCCCACGGCTTTGCAGGCGGCCGAGCGCACGGCGGCGGCCGCGTCCTCCCGCACGGCGCGCGCCGCCATGTCCAAGCTGGACCTGAGCAGGGGTGGGGGCAGGTGGGGCAGCGGCGGCTGCGCGAAGCTGGCCAGGCAGGTGTAGGCAGCCGCGCGCACCTGCAGGCACGGAGCGCGCACAAGCTGGCGGTGTTGGGGCATTCGCCAACGCTTGGGCACCCTGAGCAACCGGCGGCCGCCAGGCAGCATGGCGCTTGGGCTATGCTGAAGGCGTGGGAAGCAGACGATGGGTGGAGGGGAGCCAGGGAAGCTGGATTTGCTCAGTGTGTGCCCAAGCATCAAATCGATGTCCATTGCAACATACATTAGCGCACTGGAGCTCTGTAAAATGGGCAAACCCTGCATCCCTGTGCGGTGCGCTGGGTGAGATGTTGGGCCCGGCCCGTATGGGCAGGCAGGCCTCCCATCTGGAGCATGCACCAAGCAACTGTGGTGCAGGGCTCCCTTTGTCCAAGGTCCAGCGGGTGGCAGCTACAGCAGTGATTATGGGCATGCGTGCCCCAACACGCCAGTTGCTGCGTGAGTGGTCCAAGCATGCCTTGACGCTCTTTCTAGCAAGCAGGGCGCACGCTTGTTGAGACCGCTGCCAGGCAAGCAGGGCGCACGCTTGTTAAGGCCGCTGCCAGGCAAGCAGGGCGCACGCTTGTTAAGGCCTTTGCCGGGCAAGCAGGGTGAGCACATGTTGAGGCTGTCGCCAGGCAAGCAGGGCGCACGCAAGGTAAGACCATCACCAGACCACCTGCAGCGCTGTAGGGCCCCTCAGCCTCTATGGAACATTCGGATCGGACCATAGCTGATGTTCTGAGAGGCACCTGGACCAGGCATCCATGTGCAGAATTGCTGACCCAACATCCTGCTCACCTGACCTCTAGATGATGTTGTGCACATTGGCGGACCCAACATCTTGCTCACCTGACCTCTAAATGATGTTGTGCACATTGACGGACCTAACGCCCACTAACCCCCCAAGGACCCACGACCACAGCCGGGCGAGCGCTGTCACGTGCGCAGCCAGGCAGGAGGCTTATCATGCACGCTGAGCGTCCACCCACAGCACATGCACGCTCAGCGGCGGTGCCATGCACACACCATGAGGGAGGGGTGGGTGCTCGCTTTGGGCGCCAGGATGTGTAGCACCTGCGCCTGCAGCTCCGCCACCGCTGCTGCCGCGCGCCCCTGCTGCTCGGCCCCTGCCCAAGCCCGCGCACCACCACCACCACCACCACCACCACCACCAGCATGCACGCAGGCAATGCCGTGGGCAGGGTCAAATGCTGTGGGGGCATCTGCAAGGCAGGCTAGGGTGCCAGTCTGTGGCAGCGGCGGTGGTGGAGGCAACGTTATCGTTGAGATGGGGGTGAGTAGGTCTGCAGGCTGGGAGGCACCGGTGCATACTTGGTGCTGCCACCAGGAGGGTGGATGAGGGTGTGCCCAGCCAGCCTCCCCTGGAAGGCCGCCCACCTGCATGCACCCAGGGCAGCGGCAGCGGCAGCGCCAACAAGAGCCGCAAGCGGCAGAGGTCATCAGTTGAGTAAAAAGCGCGGGCCTCACAGGTCTCACAGCACTGCCTTTGGGTGCGGCGCACAAAGCTGACGCCTGCATTTGTGAGCATGCTAGCAGTGTGCACATGCATACTTATGCGCGCGCATGCACGTGCACACACATACACACACTTCTGCATGTTTTCCCCTCCTCCTGCTCCCCTACCTGGCAAGCCCTCCAGGGCGCTGGGGCTGTGTCACCCTCACTGAATTGTTGCTCAGGCATGACCTGCAAGACAGCATATGAAGCAGTGGCAGCAGGCATGTTGGCATCAGGCACAACTTGCATGCAAAGCTGGGGCGACAGTGAGGCCTCGCTCGTGGCTTACTCATCACTATATACATAAGAGCAGTGTCACAAAGGGCGACAGTGAGGCCTCGCTCATGGCTTACTCATCACTGTATGCATAAGAGCAGTGTAACAAGGGGCGACAGTGAGGCCTCGCTCATGGCTAACTCATCACTATATGCATAAGAGCAGTGTAACAAGGGGCGCAGTCGTGCGTGTGAGGTGGACATCTTCCTATGCCTCAGGGCAGTGCACGCGTGCCCTCGCAGGTGGTGCGGCGTGTTGAAGGCTCACTGGCGGAGGGGGGTTGGGGGGAGCCAGCTCTGTCATAGAGAAACGCATCGCGTGCCTTAACGGGCGCTACGCCTTCCAGAACATGTACTGATGAATTTTGCCAGCTTGGCTGAGTCACAGCACACGAGTGCACCAATGATGATCAGCAAGTGAGCACATTTCTATGACCGGTGCCTTTCTATCTATGTGGAAGATGTGCACGCACTCAGCGCTAAGCTCAAGGAAAGCTGGAGCTGAAATACAGATTCGCCATTTCTGTATTGTGCAGATGTTCTGGACAGACAAGGCCATTCCTTATGTGTTAGTGCGTGCCCCCAAGGTGCCAGAGCGCCCCGCGCGCACTGTGGCTAGCCCCATGTGTGGTGCACGCCGGGCAAAAGCTGGCACGGCACACGCGCAACACAGCGCGCATGGGTACTTGTGTCAAAGAGTGCACCCTATCCTCCTCTTTGTGTGTAGGTGCAATGCTGCAAGGCATACCTCACAAGCGCGCACGCGCACACAGGCAGCCCTGCTTGCAAGCATGAGCAGGGCCAAGCACACACACATGTGCACAAATGTGTGTGCACGAGCGCACAGGGGGGCAAAGCACTCATCCGCACCGGGCACCCGTGCGCCGCGCTCTGCGTCTCAAGGTACTGGCCCAGCAACTTTATGGCGTGCTGCACAGCCTTGTCCTCGGGCGTGTTGCTGTTGATACTGGGCTGCCCGGCGCCCTCCGATGAACCCTGCCCACCACGACCAGATGCGCATCCCTCTCCCTCTCCCTCTCCCCCTTTGCCCCCCCTTCCCCTTCCCCTGCCCCCCTTTCCCCTGACCCCCCTACCGCCACCCGTGCTGGTGTAGCTTGCCGCGCAGGCTCCGTCACTGCTGCCCCAACCATGCACGCCGTGGGCAGGCTTTGCTGCGCCGGCAGCACTGGCTTGCGCAGCGCGCCTGGGAGACACGTGGGGGGTGGGGGCGGGCGGGGCATCCAGGTTGATGCACACCACCTTACACAAGTCGTCCCACAGCCCTGCGTTGTGGTGGCGATGGTGCTGGGTTGGTATAGGGGCGTGCTGGGATGGGGCCGGGGTGTGCACGTTATTGGGGTGGAGAGGTGTGAAGGTGAAGGGGTCAAGAAATGCAGCAGTGGTGAACAGGGGCGTGAGAGGCAGGCATCTTGCCGGGATTCCTATTCTTCCCTGTACGCCTTTTGCACGCTTACAGAGTGTTTTGAAAGCAGGCAGGCTGCTCCACAGCGCTCAACAGGGCTGCACATTGACGCACACAAACGTGTACGCGCGCACACACACACTCCACGCCATGCAGATGTTGGGTGTTATAATTCACGTACATGTGAAAGGATAAGACTGCCTTTGCTTGGCAAAAGGGCGCACCTAACAGCATCTGAGCTACTGCAGGCAGACACGTGCGCAGATGCACACACGCGCTAAAACACACACGCACATGCATGCACAGGCACACAGGCACACACATCCACACGAACACACACAATGCAGCCACACACAGCTCACACGCACCAGCCAGGGTGACGACTCGCATGCGCATTGGCACATATACACGCATACACACATATACACCACAACTACACACAGCACGCACGCACCAGGCAGGGTGAAGGCGTAGTGCGTGGCCAGGCCCTTCAGCGCCGCCAGTGCTTCAATGCGCAGTGCCGGGTGGCAGCACACGCCCGCGTGCAGTAGCTGCCACACAAACGCAGGCGGAGCGCGGGCGGCCAGCGGCAAGGCCCCACCCGCCTGCTCAGCTTCACATGCAGGCTGCTGCAGCGACTGCAAGTACGCGCGCATGCCTTGCTGCGGCTGGCGCGTGGAGAAGGCCTCCGCCAAGCACGCCAGGTATGCTACCTGCAGCGCCAGCGACTCCCCGGTGTGGATAGCCACGACGCCCGATGCCGTGGGCAGCCTTAATGGCACTGAGGCTGGGCCCTCTCTGCCGCCACCATCGCCCCCAACCCCTACTCCGCCAACTGCGCCGCCGCCTTTGCCGCCGCCCACCTCCTCCAAGCCCCTTCCAACTCCCCCATATGCAATCGCTTGCTGTCTCCCTCCATATCTGTGGGCGCCGCTGTCCTCCTCACCGCTGCTGCTGTGCTCCATGGAGGCGGCCGGCATGGGCGCCCCAGCAGCGGTGCATAGGGTGGGGCCAGAGAGCTGCCCAGGCTCGTTGTCCGTGAGCAGAGGCACTGGGGCAGTGGTGGCGAGGACTGACCAGCGTGCCAGCAGCGCAGCGGCTGTGTCGGGCAGCAGCTGCGGGGGCAGGCGGTCGTAGGGCGAAGCCGACATTACCACGCAAAGCGCGCGCAGCACCATGGGCAGCAGGGATGCGACCGCGGTCTCCTTCACTGCCAGTGCGTGGATGAGGCCTGCGCATGTGCAAGTGTGTGTGCGTGCGTGCGTGCGTATGTTTATAGCCTTTCTATGTGAGGGGATGCAAGCATGGGCGTGCAAAGCACACAATATGGTGCGCGCACACACTCTCACACACACGCAGGCACACTGCCATCCTCAAAGCACACCACACGGCACGCACCTGCATGCAGGCATCCCACCACCTGCAAAGCAACAGAACACGGCACCCACTCCCAAACAGGCACACCACCTCCTGCAAAGCAAAAGAGGTGGGCACGCACCCGCACGCAGGCACACCACCACCTGCAAAGCAGAAGAACGCGGCACGCACCAGCACGCAGGCACACCACCACCATTTGGCCCATCAAGGCCGGCAGCGCGGCAGTGTTGCGCGCTGGCGCCGCGGCAATGTTGCGGCTACGCTGCGCGGCAATGCTGCGCGGCAGCGTCGCGCGTGGGCGCCGCGCGTCCATCTCTTGGGCATGCCTTGCCTGCCTGGATGGTGCACACACATCTCACACACATCTCACACACATCTCACACACATCTCTTGGGCATGCCTTGCCTGCCTGGATGGTGCACACACATCTCACACACATCTCACACACATCTCTTGGGCATGCCTTGCCTGCTGGATGGTGCACACACATCTCAGCAGAAAGGGGAAGCCATTCCCTGCTTTACCTGAGCCACTACCCAAGGCCTGAAGGGTCCCCCAACACATCCAGCCGTCTCCCTATGCCCCGGTATGGGGCGCGTCTGTGCCTGACCGCCCCCATTCTTGCATGCAAAGCCAAAGAACGCAGCACGCACCCGCATGCAGGCACACCACCATCTGGCCCAGCGAGGCGGACAGCGTGACGAAGCCGCGCGCTGGCGCTGCGCGCGCGGACGCCGCCACCATGCTGCGCGCCTCCGCAACCGCCAGAAACCCGCGCTGCGCGGGCCCCTCCAGCAAGCATGCAATGGTCGCGGCCGCCATGCTGCACACCTGCAGGCCCCACAGGCGCAGCAGCAGCAGCAACAGCAGCAGCGGCAGGGAGTGTGCAACTTTTGGTCTGTGTCTCTGATGCATGCCCTGGGCGTGTGCTGAAAGTGTGCCTAGCTGCATGTCTCTGAAATGTGGCTCGTGCACGTGGATCTGGACTATGCACCTGGCATGTGACTCTGGCATGTGACTCTGGTGCCCGCATGCGCCTTCACGACACGTGCTGGGCCACTTGCAGATCTCTTGCAGGTCCGTGCTGATGTGATATATGCCATGCTGGGCTTCATGACACATGCTGGGCCACTCGCAGGTCTCTTGCAGGTCCGTGCTGATGTGATACAAGACGGACATTCGGCCCAGCAACAGCTCCAGCAGTAGCAGCAGCGGCACTATGGACGTACAGCTGGGCAGCAGCAGCAGCAGCAGCAGCAGCAGCGATGGACGGCTCAGCATCAGCATCAGCATCCGCAACAGAATCATTGCCAACAGCAGCAGCAGCAGCAGCAGCAGCAGCAGCAGCAGCCAAATAAACATACAGCTTGGCAGCAGTCCTACACCCCTGCAATTCAGCATGGCCTTTGGGAAGCAGGCTCAGCAGGTGCAGAGCTCCTGCGGCCCAGCCAGGCAGAGGCCCGGTTGAGGGAGCTGCTTGGTGGCGCTGGGTGAGCTGTTTGGTGGCTCGGCTGGGTGAGCTATTCGGTGGTGCGGCTGAGTGAGTTGTTTGGTGGCGCAGCTAAATGAGCTGCTTGGTGGCGCAGCTGGGTGAGCTGTTTGGTGACGCGGCTGGGTGAGGTGTTTAATGGCTCGGCTGGGTGAGCTATACGGTGGTGCGGCTGAGTGAGTTGTTTGGTGGCGCAGCTAAATGAGTTGCTTGGTGGCGCAGCGGGGTGAGCTGTTTGGTGACGCGGCTGGGAGAGCTGTTTGGTGGCTCGGCTGGGTGAGCTGTTTGGTGGCTCACTCACGTAAGCCTCACCAAAGTGGTGTAGGTGCGCTGCTGTGGCGGACCAGAATTCATGCAGAGCAGCAGCCGCACCAAAACGCACTGCATGCGCGTTTCAGACGCAGTGCATGGCGTAAGGCAGGAGCATGGAGGTACACACACGGGCGCAGCCCTCTGCCCTCCGCTCTCCGCACCGGCACGCACCTTGGACACCGGGTCGTGCAGTAGCATAGTGACGAGGTGGGGGGACAGCGGGCGCGGCTGCAGCGGCTGCTGCACTGGCAGCAAGGTTGTCCAGTGGGCGTGCAGGGCGCGGGGCTCCGCCTTGGCCATGGCTTGCAGGCAGCTGAGGACAGCCAGGCGCACGCGGGAGGACCGGAACCTGCAGCGCGCGCAAAGGCGGGGGGACCTACACCACAGGGATCTC
>LFCJ01004379.1_pt1 | contig 10353 bp, 12 predicted proteins | sample 643141 | NCBI WGS metagenome assembly LFCJ01 (sample SAMN03766243, study PRJNA286221) | soda lake metagenome | biome: soda lake; feature: Kulunda steppe; material: water; isolation source: sample B1-Br-g2 brine of Lake Bitter-1 | place: Russia: Kulunda steppe | collected 2010-07 | reverse complement strand
AGCTGCAGGGCGGCCGCGGCGGGGCTGCTGGGGAGTGGCCCGCGGGGGGCGTGTGGGGTGAGGGTGCCAGGAGGGCGGAGGTTAAGGTGGAAGAGGAGGATGAGGAGGGAGGGTATTGTCCTCCCCCAGACCAACCGCCCTGCAGCACCGACGCACACGCGTGCGATGACTGTGCGGTGTGTGTGGACAAGCCGTTCGCAGGTGCGCCTGTCAGGTCCCCCCGCAGTCGTCGTCTGCTGCTTCAGTGCACATGCTTGTGTGTGCGTGCTTGCGTGCGTGTGTGTATGTGTGAGCCGCCACCATTTCTGATGCATGGGTGTTGGTGTGCAGGCGCACACGTGCACACACGCACAAACATGCGTGAACACAGAAACACACACCACACATGGAGCACTGAATCACTGGACGCACTCAATGCACTCCTACACATGCACACACGCACACGCACACCACAGGCGGCCGCCCGGACACCCCCGACTTCCAGCGCTTCCTGCCTTGGTTCCTGCGTGCCAAGCCCAGCGCGGGGTGCGCCAAGGGCGGGGAGGGCGCGTACTCGGACGCGCTTGCGCGCGCGCCGCCGCCATCTTCACACGGGGGCCCGCAGCAAGGGCGCCTGACTGCAGCAGCAGCTGGGGATGTGTTGGGTGTGGGTGACGAGGGTGATGCGGGCATTGCCGGGCTGGACAAAGGCTTGGTCGCGGCGTCAGCGTTCAGAACCTTCAACTCGCCCCTGAATGAGCAGAAGGTAGGTGCGTGTGTTTGCGTGTGCGTGAATGCATGCGCTGCTCCCCTTTTGGTGCTGGCACTTCGTCCCTATAAGCTCCTAAATGAGGAAGTGGAGGAGCAGGAGGAGGAAGAGGAGGCGTGTGCGGGCGTGCAAGTGTAATCACTAGTGTTTCATGCGCACTTGGCACGTGTGTGCATCTCTAAGCCTAGCACCCCTCCGTGCGTGCGAGCCCCCCGATTGTGAAGTGGCAGAGGCAGACACTCACCCTCCACTGCTCCATGCCTGCACCCTGATGCGCTTGTGAGAGGGACACCCTCCACTGCTCCACGCCTGCACCCTGATGCGCTTGTGAGAGGGACACCCTCCGCCACTCTGTGCCTGCGCATTCTGTGCGCTTTTGAGAGGGACACCCTCCGCTGCTCCATGCCTGCACACTCTGTGCGCTTTTGAGAGGGACACCCTCCGCCGCTCCTTGCCTGCACACTCTGCTCTTGTGAGAGGGACACCCTCCGCCACTGCGTGCCTGCACACTGCGCGTGTGAGGGGGACATCAGAGAGACCCAGAGGCCCGTTGGTCTGCTCGCCTTTTGGCGCCTTCAAGCCTGCAGGATGTCTGGCCCAGGCCAGACAATAAGTGGCCGATCTCTGTCTTTCCCGTCTGTCCCCAAACGCCATGGCTCCATGACCTCGGTGTTGGCCTTGCCGCGCAGCCTCATCCGCTGTGTTTGTGACCCTCTCCCACTTTGCCACCCGCAGGACTTCATCGCCCTGCATTTGCTCCCTTCTCGCAGCTGCATGCGCACCCTTCTTTGCCACCCGAAGGAATCCATTGCCCTGCGTTTGCTCCCCCCATTCGCCACCCGCAGGACTTCATTGCTGCGCTGCGCGCCTCCCGCACGCTTGTACAGAGGCTGCAAAAGGACCTGGGCCTCGATGTGTATGCATACTCGATCTTCCATGTGTTTTTTGAACAGGTGCGCGCCTCGCTTGCCTGCGTGCTCTGAAGCCTGTTGTACCGCTTTTCAAACCAGGTGGAAGAGCAGAAGCACCCTTGCGGTGCAACTCTGCTTGTTTTAGCATCCCCGCGTGTCTTGGACGGGAGCTGCATCCGTGTGTGTTGCAAGATGGGGTGCGCTGGGCGGCAGTTGCCCTGGGCCGCCTGCCCTGCGCAGCAACCAGGGGCAGTTGCCGTGCGCCTAGGTGGCCGCAAACCCAAAGCCCCCAAAAAGGGGGAGCCCACCAGCTGCTTCTCTGCCTGGCAGCACACTGTGCTTGGCTACTGGAGCACTGTGGACTGCTCCACTGAAAGAGCCCAGTGCTGGATACATCCGCTTGTGTGGCAGTCAGGGCTGCTGGACATAAAGAGTGGCTCAGAACGCTGGACCTCAAGAGTGGCTGGACCTAAAGAGTGGCTGGACCTAATGAGTGGCTGGACATAAAGAGTGGCTCAGAACGCTGCGCATCATGAGCATTTCAGGCTGATGCACGGAAAGAGCGGTTTGGACTGGTCCGCTGCTGGCTTGGTGGGCAGGGCACAGGCTGGGGCGGCTGGAGCAGCGCGCACGCAGCCCTATGTGTGGGAAGCACAGGGCAGGATGGGCAGGGGTTTGGGCCACCTCTGGCCTCTGCAAACACATGTGCATGCATGCACCGACCTAAGGCGGCTGCCGTGCCCGGACATGCTGGCCACCACTCACCTGCAAGCACATGGACGGGTGCACTGCCGGCGGTGGGCGCTAGTCCTGGCCAACGCTCACCGGCGAGTGTGCGCACATGCACGCTTGTTGTTGGCACCCGCAGTACCTGGACGTTTGGGCCAAGGCGGGCGTGCTGCTTGCGCTGCCGCTGGGAGTCATTGGTGTTGCGTGCGCGTGCCTGCTGGGCAGCCTGTGGGCCGCGGCCATCATAGTGGTGGTGCTGGCGTCGCTGCTGCTGCACCTCATGGCGCTCATGGTGCTGGCAGGTGAGAGCAGGGGGCAGCAGCCGCCGCAGCGTGCCTACCTGGGCGCTGGTTGTGTGCATGCATGGCCATGTACCTGATCTTGCATGCTCTCATGTGCATACGCACACATCAAATACACGCACATGCACTCACATACACACAAAAGAAATGCATGTAAGCACGCATGTGCACGCGCTGACACACATGCACATGCACACACACACGCGCGCGCGCACACACACACACACACGTACACACACACGCAAAGCTGAATACTGTGCCTCTGGTTGACCTGAATCTGAACCCCTGGCTTCTGCTACTGTTGCTGCTGCGGCTACTGTCGCTGCTGCTGCTGCTCCTGCACAAAGCAAACCCAGTGTGTGAGCGCCTACTTGCCGCGTGCTGCCGCTGCTTTTGCTCATGCAGACCTGCAGCTGAACGCCGTGTCGCTGGTGAACCTTGCGATGTCCCTGGGCATTGCGGTGGAGTTCTGCGCACATGTGCTGCACGCGTACTGTGCATCCCCACCGGGACTGCCCAGGGTGCTGCGAGCAGAGGCGGCCCTGAATGCCAGGTAAGGTGCTGCGGTGGTGCTCATGCGCGCCTGACGCGCTGACATCCACACGCACGAAAGACAGTCAGTAGAGGCGGCCATGAATGCCACATGTGCGCCACTGCGACGAAATTGACCCTACCCCTACCCCTGGCGCGCACCGCTGGGGGGATGGTGTTTGGGGTGCAAACAGGGGGCATGTGTGTGTGTGTGTGAGTGAGCTGCTGGGGAGGGAAATGGGGTGGAGGGGTAGCGGTCCTGCAGAGGTACTTGTGGGGTTCACATCCCCTGCACAAAGCAGTTGCCTGCCCGCTGCTCTGAGCGTGCACCAGGGTGCTGCACATAACTGCATGCTCATCATGCTTAGCCCCCGTGTTTATGTGGTGATGTGGCAACTGGCTAGAGCTGTCATGCACCCACTTACACGTACACAATCACACAAACAAGCACACACACACACACATCCACACAAACAAACAAACAAACAAACAAACAAACAAACAAACATGAGCGGCTGCCGTATCAGCACCTGCCGTGCCGCGCGCTCCTCTACCTCATCTGCTGCAGCGGCGCCAGTGTGCTAAGTGGCATCACGCTGACCAAGCTGGTGGGCGTGGTGGTGCTGGCCACCGCCAAGACGCGCATCTTCCAGGTCTACTACTTCAGGTCAGTGACCAAAGGGCACGCGCACATACACACACACTCATGATGTGCCTGGAACTCCAATGAAACATTGGCTGCGATGGATAGTATACCTGGACCCAGAATTGCATGCCATAATGCCGTCACAAGAGCATTGTTGCCCTGCCGACGTTCAGGCGGCGGTGGTGCGCATGTGTGCATGTGCATCGCTAGCGCCTGCCGCTCTGACGCAGTGCTCTCTGCCGCACCAACAGCCCCCTTGCGCCACGCCCAGCCCCTCCTGCTGGGAGATGAGTCTCGGGCGTGCCCATAAGGAGCTTGCCACAGCGTATCTGTCTGGGTGTGCCTGTGCAAGTATGCACGCTTGTGTGTGTTATCTTGCCCACTGTGCCACTTGCAGGCTTTACTTGGGATTGGTGGTGCTGGGCGCGCTGCACGGCCTCGTGCTGCTGCCCCTGCTGCTTGCGTTAGTAGGCCCTCAGAAGCGACAGCAGCAGCAGCAGCAGCAGCAGCAGCAGCAGCAGCAGTGGTAAATTGGGCGTGTTGCACTGCTCTGCCGCCCCTGTCGCTCCCTCGCGTTGGTGATCCATGAGAAGCGACAGCAGCAGCAGCAGCAGCAGCAGCAGCAAGGTTAAGAGGCAGGGCTGTACCAGCAGCAATGGCAGTTCCTGTCCTTACGTTGTGAGTTGATTTATTTATTACTGCTGTAGTAGTAGTAGTAGGATGCACAGAGCGTGGGCTCTTGGGATATGGGTGCCTGGCCTCATACAGTGTGGTCAGGCAATTGGCATCTGTGTGGCCCGTTGAACCCTGGAGTGTGATCCAGGGTGCAGCACAACCAGGCAACAGCGCTTGCAGCTGTGTGCATTGCTTATAGGGAAAGTCCCTGGCTGTACCGCTTTGTTGCTGCCGTGCCTGTCCACATCACCGGGACCACTCCCAGGCCATGCATGTAGGTAAGGCCAAGCACTTGGGTGATCCGTGCACCCCATCAGCTTTGCATCCAAGTCTTGCTTCTAAAAGGCTTCTGTTTTGGAAAAAGGAAAATTTATGAAACAAACAGACCCATGATCTGTTGTTGCTGTAGTAGGGCATACGCTACTCACACCCTCGTGGGGAAAAAGAACAGACGAACCTCTTGGGATTGCACCTTGCTGCGTAATGTGCATATTGTCACGCTGAGAGTGTGCTGCAGACAATGTAGCGTCATGGCTGCGAGGGTAACATTTTAATGTACACGACTTCTTAGGTGTGCCCTCATGGTGTGTACTATTTGGACGACATCCCTCATGCTTTTTTGAAAGAAAACGTACCAGTAAGGATTGTCAGGAAAGCTCTAAAGAGGTAGTGGTAATTTGATCGTAATTTGATTGAGCATGCTTTGAGGGGGCGGCTATGGAGTGAACAAACAGTGGGACCTTGTAAGCAGCTGCAGCCAGCAGATCGCTCAGCATAAGGAGAGGGGAAGTTCGCAGCCAATGCTGAGCACAGTGGGAGGAGGGGGGCTTCAGGAGCAGCCGGGGGTCCTCACGCAGGTGCGTGCACCTAGGTGCTAGGTAAGGTAAGGCTTTCAAGGCTGTATCCGCCGAACAAGGGCAGCTTAGCCGGTTGTGAGCCTCCAGTGAGGTTCGAACCCCAAACCCATAGGTTGCGAGGGTGGATTATTGACTTTCCATCGCAGGTGCCCCGCCGCCTGCTCAAGTATCCGGAGCTAAGAGCTAGCCCTATCCACTGGAAAGCACCATTGGTAGTGGTGGTTTAGGTGGAGAGCTTTGCCCTGCACTAGGCGTCGCTGGGCTCCCAACCTGCCAATTTCCATAAGAAAAGACAAAGGAAAAAAGACTTTGCTGGGTGAAAACAGTCCCTCCCAATTAAGTAAATGTACTGGTGCAGGAGTCACATGTGCCAAGGCCCTACTAGACCCAGTAGGTGGCCCCCTTTCAATTATTGATGAAAGAAAGAAAGACTACGCCAACAAGGTAACCCCTGTTTGCATGAATTAAGGAAGAAGTTTACATTTGGTGCAAGCACCAGGTAAACCTCCACCATCGAACTAGGAAGAAGGTCATTAGTGGGGGGCGGGAGGGTTCTGAAAAGAGCTATATCATATAATATAAACATCAATAAATGAAAGGGGGCCACCTACTGGGCATAAACATCAAGGAAATAACATGATGTTATTTCCTTGATGTTATTCAACCTTCTACTTGTGTTTTTGATCTTTGTTGCACATTGAATAGAATGAGTGTTTAGATCGAGAGTAAGTTTTCTATCTACACGGGAGTGTTCACTGGCTAGCTTTTTTGAGGAAAAGGGGCCATCTAGGGCAAGGCACCATAACATATGGTGATCCTGAAGATCCAAATAGACAATCAATGTCATTGACATGATGTCAATAGTGCTCTTGGGCCGCTGTGTCAAATGGGCTCATGTAGGCTGCATTATTTTTCAAGAGTTGTTTCTAAGAACAAAGGCTTTGTGCCTGGCTTTTCCTGTGGAGGGCCCTTATCTTTTATATTCCTTGACAAATCATATTGGTTTGATTCTCTCTCTCAGCGGCACAGTAAATTTCATTCCAGAAGCATTGGATGACCTTTTGGCTGGATCAATGACCAGCCACAAAACAATCAGCCTCCCGACCAGGCAGGCGGTTACTTTCAACTTTCAAACTTGAATTTAATTGAAAATAACTTCAACTTGAATTTCAGCTCGAAGCTGAGAGTATACAAACAAAGTAATGCTTGGTCGGTTGCTAGTAGCATACTGGCAACCGACCGGCAAGTCAGCGACCCCCTTAGCTTACGCGCCCTTCTGTAGGCACTGCTTACAAGTAGTACTTGAGATCTGGGGAAGTTCATGGTCTGCACATCAAGTCCATTGACAGGCTCACATCATGATGCAATGAAGACGAGCCTATACAAACGCGCACTGCACAGAGATCTGCACAGGCCAGCAAATTCCGCCAGTCCTCATTACTCTCTCCCTACTTCCTCCTATCCAATCCACTCTCTTCTTCCTTCTGCTACCTGCAGGTTCAAGGCTTCATCAAAGTCAACTGCTCTTGGCCTTTGCTTCCTCTCTCTCCATATCACTCGGTCAAGGACTAAGCATCTACGCATCTAGGTCATATCTAGGCTGCCTGCTCTCAAAAAGGAACACGAGGGCAGGTTCTTGAAGACACATTTGCATGCAATAGCATTTTTGCCATCATGGTCAAGCTTGAGTTGAGTTCAAGTCTGGCTTAGCCTACATTGCAATCACAGTACTGCCTCCGCATCAACTTGCACTCCTGACATCTCACTCCCTCACGAATACAAGTTTTAGAGTGCATACTCATGAGCGCACAAGCATACATGCTTATGGGCATCATCTCATGCACTACAATGTGGGCCTGCACACATCTCACATACAAGCGAGCATGCGCTATTGAGAAACGTGCAGCGTGCGCAGGACCAGCTGGTGCTCACAGGGCCAGAGAAGGATTGCCCCAGCACAAGACCTGTTGCTGCTTCAAGTGATGGTGGAGGTGGCGCTGCTGCTGCTGCTGCTGCTGCTGCTGCTCCTGTTATTCCTACACTACCTCTGTCCTCCTCCCCCTCGCTGTCAGCATCTAAAGTCAAGTCAACCACATCCTGCTGCACAGCGCACTGCCCTAACGGCAGTGGCTGCGGTACACTTGGTAACTGCAGCTGCTGCTGCTTCTGCTGCTGCTGCAGCATCTGGCGCTGCGCCTTCTTTGACTTAGTGAACACATGTGGCTGTCGGCCTAAAGGACCGGCCGCAGTGCTTCCAGGCTGACAAGCAGCAGCTGCGGAGGAGCCAGCCGCTGCTGTCCTCGCCCCACCTCCTGCTGCTGCCACTGCTGCGTTGTTGGCGCCCACGCCCAAGGCAGCAGCCGTGCCCGGCTGAGCAGCAGCATGCCTGCTGGTGTCATAGCCCTGCCTGGCGGGCGCGCAAGGCCCAGCAGATGCCCTGGAACGGCCGGTGCCGGAGCCATGCCCCGCAGATATCAACGTGTCGCGCCCAGCCATTGCGCCGTGCCATGCTGCCCCTTGCTGCTGCCCCTGCCCTCGCCCTCTGGGGGCTTGCATTACAAAGTGGGCCGGCTGGGGTGCGGCCCGGCTGCCCGCAGCAGCAGCAGCACTAGCAGCACCAGCAGCAGCAGCCGTAGCATAAGCAGCGGCAGGTCCAGCCCTGCCCTGCATTACATCAGCCAGGCCCCTGCCCCCCCCCCTGTTCTGCGGCCCAGGTCCCCCCCCTGCGCCGCCACCTGCCTGCAAGCCTGGCAGCAGCCTCTCCTTGGGCGGGTCACCACCTGTTGCGCAGCCAGCCGCCTGCCCCTCATTGCCCGAGGTGTCGGCCTCGATGCTATGCGCGATGCGCTCCTCCTCCACCAGGTCAATGACCAGCACCTCGCTGCCGGCGGCGGCGCCACCGTTGGGCATGCTGCTAGCAGAGGCAGGGTTTGGCTGAGCGGTGGTGGTAGTGGTGGTGGCTGTGGTGCGTGCGCCCACGGAGCGCGGCACCGCCACGCGCAGGCGCTCGCAGGGGCACCACGCGTTGTCAGCAGCCCTGCGCGTACATACGCACGACGCGTGGGCACAGGCGTGTACGCACATGAGCGGGTGCGCACGTGTGTGCACCAGCACCTGCTGGGTGTGTACGCCCTGGTGGGCAGCAGGCAGAGGGATGCACGTATAGCGCCTGGGTGCCCACATTGCCCTCGCGCACACTCGTGGGGGAGGGGGATGCGCACAGCGCCATACGTGCAGCCGTGAGCAGGCCTCTAAGAAAAGTGGACCTAGCCAGGCCAGCCCAGCCTGAACTGTGGACCTAACCAGGCCATATGCAGACTGGCGCGGCATCTTGCGCAAACCAGCCCAGCCCGAACCACCGGCCCAACCAGGCCACATGCAGACCGGCGCGGTGGCTTACGCAGACCATGCAAGCAGGCCAGGCTGCACAGCGCGTACTGGATCCAACCTCCAGGCACAGGCGCTTCTTGTCCTCCACCATATGGTGTCGGCGCGCACCTGCGCATCGCGGCCGTGGCGGCTGCCAGGGAGGGCGGCACAGCCGCAGCAGCTGAGCTGCTGCCCCCGAGCTTGCATGGGCCTGATGGCATGATGCGCTGCTTCTTGGCGCGGTCCTCCGCAGCCTGCGCATGAGCATGCATGCGTACACGGGCGTGTGTGCATGGTGCGCGCTTGAAGTCGTGAGCGAAACCAGGCTTCTCTTGATCACCAGATTGCCCCCATCTACGCAACCTACCATCAGGCTCAGGCTCAGGCTGGACTAGGGTTTGGGAAGTTCATTGGCCGGGAGTTGGTTCATCAGCGAGCTCATTCAACAACCCTTTATGTGTAGCATTCCTTACAGGAGCAGGGCGTGCGGCGCATACAGGGCACGGGCCAGCTGGGCTCAAATGTGTTGTGCTCGCGTGCGCGTAAGCGTGCATGGCGCACGTTCCAGGTGAGAGGTCGACAAGGGGCGCAAGTTTGGGTAGGCGTGTGGACGCACAGGACGCGAGCAGCATCCTGTCCGCGACCCCACTTTGTGCGCATGTGCGTGCAAACACATCTGAGCGTGGCAGGCGTGAGGGAAGAAGCTCAGGCGCCTTGCAGAGGTGAGGCAAACACATGCTTGCTAGCGCCCCCGTGGAGCGCGCATGCCCTCTGCTCCGTTGTCCTGGACATCATAGATGTGATACCCTGGGTGCACATGCACTCACACACTTCCACCCTACGCTTCCAACCCCTGGATTGCGTACTCTCACATGCTTCGCACCACCCTCTGCCACTCAGTGCCGCTGCTCACACCACCCTTCCCCCACCAGGGCCGTTGGGCTATGCATCCTTCCCCTTGGCCTTATGTTTAAAAGGAAGGTCCCTGTGAGCTAATGTTCAGAGGTGGGGCTACTCCCCCTCACCCTCCACCTTTGCAACAGAGCTGCGCAGCTTCTCCACAGGTGGGTTGTGCTGCGGAATGAAGCTGTAGGAGCCCAGACGTCCTGCAGACGCGGCATCAAAGCCCTGGCCACTGCCGCCGACGCCCTAGCAGGAGCAAGGCACGGGGACATGCAGATGTGCTGTGTGTGCGTGTGTGTGTGTGTGTGTGTGTGTGTGAGGGAGCGCGTCTGCTGGTGCGGGAACGCACACATGTGTGCATGCGTGCGTAAAACACACGTTCTCCAAGCAGACCGGGCAATGCATGGCGCTCTCGTGTGCATCAAAGGGCACTGCCTGCACAGGGCGCACGCCCATGCCTCTGTGCACACTTGTCATCTTCTGAGTGCGCAGTACTGTGAACACACAGAAGGGGCCACACACACACGCTGTGCTGCACAATATGAGGTCTCGGAAGCGCACTGCCGCCAGACTTACCTTCACCATCAGCTCCTCGCACTCAGCCTTGAGCTCATCCAGATGCTTGTAGAAAATACTGCAGGCCACAGAACAGGTTCGTGCGTGTGTGTGTGTGTGTGTGTGT
>LFCJ01004378.1_pt1 | contig 10356 bp, 9 predicted proteins | sample 643141 | NCBI WGS metagenome assembly LFCJ01 (sample SAMN03766243, study PRJNA286221) | soda lake metagenome | biome: soda lake; feature: Kulunda steppe; material: water; isolation source: sample B1-Br-g2 brine of Lake Bitter-1 | place: Russia: Kulunda steppe | collected 2010-07 | reverse complement strand
TGGGGGTCGGGGGTAGGGAGGGCTTGCAGTAAGGGTTGGGCGGACATTCACTCCTTCCCTTGTCACTGTCTTGCACTTATTGTCATCTGCTCCAACGCCCTCTGCTCCAAACAACTAGGCGCCAACAACCGCTGACCTTGACAGCCCTGCTGCTGAACATGCTGGCAACCAAATGTCTTGCAACAAGCCCTGCCTGCTTCTTTGCCCTCATCAGGTACAAATACCGCAGCGGCTTTGCAACGGGCAGGACATTATGTCAGGACCAAGAACCCAACGCCAGCATGGACACGGAGATGGGTGGCATGCCAGGCCATACAGCAACGGATGTGCCTAGGAAGGAGACCACAGACGGTGAGGCCGCTCTTCATCCTCAGCCACTGGCACAGACAGAGGCCGCTGCAGCACACATGCCAGCAGCGCTGGAGCTCAGCGAGCGCGCCTCAAGCACCAAGTACCAGCTGTCCACTGTGATCTGTCACAAGGGGGACATCACGGGCGGCCACTACGTGGCGTACGTGCGCAACATGGGCGCCTGGTTCCGCTGTGATGATGCGTGGGTAACGCTCGTCAGCGAAGAGGAGGTGGCCCAGTGCCAAGCCTACATGCTCTTCTTCGTGCAGAGCACATTCTGCTGAGCGCAAACACCATCATGAGCTGCTGCACTATGGACTGTGACTTTATCACGCAATCGTTGCTCCTATCACTCAGGGTCAAGGTCATCGTCACATTGCTTGATTGATAATTGGCAGCGATAGCTAGTAGCTCTGTAGGTATGGTGAGCCTGGTAGCAAGGCCATGTAGTTTCAGGTATTTCAGTGCTCTCAGAAAGAACTTGGGACTATTTCGTAAGTGTGACCCTTTAGTGATGTTCAGAAGGGAGGGCGATAAATATTGCATAAGCATGCACTTAGAGGCGCTCTTGGGATACCATATCCCGTGACACCCAGGGCTTCCAAGGCAACAGCTGGCCCTCCTATTCTGTGGTGGCAAGCCTTTAGCGCTGTGCTGCTCCATTTCTCAGGCATGGGGGTGCTTGTTACTTTGTTACTTTGAAGTTCTCATGGGCTGATCAATGAAAAGCTTGAACAAACAAGCCCTGCTAGGGCTTCCGTAGTACTTTGGTACACGCCCTGACGAACAATTTCAGTGCCACTTACACTCTAAGTCGTAGCAAGAGAGATACACTTCAGCCTGATGTACTATTGCAGGGCTTCCGTACGTTGAACCTGGGGCTCGCACAGATATTCAGGTCTCGGGGAACAAGGTGCAATTGCACGATACTCTGCTTGGTACAATCTGTGAGAGACACACAGCTGGGCCGATTAGGTTGGTGTCTACGTGATGTCAAGAAAGTAGCACTCGAACTTTACTGCCACACTGTGATGTGTAGTGTGCAACTTGAATTGATTCATCATCACTTATTGATGCCAACCTTCAGTCAGATTACAGCCTCTGGGTAGGAGGTTGCTTTTCCAACAACCATTTGACCTGCACTGAGCACCCTTATCCTCTCTGCTGCTGGTGGAGGGGTCACACAGCCCAACCTCAGCCCAAGGTGGCCCGCTTGCCTTGTCATCACATGATGTATCACATGCCATGATAAAGAGTGAGTGATAAATGTATCAGTGAGTGGTAAACGTATCAGTGAGTGGTAAATGTAGGGAGTGGTGGGTCTCTCCACGTCTCTCCTGCTCATTCCTCTCCCTTAATATATGCCTACCGTTGTATCCTCTGTGACAGAGGATCCTGAAGTCTACATTTGCATACATGGTAGTCACTCTCTCTTAAAGAAGCCAGCTGGGGGTGGGGGAGAAAGAAAGAATTACTGCCAGCAGAGATGACCCTGCCAGTGGTGGCATGCATTTAAGGTGTTGCCTCCATGAGAATGACATTGAATGTCAGACAGAGCAAAGTAGTTCATGGATTGAGTCTGCTTCATTCACAAAAATATCGATAATGATAGGTGCGCAAGCACAGCACGGAAAAAGATGCTCATACTGGAAGAAACTAAATCTCAGGAATGCTGAAAGCATCTCTGCTTACAGGGGGATTGGTTGTCCATAACTTGTCTGACTTGACTCAGCGCTCGGCAAGCGGCCGCCTATGGTTCCACAAGAGAAGAAGCAAACATATGGTTTAGCAGCCAGACAAGGCCTCCAAGGGCGGCTGCTTCAGGCTTTACTCGTGGCCGGTAGAACTCGTGGACATCGCTCAGCATGTCACACGGTAGCTGCTACTCTCGATGCCCCCTGCTTCTGGTGGTAGTTGCCTGCTGCAAAGAATACCACATCTTATGTGTATGCATTAGAATGGAAGTGCAACGAGGCCTGAGCAAGGTTAACAAGATTAAGAAAGAGGGCCTTCAGTCAAGAAGTACAACCACTTGCCAGAAGTGCAGTTAGGCCTGGGTAGGCCACCCTGAGTGAGGCGCCTAGGCATGCAAGCACTCTGTTGCAGATGCTTTTGTCACACAAAACAACTGCAAGATTGTCTGGCGATGCACTTACCGGGCCCTCCTGGGAGAATGCATGCATCGAATCCAGCAGGTAGCCTGCATGGTGCCCAGATGGAGGAAGCAGGCCAGTGTGGAAGTCATCGTGTGTTGATCGCAGGCATTCAGTCTTGCTACAACTTTCAGGCAGTGCATGCTGTCTGCTCAATATTTCAGGGAGTAGGCAGTTTCAAGGATGGGAGAGGAGGGTCAAACTCACCTGCATTCGCTCTTATCTGAGACATAAGCGACTGTATGTGCCCAAATAGTGTGCCTGTAAGACGCGCATGGGCCTCGCTTAGCGTGGAATCTATCATACCCTCATGCTTCACTAAAAATGGCTGTATCACGTGGCCAAAGACGTACTGCGCCCCATTGACACGTGGGTGCCACCTGCACATCATTTTTGACAATGGCGTAAGCACTGGGTCGATACGGGAATGCTTTGCTCATGCCTGCAGCTGTGCTCAAAGCCGCAGTTTCCAGCTCGTCAAGCCAGCAAAGATAGGCCACACCCAACTCACATGAGCACAAGACACAGCAACTTCCCCTCGTGATACAGGGGCAGCCACCACAGAAGGATGTCAGTGATCCATTCCAAGCTCAGGAACAACCCCAGAATGATCCAGTAGATGCACCACTGCCGTGTTGCGTCATGGTCCGAGAGGGTGACTGCCTTAAAGGTCATGTACGTGGGCCATGTGTACGCCAAGCCGACCCTGCACCGGCAGTGGGGGAGGAGGGAGCTTACCACAGTTTGATCAGCTACAGATTCTCTTAACAGATCTCTCGAACACGTGAAACTGGGCCTTGCTCCCCATCTGCTCACCCCAAGCATGTACTGATGCCATGTGCTTGCATACCAGCCATGAAGCTGGTCCAAGTTAGAAGGCACACATATGCTCATTTACAGGTGCCAAAGCAAGGGCATACCCGCTCCTGTGGAGCACAGATGAGGAGAGGAGCTAAGAAATGCTAAGAAGCTGAAAAGAAGCAGTCCCTGCGTTTGAACGCACTCTAGCCTGGCACAAAAACTTGCTAACTGGGGCATTATTCACAGGTAGCTCAGAAACTTACTTGAGGACCTTTGATAGCGCCGGACCTAGCATAACGGCCCGGCAGCCCTGCAACAATCAGCTCACTTGTTCCGCAGATTGATTTGCGTCATGTAAGTATAATGATTTGTGAAATTTAAGGGGCATTTTAGCCATTCAGATCATGAAGCTGCCCTCGAGCATACCGGGCGTGACTAAGCCAGAGGGTCAAGAAGCGCCCCATACCGGGACCACCATCGTTGCCTGTGCCTACCCGGGGGGCGTGGTGCTGGGTGCAGATGGGCGCGTTAGCGTGGGCACCTACATTTCCAACCGGGCTTCCAACAAGTTGGCACCCCTGGCTGACCACGTCTACCTCTTGCGGTCCGGGAGCGCTCCAGATGCGCAGATCGTCAGTGATTATGGTGGGTGGTGCCCATGCATATGCTCTGGAACAGGATGGGAGGGTGTCAACCAACTATGGCCAGGTGAAAGGGGACTGAGGGCACACATGCCCTCACTGCTGCTCACTGCGGTGATAAGTGATGATTATCAGCATGATTTTGGGACCAACCAATCACAGAAGTTGTTGTACACCCGCCTTGATTTGCGCTCTGCCACTAAGCACTGCTATGGCGCAAGTGGCTGATGGGCAGTGCGTGCAAGCCGTGTCATAAGGGATATCCACAAAATTAGACATGTCCCACTGAAGTACAAACAGACAGGGCGTGTCATGCATGCTCGTCCAGCATTGATGCACCATAAATCTTAGGACTGAAAGGCTGTACAATTGCCCATGCATACTAGCCCTTTGCTGTGCTGCTCCTTACGCTGTTAATGAGTTGTATAAAGAGTCCAGGGTATGTACACGGCAGTGCGTGCATATGCAGAAATCAGAGAAAGTCAATCTGCTTCTCAGATGTACTCATTCTCCAAAGGATCCAAAGGTCCAAAGGAAGGAGGAGTACTCATACTCCAAAGGATCCAGCAAGCATTGCCTGAGCACATTAGGAACATTGATGCCTTATCTTAACCCTATCGCACCGGTTTTGGAATAACTGGAGATGGCCCATGCCCTCTGCTTAGGTTGACCTCTGCAACCTGTCCGTCTTGTACTCAGCTGTCTCTACTGCTGCAACAGTGGCTTGCACAAGAATGCTGGCTTTTTTATTGAATGCTGGCTTGACTGAGTTGCCAGTGCACTTGCATGTCTTGCCAGCTGACAACCTACAATGCAAGCAAAAAGCATGTCAAGGCGACATCCTCCTTGGTACTTGCCCATGTCACCTTGTGGCCTTCCAAAGTATGCAGCTCAGCAGCATGTCCATGTATAAAGTTGAATGGGCAGTGTGCAGTGATCCATGAGGTTCTTGTGCCCGACAACTTGTGCACCGCAGTGAGGCACTATGTACACATGCTGGAGGCCGAGATGCAGGACGAGGCCAGCGTGGAGGCGGTGGCCAACCTGGTGATGCAGATGAACTATTCCAACAAGGACGTGCTTGTGGGCGCGCTCATCATAGGGGGCTTTGACAAGCAGGGAGGTGGGCAGGTGTACGGCTGCCCCATCGGAGGCACGCTGGCCAGAGAAAAGTGGGCCATTGACGGCTCTGGCAGCACATACATCTGGGGCTACTGTGACGCAGCCTACAGGTTGGTGGCATACTTCCATTGTACGCAGGGAAGCTTGTTGGTTGGCAGACAGGCTGGATGAGAGGGTACAGGGCGGGGCGATGGGTGTGCTTGTGTGCCTTGCCTGACTTGATTAAGTTTCTTTAGCAGCAGTGCAGCAGGAAAGGGTCAACTTGCCACCGCAAGGTGAGCTGCCCCCGGATCGGCCTTGGAAGCCACTCACTGACACCAATCATCACATGCCGCCAAGTAAAGCAACAAGATAGGTTGGCAATGCAGCTTTGACGGGGAACTTGTGCCTGGCGGGGAAATGCTAAATGCTCAGGGTTGTAGGATATGGAATGTGTGCTTAAACAGCATTCATTCATTTTCGCACGTGCAATGGTTTATTAAGGCAGATTTTGCGCCAATCGCGCTGTAATCAAGGTGGGGATTCAAGCTTTTCACGTAGTCAAGCAAGCTTTGCCCCTTGTTCTCCAACTACATAAGAAAGGAGAGGTGCATTATGATGCTCGCAGCACTCCCTGTGGAAGTGTTTCGACAAAGGTTTTGGGGTGTGTTGACATTTGGCGACACAGGGCGCTTCTGCTGAAATTGTGTGCCGCCACAGCATTTTGGCCTGGTCATCCTCACCACAGGATCACCCCTTTCTTTGGCAAAGGTGACCAAATAGGGTCCCCAAGGCACAAATTTGCAGCCACCGCACCATTTCTTGACTAGAGCACACTATTGGATGGCTTGATTGTTTGGCTCCAATGATGCCTTGGAGTCAAAATTGATGCGGCGGGTGTAAGAAGATTTTGGCAAAACAGAATGTGTACATGGAACAGCGCACACAATTCCCTGCACACAGCCCCAAACTCTGACCTTGAGATGCTTGCACTTGTGGAAAATTTGGCCGCATCTACTTTGTGATTCGGTGTGGGGAGTTCTGCCGCTGAGCTGTGCGCTCAGAGAGGCAGATGCAAAGTTGGGTCATGTGTTTATTTGCCCAGACCAATGCGCGTATTTAACGTCATAGCGTCCGCATTTAGGGGTTATTTTTGAAGGTAGAGGTGGGGGGGGCAGAGGGGGACCTGTGGGCCCCCAACTGCCCCCCCAGCTAACTATCAGCACCCTATATTTACATGTATATTCGTATCCAAAATGCTTAGAGAAAAGGGGAAGGAATGGGATCATGTCACGATCATTGAGCTGAAAGACAGGACACACCAGCACAAGGTGGAGTGCAAGTTCTGCAAACGTGTCTTTGTAGCTGACACTTCTCGCATCAGGGAGCACTTCCTGCACATTAATCCAACTTGTGGGGTAGCAAAGTGCACAGCAGATGAGCCAGTCCTGCAGCCTGTCCTGGAGGAGATGGGGGCCATCGATGCTCAGAACGAGGCGGCAGCAGCAGCAGCAGCAGCAGCAGCAGCAGAGCGACGCCAACCCGACAGAAGTACAGCAGCAAATGCGAGCACCTCCTCGGCACCTGCAAAGAAGCAGCGGACGCTTGGGGTGTGCAGGGAAGCAGACTTGGCTTGGCCGCAACCCACTTGACAGCATGCAGGGCTTCGTCCCACAGGACACACCTTCCCGACTCCTCCCCCTTGGATCATAACTTCATGCAAGTGCAGCTGAAGTCCTGGAAAGTGGCAGGATTGGAGCGAGTTAGGGAAAGTGCCATTTTCCTGCCAAATTAGTGCAAAATGGTGCCAGATCGGCCAGTTGCACGCACACCGCGCCCCCACCTCGTACTTGTCCGGACAGCCTGCCTTTTCAATGCATGTACATTTTATTCATGGTTAGAGCTGGCAGTGGGGCGAGTATTGGGGTGGAAAAGCAAGTTGGCCACTATTGGGGGGTCCAGTGGTGGGGACAACCGCCAAAATATGAAAGTCAAGAGTAAAATCTGCATTTAAGAGTTGGGCATGAGTTTGCATCTCTCTTTTCCTTCTTTCAGTGCTGCTCCATGTCAGATTGCTTCCATGTCAGATGTCTGTTCTAGTCACTGTCTCTATCAATCGCCTCTATGATATCTGGGTGCTGCTGCTGCTGCTGCTGCTGCTGCTGCTGGGCATATGCTGCTGGGCGTATGCTGCTGGGCGGCGCTCCTTTGCTGCAGCAAGGGCTAAAGGAGATGCAGGAGGGGCAGCAAGGGATGCTAGGAGCGCTGCAGCAGAAGGCGCTACAGCAGGGGGTGCTGCAGCAGAGGGTGTTGCCGCGTGTTGTGCTGGGAGGGGTGATGGAGGTGATAGAGGGGCTGGTGCTGCTGGTCCTGCTGCTGGCGTTACTGATGTTGATGGTGGTGTTGGTGCTGCTGCTAAGACTTCTGGGAGAGGGAGGATGGGAGAGCTGAGGTTGTCAGCTGTCCTTGGCTTGGAGGGGCCCTTGAGCCCCTGAGGTGCATTTATGCACCATTGCGTACAACTTATGTGAAATCAGTAAGAATTTGGCAACATGGGGTATGGTGGTCTATGAGCATTTTCAGTGTCGCCATTTGGTGACGCAGGGTGCTCTGCAACGCCCGGCAGGGCGTTACAGTGTCACCAATTACATCAAGTGACCCAAATGCGACCATTAGGCAACGCGTCTTACTTAATTGAAGTGCTTCCCTGTGGTATTTTGGATGCTTTGTCCAGCGCAAATAAGCACGAGTGTGTAGAATGATGGAGATGTAATAGAATGACAATTTGGGCGGAAATGAATGTCAAAAAAGGCATCCGCAGTCTGTTGCAAGCCTGATAGTGTTACCTTGATTGATTAATGTTGTGTACTGTGTCACATTTCTTGTCCATTACAATGCAACTGCAGCTATTTCATAGCTCTTGTGGTGTGAAATGATCTGTTGCGAGGCACAAAGATGGTTTATTAGGTATAATGCAACAAGATTAGGTGTCAGTATTGGCTTATAGCGCTATATAGTGCTAGAAAATTTTCAGGATATAACATGCAGAAATGGTGCCCTGCTGATTGGCTCCTTTCAGGCTCCCCGCAAGTGAGGGGCTGGCCTGAATCAATACTATGAATCAGATTGCATTAATGTTGTGTATGGGGAAGGAACCTGTGACTGGCCGGGTTGCCCTAGACAGTTCCGATGTGTGCCAACTTAGTCATGTGCTGTGGTGAACAAGCTGGGCAAAAAGCGCACCAAGCCTTGACCAGGTACAGTAGCTGGAGCACAAGGCTAAGGAATGGGTGCAAGCAGCAGCAGGATCAGCAAGGTGCAGCTTGTGCATGGCATCACAAGTTGCGCAACTTCACTGGCGCAGCTCTCTTCTTCTCTCCCTCACTGGAACAACCCTTTGTTTCACTTATCATCAATACACAATAGCAAACACAACACACAAGCTACTCTGCCATGCCTGCACACGAGGACAAATGCATGCACCCGTAGTACTTCCGCATGCTTTCACGCGCTGGTGCGGCTGTGCTATGGGCACAAGCAGAGGGCCCAAACAAGCTGTGGCACACGTATTCATGCCAGTAATGAGTGTGGTCAACCAATCCAGGTGGATAGCTGTCAAAATGGTGGTGCAGGGGTGCAGAGAGGATTGTGTGCCTGAGGCTCCTGGCCCTCACTGGTAGCATAGGTGCACCGAATATAGCGCAATATCAGAGCCTAAGACGCCATAAACGCGACCAAATGAAAATTTCTTTGCAAGGGGTGCATACATCATATCAAACATTCAATTTTGAGGACGAAATTTGGGCTGGCGGGGGGAGATCCGGCGTATATAGCGCCTGTTATATAGCGCATTATAGTGTTATATCGCTATATAGCGCTTTTGGTTTGTCAATGTAGCGCTATAAGTCCACCCCTTCATGAGTTATGTCGCTTTCAAGGTAGGAAGTAGCACATCTGTTGCTTCCTGAGACATGTAGGACCTGGAGCATCTTTCATTAGCCATTACATGAGCAATTTCTGCTTGAAGTGGAGGAAGAGTCAGACATGTCTGTGTTTGATGTTCTTGCTTCACAGGGATGACTTCACAAGGCAAGAGGCAGAGGCTTTTGTCCAGGAGGCAGTGGCTTTGGCAATGGCATCCGATGCAAGTTCAGGGGGTTGCATGCGCTTCGTTACGATTGATGCAGAAGGCGCACACCATTCATACGTAAGAGGCGACCAAGTGCCATATAAAGACATGCCACAATCCATATCATCTGCTGTAGCAGCTGGGATGATCATTGGATGACCAGGTTGACGGATCTATGAGGGTAGCACGCAAATGCTTCTGCCTGTGGGATAGATGCGCCTGGGTCCTGTCCACCCATGTGCATTATATTGTTAAGGAGCATAGAAGCTAGACTTGTTGGATAAAGATAAGACGTTCCTGGGTTGAAAATGGGCTTCATCAAAAGTCTGCAAATCAAGTTTTCAACCAAGTTTGGTCTTCTGGTACGTTGCGCACGTGCGGTTTGTTTGGTCTGATCTGGAAGGGCTCCTCGGCTTCTTGTACTGTCAAACTATATCTTACGTATATGTAAATGATGATTGTCAGTCGGGTTGGAGAGCTGCGTAATTGTGACTGATCGTCACAAGCAAGGAAGGAGAACTGTCCGCTTTGGGAAGGCGCACGGTTGGCAATTTCAAGGGATGGCTGTCTACAGGATTGCTCTGGGAAAAGGGGGCAACAAGTGCAAGGTTCCAAGGGTAACTGCAGAATCTCTGCCTACTAGCCTTGAGACTGAGTACAAGGGTTACAAGAGAAGGCCTTCAGTCAAGAAGTGCGACTGCCAGTGCTAGCCTGCTCATAAAAAGCTATCAGTGCACGAGGGAAGAAATAAAGCTTATTGTTTTCCTGGCCCAGAAAAGCAGACACGTCATGTGAATGATTGTTAGTAGGGAAGGTATTGTGAGTCCAGGTCACAGTTTCAATTCGTAGGGTGTGGGCACGAAGTTTGTTTGTTTGTTACAAGACGCGAGCGGACACAGCAATGTCCTTAAGGCAGGCAAGGCAGAAGAGCTGAAAAACGCTAGGAAAAGGAGAACTACCAGAAAAGCCAATTAGCTAGGATGAAGCCCCCAAGGCTACGAAGACAGCTCAGGCTTGGGCTACCAGTTGGCCCGCGGGCAGGCCGGCTCAGGTTCAGCTACCACTACGGCTAAGAGCTCGCACCAAGGGAAGCAAAGAGAGGGCATGTTGCGATGTATTGTGAACAGTTGAAGGTGGCATGTTGCTCATCCTGGATATCATCAATTATCACAACTTGGGA
>LFCJ01004377.1_pt1 | contig 10357 bp, 12 predicted proteins | sample 643141 | NCBI WGS metagenome assembly LFCJ01 (sample SAMN03766243, study PRJNA286221) | soda lake metagenome | biome: soda lake; feature: Kulunda steppe; material: water; isolation source: sample B1-Br-g2 brine of Lake Bitter-1 | place: Russia: Kulunda steppe | collected 2010-07 | reverse complement strand
CCGGGAGCAATTCACCCATCGGCACCCTATTGGTGACACTGCCTGCGGTATCTGACTGACTAGTTAGTCAGGATGTCTATAACTATTCTGATCGCCGGCTTCCTTGCTCATACGAATAGGATACCGTCCCCGTGTTGACCGGATTCCGTTCAATAAGTACGTTTTATGAGGTGTGGCGTTCTCGGTAGGGATCGTTACCGATGGATTTAGAGAACCGCACATACGTCGAGGACGTTATGTCGACACCGCTCGAGACGATTTCGAAAGGATCAACGGTACAGGAGGCGGCTGCGGTGATGAGCGAGAAGAATTTCAACGCGTTGGTCGTGACGACGTATCCGCCATCGATTGTCACGAGTTCCGACGTTGTCGACGCCGTCGCGATGGGCGCTGACCCCGAAGCACTTCCCGTCACTGACGTGATGACCGAGTCGGTCGAAACCGTCCCGACTGATCTCTTAATTGAGGAAGTCGCCGCGATGATGACCAGTTTTGGCATCAAACACTTCCCGGTCGTTGACGACGATGATGAGTATATTGGCATGATTTCCTCGACGGATATCACCGCCCACACGCCCGAACTCGTCTGAGAGAGACTACGCACTCTCGAGTCCGTCGCGGAAGACAAACCTGTAGTGTAGCTGATGGGCATCACACTGATGACGAGTAGCCCGACGAGGAATCCGACAACTCACTCGAGGGGACCGCTTAGACCGGTTCACTCTCGAGAGCCGCCCGCTCAAGACTCGCGGAAAAATTCCTCGGATTCGAAGGGCTCATCCTCGCCTTCAACGGCGAGGACGTCCAGTGCCGTCACGACCGCTTTAGTTCCAAGAATGCCGGCCAGACTCGGCTCCGTTCGCCCATCGTCGCTGCTGATTAGCTCCTTAATGTAGAGACCGCCTGCACCGTGAATGTCGACCGTGCCCGTGGTTGGATCGTCGGCATCAAGCGACCCCGTCGCCTCGTAGACGGTTCGCGTCCGCGTCAAACTCGCTCGCCGGTGGTCGACCCGCTGGGGTGTGTACTGCTCAATTGTTGCCCCTTCGAGGCGCTCGAGTGCTGCCTGCAACGCCGCCTCCTCGATCGGCTCACCGAACTCGACCTCAGCGCGATAGCGCTTGCTCGCCTCGAGTTCTTTCACCCGTTCGACCATCTCGTAGGTAGCCAGTCGGAGACCGTCGACTTCCACGCCGTTTCCGGTCTCGTTGATCGCCGCTTGTATCGCCGCCACGTCCGGACGCCGCTTTTGGGGCCGTTTCACTTCGAGGACAAACGGCCGGCCGCCCTCGAGCATCCGGGCGTCGACGTCTTCGCGGCCAGCGCCATGGAAGGTTCCCTCCTCGCCGTCCATCGCCTCGACGACGTGTGGGCGGACAACCTGCTCGACGCTGGTGGGGTACATATACCCCGTCCCGTCACAGTGCTCACAGGGTTCTTCGCCCGTCGGCTCGAGTTGCCTGCCACTGCCACCACACTCCCGGCAGGGCCATTCCGTCTGGGGAATATCTCGCTTTAGTTTTCGGTAGCGCCCGTAGACGAACGCCGGGTTAATCTGGACGTCAACGACGTGGCTCGTGACCGGTTCCTCGGCGAGTGGATCGAACCCCGAGAGATCGATAACGGCAAGCACGTCCGGCCGGTCAAAGGAGACCTCCGCACCGGTGAGTCCGCCGACGCGCCGGCCAACCTCGCGGTTGACCTCCCGTTTGAACAACTCGCCAACGTCGGGCTCGAATCCAGCATCCTCCCGGAAGAGACGGTCGTTTTCCTCGACTAGTGGGGGGACTTTCGTGCCGACTTGATAGCTATCGAAGCGGACGCCCTCGAGTTCGGCGACGATCGTTTCGGCGAGTGCATCAAACGTCCCACAGTACCCCTCACAGACCCAGCAGTCAATCGGCGCAGTCGATTCGTAGGGCTCGTCGTCGGCCAACGCGACGGTCGTCCGCAGTGCCCGACCGCGTTCGCCGTTCGTGAGTCCGAAACTGCGGGCCGCAAACGGCCGTCCGAGACAGGAGTCACAGACCGGCCCTGTCTCTATGAGCCGTCGGGCCTCCTCGGTGATGGTCATTATCCGCAGTCAGGTGGCCGGAGGTAACATGTTTTCCCTTCGCGGTCGCCATGTGGGTGCCGTGTTTGATTCGTACATCATATCGAACATCGAGAGGCACGTGTTTCAAGAGCCCTGAAACGAACCGGGTTGTATGAACGGGAAATACGGTGTCAGTAGGCGACGGTTTCTCGTCGCCTCCGGTGGCGGAACGCTCGCTGCCCTTGCGGGCTGTGTCGAGCCGCGGGCGGAGTCAACCGTTGTCGAGTCTGAGACGACGATCGACCGGGAGAATCGAGCCGATGGCTCGACATACACCGACGTCTATGAGTCAACTGTCGACTCCGTCACCCTCGTTCGAGCTTTCGGTGTCGGAGACCCCGTTGGGATGGAAGAGGGAGACGAAGATGATGGTGAAGATGAAGAAGGCGGCCAAGGACAAGGATCTGGTTTCCTCTATGATCAAAACCACGTCGTCACCAACGAACACGTCGTCCGCGACGCCGGCGAAGTCGACCTCCAGTATACCACCGGCGAGTGGACAGGCGCCACCGTCACCGGCACCGACATCTACAGCGATCTGGCCGTCCTCCGGATCGACCAACGGCCGGAGACCGCCACCCCGCTTTCGTTCACCGAGGAACACCCTCGAGTCGGCCAAGAAGTGCTTGCAATCGGGAACCCGCTCGGACTCGAGGGCTCGATGTCGACGGGTGTGGTAAGCGGTGTCAATCGCTCGACACCAGGACCGACGGACTTTACTATCCCAAACGTCGTCCAGACCGACGCAACGGCCGACCGCGGGAGCAGCGGCGGCCCGATTGTCGACCTCGAGGGGAACGTCGTTGGGGTCGTCAACGCCGGAGCCGGCACCGGCGGATCGATTACGTTTGGTATCTCTGCACCCCTCTCGCGCCGAGTCGTCCCCGCCCTCATCGAAGACGGGGAATACCGCCATTCGTGGATGGGGATCAACCTGCTCTCGGTTGACCCAATCGTTGCAAATGCAAACGATATCCCCGAAGAACGGGGCGTCCTCGTCGTCGAAACCGCGTCCGACGGCCCTGCCGATGGCATCCTTCGGGGAAGCGATGATACCGCAACCCACCGCGGCGGATCAATCCCTGTCGGTGGCGACGTTATCCGGGCAATGAACGGTCGACCGATTCCAAACGAACACGAACTCTCAGCGTTTCTCGCCCTCGAGACGACTCCTGGGGAAACAATCGAGATCGAGATCTACCGCGACGGCGAACCCACGACGGTTGACCTGACTCTCGGCGAACGCGAAGACCCTAACATTTAATTCTGATAAATTAAACCATAGGCTGGCAGTAGTATCCGATTTACTGACCCGATAACTCAGCAGTCATTGAATTCTTTCTCCAGTGAGTAATTGGCATGAATCGATAGACAGCGTTGCCATCTCCCCTGAACAATAGCTGTAGCCCCACGATAACAATATGCCGGTCGGCTGTACGGCCGAATACGATCTTCAATGACCTCCGACATCGACCACCCGTCCGAAGCGCCATTGCCTCCAGCCGACGAACCAACCCTCGAAATCGATCATATCACGGTCGAAAACGACGACGACCCAAACGAATGTGCACTCTTTCCCGCCACGGCATCGGAGGCTGAGCTAACGACCACGTGGATTTCCGCACAGGAGGGGTCCTACATCGACCTCGAGTCGATTCGCTAAGGCAATGGCCGTCGAGAACACGGTTACGGTTGCTGGATTTTGGCTCGGAGCACTCCTTCCAGTCGCCTATTTACCACTCTTTATCAGCGGCGTCGACTCGTTTACACAACTGGTAGTGCTCCTCGCACTTCTTGGGCTCAATATCGTGGCTCTCATTGTCGGCCATGAACATCGCCAGCCCAATCGATGAGCCGGGAACGGTTGGGCCACCCCACAGCGACACCAATCCTCAACGAATACCCACACCCATTCCCGACGAATACCCCATCCACAACGGAAGACCACTATACGGACCGGACCCAACCCTCGAGTATGCGCCAATTCATCTGCCTCGCCCACGACGTCCCAACAGAACCGACGTTCTCTCTTGATGACCTCGCCGGCGGCGCTGGCCGGCTTGATGCACTCTGTCGGTCAATCACCGCTGCCCTCGTCACCTCACACGGCCTCCGTTCACCTGTCTGCGTCCATCTCGTCATTCAGGACGAACTCACAATTACCTTCGATAGCACGGAATTGCGCAACTTACACCCCGACGAACGATCGACAGCCGCCCTCGTCCGTAACGCCCTAGAGCACAAAGCCGAAGCAATCGGGTCCCTCCCAGCTGAACCGAGCCCTGGCGTCGAACTGTACCGACGAGGGCTGGAAGCTACCCTTGAGTCAGTTGCGGGCCCACTTATTTATCTCCATGAAGATGGCGAACCGATCATCGACGCCGACATTCCCACCGATCCGGTGTTTATTCTTTCGGACCACCACGACTTTACCGAAGCCGAACGTACGCTACTCGAAACGGAAGCCAGCCAACGGCTCCGTCTCGGTCCCACCGCACTCCACGCCGACCACGCCATTACGATCGTCCATCACTATTTGGATACTGACGGCTATCAGCGGTTCTAACTGCCCGCAACGTTCGCCTCGACTTATTTCGAACTCGCTATAACGCCTCGAGCGTCTCCTCTACGTGCTCGTCGAGGTCGTTTTTGCCACCCATTCCCTCAAGTGCACGCCCGAGATTGTCAATCGGCTCCGCTGCCTCCGAAGATGCGGGTTCAAATGCCGTCCGATCAATCTCCACTTCGAATTCGTCCTCGAGCCGGACGGCAAACAACAGCATCTCGTTTGCCGCCTGCTTGCTCTCCTTGACTGTCAGCGGGCCCGAAAGCGTCAGGCTCAGTGTGTTTGCCGTTGGGTCCGATTGGATTTCGTAGCTCGCCCCCTTGTTCTCCCCCGTTTTCGATATCGTCGACATACTGTCATCTACATCTTCTCGGTTTGCTTATTGAATCTATTGGCCGACCACAACCCGGTGGTCTATCACGAGTCAGGCCCAGCGGTGTAGACTGCACCAGCGTCACGACCGAACACCCCAACACACAGACTTGTCAGCCTGCGATCTGTGTGGCCCACCCCACGTGAGAGTACTATCCACTATCGCTTGGACCAAAACAATAACACTCGAGTCGAACAACTGACACCGTATGTGCCCTCCAGCACGTCTCGAACGGATTGCAGCCGTCTGGCAACGATACGCCGACCGACTCCCCAAAGGCGATAGCCATGCTGTTGGTGCCGGCTATGCCGGAGCCGTCGCCGCCCTCGCTGCCAGCGGACTCTTTATTTTCCTGATGGGTGCCCTCGAGATTGCAAACAGCCCGTTTGGTCTCGAGCCAATTCCCGCACCCTTTGGCGTGGTTGCCATCCCAATAGTCGTTCCTGCCGCGTTCGTTTCCGGGGTTGTGACGTGGCGATACCTCCCCGACCGAACGCCATACTTCGGTGTTGTTGCCGGCGTGTTAGCGACGGTTGGAACCTATCTCGGCGGTGTCATCGTCCTGGCAGTGTGGTTTGTATCAAATGCCGTTTTTCAGTCGACGGCGACATCGACCGCTATGCAGGAGGCTGCCGTCTTCGCCGTCATCGTCGCCAGCTTTGCGTTCATATTCACGTTCTGGGTAACCCTCCCTGTTGGTGGACTTGGGGGCTATTACTACGAAAAATCGAGGACGCTCGAGAGGGAATAAACGGCCTGACAAGGGGCTAAAGCCCTTTTTCGAACGCCTCGAAACCGCTACTCGAGGACGAGAGGGAGAATCCGAACGGAGACGAGACGGGACGGGGCGAAACGAGGGTATTTTCTCGATCAGAAAACGGTCACAGTGTATTATACTCTCTTGGGCGAACACTCCACATGAGAGGAGTCAGAACATGGCAGGGGCGACACAAAAAGAAGTTGACGAAGCGCTCGAAAAGCTCGAGGAGGGCGAAAAAGAGTCAGCTGAAGAAATTATTATCGCAGATGAGTAGCTTTCAGTTTCAGTTATCAACTGAAACTTGAGACTAGAACGCCGAGAGCGGACGCTTCGATTGAAGAAACGTTGAAGGACGACTGACGTTGTTTTTCGTTATGTTTTTGATCCATAAGGATAATCCGGAGGTATAGTGCAATGAGTCTCGTTGGATCGATTGTTTTTATCTTGTTCGCACTCCCGTTTCTCGCAATTGGAATATTTGTACTCTCCCTCAGCGCTGCATCTTTTTACACTGCATGGCAGTCAGTTAGATCGACGGTCCACTCATCGGTTACCGATCCGGTGTCACCAAGTGAGGCACCTGACTCCGGCCACGCGGTCGTCACCGGTCGCGTGACCCCACACCCACAATCGGGGCACACCGTCGCCCCGTTTTCCGGAACGGACGCCATCGGCTACCAGTATCAAATGGACCAACAGACCGACGACGTCGGCTGGTGGACCGTCGTCGACGGTGGCTACACCGCCCCCTTCGAACTCGAGGGCGCAGTTGGCCGACTAACGGTCGATCCCGATGGAGCGGCGCCGGACATAGTGCGTGATTCGAAGAGTACGCTCGAGGGAGACCAGGAGTTGCCACCACGGGCCAGAGAGCGCCTCGGGGAGTGTGAGGGGTTTGAATTTGATTCGCGACAGCTCGAGGCGCGGGCAGTTGATGAGCCACGGCGGTACGAGGAAGGGGTGCTCGAGTCGGGTGAGACGGTGTACGTCTATGGGAAGATCACGAGTGGTGATGGGGTGGCAGGCGGTAGTGACAGTGGCGACGACAACGAACAGGTCACAGGGAAGCGGATCGATGGTTCGACCTCTCGAATGTTCCGTCTACAACGTAATTCGCCGGAGGGAATTACCCCGGAGGACAAACAGGAGGCGAAATCGGTGGGGCAGTCGGTTTTTATCGGACTGCTCACACTGGCTTTTGGTGGAATCTTTGTGGGTGTTGCCGGATCGATGCTTGTGCCGGCGGTCAGGGGGTTGATTGGAATATGAAGTGGCAGTTGGTGCCAGCCCCGGAAATGGCGATGGCAATGGTGCCAGCGGTGGCGTACTGGCGGTGACAGAAAATGAGTATAGGAGCGTTACTATTGGGATTGGTGTTCGGAGGAATCGGCGTGTTCACGCTTACAGCCGGTGGCAAAAGGATGTACCAAGGATTTGCCCTCTGGCGGAGCAATCCCGTCTCCGTCCGCGAGGCAGCACAGGATACGGGCACCGACGAGTTCGAAGGGACGGTCCAGCCAGTAGAGGGGCACGCCGACACGTTCACAGAGCCGTTCACCGGTGAGGAGGCGCTGCTCTCGACGTATACGGTTGAAGAACGAAAACATTCAGGCGGTTCACGGCGACGTGGATCACGGTCGAAATGGCGGACAAAAACCGACGGCACGATCCGACGGCCGTTTCTCGTCGAGGACGACTCCGGCTGTGTCGAGGTCGATCCCACTGACGCCGAACTATCTCCCGCCAACGAAACGACACAGCTGACTCGCGGCTCCTCGAGTTCCCTTCCCGATTCGGTTCGACTCCGACTGTCCGTGTTGACCGACGAACTCGACCTGGGCGATATCCTTGCACAGAACGCCAGCCGACGCCAACGCTACTCGGCAGGTCATATCGAACCGGGAGAGTCAGTCCATATTTATGGCACACAGCTGGCAGCAAAATCGCCCCAGTCGACTCTGGCCGATGCCCGTGTCGAATCGTGTGAGGACTCGAGTTTGTACCGGATTACCGCAGGGGACGAGTCTCGAGCCGTCCGTTCCACGCTTTTGCGTGGGTTTGTATTCCTCATTTTCGGGGCCATGTTCGGTGGGACTGGAGCGCTACTACTGCTCTCAGCACTGTTGTAATTCGGTTCACCACTATCGGACGGCCTCAAACGAAGCGCAACCGTTCGTGAGACGCGACGTTCGAACCCACACTCGTTATCACGGTTCGGCTGTCGAATAGGCATATGTCCGTTGCGTATCGCCACGCGACTGCGGCGGATGCCGAGGCCATCCATCGGGTGACCACACGCGCAATCGAGACGCTCACTACTGGGGCCTACAACGACGCCCAACGCGAGGCGTGGGCCACAAATTTCGATCCGGAGGCGTATCCGCTCGAGGACCCAGCCTGCCGGTCGATCGTCGCCGAACACAGAACCGATGGTGAAACCGGCGAGAGACAGCTCCCTGCCGGTTCATCTGACAATGAACACGCAGCCGGTGAAGCCCACCAACCAATAGACGGAATCGTCGGCTACGGTATCCTCGACACCGACCCCAACAGAGCGGCGTTCGAGCGACCGGTCGCTGGAGAAGTGTTCGCTGTGTACGTCCACCCCACTGCTGCCGGCTGCGGTATCGGGTCGGGAATATACGCCACACTCGAGGCGTACGCCCGCGAGGAGGGCCTCGAGTCGCTTGGACTATGGGCGTCTCTGAACGCCGTCGGGTTTTACAGAAAGTCAAGGAGAAAGCCCACGACTTCAGTCGTGGGATGAATCCGTCAAATCTCCGTAAAAACCACAATATTTAGGACGGATGAGGTCGAAAGTTAGCATAACTCGCTCGGGAAAATTGGAGTTGGGTTGGGGTCTCCATCAGCAAAAAGCAACCCTGCCCAAGTGAGGCTCAGACGCGAGTTCGAGTCAGGTCGATGGCACGGCCTGTCGGGTGTCAGCAGGGGAGTCCACGATGGGCTGGCGTCACCACGCGCCTCTCGCCCGACGCACCACCGACAAACCGAGACCGACCACCGAGGTCGGGAAATTGCCTCCGTTGGCGTCGGAACGCCCGACCCTAAGCGCGAGGAATCCCACGACTTTAGTCGTGTGGAGGATGTCAAGAACGCCACGGCTACCGGCAAGTTGCAGGTCGGACGCTTTCGCTTGGCGATATCGAGTTACCCGTCGTCGAAATGGGGTGCCGACTCGAGTGAGTTCGTGGCTCACGCCAGCCCAATCTGTCCACACTCGGTTTCAACAGAGGCGGAGAATCTTTATCGGTTGACTGTTTAGAGGTGATGAATGTCCTCACTTCGGTCGCCGTTTCGTCTCGGGTGCCGTGGCGTCCTTACAACGCTCATCGCACTCATGCTCATGGTCAGTCTCGTCGGCCCGGGCGCTTCCCTTGCGCTGGCTGACTCTCCGGAACCGGAACCGGAACTCGAGTCCGTCAGTTCGGATGGCGACCTCGAGACGGTCGAGGTCGATATCGATGACGACCTCGAGGACCTGCTTGAAAATGCCGAGACAAACGACCTCGAGACCGTCGAACTGATCGTTCGGTTCGAGCCAGCGCCTGTCACGGATGTCCCCGAAGACGACGTCGAAGACGTCCTCGAGGAGCATGCCGAAGAGACGCAGGCGGAGATCCACGAGTACGCAAACGGCGACAGTGATGCCGAGGTGCGAACGGAGTTCTGGCTGGCCAACGCGGTGTTGCTCGAAGTTGATCCGTCGACGGTCGATCTGGCGGCGCTCGCGGCTATTGACGAGGTAACGGCGATACACGAGAATTTCGAGATTTCCTCGCCGGAGCCAGAGATCGATCTCGAGCCGGTTACGGCGGAAACGCTCGAGGATGAGACCGAAGCGAGCGAGGGCCACGGGAGCGACGAACCTGAAAACGGGTACACGACGACATATGGCATCGCAGCGATCAATGCACCGAACGTTTGGGATCGGTATGACACCCAAGGGGCGGGCGTAACGGTCGCCGTCCTCGACACCGGCATCGACGCCGATCATCCGGATCTCGAGTTGTATACCGACGACCCTGACGATCCGACCTATCCCGGTGGCTGGGCGGAGTTCGACGAGCGCGGGGAGCGGGTGCCTGGCTCTGTCCCTTCAGATCACGGCTCTCATGGGACCCACGTCTCCGGGACGGTTGCTGGCGGAAATGAGATCGGCGTTCATATTGGGGTCGCCCCCGATGTCGACTTGCTCCACGGGCAGGTGTTAGGTGAAGAAACCGGGACGTTCGCCCAGATGCTTGCCGGCATGGAGTGGGCGGTCAAGCAGGAGGCCGACGTGGTGAGTATGAGCTTTGGGGCGACCGGCACGTTCGATGCGCTCATTCGGCCGATTCAGCATATCGAGCAGAGCGGGGCCGTTCCCGTCGCGGCGATCGGGAACGATGGACCGGACGTGTCGGGTTCGCCGGCAAACGTCTATGACGCGCTGGCGATCGGAGCCGTTGACCAGGACGGGCAGGTCGCCTCCTTCTCCGGTGGTGGGGAGATCTCGAGTGACGACTGGCGTGAGCCACCGGCCCATTGGCCCGACAGCTACCT
>LFCJ01004375.1_pt1 | contig 10359 bp, 10 predicted proteins | sample 643141 | NCBI WGS metagenome assembly LFCJ01 (sample SAMN03766243, study PRJNA286221) | soda lake metagenome | biome: soda lake; feature: Kulunda steppe; material: water; isolation source: sample B1-Br-g2 brine of Lake Bitter-1 | place: Russia: Kulunda steppe | collected 2010-07 | reverse complement strand
GTCGTCGCCGACTCGCGGGCCCGCACGCCGCCCGACGCCCGGATTCTCTCGGGGGCGGCGACCACCTACATCCTCGTGAGCGAGGGGGCACCGGCCGACCGCCGGGACGCACTCACCGATGCCGGGGCGCACATTATCGAGGCTGGGAGCGAGCGGGTTGCCGTAGCGCAAGCAGTGAATGCGCTCGAGGTGGCCGGAATCGACCGTCTCATGGTCGAAGGCGGTGGGGAACTCATCTTTTCGCTGCTCGAAGCCGACCTCGTCGACGACCTCATTACGTTCGTCGGACCGACGGTTATCGGCGGCCGAGAGGCTCCGACCCTGGCCGATGGCGAGGGATTCGTTGCGGGGTCGTTTCCGACGCTCGAACTCGCCGGCGTCGAGCAACTTGATGGCGGCGTTCTCCTCCGGTGGGCCGTCGAATGACGCCCATCGTCGACCTCTCACATCCACTCGAGTCGGGCATGACCGTCTTTCCGGGAACGCCACCGGCGGCACTCGAGCCGACGGCGACGGTCGAGGAGGCCGGCTATCGGACCACTGAAATTAGTATCGACTCCCATACTGGGACACACATCGACGCCCCCGCGCATATGCTCGCCGACGGGAAGCACCTCGAGGAGTACCCCCTCGAGACGTTCCAGTTCGATGCCGCCGTCGCGGACTGTCGACCGCTCGAGGCGCGGGAGCCGATCGACGCCGAAATGATTGCGGCGGCGCTTCCGGGGGCTGTTTGGGACGGCTCCGGTGGCGAGGGGAAAGACGGCCATAGTCAGAGTCAGGGGCAGGGCCACGGTCACGGACACAGTCAGGGCCACAATCACCACGACCAGACACTCGATTCGGCGCTCGATCTGGTCGTCGTTCGAACCGGCTGGGAACGGTACTGGAACACCGACCGCTACCTCGAGCATCCGTTTCTAACGCCCGAGGCTGCCGAGTGGCTCGTCAACCGGGGGCTCCATCTCGGGCTCGATACCCTCAACCCGGATCCGACACCGCGACCCGACTCGGAGACCACCTCGGAATCGGAGTCGCCCGACGGATACCCCGTCCACCACACCCTCTTTGCAGCCAACCAGCTAATCGTCGAAAACCTGTGTGGGCTCGAGGCGGTCCCATCCCGATTTCGGCTACAGACGCTCCCGGTGTCAATTGCAGATGCCGACGGGGCACCGGTCCGGGCTGTCGGGATGATTGCCGAGGCAGATTAGTAGCATGAGAGAGGACTAGTCGTCGACGGCGATCCGAAATTCGAGCCCGTCGGGGTCGGTAACGACGAGTCGGCCGGTCCTGTCTTCGTTCTCGCGTTCGCTCCCAATCGACCGTGACTCAAGGCGCGCCTCCAAGTCTTCTAACACCGTCCGGTCGGGCACGAGCACTTCGACCCACTCGAGGCCACAGCCTTCGGGCGGCTCGGTGCGATCGTTCCACGTGTTGAGGCCAATGTGGTGATGGTAGTCGTCGGTTGCAAGAAAGAGACTCCCTTCCCAGTCGGCCTGTCGGATTACCAATCCGAGCCCATCGATGTAGAAGTCCCGGGCAGCCGATAACGAGGACACCTCGAGATGGACGTGGCCGACCGTCGTCTCGGTGGGAACCTGTGAGGCCCCCTGACTGTGGTCGATGATCGCCGCAATGTCCAGCGATTGGGTGCCCATTTCGATATCGCCGTCGGCTGTCGCTGGCCACGTCCCTTGTGGTCGATCCCAGTAGATTTCGACCCCGTTGCCCTCCGGATCGCTAAGATAGAGCGCTTCGCTCACCAGATGGTCGGCTGCGCCATCGAGTCGCCACCCGTTACGAATCCGGCGGAGTGCGTCACCCAGTGCCGCCCGTGTCGGGACGCGAAACGCCGTATGAAAAAGGCCCGTCTGATCGCTTTCGCGGGGTGGTGCCGACGGATCGCCGATCAACTCGAGGAGGACCTCGCCACCGGCACCAAGCGTGATGCGATTTTCGGTTCGCTCGAAAAGTGTAAGACCAACGACATCGCGATAAAAGCTAGCAACGTGCTCGCAGTCACGGACGCGAAGGGTCGTCCGACCGATTACTGAGCCTTGAAGCTCGCTCCCGACAGCTGACATAGAGGTGATTAGGCGGGGATGGGTTTAATCCAAGCGGCTCGTTGTGTCAGTGACACCACACTATACGATCCGAATTTCGTGGTCGATTTCGGCCGCCGTCACCCCTTTGACTTTCGGGCCCCTACAGCCACTAATGAGCGAGCACGCAACGTTTGGCGGCGGCTGTTTCTGGTGTACCGAAGCGGCGTTCAAAGAGCTTGCCGGCGTCAACCAGGTCACGTCGGGATACGCTGGTGGTGAGACGGAAAATCCAACCTATAAACAGGTCTGTTCGGGTCAAACCGGTCACAACGAGGTCGTGCAACTCGAGTACGATCCCGCCGTGATCAGTTTCGGGGACCTCCTCGAAGTATTCTTTACCATCCATGACCCGACGACGGTCAACCGACAGGGTCCGGACGTGGGTTCGCAGTACCGCTCTGGCATCTACACCCACAGCGACCGGCAGGCAGAACTCGCCCAGGCGTTTATTGATTCGCTGGAGGCAGAGGGTGTCTACGATGACCCGATCGTCACCGAAGTCGAGCCTCTCGAGACGTTTTACGAAGCCGAGGCGTATCATCAAGACTACTTCGAGAAGAATCCGACTGACGCCTACTGTTCGATGCACGCAGCGCCGAAAATCGACAAAGTACGCAACCGGTTTACCGAAAAGGTCGAAGCAAGCGACTAAGCGCGGTCTTCGCGGACGGCCGCAATCGCCTCCTCGAGGGTGGGATACAGTTCATCGACGGCGACTGGAAAGATCGTCACCGGCTTTGGTTGGCTGTGGAGATGGATACGGACTCGGTCGCGGTGCCGGTAGGTTCGTCGGAGGCTCCAGAGGCCAATTAGCGTGAAGCCGACAGCCAAGAGCGGATTGCGTCCCTGTATGAGAGAGACCACACCGACGCCAGTAAGCGCGAGGCTCAACAGTGCCAGAAACCAGTCGATCGACTCGGTCGTGATTTCACTGACGTTCTCATAGGGCAGTGCCAACAGTTCGTCCTCAGATCGGACGAGGACCCGGCTGTCGGTTACGGCAATTCCCTTACCACGCCGCAGACCGCCGGTGTAGCGAACAGTTTCGCCCGCCTCGAGTTCGCGGTCGACCCAGTCTCCGCCCATTAGTCCGCTCGCTCGGGTGTTTTCGGTGGCTCACTCGAGCGCAGGCGATCGAAGACGGAGACGAATTCGGATTCGTCTTCGGCGAGCTGTTCCCACTGGGTTAGGCCGCGTTCTTCGTCGGTGCCGCGGATGGTGTTGTCGAGGGCGAAGGCAACGATGCCGCCGACGGCCATCGTCGTCGAGCCGATGACGAAGATGGTGTCGGAAACGATCTGTTGGCCGAGAATCGGGCCGATGACGGTTGCACCAGCAGCGATCTCTTGGAACTCTTGGGCACCGCCGACGTTTGCCATGTAGTTCGGAATCGCCAGCCCGAGGAAGAGGGCAATACCGATGATAAAGACGTTCCGCGAGGCGTCGAGATCGACGTATTTCAGATTCGAGAGCCCGACAGCTGCAATCTGTCCGAACATGGCGATGTAGAGCGCGCCGACGATGGGCGTTGGAATCGTCGCAATCGCCTGTCCGAAGTAGCCAATAAAGCCAACGATGAGCATGACGACAGCGCCGACTTGGACGACGTACCGGGAGGCGACGCCGGTGATGCCAATTGCGCCGATGTTCTCGCCGTAGGAGGTCGAGCCGTTGCCAGTGCCCATAATTCCCGCGAAGATGTTGCCGAGTCCTTCGATCCCGATTCCATGGTTGATCCGTTTCTCACTGGGTGCGCCAACGCCGGCGATCCGAGCCACGGCAAAGTAGTCACCGACGCTTTCGACCATCGAGGCGATGATTCCAGCGAACATACCGACGGCAAATGCCGCCGTAAACTGTGGCGTTCCCCACTGGAGCGGCGAGATTGGCTGGATCAACGACGCCCCACTGATGGCGGCGAAATCGACGTAGCCCGAGGCTCCCGGCTGGTAGACGCCGACGGCCGATAAGACGGCCGCAAGCACCCACGCGAGGACGATTCCCAACAACACCGGAAACAGCTTTGCATACCGACTGTACTGGTCGAGATACTGTGAGAAGACGACGATCAGGGTGAGCGTCAACCCGAGGAGCCACCAGTTTTGATCCGCCGCGGTCACGTCAGGTGCATCGATCAACGAGAGACCAATAAGGACGATCACCGGGGCGACCACAACCGGCGACAGGTAGCGCTTGAGCCGACCAATAAGGCCAGTGTAGCCGATGACGACTTGCACAATGGAGGCGACAATAATCGCGCCCTGTAGTTCAAGAAGCGTCACCTGCCAGCCAGCACCTTGTGCGCCAAGGGCGGCGATGATAGCCAATGCCGGGGCAAGGAGCGCAAACGTGCCGCCTTGGACAATCGGATACCGGTTCCCAATCGTCGTCTGGGCCAGCGTCGCAACCCCTGAAACGACAAAGAAGGTCCCGATGAGTCGGGCGGTTTCTGCTGCCGGCATTCCCATCTCACTGGCCAGAATAAGCGGAATCGCCACGGTCGCCCCAACCATCGTCAGATAGTGTTGGACTCCCAGCACGGCCGACTCACCAAGCGGTGGTCGGTCCTCAATACCGTACTCGACAAAGGAGGCTTCTTCTCGAGCGCTCGAGACGTCCTCGGTGGTAGAATCCTCAGTGCTCATTGGCCGCTCAACTGGGAGTCAATACAACGGTTCGAACGAGATGACGATACGACGGACATTCCTACTGCCCACACCCGACTCGCCCGATATAAATGTAGTGTCTTTTCGTCAAGTCGGCAATTGCCCAGCATATGTCGGAATATTCGGCCCAAATGTTTGTGAACTAAATAGCCAGGAGCGATACACAGCTACAAGCCCGCCCCACCCCAACGCTCGGTCATGAGCGACGACCAACTCGAGAACACGCCCGGTCGCGGACAGAGGCCGCGAGCCGAACCGATCGAACCGGCAGCACCGGAGGAGTTTGGCTTGGTTCAGGTCTGGTGGGGTAATGGGAAAGGGAAAACGACGGCGACACTGGGGATGGGCATGCGCGCCGCCGGCCACGGCTACCGCGTCCACATGCTCCAGTTCATGAAAGGCGGCGCCTCGAGCGTTGAAGCCGTCCGCGGGGAGTACAACGCCATCGCTGCACTCCCCGGATTCAGCTACGAGAATCTGGGCCACTACGGCTGGCACGGCCGCCGGGACGGGAGCCGCGACGAGGACCACGAAGCGGATGCAAAGGCCGGCCTCGAGCGAACCTACGAGTTACTTGAGGGGGCTGAGGAGGCAGACCTCACCGAACCACTGGCGCTTGAGGGCGACCCCGAAGACGGCATGCATCTGCTAATCCTCGACGAGATTCTGTATGCCGTCGACCGCGGGCTGTTAGCGGAGGCCGACGTGTTCGAAATTCTCGAGCGAAAGCCGGAGCGACTCGAGGTAGTGCTCTCAGGCAGTCACACTCAGCCGGAGTACCTGCTCGAGGCGGCCGATCTCGTGACCAATGTAAGAAAGGAGAAACATCCGATCGAGGCCGGCCAGCGAGCACGGAAGGGGACGGAGTACTAGCGCTCTCTTGTGCTGAGGGGTACAGTACAGTACAGTACAGCACAGTACAGCACAGTACGGATATCCAGCATATCCCGTGGACCACTCAGCATCCAGCGGGTACTGCCAGCACCGTTAATACTCACGGCTCCTGACTCGTTTTATGACCGTTATTAGGGCGGACGGACTCACGAAATCCTTCGGGGCCGTTGACGCTCTCACCGACATGTCGGTCTCGGTTGCTCGCGGCGAACTGTTCGGCTTTCTGGGCCCGAACGGCGCCGGAAAGACGACAACGCTTCGCGTGCTGACCGGCCAACTCGAGCCCGACTCGGGGACGGCCAGCGTCCTCGACACCGATCCGACGACCGACCCGCTTTCGGTCCGCCGGCAGGTCGGGGTATTGCCGGAGGGGGGCTCCCCACCAAGCTTTCTCACCCCACAGGAGTACTTCGAGTTTGTCGGCCGGGTGCGCGACCTCGAGCCGGACGTTGTCGACGAACGCGTCGAAGCGTGGGCCACCCGCCTCGGATTTGAAAACAAACTCGAGACGCTCCACACCGACCTCTCGCGTGGACAACAACAGAAGGTGATGGTCTCCCAAGCGTTCCTCCACGAGCCAGAGGTGGTGTTTATCGATGAGCCACTGGCAAACCTCGACCCGCTCGTCCAAGAGACGCTCAAACGGTTTCTCGTAGAGTACGCCGACACTGGGAACGCCGTCTTCATTTCGACACACAACATCGACGTTGCCGCTGCAATCTGTACGCGCGTCGGAATCGTCGCCGACGGGACCGTCGTCGCCGAACGGATTCCCACTGACGGCGAGTCGTTGCTCGAGGCGTTCCTCGAGACCGTCGAGGGTGCTGAACCGAGGGATATGCCCGAACGATGATCGGGACACTCGACCGCACGATACTCACAACGCTCGTCCGCGAAGAGTGGCGACTCCACGCGCGGCTCTTTGGCGGCCGCCGGTTTACCCTCTTTCCGCTCGTCCTCGCCACCCTCGTCGGCGCTGGCTCGAGTGCCCTCGTCTGGACGGGCACCGACCCAGCGGCGGTCGTCGTCGGCCTCCACCTGCTGGTCTTCTGTTTCGGCCTCTACAGCGGCACCGCGGGCTTCGTTGGCTCAGATATGCTCGAGAACCTGCTTGGTGATCTCACGCTCGTCCTTGCGAGTTCGACCACCCTCCCGCTCTCACGGCGGCGGCTGCTTGGCCTCTTTCTGCTAAAAGATGGCGGCTACTACAGCATCCTCTTTGTCCTCCCAATCACCCTCGGAGCGGGTCCGTTGCTCGAGGGCTCGTGGCTGTCGCTGCTCGCGACCCTTACGACGCTCTGGCTCTCGCTCGCGCTCGTCTTCGCTGGCGGAATGGTCCTGACCGTCGCCGCAATCGCGGTTCGGACTCGAGGCGTTCCCGGAAGCGCCATCGTGGGCGTGGCCATTCTCGGAGCAGGTGTCAGCTGGTGGCAGGGCTGGCTCCCAGTGCTGGCAGCGACCCCGCTGGGAACGGGTGGCTCAGCAGTGACGGCAGCCATGATTGGGGTCTCAACTCTCGTGATCGGCACGCTCGCCGTCGCCGGCTTCGACCCACAGTATAGCACGCCAACGCGAACGGCAACCGATCGCTTTGGCCGACTCGATAGCGCCCTGCCGGGGACCGAAAACGCCCTCGTCGCAAAAACGCTCCTTGACCTCTCCCGGAGCAGCGGCGGCCTCTGGAAGCCCTTTGTCTCCGCGGGTATCTTGCTCGTGTTGGTCGGTGCCCTCGTCGGCGTCGTCGAGTCGATTACCGGACTCGGACCGGCACCAGGGCTCTTTTTCGGCGGCGTCCTCGGCCTCAGTGCGTTTACGACCTACAACTGGCTCACGCAGTTCGATGCCGTCGAGTCGTACCTCATCTATCCGATCTCGGTGACAGACATTTTCGAAGCCAAGCGAACGGCGTTCGTGCTGATTGGGACGCCGACGGTCGTCCTCCCGTATCTACTGGCTGTGATCCTCTTCCAGGCGAGCCTCCTCGATGCCGCTGTCGGAGCCGTTGTCCTCGCCGGCTACGGGCTGTACTACTACGGGCTCACCGTCTGGCTCGCCGGCTTCGACCCAAACGAATTCCTGTTCGACGGCGTTCGCTTCAGCGCGTTTACCCTCGGAGTTGCGATTCCACTCGTGCCAACGCTCGTTGCCGGTTTCGTCGTCGTGCCACTGACGCCCGCGGTCGCAGTCGGCTGTGGGCTTGCCGGAGTGGCCCTCGGTGCCATCGGGGGAGTGCTCTCCCAGCGGGCTGGCCCCCGGTGGGAACGGCGCTATCGCCAGGACGGGTAGTTTGATTGGAGCCTCGAGAACCCACTCCAACATCGGTTCGAGCCTCGAGAACCCACTCCAACATCGCTTTGAGACACAAGAAACCGATACATCAATAGCCCTTGAGGCGGTTTCCCTACTATCCCGAATGACGCGAACGCTCCTCCTTGCCGGCACCGCAAGCCACGTTGGGAAGTCGACGATGGCCGCGGGCTTCTGCCGGCTGCTTTCCGATCGCGGACTCACAGTCGTCCCCTACAAAGCCCAGAACATGAGCAACAACGCCCGCGTCGTCGCCACCCCTGGCGGCGAGTGGGGCGAAATCGGTGTCTCCCAGTTCGTCCAAGCAACGGCGGCCCGCGTCACCCCAACAACCGATATGAACCCGGTCCTGCTCAAACCCCGCGGTGCGGGCGAGAGCCAACTCGTTGTACAAGGAATTGCCCACGAGCACGTCCCACCGACGGCCTACTACGAGAGCCACTGGGAGGACGCTCGAGCCGCCGCTATCGAGTCCTACGAGCGACTCGCAGCCGATGCCGACATCGTGGTCGCCGAGGGAGCGGGTTCGATCGCCGAGATCAATCTCCACCACCGGGACCTCTCGAACGTCGAAACCGCCCGTTTTGGCGAGGCGGATATCCTCCTGCTCGTGGACATCGAACGCGGTGGGGCCTTCGCTAGCCTGTATGGGACGATCGAACTGCTGCCCGAGGATCTGCGCGACCAGGTCGTCGGTGCTGTCATTACCAAATTCCGTGGCGACCCAACGCTGCTCGAGTCGGGCATCGCGGAGATCGAATCACGAACCGGCGTCCCAATTGTCGGCGTCGTGCCCTATGACGATCCCGGACTGCCGGCGGAAGACAGCCTCGCGTTGCCGGCGACCGACGAGTTGGCCGCCACCGGTGGTGAAGACGGCATCCCGCCGGCGGAGACGCTCAAAATTGCCGTTCCGCGCCTCCCCCGGATCTCCAACGCGACCGACCTCGAGGCGCTTGCGGCCGTGCCCGGCGTCCGCGTGGTGTACGTGCCTTTCGAGGGAGAATCGGAGGCGCTTCTCACGGCCGACGCCGTCGTCATCCCCGGCACAAAAAACACGGTTGACGATCTGCTTGCACTTAAAGCCTCACCGCTTTCGGACGCACTCGAGGCGTTTGACGGCCCAATCGTCGGCCTCTGTGGAGGATACCAACTGCTTGGCAAACGGATCACCGAAGCCGACCGCGAGGGGACGGGGGAGGAGTCCATCGTAGAAGGGCTTGGCCTCCTTCCAGTCGAAACCCAGTTTTCGAGTGCAAAGCACCTCGAGCAGGCGACCGTTCCCGTCGACATCGATAACGGCCCCTTCGCAGGAGCAAGCGGTCCTGCCACAGGCTATGAGATTCATGCCGGCCGGACGACGATACTCGAGGAAGCGGTGAGCCGACCGTTCGGTTCAGGCAGCGCCGCCTGTGGACGCGCCATCGGCACCTACCTCCATGGTCTGTTCGACAACGACGGCGTTCGTGAGGCCTTTCTCGAGAATCTCGCTTCGGATGCGGGGCTTCCGTGGCCGCCAGCGGAACGGGCAGACGGAGACGGAGACCGGTCGCCCTACGACCGGGCTGCAACACTCGTTTCAGCACACATCGATCTCGAGGCACTCGAGTTGCCGACTGAGTGAGAAAGCGACAGCCGCTACCCCGTCTGACCCCGACCGATTGACGAGCCACGATACGTCCCGAGCAGTTCCTCGAGAATCAGACACTCTTGGTCGGTTGGCTCGTAGTGGTCGTCGATAAACCGTTCTGCAGCTTCGAACTCACCGCGCAAGCCGTGTTTGCGGACGGCAATGATCGCATCGAGAAAGAAGGTGCCGCCATCGGTGCCGACAGCGCCCTGTGCGGCCTGGGCTTCGATATCCAGTTCGCCTTTGATTTCATCGAAATTGAACGTCTCAACGTCGTGATCGGGGTTGATAAGCGTCAGCACGTACTCGGCGGAAAACCGGTAGAACTCGGATTTGCTCTCGAACATACCGTCCTCGACAAGGGCGTCGATTTCATCGACGACGTCATCCGGATATCTGACGGTATCTTTGGCCATAGGACCCCTTTCCGCGGAGAGCTAATCATTGTTTTGGGATCTGACTGACAATTGCGGTGCTTCGTCTGTGATGACAGGACGCAAATGGTATCTTCGTCTGCGATAACGGGACCCAGATGGTGCCGCTATCGATCCGTACAGTTCCAAAGCGAGTCACTTGAGCAGCGAACGCAAGCCAAAACGAAAGCAACTACCCACAAATTTATTATTTACCCTGTTAAACGTCGGGGCACGATGGCAGACGAAGCCGAAATCCGCGCGCAGATGACCGAGGCCTTCGAGGGCGCAGAGTACCCAATCTCGAGTCCGATGGATCTCGTTCCGGCACTTCCCAACGG